>ERZ772921.176-NODE-176-length-40680-cov-4.637194_pt1 | contig 40680 bp, 37 predicted proteins | sample MGYA00512117_ERZ772921 | MGnify/ENA primary metagenome ERZ772921 (study PRJEB29015, sample SAMEA2737944) | human oral metagenome | biome: human oral; feature: human-associated habitat; material: dental | place: China | collected 2150 ...
TTGGTCAATTTAAATGTTAATAATAAAACTACAAAAGCGCAGATTGAGTATAAAAGCCAAGCTGATTGAATAGCAAATAAACTAAAAATAGTAAAAATTTATGTTATATGCTATAATTAATCAATATATATAAATAATATATATAAATATCAACAAAAAAATCTAAAAACAGGGGGATAAAACTTCAAAATAAAAACAGTAACTATTATTACATTCTTTTCTAAATGGAGGATTTATTGGTGGAAGACTCATTTGCGGTTGGACCCGGCGGAGGGGAACTTTTTATATTTTTTATAAGGAGTATACTGTGGAGTTTAGGTATACTTGCAATTCCTATTATCATTTATATCGTGTTTATTTTTATAATAGATAGGATAAGCAGAGACAGACTTAAAAATAATATGAAAATATATGAGGAGATCACTGCCGGAAAAGCTCATAAAGAGCAAGAAATGATAGATGAAAAAAGGCATTAATGGATTCTTAAAAGGAGAGTTTAACTATGTTGGAACTTATAATGTTTTGCCTTATTTGTGGGGCATTTATATTTGCAATTGACAGTAACAGTAAAGCAAAATTGTATAAAAGAGCTCTTGAAGAAAAAATAATGGAAGAGGAGGATAGAAAAAAGAAAGAAGTTATTAAGAGGAAAAGAGAAACAGCGGGATTAAAGGAGGATGAAGAGGAATTAAAAGATGAAAAGACCGCTGCAACAGTGGACTTAAAAAATAGATCATACTCGTTTAAATATAGCGCTTTATTAAAAGAGGAAGATAAGCTTGATGCCTCCTCTAAGGAATCAAGCACAGATAAAGACTTGGAAGAAGCAATTGCCAAGGACATAGATAGTGCAAATAATGAACCTCTTAAAGTTATTGAAAAATTAGATGAGGCACAGGCGGAAACTGTCAAGCCTGATATTCCAAAACCGATTATTCAAAAACCAAAACTCAAGTTCAAGATGCCGGATAAGAATTTTTATAACATACTGCTTATGACACTTGGTGTTGTTTTCGTGCTTTTAGCGGGAATTATATTTGCTACTACAAACTGGCATACCATGTCCGGAGTTACAAAGCTTTTATGTATACTTTTTGTTGTGGTATCAGTCTATGCCTTAAGCTTTTTTGCAGAAAAAAAGTTTAAGCTGTCCTTTATAAGCAGATCGCTATATATACTTGCAAGTTTCCTTTTATTTATGGCAGTTATAGCCATAGCTTACTTTAAACTTATGGGAAGATATTTAAGTCTTTCGGAGGATACAAGATATTTAACATTTTTCGTAGCTTCGATTTTTACGGAGATTTCACTCCTGCTTGCATTAAGGAAGTTTAACAGAAGATGGTATACCGATATATGCTTATACGGAATAAGTGTATGTATATGCTTTTTAGTAATGGCATTTAATATGCCGCTTGCATTTACAATAACCTATCTTGCTGTATATGCAATACTCTGTGTTATAGTGGATCTGTATATAGAGAAAAGTAAAACCGATCTGATATCCAAGGAGCTTAAAACAGATATATCGGCATTTGCACAGACCAATCTTTTGGCAGTCAGTATTATGGTAATGTTTTTCTTCAGAAGAGATCTGCATCAAGGTATAGTTACCATAGTGTTATCGATAGTTCATCTTTATCTTGGAGATAAAAGAGAGAATAAAATCAACAGTGCAGGTTTTGTTGTGTTCCTCGCACTTGCCGTATATAGAATTGCCTATGGTAACTTTGAACATTCGATTCTTTATATGCTTTGTATGTTGCTTAGTATATTTACTTCGGTAAATATGATGGGTACTTTCAGACAAAATACCAGAACTTATGCTAATATAGCATCTGCCGTAAGTTGTGTAGCAATAATATTAGCTGTTTGTTACTATTTTGTGGTTGATGGAGGACAGGCAGAGTTTGCATCACTTTTATCTTTGACATTGGTATGGATCTACATTTTAATAAATGACATAAAATATAGAAAAGCGAAGATATCCCTACTTAATATTTTGGCATTTATGTTCCTGCTTAACTATGCTATTGTGTATTTTAACATAAGCCCGTATGCGCTGCATTCGCTTATCAATGTAGTCATATTCTCAATCGTTGTTATAGTTAAAAATAGGTTTAAGTTGGATCATAAGGTGTGGCTTGCCGCTCTTGTTAATATGAGCTTTTTTACTGTATTTGCATTTTGGGATTATTATACAAATTTAACATATGAAATTTCTGATGCATATACGATAATTTGCATATTGCTCAGTATTTTTGTATACTATGTACTGTCTAAAGAGAATTATATATTCGGTATCTTTATACCGGCACTCTGGGCAGCACTTGTGCATATTTTAGTATACTATGTAAATATCAATCCTTCACTTGATATATCTTTTGAATGGGCTTTATTTATATACTTTATGCTTGCCTGCGCATATAAAATTATGCGTAAGAGAGATTGTGACATAGGTCTTGGCTTTTGGATGAATATATTCGCTATTATATACAGTGTAGGGCATCTATCGGACTTTACTATTCCTGCACCGTACTTTATTCTTGCAGGGCTATATCTGCTTTCACATCTTGTTATGAGAAAAGAAAAGAAAGATCGGGCTTATCATATAGTTATGCTGTTGAACCTAATTTTGGGTATTTTTATAAGTCTGTACTTTGCTAAGGTAGACAAAATCATAATAGAACTAATACTTGCTGCAACGACTCTTATGATTTCAGCTTTATATAAGTATGTACTTAAAGAAGATATTGTATCTGATGTAGCGGATATAGTTTCTCTTATTTTAGGGGTAATTGCTATATGGGGCTATATTACAGTTGCTTTTCCGGAGAGTTTTGCCAAAGCCTTGCTTTATTTCATACTTATAACTGCATTTTGTATAGTGTATAATATAAAAGCTTATATAGAAAAAAAATATAGGCAAATTCTTATAAATTCATCTGTTTTTTGGTTTTTGCTTATGACCAAATTTATACTGGAAATGAATTTGCAAAGAGAGTATTTAACCATTGGGGCGGTTACTATATTAAACTTGGTAGCGATTGCTTTCTTAAGGTATAAAACACCTATAATAAAAGAAGACAAGGATACGCTTGCCGGCTGTGACTGGTGGAGTATTACATGGGGCTTACACATAGCGGCTATGTTGACCGGGCTGAGTATAGACTTGTATAGACCTACTTATATCAGAAGTATCTATATACTTTTACTGGCTCTGTATTGCTTACAATATATTACGGTGAAAAAATGCAAATCAATGTCTCAACTGTGCTCTACGATATGTTTTGTTGCATTTATATGGCTACAGGATTTTGTAACGATACCAAGTGTATATGACTTTGAGGTAAAGGTATTTTCATTACTTCTTATCCCATTGGCATTTAAGGGCATGGTAAATAATAAAGAGTATAGAATTATTAATGTGTCGGCAAGAGCGGTAGTGCTTTTGATGCTCACTTGGGCAGCCGTACAGGGAGGGCTTCTTGAGGATTCTATCATAGTACTTGTATTTGCATTAATATTACTTGTGTACACCAGTATCAGAAAGCATAGGAAGGAATTTTTGATAGCTTTTTCATTTGCTATAACTATCGCTGTATTTATGTCAAGGACATTCTGGACAAGAGTTTCATGGTTTGCTTATTTATTTGCGGCAGGGCTTTTACTTATCGGCTTGGCGGTATATAATGAAATGAGAAGAAAAAAACAGGAAGTAAAGGGTGAAGGCAGTGAAGCAGGTAATAAGAGTAAAGATGATGCTGTAGAGAATGCGGAAGTAGCAGATAATACTGATACATCGGCTAATAATAATATATCAGACAATGTTAATGCAGTAGATAATATTGATACATCGGCTAATGCTGATGAAGCAGGTAATGCCGGCGCAGCAGATGATTCTGATGCAGCTAATGCCGTGAAGGATGTTGGTACAGCGGATAATGCTGATAAAGTAGATAATGCTGATATAACAGACAATGCCGATACAACAAACAATGAAAACTAACTTTTATGAGGAGAACTTAACATGAATTGTTTTGAGGAGCTTAAAGCCAGAGGGCTTATAGCACAGACAACCAATGAAGAAGAAATAAGCAAGATGATCAACGAGGGAAAGGCTACATTTTACATAGGTTTTGACCCTACGGCAGACAGCCTCCATGTAGGGCATTTTATGGCACTTTGTCTTATGAAGAGGTTACAGATGGCAGGGAATAAACCTATAGCCTTAGTAGGTGGCGGAACCGGTATGATAGGAGACCCGTCAGGAAGAACCGACCTTAGAAATGTAATGAGCATAGAAACCATAGATAAAAACTGCGAAGCTTTTAAAACACAGATGAGCAAGTTTATAGACTTCGGCGAGGGTAAGGCTATTATGGTAAATAATGCCGACTGGTTAAGAGACCTTAATTATATGGAGTTTATTCGTGAGGTGGGACCGCATTTTTCAGTTAATAATATGCTTAGAGCCGAGTGTTATAAGCAGCGTATGGAAAAGGGGCTTTCCTTCCTTGAGTTTAACTACATGATATTGCAAAGCTATGACTTTTATATGTTATATCAAAAGTACGGTTGTAATATGCAGTTCGGTGGTGATGACCAGTGGTCAAATATGCTTGGAGGTACGGAGCTTATCAGGCGTAAGCTTTCCAAGGACGCCCATGCCATGACTATTACCCTCTTGCTTAATTCAGAGGGTAAAAAGATGGGTAAGACCGTAGGCGGAGCGGTATGGCTTGACCCTAACAAGACTTCCCCCTTTGATTTTTATCAGTACTGGAGAAATGTAGCCGATGCCGATGTACTCAAGTGTATCCGTATGCTTACCTTCCTTCCTATAGAAGAAATTGAGCAAATGTCCGACTGGGAAGGGGCTAAGTTAAATGAAGCTAAGGAAATACTTGCTTATGAGCTTACCAAGCTTGTGCACAGTGAAGAAGATGCAGAGCAGGCAAAGCAGGCAAGCAAGGCACTTTTTGCCGGTGCCGGAAATCTTGACAATGTTCCAAGTTACAGCCTTAAAAAAGAAGACTTTAGCGAGGGTAAGGTAGACATACTGGATCTGTTGGTAAAATCAGGGCTTGCAAAGAGCCGCTCAGAAGCGAGAAGAAATGTCGAGCAGGGCGGAGTATCTGTAGACTCGGAGCAGATAAGTGATATAAAGCTTTGCTACAGTGAAGATGATTTTAATGAGCCTAAGCTGCTTAGAAGAGGCAAGAAGAATTACATAAAACTTATAAAAGAATAGGATTTGCGAGGCTTATTAAGTTTGATAATAGAGAGGAGCTTATTTATGAAGTGGGATAAATATACTTTGATAACAAGAACCGATGCAGTCGATATACTGTCCGCCTGCCTGCCTGAAGTCGGCATAGAGGGAATAGAGGTTGAAGACAATATCCCCTTAAGTGAAGAGGATACAAAAGGGATGTTTATAGATATATTACCCAATTTGCCCAAGGATGACGGCAGTGCAAAAATAAGCTTCTATCTTGAACAGGATAAATCCCAAGAAGTTCTTGCAAATGTGAAGGAACTTTTGGCTGATTTAAGTAAAAACCTTGAGCTTGGAAGCTGTGAAATCATAAAAAGTGAGACCGAGGATAAGGACTGGATCAATAATTGGAAGGAGTTTTTTAAGCCTTTTATGCTTGATGATATACTTATAAAGCCTACTTGGGAAGAAGCTAAGGATTTTAAAAACTATAAAATAAGTATAGACATAGACCCCGGCACAGCCTTCGGTACAGGTTCACATGAAACAACAAGGCTGTGCATAAGAGGACTTAATAAATATATCTCCAAGTTTTTAGAAGAGGGCAAGAAGGAGTTAAAAATACTTGATGTGGGAACCGGAAGCGGTATCTTAAGTATTGCTGCATTAAAGCTTGGAGCTTCCAAGGTGGTTGCTACCGAGATAGATGAGTATGCTCTACCTACAGTAAAGTCAAATATGTTTATAAACAAGATAGAAAAGTCAAGTTATAAGCTTATCGGCGGTGATATATTGGAAGATGAGGCACTGCAAAAGGAAGTAGGTTTTGGCTGCTATGATATCTTAGTTGCCAATATACTTGCTCCGGTAATAATACGCTTACAGGCGGAAGCGGCAAGGTATCTTAAAAGCGGCGGAATATTTATAAGTTCCGGTATTATAGATACTAAGGAAAAAGAAGTGGTTGAGAGTATAAAGGCGAATACGGAGCTTGAAATCATAGATATAGTACATGACGGTGAATGGCTCAGTGTCTGTGCAAGGAGAAAGTAATGCAGCATTTTTTTATCAGTCCTGAGGACATAGAGGGCAGTATTGCCTATATAAGAGGGAAAGATAGACATCACATAGCCAATGTTCTTCGTATGAGGACAGGAGAGGAACTTTTAATCAGCACCGGAGAGGATTGGGACTATCTGTGTACCATAAAAAGTATAGATGATGATAAGGTCGAGCTTTTGGTAAAAAGTGAAAATGAAGCGGCAAGAGAACTTAAGGTCAGATTGGTACTTTATCAGGCACTTCCCAAATCCGATAAGATGGAGCTTATCATACAAAAGGCGGTTGAACTTGGAGTACACTCCATAGTGCCTTTTACAAGTAAAAGAGTTATAGTAAAGTTGGATGAAAAGTCGGGAGAAAATAAGACAAAAAGGTGGCAAAGGATTTCAGAAAGTGCAGCCAAACAGTCAAAAAGAAGTATAATACCCGAGGTTAAAGCTCCTATAAGTTTCAAACAAATGTTACAGGATATAGCCGACTATGACAAGGCTTATCTGGCTTATGAAGAGGCAAGAGGTACTGAAAGTGCAAGAGAGGCATTTGCAAGTGCAAGACAATATAAAAGTATAGCTGTATGTATAGGACCGGAAGGCGGCTTTGAAGAACAAGAGATAGAAGCTGCCAAAGAAGCCGGCTTTGAGATAATCTCACTGGGAAGCCGTATACTTAGGACAGAAACCGCAGGTTTTGCGGTTCTGTCCAATTTTATGATACAGCTTGATTAGTAACATTGTTTCTTAATTATGTAGGGGAAGTTTAAGGTTTTAATTATTAAAAATGAATATAGGATCAATATAGAAAGAAGAGTAACAAAATGCAGGTTTATTTGGATAATGCAGCGTCTACAAGGGTGTCAAAATCTGTAATAGAGCTGATGAATAAAGCTATGGACGAGGATTATGCCAACCCTTCAGCCAAGCATCTTAAAGGAATGGAAGCTGAAAAGTACCTAAAAGAGGCGGCGGAAAAAATAGCCAAAACTATGAAGGTATCCGAAAAAGAGATAGTATTTACCTCGGGAGGAACAGAATCCAACAATATGGCGCTTATAGGGGCTGCCATGGCAAGGCAAAGGTATGGAAAGCATATTATAAGTACTGCCATAGAACATTCCGCAGTACATCAGGTTTTGGTACATTTGGCGGATTTGGGTTTTGAATACAGTATACTCAAGGTAGATGAAAAGGGTCAGATCTCACTTGAAGAATTAAAATCCTTGCTTAGAGCAGACACCATATTAGTGTCTGTGATGTATGTTAATAATGAAATAGGTGCGGTTCAGGATATAAAGGCAATAGCCGATATAGTACATGGCTACAATAAAGACATATATATGCATACGGATGCAATACAAGCCTACGGGAAGTTTAAGATATTTCCCAAAAAAGAAGGCATAGACCTTCTCAGTGTGAGCGCCCATAAGCTCCATGGTCCTAAAGGATCGGGTTTTTTGTATATAGATGAAAGGGTCAATATTAAGCCTATAATATACGGTGGCGGTCAGCAAAGAGGGCTTAGAAGCGGCACACTCAATATCCCCGGTATAGCAGGACTTGGTGAGGCGGCAAAGGAAGCCTACGAGGACTTTGATAAAGAAGTAGAGTATATCTACAGTTTAAGAGACTATCTTATAGATGAAATTACAAAGCTTAATGATGAGGGCATAAAGCTTAACTCAGGCAAGGGATCAAAATTTGCCCCCCATGTACTGAGCATTTCTATAAGCGAAGTCAGGGCGGAAGTTTTATTACACGCTATGGAAGAAAGAGGAATATATATAGCAAGCGGTTCAGCCTGCTCCTCGAACCACCCCGGACTTTCAGGCACCTTAAAGGGAATAGGGCTTAAAGAAGAGTTCTTAAGTTCTACTGTAAGAGTTTCATTTTCCAAGTATAATAACAAAGAAGAGTTGGACTTTTTCTTAGCCAATCTAAAAGAATTGATACCCCAACTTAGAAGATATAAGTAAAATTTAGATTTAAGGACATTTGCAAATGAAATATGAATCATTTTTAATCAAATACGGAGAGATAGGTACCAAGGGAAAGAACAGGTATGTCTTTGAAGATGCTTTAATAAAGCAAATAAAGTGGGCTTTAAGAACTGTTGATGGAGATTTCAGCGTATCCAAAGAAATAGGAAGAATATATGTAGACTGCCAAGGTAATTACGATGAAGATGAAGTTATAGAAGCTCTAAGCCATGTATTTGGAATAGTGGCTATCTGCCCTATGGTAAGAGTGCATGATAAGGATTTTGAAAACCTTAAAAATGCGGTGGCAGCCTTTGTAGACAAGGTATACAAGGATAAGAATATAAGTTTTAAGGTGGATACAAAAAGGGCTGACAAGTCCTACCCCGGCACTTCCGAGACCATCAATGCGGCACTTGGAGAGCATATACTTAATACCTATCCTCAAATGAAGGTAGATGTAAGAAATCCGGAAGTTTATATAAAGGTGGAAATAAGAAACCATGTAAATATATATTCAAGCAGTATAAAAGGTCTTGGAGGTATGCCGGTAGGTACTAACGGCAGAGCCATGCTGTTGCTATCCGGAGGAATAGACTCTCCCGTAGCCGGATATATGATCGCAAAACGAGGCGTAAGACTGGAGGCGGTATACTTCCACGCTCCGCCATACACATCGGAAAGAGCCAAGGAAAAGGTTATAAACCTTGCAAAATTAGTATCAAGGTATACCGGAGATATTAACCTGCATATAATCAATTTTACAGATATACAGCTGTATATTTATGATAAATGCCCTCATGATGAACTTACAATAATCATGAGAAGATACATGATGAAGATAGCCCAAATCATAGCAAAAGATCATGATGATAAGGCTTTGATAACCGGAGAAAGTATAGGACAGGTGGCAAGTCAGACCATAGAGTCTTTACTTGTAACCAATGAAGTCTGCACCTTACCGGTATTTAGACCGCTTATAGGCTTTGACAAGCAGGATATAGTAGAACTTTCGCAGCAAATAGGCACTTATGAGACTTCGATAGAGCCTTACGAGGACTGCTGTACTATATTTGTGGCAAAACATCCGGTAACCAAGCCCAAATTAGAAGACATAAAAGAATCGGAAAAAGCTCTTGAAGATATAGATAAACTGGTGGAAAAAGCTATAGAGACTAAGGAAAGAGTTTTGTGCAGATTATAAAAATAAGTTGCTGATATAAAGATCGGATAAACTGATGTATCATTATTTTGTTAGCTAAAGTATTGATTTTTTAATACACTGACATGATTGTGAGTGTGTGAAATTTGAGTCTATTAATAAAGCAGTAATAAGGCTTATGTGCCGCTATTTACTGGTATCGCATATACAAGGAGGAAATATGGAACTGTTTTTAACATCATATTTGGCAGGAACTAAAAAAATTGCAGAAGATTTTTTATCAGACTTAAAAGTAAAAGAAATAGTGTTCATACCTACTGCTTCCAATGTCGAAAGTTATACAAAATATGTTGATGAGGCAATAGATACATTCAGAGATCTGGGATACAGCCTAAATATCCTGGACATATCAAAAAGAGAATACGCTGAAATAATAGATATACTTGATGTATGCGAGTGTCTTTATATATCAGGCGGCAATACCTTCTACCTCTTACAGGAGCTTAAAAAGAAGGAACTTTGTAAGATTATCAGGCAGAGGGTATCAAAAGGAATGTTATACATGGGAGAGTCGGCAGGAGCTATAATAAGTGCGCCTGACATAGAATACAATCATATAATGGATGATAAAACAGTCGCAAAAGAATTAAAAGACTATAGCGGACTTGCTCTTGTAGACTTCTATACACTCCCGCATAATAAAGAATATCCTTTTGTAGAAAGCACGGAAGAGATACTAAAAGTATACAAAGATAAAATAAAACTTCTACCGATAAACAACGAAGAAGCCATAATAGTAAAAGACGGAAAGGTTGAGGTAAAAAAAGAGCCGAGTTAGAGTCCTGCCCCATTTTTCTGACTGTAAAAGGGCTGCTGCATTTTAAGATTTTTTACAAGCTATATAGTGTCATTTGGTTAAAATTCCATTATAGCTTGTATACAATTCTTGTTTTGCAACAGCCCTTTTACTATATAAAAAGCTATAATATATTTTTGTGTATTACTTGTTGCAACTTGTCAAGGACTTTTTAATCAAAATCCTATTTTTTTTCGCTCGATTTTCTCCTAAGCTCCCTTAGCATAATTCTTGTCAGTTTATCTTGTATTGTTTCAGTTGAGTTCTCATTGAATTGGACAACAACCTCATAAATGATCTTTCTAATTTTCTTTGTTGTCTTTGTTCATTTCTTTTTTCTTCCATATAGTGTTCTTCCTGTTTGTTGTAATTAAAAAGACGATAGATTATACTTCTACCGCCTTGCTTAAAGCTCATATAACTGTCTAATCTGTTATTTAAATACTAAATTTTTAAATTTTTATTGTTTAACATTCCACCAAACATTGTATGATACATATCCTTCGATGATTCTTCTATCTTGGTTATGCTTGATATTTTATCTCCTGCATCCTTTGATGATGCTCCACAAAGATAAAAGGCTTCATTTTCTGTTCCATAGTCTATGGCAATATACCTATCATGATACTTTTTACCTGCAATCTTCATTTTTAAGTTGATGTTAGGATAATCTCTTATAAAATCGTTTAGGATATTTTTTGTAAGCATATCTTTATTTCTTACATTGTCACTAAATATAATGACTTCAACACTATCTTTTGTAGCTCTTAACAGTTCTAATGTTTTTAAGCCTATATAGTTATCTATTACATAAATGCTTTTCTTAGCAGACTTATATATCTTAGTATAGGCAACATCGGCTTCTATCTTATCTCCATTCATCAAGAGGAAATGTTTGTAGGTGTCCGGATCTATAAAATTATCCATTACCTTTTTCAAATCCTCTTTAGTAGCCATCTGAGATTTTATTTCTGCAATATCATTTGTGTTTTGGTTCGTTTGAATAGCAATTTGTACTAATTCTTTTGAACCGATAAAATCTTGATTTTCAATAAAGAAATCTTTCATCTGCTTAAACATTCGTATTAAAGCCTTGCTTTGCTTAACTGCAAGTTCTCCCCTTAATACAGTCATAAGCATATAAATACCTTGTTCTGTAAAGGCGTAGGGATTGTACTTTATATTGCTTCCTCTACCTGTTCCTTTGTTCAAGGTCGCATTTTGCGACCTTGAAAGTTCAGCTATCTCCTCATCAGTCAATTGAAACATAAAATCATCATCAAATTTTTCATTATTTCTTTTAACTTGCTCGTTAAATCTTTTTGTAGAATATCCATAAATTTCAGCAAGTTCAAAATCAAGCATAATCTTTTGATTTCTTATATAGTAAATCTTACTTTTGATTGTAGTTTCATCTATTACCACAATCTCTTTATTTTTTTCTGTCATGAAATGCACCTCTAAAATCATCTAAATATCTTTTCCAATCCGACACGCACTGCGTGACTTTTTGAAATCAATATCATATTATTTTGTATTTTTCTACTCCACCTTCAGCTTTTCCGATGTGTTCTACATTCTTTACAAGTCCGTTATTTACATTTTCATAAAACCATCTGCCAATCAAAGCAGGTGGTGTTGCGATTAACTCTCGTAAAACAAACTCTTTGTCTTTCAGCAAGGAGCATATTTTATTTAGTAAGGTATTATATAGACTGGCATAGCTTGTATTCTCTTGTAAACTAGCTACACTTACAATATCCAATAGACTTTATAGACTTCTTCACTTACGGATACAGCTTTTCCTTTGACACAAAGATAATATTCTTTTTTATCCATTGTGTAACCCTACTTTTTATGCTCTCTGATTTTGGTTTTTGAGCATAAAAAAGGAGGACTTCTACACTTTGGCGTAAACAGTCCTCTCGTATCAAAAAAAGTTTTCTATTAAAATTAACCTGTTATTTTTCATCATTTCAAAATATCATTTTATTTCAACCTCCTTGTAATTTTCTTACTCAAAATTCTTCAATAATTCCTTGATAGCCGTTCGCTTTCTCTATCAAGCTTCCCTTTACACCCATTGTAAAAGCAATATCACTGCTACGAATAGCTAAGAGTTTATCCCCGACTTTTATTTCTAACATCTTCATCAAATCATCTGAAAGATATACTGTATTTTCTTTTAGTGCAAGCCAACAGTATTTTCTTCCTTTGTAAGCAATCAACTCTCCCTCGCTCAAACTTCTGTCTGCTAAACTTGGATTTTCTTCCAAAACATTTTTGAGTGCTGAATGAGAAAGTAAAGGTTCGCTCATTACACTAAACCCTCCTGTTTGCTTGCTTCCTGAAACAATATAAATGTGATTTTCTTCTTTCAGCTTATATTCATCTATCGCCATTCTTGGAAAGATCAGTTCTCCATTTACTCTTATCCTCGACCAACCAAAAATATATTTTCCTCCCTTAGTCATCTGTGGCATTTTTGAGTTCCTCCAATGCTTTTTTTGTTATACGGACGGCTCCGGCACTATGAATACGAACAACAGGGTTTGTGTCATTATCTACAAACCATTGTAATTTTTCTAAATAAGGTTTTATATACTGCGGTTTTCTCTTTCCCATTACTCGAAACATTTCCGGTGCTTCTATCCGCACTCGCACGCATTTATCTTGTATCATTTTATAAAAGTGTTAGCAGATTCAAGCAGTATAGTCCGATAGAAACTGTATTATTATAAAATACCGGAGACCAAAGTGGAGGTATTTTTATATCAATTCCTTAATCTTTACCCACCAAATTCACATACTCCGGTCTTATCTTAAGATGGTGAAGAAACTTATCCAAAATATCCTTAGACTTGATCTTAAGACTTGAAGTATTGATACAGGGGTGGCAACCTATATACTCATCTTTTAATAGATCTTTATCTATAAGTAAAGTTACCTCATCATCTTTATCATTCATAAGTCCAAGTACCGATACGGAGCCGGGAGTGATATCAAGCAGTCTTTCCATGTCCTCAGGACCGGCAAATGAAAGTCTTGCAGAATTGATTTGGTTTGAAAGCTCCTTGGTCTTAAAAGGTTTGTCTGCCGGCATCAGCAAAAGATAAAATACTGTTTTTTGTCTGTTACATAGAAATAAATTCTTACACATGGTAACACCTAAAGCCTTATCGATCTCTTCACAAGCCTCCATAGTTTCGGCAGCCTCATGGTCTACACGAAAATACTCTATCTTTAACTTATCAAGCAAATCGTAACATCTTATTTCCTTATCAAGCCTGTTAGCAGTATCGGCAGGTCTTCCCTTAAAAACTTCCATAGTATGTCTCCTTTAATATTTATTTCAAGTGATTTTATTTTAACAATATCTGATAATAATATATAACAAATACAAAAAAATAGGGATGATTTAATAAAAATTTAATAAAAAACTAACTTAATAAAACTAAGATTATTAAAAATGGTTACGGTAAGTAACTCGATATTCAGCAAAGCTGTTATTATAAGTATTCAGCTTAAGCAATACTATGAAAATTAATAACTGACAGTCGGTGGAATAGCTTGAAACTGTCTTTTTGATATGTTATCATGAGCTTGTAAAAAATATAAAGATTAGAAAGTTGAATACTGGTTTTTATATTAAAAAACTTAGGCTGTGATGACATTTATTGTCATGCGGCTTTTTTTGTATCACAGTAGCAGCCGGTGCTTTGCAGTAAACGCATTGGAAAACAAGTAGGGAGTGCAAATCTTTCTTACTTGATTACTAAAAATCCAGATACCGAGGAGAAGAGTATATGATTAAAACCGTTGTATTTTCTATGATTACATTTCTTTTGATTAGCTTAACTTCCTGTAGTGTAAATAAAGCACAAGATAGAATTAATAGTGCGAATAAAGAAAATTATAGTATTGCAGATAAAGAGGAGCATAGCAGCATAGGCGAAGAAGAACATAGTATCGCAGATAAAGAGGAGCATAACAGCATAGATGAAGAAGAAAATAGCAGCACAGATGAGGAAGGATATAATATTAAGTTCATAGATTATGATATGACCTACGAAATAGATATCGCTAATGACGGTATCATGGATCATGTATCTGTAATTGTTGATAAAGATCGTTATGCATATTTGATATTAAATGAAGAAAAGAAATATGTATGTTACAGTGCAAGCTGGGTGGAAAGTGTGCTTATTAGTGATAATGAGGGGAATTATTGCATAGGTATAGCTGAGAATGGTGATAACGATATAATGGGTACTATATTTTATGATCTTAAGAAAGACGGTATAGCATATAAAGAAAGTTTAGGCGGACATATAAAGAAGGCGTATAAAAATCAGGGCTTATATGTGGAAGACAGAAGATATATTATAGGTTTCCAAACTACTACAGACCTATACTTAATAAACCCCGATCTTAGCCTTAGCAGCGGAGAGAGAAACTGTACTATCAGTACTTCGGGTAATACCTTAGTAAAAAATATGACAGCATATAAGTACAATAAAGAGACAGGTAAGTATGAAATGAGTACATATAAGGCAGGGGAAGTTATATATGTGTATGAAACGGATAAGAAAAATATTATTTATTTTAGAACTGAGGATAATGAAAAAGGCTATATATATGTAATAAAACCTGAGGAGGATTATGAATTTTACATAGGAGATGAAAGGCTGGTTGATTACTTTGATAAAGAAGAAATATCATGGGCAGGTTAATGTCGGGAAGTTGGCAACATAAACAATTTTTATTGTGGGAAGTTTAAGAAGCTAATTAATATCTATTAGTGTATTGTTTGCAAAACAAACATATAAAAAGCTACAGATTAAGCATTGTAATTATAATTGGAAAAATTAATAATAAAAACTTTGAATAGAGTCAGACAAGTAATTTAAAATTAAAGTAAAAGGCTAAAAGTATTGAAAAATTACAAAATAAATAGTATCTTTATTATGAATAATTACAAAGTGGTTAAGTTATTAATAACAAATATTATGGAGAGACTAAAATGGAGAACAGTACAGTAATAGTTAAATCTTTCGGTAAGATATTGCCGAAAGAAAAAATGAATACAAGATCACCTTACCCACACCAAATATCCGCAATGAAAAATCTTGACCTTATAAATACCAATAAGCAGTATAGTACATTGGTAGTGTTGCCTACAGGAGGAGGGAAGACTTACACAGCCTCAGTATGGTTATTAAAAAATGCTATAAATAAGCAAAAGAAAATATTGTGGCTCGCACATAGAAAGACATTGCTCGATCAAGCTGTAGATTCATTTCAACAGTATGCTTACAAAGATTTTATTCCTAATATTTCTTCCTTTCAATATAGGGTAATATCCGGAGATGCAGAGCATGATAAAACTATAAATATTGAAAAATCTGATGATTTGCTTGTGGTAAGTAAAGACAGCATAGGAAGAAATTTAAAAAATATAGACAGATGGCTGAAGGATGAGGAAGAAGTTTTCCTGATTATAGATGAGGCTCATCATTCAACTGCAAAAACATATAGGAAAGTTATTGACTATATAAAAGAAAAAGTACCTTATGTAAAGCTGATAGGTCTTACAGCGACTCCATTTAGAACTAATGATAATGAAAAGGGACTTTTGTCAAGAATATATAAAGACGGTGTTGAATTAGGAGATGTAGTAAATAATGATATAGGTATCGCATACAATATAAGCTTAAAAGAACTTATAAGTAAAAATATTTTATCAAAGCCAATTTTTGAAAGTTATTATACAGATGAGTCATACGGCAGATCTTTAGGTATAAAGGGATTGGAAAGTATTCAAAATTTGGATATGCTGCCGGAAGATATACAAAAAGAGATGGCACAGAGTGCTGCCAGAAATCAATTAATTGTAAAGACATACAAAGAAAATCAAAAAAACTACGGTCAGACAATTGTATTTGCTGTAAATATCGTACATGCTATTCAATTAACAACTTTATTTAAAAAAGAGGGTATTAATGCAGCTTATATTGTATCAAATATAAAAGATATAGTAACAGGGGTAACTGTAAGCAGTAAAGACAATGAAAAAAATCTTGAAGATTATAGAAGCGGAAAGATAAAAGTTCTTGTCAATGTTAATATATTAACTGAAGGAGTGGACTTACCGCAAACTAAGACTGTGTTTTTAGCAAGACCTACAGTTTCAACCATACTTATGACACAGATGATCGGAAGGGCTTTGCGTGGAACTAAAGCCGGAGGTACGGACTTAGCCTATATAGTTTCATTTATTGATAATTGGAATGAACATATTGCATGGGTCAATCCGGATAGTTTGTTTATCGGAGAAAATGAATTTGTAGACAATGTAGCTGAGAAAGTTCAACACGAACTTAGGTTAATTGCTATTTCAAAAATCGAAGAGTTTGCAGCTATACTTGATAATTCTTTGGATACCTCAAAGCTTGAACAAATTGATTTTATAAAAAGAGTACCGATAGGAATGTATTCATTTTCCTATATTGATGAAAATGGTATGGAATCTTCGTACCAAATTATGATATATGACAGTACGAAAAAAGCCTATGAAGAGTTTATAAATGCATTACCTGAGGTCTTTAGCGCTTTTTCCTGTGAGGATGAATATCCTTCTCAAAGTATACTTGAAGAAATGGAAGCACAATGCAGGGATACATTTTTTCTGGGCGATATGATACCAAACTATGAGAAAAAAGATGTAATAAGGTTATTAAAATACTATGCTCAATATGAAAGTGCACCAAAATTTTATTTGTTTGATGATATAGATAGAGATAAACTCGACCTTGGTAAAATAGCAAAGTATATTTATGAAGAGGATATGGGAATATCTAAGAAAACAGAGTATATAAACTCTCTTTGGGACGAAGCGCAAGATCCTATATTGAGGAATTTCTTTGGTAAAAAACTATATTTTAAAAGTCAGTTGGAGATGGAAATCATGAAATTAACAGATGAGGATCTGTTTTTAAAAGAGGATAATGTTCAATACGGAGCAAGACCTTTGGAAGATTTAACTTTACATAAATTAGGGAAAATCAATCCGGATCTGGAGAAAAAAATCAGAGCTGAGGTATTTGAGAAGTCAAAGGATAAAGAAGGTTACTATACTTGTGCCGTATGCACTAAAAAAGCTAGAAATCGTATATATTTTCAAATAGATCATATTGTGCCTATGAATAAAGGGGGAAAAACTAAAATTGAAAATCTGCAAGTTCTTTGTAGAAAATGTAATGGCACAAAATCTGACATTGAGGTTATTTGATATGGAGAGATTACTTTATTCACCTTATGATTTAGCCTGTATTATATGTGAGCATAAAATGTCGGTTCAGGAAGGGGCTGCATTTCTTAAAACAGTTTGGCAAAAGGATAATACTTTTCTTCAAGATCGTTATCGTGATGATTTGAAAAGACTTTATTTGGATGTAGCCTACTGCTCTGATTACTTGTGTAATAAAGGCGATGTTTGTGAGGGTTCTTTTGAGTTAAATGAAGAAGCGGATTTTTTTAGTAAAGTGATTAAAGAAAATAAGTTTAAAAAAGAGGCTTTTGAAATAAATTTATTCTTTAAAAGTGAAAGATTAAAAATTTTATATATCAATCAAACAAAATATACAAGATTAAAACTTAAAACCATGATAAAAAAATTCGGATATGAAAGACGCAGTAAAATTTTAACAAGGTATATCAATAAACGCATGATTTTTTATCATATGCAAGCTTATCTTAGAGGTAATGAAAAATGCAATATAGAAGATATAAATCTTGATGATATGCTGACTATTAGAATTGTGTAAATATGTACAAGTGTAGGAGGGCATTTGAATCAAATGCCGCTACATCTTGTATGTAGTCTCTACTTTGCAACAGCCCTATTTTTATTAATCCGTAGCCCATGCCGAGGTCGCCCTGCCGCCTTAAATAATTCTCAAGTTTTAGGATATTAGGATTTATTCATAGCTGTATATTTAATGTGTCTGAATAACCTACAACTAAGGTGTTTTAATCAAATATTGTATTTCATCAAACAAGTGAGTAGAAAAAGGACAGCTTACATGGTAAAATAAAGATAGTGTATTGACTTAATAATATTTAAACTAATATACATTACACTAGTGTAGTGTATCATTGACATTTAATTAATATAAGCAATAGTATAATAACTTTCCAATTTCTTTATTATGTATCTTCTGCAATCTATTAACAAAGTGGTAATAAGACTAAATATAAACGATACATTACACTAGAGTATAAGCCTAATATTTATTTAAAGACCTGAGGTATAAGAAATGAGTGAATTGAAAAAGAAAATCAACTATACAATTGTTTGTATAAATGAATTTGCCGATAGATTCAATATAACTGCGAAAGAATCTTTTAAATACCTTTATAAGTATAAGGGAATAGAATTTCTAAAAGAACATTATGATATTGAGCATACACTTAGTATAGATGATGCATTGGAAGATTTGACACTGATATGCAGAAATAACGGAGGAGCTTATTAATGCTTTTATATCATGGAAGTAATATAAACATAAAGGAAATTGACCTTGCAATGTGCCGACCCTATAAAGACTTTGGCAGGGGATTTTATCTTACTGTTTTGAGAGAACAGGCAGAGAAGATGGCAAAACGAGTTGCAAAGATTTACGGAGGTGTTCCTATTATAAATACATATGATATTGATAACTCTTTTTTTGAAATGAGAGATTTGCGAATTAAGGATTTTGGAAAAGAAACATCTAAAGAGTGGGTAAGGTTTGTAAAAAATAACCGCAGCAAGAAATTTACTGATTTTTCAGATTCGGAATGTAATTTGGATAATAAATATGATATTGTTATAGGACCGATTGCAAATGATGATATGGCACTTCTATTTAGGCAATATGAAAATGGAGTATTAACATTTGATAATATGTTAAGTGCTATGATATACAAGGAAACTACTAATCAGTACTCTTTTCATACAGAAAAGGCAATTCGTCTTTTGAGAAAGGTAGGTGTATAGATTATGAAAAAAGAACAGCAAATGATTGAATATATGGTTCAAGATCTTGTTGAGATGCTTTCAGAAGAACAAGGTATGGAATATGACACTGCAATGTATACCTTATATAATTCTCAAGTGTATGATAAGTTGATAGATATAGAAACCGGTTTATACAAAGAAAGTCCTTCTTATGTATATGCCTTATTACAAGACGAGATTAAATTCGGATATATTCTGCAAGCAGAGATATAATAAAAATAAGGCTTGTTGTATTTTTAGACTTTGGCACAAGTGTAGGAGGGCATTTGAATCAAATGCCGCTACATCTTGTGTATAATCTTTATTTTGCAACAGCCCTATTTTTTATTACTCCGTAGCCTATGCCGGGGTCGCCCTGCCGCCTTAAATAATTTTCAAGTTTTAGAATAAGGCGGCTTTTTTTATTATAAGCATATTCGCCTATTACCCTTTGGGCAGCTTGTGGGAAGTCGTAGCTTATATATTTTATATCAAATAGGGCTTGGAAGTGTCGTATATTGCTGTTGTCATCAAGTAAAGGAAGTATATTGGGACTTAATAACCAAGACTGGCAATCAAAGCTTTGATATTCACTGAAAAATTCTTCGGCTGTTTTAATGGCAGCTTTACATTTTTCACTGTCAAGGCTTTCTCCCTCGGGTATGTGTATATGAACTGCATTTTCCTTGTTATCAGGCTCAAATTGCAATCTGCCGAATCTATAAAGCCTTCCCTTTACGGCATTTGATACCCACAAAGGCTCTATAAGTCCTATTTGACCTGTATTTCTTTGATAAACCTCCTGCCAGATGCGAATATCCGACATGGTATCAAAATATATTTGTGTCAAATCAACATTTACCAAAGCAGTTCTTTTTAAACTCAGTTCGTTAATTATACTGTCAAAATTATCAATCGCAAGCATAACGAAAAGTTTCAGTAAAAAGGCTTTTGAATCTGTTTTTTGCTCTGAATATTTAAGCAAAGAGTTTGTATTACTAAAAAATAACTCCTTACAATAAAGGTACTCACTGTCAGTTATATTATAATTTAGCAAAAAGTTAGCTGCTTTTTCGTTAAAGCCTATATTATATATAAATTCATTAAGACTTATCATTATCCCTTGACCGATCCTTTCATAATTCCGGAAACTAAGAATTTTCTAAATACCAAAGCAAGCAGTGTAGGAGGGATTATTGCAAGTATGCCGGCAGCAGCGGTAAGCCCATAATGTACGGTGTCCTTAGTGATAAATTCCGAGGTGATTATGGCTATCGGCTTGGTATCGTTATTGGAGGCGAGTATAAGAGGTATCTGAAACTGACTCCATGTACTTAAAAATATAATAAGTACGGCTGAGGCTATAATAGGGTAGGAGAGAGGCAGTACTACATATATAAGTGCCTCCGGCTTTGTGCAGCCGTCTACCATAGCCGACTCGTCCAAGTCCTTAGGTATAGATGAAAAGTAATTGGACATAAGCCAAACAATTACCGGTAGGTACGAAGTTACATATACCAAGCTTAAGGCATACATATTGTTAAGGAGCCTAAGCTGCATAAATATTTTGTATATGGGTATGATGGTAGCCATTACAGGAATTGCCATTGTTATAAGCAGGGAATTTTTTATAAAATCTTTTCCGAAGAACTTAAACCTGCTGAGTGCGTATGCAGATAACAATGCGATAGGTATACAAAGTACAATGGTTACAAAACTCGCATAGATTGCATTTCTCATACCTGAAAATAATAGCTTGCCCTGTCTTGAAGAAATATCAAAAAGCAGCAAATAATTTTTGAGAGTTGTGTTATCAGGCAAGAAGTTTAAGGACTTTTCAAGTACCATGGAATCGGGAGTTATAGATATAATAAAAGTCCAAATAAAAGGTCCGAGATAAAAAATTAAAAATATCAATAAGGCAAATACATATAATACCTTTTTAAAAAATTTCATATTTGTAATTACTCACTCCCAAGTATAAACACAAAGAAACATTGCAATAAAAATATGGTCATAAAACATTGCAATAAAAGTACTGTTATAAAAATATGATTATAAAAATACTGTCATAAAAACATTATTATAAAACTCAGTGTATATACTCTTGGTTAGTATTCGACCTCCTTATTTAAGCTTTTTATATAGGTTATACCGAGTATACCGGCTAATATCATAACTATATAGGTGTAGGCACTTCCCTTTCCGAACTCAAGGAAATTAAAAGTGGTAAGGTAGCTGTCTATAAGTATGCTTTTGCCGGTGTCTGAATATCCGTTAAGTGCCACAATTTCATCAAATACATTGATAGCTCCGATAGAAGTCTGGGTAATGCCTACTGCTAAAAAAGGCAGCATAAGCGGAAGTATTATTTTTATGAAAATTTGCCATTTACTTGCACCGTCTATTTTAGCCGCTTCTATAAAACTTTCATTTATAGACTGTCTTCCTGAAAGACAAACCAAACTCATAAAGGGTATAAGCCTGTAGGATACGACAAAGGAAACTATAATAAGTAAACTTATTCTTTTATCAAGCCAAGATATCGGAGTATCTATAAGATGTAAGTTTAGTAAAAGTTTATTAAAAAAGCCGTAGCCCGAATAAAAAACAAACTTCCAAAGCAGGGCAGTCACAAATGGCGGAACAGCCCAAGGAATAATGGAAATTGCAAGTAGCAGCCCTGAAAATTTCACCTTGATATTAAGGAACAAAGCCACCAATATTGAAATGACAGTTGTAAAAATAACCACTAAAAGCAATATAAAAACAGTGTTAAAAAGGCTGTCATGAAATGATTTTGAACTTAATATATTAATATAGTTTTTTATTCCTATGAACTTTATCGAATTGGGCTTGCTTAGTTTCCATTTTTTTAAGCTATATGAAAATGTAACTATAATAGGGTAAATAACCAAGGCAAGCATTATTAAAATCATAGGAAATAATAAGGTATAAGCAAATCTTTCTTTTTTCATATTTGTATATATTTTGAACTAAGGTTTTATCGTAACATTTCCTCAAGTTTTTTAAAAGTCTTGTCATTTCTTATTGTAATAAAAGGATAAAAACTTTCCTTCATCAGCAGTTTGTGATAAGAAGTCTTTAAATACTCTTTTTCCGTACATTTGCCCCAAAACACAGCCCTTTTTCCAAAATAAACAATTTCATCATTAAGAGGCATCTTATTGATACAAGTTTTCATTTCTTCATAATCAACTTCATCTGTGTAAAAAAGCACATCTTTTCTGGCAAGAGGCTCATTCCACCATGCAGGAAGGTTTAATGCATCTTCAAGATATTCTTCCTGTGTAAGTATTACATTTTTTATATCAAACAAAAAATCCTTTAGTATTTTGTTTACTTTGATTTTAACGGTTTTGCTATCATCATCTGAATCAAATACTATATTTCCACTGTTTACATAGGTAAGTACATTCTTATAGCCTATCTCGGCAAGTTTTGTTTTAAGTTCCCCCATGGATACCTTGTTTTTTCCGCCGACATTTATTCCTCGAAGCAGACACACATATTTCATTTTGTTAAAACCTTCGCCTTTCTCTTATAGTTTAATAGCGTGATCAGGAGGGTCAAAGTGTATACAAATACTGTACTGTATCATTGATATCTAAGCTCATAACTACTTTTTAATAGATTGTAACATTCTATTGTTCCTTGCCGTCAACATCAAGAGTCCAATCAGTATATTTCTTTTCAAAAAATCAAATAATGTCATAGTTTACTCCTTTATAGAAGCTGATAATAGGTGTATAGAAACTACCTTGCATTTCAATCTTTTCAGCATTTAGACCTTTTGAAAAAACGAGTTACAAATTTCACAGACGAGGATGTCCAAAGCGTCAGCTCGCTACGAAGTAGCGAGCAAGCGAGTTTTGCAGTCTGTGAAAATTTGTCGAAGTTTTTTTGAAAGGTCTGCGAGTATGATTGAAATGCAAGGTAGTTTAGTAAAATCCCATGCAAGGTAGTTTAGTAAATCCTTATACAAAGCAGTTTAGTAAATCCTTAATATAAGGTGGTTTCATAAATCCTTATACAAAGTAGTTTCGTAAATCTTATAGTTCATAAATCCTATAATTTATAAACTAAGCAGCACAGTATTAAATCCCCCTAATACTCCCCTACTTATTATCCTCTATAAGCGCATTGATCTTTTCATCCATCTGAGCAAATGCCTCATCAACACTCAAATTCCCAAGAGCCAAACCATTTACCGCATTGTAGATAGCATTGCTCATTTCATTATAGTATACAGGTACACCGCCGGGGAAAGGAGAGCTTATAAGCCTAGCCTGCTCTAACATAGCACCCGGATTTTCAATCTTACCGTCTGCTACAAGCTTTTCCAAAACAGAGTTCCTTGTCGGAAGATTACCAAGCTCTTCATTGAGCTTTTCCTGAACCTCGGCAGAAGTATACCAATCAATAAACTTTCTTGCAGCTTCCTTGTTCTTTGAAAACTTTGTAATTCCAAGAGCCTCGGGAAGTGCCATAGTATAATGTGCATTAGCAACAGTTCCCGGCATAAGTATAGGAGTAACCTCACCTACAACCTTGCTCTTTTCAGGGTTTTGAACATTGGTTATATAAGAGCTTGGTCCTGTCATAAAACTTGCGCTGCCGTCAGTAAGTCTTGTATAAGTTTTTCCACCGTCAGCGGTCTTGTCAGCCGGATCAACCAAGTCTTCCTTTATAAGCTTATCATAAAAATTAAGAGCTGCCTTTACAGACTCTTCATTTAAGCTACCGTCATCATTAAACACTACATCATTCATGGTATAGGCAGTCCAGATAAGTCCGGTACTTGCTTTTTCTTCAGCGCTAAGTACGAGAGGATATGGATGCTCTGCAATACCTGCCGCCTTTATGGCTTTAACTGCTTCGTAAGCTGCATCATAGGTCTTGGGAAGATCCGTAATACCTGCATCGGCAAAATGCTTGGTGTTGTAATAAGCTATTCTATAATCGTTGGAATAAGGCATAGCAAGTACCTTATCACCTATAGAAAAGGTTGAAATTGTAGGCATATCGGCTTTAAGCTCGGCATCAACCTCAAGCGGTTCAAGCCAGTCCGCCTCACCGAATTCACCGACCCATGACCAGTCAACCTCAACTACATCGGCACTTGCCTCGCCGCCGCTTGCAGCTATAGAAATCTTATCTCTTATAGCATCCCAGTCAACTTGGCTGATATTAACACTTATGCCGCTTTGCTCGGTAAACTCTTTTAGAAGTTTGTCTGAAGGAACTGCCCATTCGGGTATCATAACTGTAATAGAATCGGCACCGCCCTCAGCCTGTGCTTGGCTTCCATTGGCTGCTGCGCCGGTTGCCTTAGTTGAACTGCCGGTATTTGAGCAGGCGCAAAGTGCAAGTGCTGTTAAAGCGGCTGCTCCTATTGATTTTAATAATTTTCTTTTCATTGTATTTATTTCCTTCCTAATATAATAATTACATAGTGTATGGTATCATTGATATTTAGCCTTATTACTGCTTGGTTAATAGATTGTAACAAATGCATAATAAAGGGAATTGAGATTTATTCTACTATTACCTATATTAATTAAATATCAATGATACACTACAATAGTCAACTTAGACTATGCATAGAAATACCGATTAAGAACCTTCCCTTGCAATATTTTCCTGCAAAGTGATGAATTTCTTCATAAGTTCATGCTACCGTTTTCTAAGTAGTATTGAGTTAATAAGTGCTTAAGCGGACAATAAATTTTACTAACCCTTAAGACTGTCACTTATTAAGCCCTTTATCAAAAAATTTTGTATAAAAATAAATATGATAAGTGTTGGAAGCATCGAAACAACACTTGCTGCCATCTGTGTCTCCCAAGTTGTCTTGTAAAGAGATTGATAATCCGTAAGAGCCATGGCTATGGTTCTGTTCTCGGCAGATAATATAAATGTCCTTGAAAAAAGCAAATCTCCGTAAGCCCTTATAAATGCAAAAAGTCCTGCGGTTATAAGCCCCGGAAGCATCAAGGGGGCAAGCACAAACCTCACTCCCTGAAGTCTTGAGCAACCGTCAACCCATGCGGCTTCTTCTATTTCCTTTGGAATATCCTTAATATATGAATACAAAAGCCAAAGGCTCATAGGCAGGCAGACGGATATATTGGCAATTATAAGCGCAAGTTTCGTATCCAGCAAGCCTAAGTGTTTGAAAACCATATATATAGGGGCGGCAAGTATGACTTCGGAAAACATTTGCGTCAATATAATTAATAAAAGTACGCCCTTCCTTAACCTGAATCTATACCTTGCAACGGCATAGGCAGCTAAGATTCCTATAATTACACAGATAAAGGCAGAGGCAAAGGATATAAGAAAGCTTGTTCCAAGAGCCGGAAGTATGCTTTTTTCTCCAAACAGCACCGTCTTATAATTTATCCATTCTAATTTACCGCTAAACCATGTAGGAGGCCATTTGATTATATCTTCATACTTCTTTAGAGAAGTATTTAACATAATAAATATGGGGCTGATAAATAGAGCAATATAAAAGGCATAAATCAAGGTTCTTAAAAGTTTGAACATCCTTTTTTTCTTAAGCATATCAGCTCTCCTCCTCTATATCCAGTTTGTAGTAAATAAGTGTGAATACAAAAAGTATCACCACTGCGATGGAAGACAGAGCATAGGCAAGCCCCAAGTTGAATTTCGCAAAGGCCTCTTCATAGATTTTAAGGATAAATGTTTCCGTACTTCGCATAGGTCCGCCACCTGTCAAAACGAAGATAACATTAAATGAGTTAAATGTCCATATACCTACCAGTGTTAATGTAACCAGAAAAACTCTTTTGATACAGGGACAGGTTATGACAAAGAAGCGTCTTATAACTCCGGCACCGTCTATTTTGGCACTCTCATAAAGCGAGGGGTTGATGCTTGAAAGCCCTGCCGAAAACATCATGGAAACCATAGGAAGTCCAAGCCATGCATCTACAAAGGCGGCAGCAAAAAATGCAGTAATAGGATTAGAAAGAAAACTGATGTTCTCGTTTATAAATCCCAATTTTTGCAAATAAAAGTTAAGGTATCCGTAGTTTCCGTCTAAAATCCACTTCCATATGACTGCAACCGTAACCTGTTGCAGCGCCCAAGGGAGTAGTGAAAGAAACTTAAGTGTTTTTGAAAAATACAGCTCGCTGTTCATAAAAAGTGCCATTATAAAGCCCAAAGAAAGCTTTAAGAATACAGCGAGCAAGGTATATCTGAAGGTAAGCCAAAGTGTGGGAAGAAAAACTTTGGAGCTAAAAAGCTTTTTATAATTATCAAGACCCACAAAGGTCATATCTCCATTTATAATAGCTATTTTATAAAAAGACCCCGATATAATTCTGTATATAGGATACCCGAAAAGCAAAGCTACCATGACAAAAAGCGGTAGCAGTAAAAGATAGGGCTGAATGCTCTTTGTCATGGTAAATTTTGAAAAATTATTATTATTGTGTGATTTCAGCCTGCGCTTCATCTAGTGCCTCTTTTGCTCCCATTTCACCTGTAACAGCCTTTTGTACCGCTGTTAAGAATGCCTTGTTAAAGCTGTCCCAATCTTCAACCTGAGGTTCACTCACACCGTAATCAATGCTTGCGGCAAAGGCTTGCATAAATTCGGTCTTAAATCTCTCATCATTATACTCTTCTTTTAAGATAGGGAACCATCCGAATGCCTCTGATATCGGTCTTTGATACTCAGGCTGTCCCATAAACTCAACAAACTTCCAAGCAAGCTCCTTGTTCTTACTTATGCTTGAGATAACATAAGAATCGGTAACTAAAGTCTCAGCATTTTTAACTCCGGCAGGAAGTACCGCTACCTTATAAGGTGCCTTTTCAACAGCTGCATCAAGTGTTTCCTGCTCCCACGGACCTGATACGAACATAGCCAAATTACCGTTGGCAAAAAGTTTAGCCTGATCGCCTCTTGCGGTACTTACCACATCGGGAACCAATTTTTCATCATTGAACTTTTTAAGATACTCTAAAGTACCTACATTGGCGTCGGTGCTGAAAGTGATTTCGCCTTTATCGTTAACTAAAGCACCGTCATTTTGATAAATAAAGTTAAGTAACTCATCTGCTCCGCTTGTTACATCTGTAGGTATGGCAAAGCCGTACACATCCGGATTATTTGCATGAACTGTCTTAGCTGTTTCGAAAAGTTCTTCCCAGTTGGTAGGAGCTTTTTCGATTAAATCACTTCTATAGTACAAGGCTCTTGAAGAAAATGCCATAGGTATACCGTACTGCTTTTTGTCTACCTGACCTGTGGCAAGTACAGACTCAACTCTCTTTGACTTGAATTCATCTGTGATATAGGCACTAAGATCCTCAGCTATACCTAAAGAAGCAAGCTGTTTTAGGGTTCTTGAGCCTGTAAGCATGATATCGGGTGCATCTCCTGCCTGATAGAGTGAAACTATCTTTGAATTAAGCTCATCCCAGCCTACGGAAACTATCTCTACCTTAACGCCCTCATTAGCTTTTTCAAAGCCTGCTATACCGTTATCAAGTTCTTCTTTTAAGTAACCTGAATCATAACCGGGTACAAGCATTTTAAGTACAGTGCCTTCACCATCTGCTGTCTTTGACTCGGCACTTGATGAAGCTTTTGACTCGGCTGCTGTACTCTCTACGCTGCTTTCAGACGGTTTTGAACTTGAAGAACAGGCTGCTAAGAAACTGCTTGCAAGCATGATACTTGCAATGCCTAATGATAAAAATTTTCTCATAAAACTTTGTATGTATATTAACATACTCTCCCTTCTTTTATTGTTTGCTAAATGCACGAGCATTATACCAAATTTTAAGTAATATATCTACATAAATAGTTACTTTAAGTTAAATAAATGCAATAATTGGTAGTATTTTTTGTTTTTTTAGGTTAAGATAATATTTAAAAATGATATTTCAAGAGGAGTTATATAATGAATATATATAGCAGTACACATAGTTTTAATACTTTAAGCACTTACGATCCGGGGGCAGATCTGCTTAAAGGGCTTAGGGTAATTAAAAATGAAGAGTTCGGTTTCTTCGTGGCTTTCAATGTTGAAAAAAGAGCCTATGTAAGCCTTGGAAGACACTATGATTTGCCTTGGTGGGGGCTTGGGGACAGATATCGCTTTGAGACCATTGTTATACATGGTGAACATCACACAGCTGCCAAGATAGAAAGCTATCTGTGTTCTTATATAGAAGATGATGATAAAAGCCTATATGCAGATGCGATAAACAGTGAAAAAGCTTTGTATTATGAAAAAGGAGCAGTACCTATATATATAAGCGGGAGTATAGCCGAATGTTTTGGAACCGGTACCTTAAGTCTTAGATTTAATTTGTATAAAAGCAGTGCCTACGATGCAGAGGAGCTGATTGAAAGTAGAGATTTTAATATAAATATTATGGATTTTTCCCTTGAGGAAGAGGATAGGGTATTCTTTCTTGACCTGTGGCAGCATCCTTGCTCATGGGCAAGGGCTTACGGTTTGGAATACTTTAGCGACAGACATTTTGAACTTATAGAAAAGTATATAAGAGAGTTATCAAAACTCGGTCAATGTGTTACAGACCTTATAGTATCGGATTTTCCTTGGGCAGGTCAGGCTTGCTTTATGGTAGAGGATAATCCCTCCAGGCTGTACGAGTACAACATGGTAAGGATAAGCAAAAGAAATGGAGAATATATATATGATTTTAGTATAGTTGACAGATATATAGAACTTTGTCTAAAATATAACATTTGTAAGGAGATAAATCTTTTCGGCATCTGCGGCAACTGGCATGGTTTTGATTTTAAATCTCCAATGACGGATTATGAGGATCCGATAAGAGTAAGCTTCTATGATGAGGATAGTGCCTGTTATGATTATATAAGAACTAAAGCGGAGCTTGGCTCTTACTTAAAAGCCTTATTTACACATTTGGACTCTAAGGGCTATATGGCTATAACAAAGATACTGGGTGATGAGCCGAGTGATTATAAGAAATTTGCAGGCTTTCATGAATTTTTAAGCTCCTGCTATGAAAAGGAACTTAAGTTCAAGTATGCCTTACACAGTGCTACCTTCCTTAATGATTATAAGGGAAGTTTGGAAAGTTTTTCACTTAATTCAGCCTATATAGGCTACTATGTAAAGAATGGAAGGCTTGAGGGAATATTAAAGGAAAATTCCAAGGAAATGACATGGTATCCTTGCTGTTTTCCTAAAAAACTCAATACCTTTGTGTCAAGTCCGCTTATAGAATCAAGGTATCTCGGACTTTACACATATTTGTGGAAGTTTAAGGGAATGCTTCGCTGGGCTTACGGGCTGTATACGGAAAAGCCGCTAAATAATATATCCTATAAACCGAAAAAGTGGCAGGCGGGAGATATGTTTTTTGCCTATCCCGGCAAGGACATGGAAGTCATGCACAGTATAAGAGAAAAAAATATGCTTTTTGCCATACAGGATTTTAATATTTTTAAAAAGCTTGAAAAACAGGGTGTAGATGTAGAAAATTATCTGCGTGAAAAGATGGAAATAAAACTGCTTGCAGGAGTAGGAGATAAAGAGCTTAACCTTAAAATTGACGAGTATAAAGACTATGAGTACTATAAAGGTATAAGGGATGAATTGATAAGGAGTTTTTATGAGAAGTAAAGAGGAATTGCTTAAATTACTTGCAGAATATGTAGTGGAGATGGAAGATGAAGATATAGTTGATATTGCAAAGGAATATCTTAAGGCAGGTTATCCGGCTAAAGAAGGCATACTTGACGGACTTACTGTAGGTATGGTTGAGGCAGGCAGACTCTATGACGAAGAAGAGTATTATATAGCGGAGCTTTTGCTTTGTGCCGATGCCATGTATGCAGGTATCAATGTACTTAAAAGTGCTATTATGGAAAGTAATGAGAATAAGATAAAGGCTGTTATAGGTGTTATAGAAGGAGATACACATGATATAGGAAAGAATCTGGTAAAAATCATGCTTGAGACTGCCGGTTTTGAGATGATAGATCTTGGAAGAGATGTGCCTATAAATGAGTTTGTCAATTCATCTATAGAAAATAAAGCAAGCCTTATATGTATGTCTTCACTGATGTCTACTACGATGTACGGTATGAAGGATGTTATAGAGAGGTTAAAAGAAAAGGGTTATAGGGATAATATCAAGGTCATGGTAGGCGGAGGTCCTATAACCGATAAATTTGCCATGCAGATAGGGGCTGATGCCTATTCTGATAATGCGGTAGAAGCTGTAAGTGTTGCAAAATCACTTTTTAATATTGCATAGGACTAAGCAATGAATAAATTTCCCATATATAACTGTCCCGATATTCTTTTATATGACTATGATAATGATTATGAGAAGTTATATCAAAGCAAGGTTTATGAGCTTGAGGGAGCACTTCAGATTTTTGATAATGATAACAGACTTAATGAGGTATATAAGCATTTGCTTAAGTACGAAAGACTTTCACCGGATAAGAAATTAAAATTTGACATGGAAATCAATAATATTAGGCTTGTACTCATAAATAAAGTAAAAAGTGCATTGGATAAGGGCTATGAACTTATAAGCTTAGCCGATCCGCTCTCAAGCATAGAATTTTTAGGCTTAAAAGCAGCCAAAACTTACCTTGATATATTTTTGCTTGATTTTCTATATGAGATAAAACAAATCTGTGAGGGCAGAGCCTTTATACATCTATGCCCTAAGTTAAGCATATTGCTTATCAAGGCTATGGAAATTGACAAGAAAAGGCTTGAATATAAGACTTATACTATAGAGGTGGATAATGTTAAATTAGATAAAACTTATCCATCTATTGTTCACGCCTTGATATATGATAGAAAAAGAAAAGAAATTATATCAGGACTTAAATGTATACACTTTTTTGGAAAAACCGACACTGTGGCTGTTATTAAATTCAATAAAAAAGATATCGCTGCATCGTTTATTAAATAAGCATAGCGGATAATTTACCTCTTTTTCTGATTGCAGGCATAAAAAGCCTTGGCGCAGCAGAGATTATATTTATGTTTTCTTTCTGACTTAGAGAAATATTCGAAGTTTTGATATACTTATTTTGTAAATGATGCACTCGGCACAGCAAAGGTTAGCCGATGTTTTTTATATACTTATTTTGTTAATGATGTAGCGATGAGATGATAGGATTTTAGATGAAACAAAGTATACTTGATTATTTGAGAAAAAATAATATTGAAATAAATGCCGCCTGCAACGGTCTCGGTTCTTGCGGTAAATGTAAAATAAAACTTAATAAGGACTTTGAGATAGATAAGGCGGATACAAAGCTTCTTAGCAAAAAAGAGATAGAGGAAGGCTATAGACTTTCCTGTATGCATTTTATAGATGAGGAAAATGAAGCAATTATATTAAGTGAGTATCACAAGAATTTGGAAATAAAAGAAGGGGAAGAAAAGGCGGATGTAATACTTTCTGAAAGTTTTATTCCCAAATTTGACCACAATAAAATAAGTAATAAATACGGTATAGCGCTGGATATAGGAACTACTACCATAGCCATGCAGCTTGTAAGCCTTGAAAGTGCCAAGATAATAGCTAGGGCTGCGGATACCAATCCTCAGGTAAGTTACGGCTTTGATGTAATGAGCAGGATAGCCTATACTATGGAACATCCCGATGGACTTAAAAATCTTCAAAAAAGTATAGTAAATACTCTTAATATGCTTATAGAAAGACTGCTTAAAGAAAGCGGTATAGAGAAAACAAAGATAGTGGAAATGGTGGTTTCAGCCAATACAACTATGAGCCATATCCTGCTTAAAGAAAGTATAGAAAGTCTCGGTAAGTTCCCATTTACTCCTATATTTACCGAAAGTAAGACCGTAAGTGCTTCTAAAATAGGCTTAAATTTATCAAAGATATGTAAGCTTGTAACCTTGCCGCATATATCGGCATTTGTAGGCTCGGATATAGTGTCAGGTGCTTATGCAAGTGCTATGTGTGATGAATTGACAAAGGAAAATATACTTTTTATAGATATAGGAACTAACGGAGAGATGATTTTAAAAACCGACTCCAAACTTACAGCTACTTCCTGTGCGGTAGGTCCGGCACTGGAGGGAATGAATATTTCCTGCGGTATGAGGGCGGATATCGGGGCTATAGATAATTTTTCAATAAATGAAGATGGGATAACTTATACAAGCATAGGAAATGAAAAAGCTGTAGGAATCTGCGGTAGCGGAGTACTTGCCATGTTAAGAGAACTTCTTAAAAATGAAGTAATTAATAAAAGAGGAGCCATAGTTAAAAAAGAAAAACTTGGAGAGAATGATTCCAGAGCTAAATTACTTGCTGTCGATGAGGAAGGAAGAGCGTATATAAATATAGGCGAGGGTCTTTATTTTAGTGCTAAGGATATAAGACAGGTGCAGCTTGCAAAGGGGGCTATATTGTCCGGAATTATTTGTCTTACACAAAAGGCGGGACTGGAACTTACAGATGTGGACAGGGTTTATATAGCCGGACAGTTCGGTAAGTATATAAGTCAGGAGTCGCTTTTTGGTGTGGGGCTTCTTCCCGATGAATTTTTTGGAAAAGTAGAGTACTTGGGCAATACTTCACTAAGCGGAGCCTATCTTTCCTTACTTGATGATAGGGCAATCAGTGAAATGGATAGGATTTCTAAAAGAGTGGAGTTTTTTGAGCTGTCGAGGTTTGAGGGGTATGATAGGATTTTTACGAAGGCGTTGGAGTTTTCGTGTGGAGGCGGAGTGTAGAGATAAGTTAGGAGAGATAAAAAATTAATATTTATAAAAAAAACTCTGTATAATTTAATCATACTGGCACCCCTTTTCAAAGCTTCGACAAATTAACACAGACTGCGGAACTTTATTAACAGTACTACGAGTATGATTGAAATAGGGAGAGTTTCTGTTTAATTGTTACCGTACAATTTTGAGTATTTACTATGTATGAATCGGCATTGTATCTTGAATATCGGACATTTGTTTTGTAGAATGTATTAAAAATGTATTTATGGAGAAGGTGTATGGTTTTAACAGTTCATCCTAATGACAAGATGACTCCCCTTGAAAGGGGAAAGGCGATTGCCGATGGCAAAGATTATGACAGGCTTGTTATGGATCCTTTTTTGGGTGAAATCAAGGCTCGTATTATAGGTAAGAATACAAAAGAATATTGGACGAATGAGGATAATTTGGTGATGGGAGATATTCTGTCAACTAATCGTTTCGGGCTTGACGGCATGGGGGTAGGTCCCAATGCCTACGGTATTGCGGAGGCTATGGGAGTAGTGCCGCATTATCCCAAGCACGGTCTTATCTATGTTGAGAAGCATCCGATAGACAGTATAGACGAGGTAGATAAGCTTAAAAATATCACTTTGGAAAGCGGAAGACTTAAGATGTATTATAATGCTACCGCAAGGTTAAGAGAGGCGGCGGAAGGGTTTTGCGGTGTGGGAGCGGCAGTTTCCGGTCCGATAACATTGGCAGGCTTTGTGCTTGGTACGGATAAGCTTTTGAAGGCTATGATAAAGTCTCCCGAAAAGGTGCATGAGTTTTTAAGGTATATAACTTACAATGTTAAGTATGTTGTGGATGTATTCAGTAAACTTGATGTAGGCTTTTCTATGGCAGATCCTATAGCCTCAGGAACTATGTTAAGTCCGAGAATGTATAAGGAATTTGCCTATCCCTATACTTTGGAGATAAGTTCTTATATAAAACAAAAGTCGGGCAGAGCGCCGAGTTACCATGTGTGCGGCAATACCGGTAAGGTATGGAAGTATGTAAAGGAGCTTGATATAGGACTTTTTAGTGTGGACAATGAGATGGATATAGAAGAAACCTGTGAATTTTTCTCCGATTCAAAGCCTATAGCCGGCAATGTTGATCCGGTAGCGGTTGTATGCAACGGTACAAAGGAGGATATTGAAAGGGAGGTTAAAAGGTGCATTTTAGCAGGCAGAAAATGTAAAAAAGGTTTTGTACTGACTCCCGGATGTAATCTGCCGCTTGCAACAAGTGATGAAAATATAGATGCCTTTCTTGATGCGGGCAGGAAGTATAGCTTTTTATAGAAGACTGATGGAAGATAGAGGTAAAAAATTAATATTACGATAATAATAAAGACAGGAGATTTTTCTCCTGCCTTTACTATGCTCTTTTAAGCATCTTGTCCCAATTTAGTTTTTAGTGTATAAACTGATTTGATTGGAACTATTAAAACTATTGGAATAAAAATCGATATATATTTTTTAATAACTGTGATTCCCCCCACAGCTATGCATATAGGAATATAGTATATCCATGATTGTAAAACAAATCTTAGAGCAATAACAACTATGATACATTGTTATATCTTAACCTTTTCCTTAGAGCGTTTTACTTATCACCATCTTCGGAATTGCTCATCTTGAAGATATAATAAGCATCAGTGCTTGTATTGTTATAGGTGAGAGTAAATACTCCGTCAGTATAGTCTCCGTTAAGACTTACACCATCATTGAACTCGTCATCAAAAAGCACAGATTCTGCAAATAAACTCCATTTGGAACTTCCGATCTTTTCACCCATAAAGCTTATTGTAGCTGAGTGCTCACCGTCAAATGTTGCTGCAAGCGCAGTAGGATCAACTTCTTCGGATGCATCATTACCAAGTACATCTGTAACTGAAACACTTACCCAGTCTCCGATAAGGGCTTTTTCTTCTTTTGGCAAATAGTTCTCAGGCTTTGCAGCATCTGTTCCCTCTTTGGCAAAGGTTAAGTCCATTGAAGTTCCGAGCTGCTCTTTTAGGAAATCTTTAAATGTTACAGTGTCTTCACCAAGCTCTCCTGTAATTTTCTCTCCGTCAATCTTAAGTGTAAGTGTGCTGTCATCGCTGCTCCACTTTAAGTTGTGAGATTCGCCGCTTATTTCCATTGTTGCTTTTCCGTCGCTCTGTAAATCAAGTGAGAAATCGGACACATCATCACCGGACATAGTTACTCCCAACATAGTTCCGGTAACACAGACATACTTTCCTACTAAAGCCTCATCCACCTTGCCTGAAGAACCTGAGCAAGCTGTTATAGACAAACAAAGTATCATTGTGATAAAAACTGAAAGAAATTTTTTCATTAGTACATCCTCCTATTTATATGCAATTTTTAGTCATCAATTTTATCCTCCTAATAGCTTTATTATTAAATTGTACCAAAGTTTGTAAGCTTTTTCAACAATCCAAAAGAGAGAAATAACTAATAGTTGTTATAAAGTTACAGTTCAGTTAGCCTGTTATATATATGTGTATAATATGCTAAATGAAAGCTTGCCTTCAGGCACGTATTACACATAATATATAACAGGCTACTGTCAATATTCATCTTCGTCTAATTTATAAATAAGGTTAAACATTATTAAAAATAACCATTCCTGTAAACAGAGTCCATTTGGAAGTTCCGATTTCCTCGCCCTTAAAGTTTATTGTAGCTGAATGCCTGTCACTAAAAAAGAGGGTGCCAATACCCTAACTTAGCAGTAATACATCCTTATACTCTATCCCTTCGTACCGCATTATCACTGAAACTAAAACAATCCGGTCTATGTCTGGATACAGTGTACTCGAACATAACACCTTCACTGTTATAAGTAAAACTGCTGATAACTGCAAGACAATTATACTCTTCAATATTAAGATTTAAGTATTTTTCATCTATCTCATCCGCCTTTTCGACAGTTATTATCCTCTTGCTGTTTACAATATTCATTCCCAGGCTATTTTCCAAATACTCATATATGGACTGTTCAGCGATGTCGTTATTCAAATCACCTACAGCGGACTTCAAAAAATAATTATGATTTAAGATAAGTGCTTTATCATCCATATAGTGAACTCTTTGTATATAATAAAGTTCATCACCTGGCTTAAAGCCTGAGCGTTTTGAAAAGTTTTCACTACAGGTGATCTCCGTAAAAAGAACGACCTTGCTAAAGGAAGTTTGAGCGGTTCTTGCAGCACTTTCTTTAAATGTTTCGATAGTATTGAGCTTGAATAATTTGTGAGACATTTTACGGTAAATATTTCTGACGCCTTTGCCTTGCATAGTTTGCACATAGCCTTCCTTAACCAGTATGGATACGGCTCTTCTTAGTGTATTCCTTGAACATTCATAATCTTTTATCAAGTCATTTTCTACAGGCAAAAAATCCAAATATTTAAAATGATTTTTTTCAATTTTTTCTTTCAAACTTTTATAGATGTCATTGTATTTTGTTCTTGGCATATAAGTTCACCCTCTAGTATAAATTTTATTATTAACACTTTTATTAAGTGATTGTAAATAAGGAATTATTGTAGATACAAATATGTAAAATAAAAGTTTACAACTAATACATAGTTAAAGTAAATCTGAACCGTATTTTATGCATATTAGCGGTATTTGTCAAATATGCTGTTATAAGGCGTACTTGTTAAATTATACTATAATTTATGTTAAGAATAAAACATATTATGATAAAAAGTACAAAAATATGAAGTTGTTTTTTTTGTGATTTACTTGACAAAAATACAAAAACAATGATATAAATATATCAAAACTTGTTCAAACAAATTTTCAAGGAGGTTCTATGGGAAAGTATTCTTCAGAAGCGAAAGAGCTTTTAGATTTAGTGGGCGGCAAGGAAAACATAGCTGCGGTATCTCATTGTATTACCAGAATGCGCTTTGTGCTTAACGATCCTGCAAAAGCGGATATCAAAAAGATAGAAGCTATGAATGTCGTTAAGGGAAGTTTTACACAGTCAGGTCAGTTTCAGGTCATAATAGGCAATGCGGTTGCCGACTTTTATAATGACTTTATTGCCGTATCGGGTATAGAAGGTGTTTCTAAAGACTCTGTAAAGCAGGCGGCAGGGCAGAACCAAAATGTGTTGCAAAGATTAGTGTCGGTGCTTGCGGAAATATTTGCTCCTCTCATACCTGCTATTATTACAGGTGGTCTTATACTGGGTTTTCGTAACTGTATAGACTCCTTGTATCTTTTTGAAAACGGGACTAAAACCTTAGTTGATATAAGTACATTCTGGGCAGGTGTAGACAGTTTCCTGTGGCTTATCGGAGAGGCTATATTCCATATGCTTCCGGTAGGTATATGTTGGTCGGTTACAAAGAAAATGGGAACTACACAGATGCTCGGTATAGTTCTCGGACTTACCCTTGTGTCAGGGCAATTATTAAATGCTTACGGGGTAGCCTCTACTGCCGCTGCCGATATACCTAAGTGGGATTTCGGTTTTGTAAAAGTTGATATGATAGGTTATCAGGCTCAGGTAATACCTGCCATGCTTGCGGCATTTACTCTTGTATATATAGAGAAGTTCTTTAGAAAGTATACTCCGCAAGTAATATCTATGATAGTAGTACCGTTTTGCAGTTTACTTTTATCGGTTATGGCTGCACACTTTATACTGGGACCTATAGGTTGGAAGATAGGAGCTGCCATATCAGCAGCGGTGTATTGGGGTATAACCGGACCTATTAAGGTGCTTTTTGCGGCAGTGTTCGGATTTGTATATGCTCCGCTTGTTATAACCGGACTTCATCATATGTCCAATGCCATAGACCTACAGTTAATAGCAGACTATAACGGAACCATGCTTTGGCCTATGATAGCCTTATCAAATATAGCTCAAGGCTCTGCCGTACTTGGTATGATAGCCTTGCAAAAAAAGAATACAAAGGCTCAGGAGGTAAATGTGCCTTCAACGATTTCCTGTTATCTTGGAGTTACCGAGCCGGCAATGTTCGGTGTAAACTTAAAGTACAGCTTCCCCTTTATATGTGCCATGATAGGCTCATCACTGGCTGCTATAATATCAGTAGCTACTAAAACAGCCGCTACAGCCATAGGAGTCGGAGGAATACCGGGAATACTTTCTATACAGCCGCAGCACATACCAAGCTTTGCAATAGCTATGATCGTGGCTATAGCAGTGCCGTTTGCACTTACATTCTTTGTAGGACTTAAGAAACTTAGCGCCGAGGACAGAGGTTTAGTCAGTGCCGATAGCAAGGGCACAGAGAGTAAAAAAGAATCTGTTGTAAGCAGCATGACTAAGGAAGATATTAAACCTGAACTCAGGGCTTTTTCAGACGGTAAAGTAATAACTCTTAAAGAGCTTAATGACGGGGTATTTTCAGAGGGAGTGGTAGGAGAAGGACTTGCTGTAATTCCTGAGGGTGATATGGTGTATGCACCCTGTGAAGCAACTGTTTCACTTGTTATGGCTGACACAAAACACGCTGTAGGACTTAAACTTGATAACGGCGTAGAGCTTATACTTCATGTAGGTATAGATACCGTCAATATGAAGGGAGAAGGTTTTGAATACTTTGTGGAAAAAGGACAGAGAATAAGAGCCGGTGAAAAACTTATAAAATTTGACAAAGAAAAAATCAAGGAGGCAGGTCATAAGGATGAGGTAGTATGTGTGATAACTTCTCCTAATGCTAAGAATATTAAGTTCCATACAGGGCTTTTAGCTAAAGCAAATGATACTGTGATAATAGAGTTTAACTAGGAGGGTATATGGTTTCTTTTTCAAATAAAAGCATTTACCAGATCTATCCCAAGTCTTTTAAGGATAGTAACAATGACGGTGTCGGAGATTTGCTTGGAATAGTGGAAAAACTGGACTACCTAAGAGAGCTTGGTATAGATTATATATGGATAACACCGTTTTTTGTGTCACCTCAGAGGGATAACGGCTATGATATAGCTTCTTATACGGACATCGATCCGGTATTCGGTACTATGGATGATTTTGAGTTGCTTGTTAAGGAGGCGGATAAAAGGAATATAGGTATTATGCTTGATATGGTATTTAACCACACATCTACAAAGCATATGTGGTTTCAAAAAGCCTTAAAGGGTGAAAAAAAGTATCAGGACTACTATATTTTGAAAGAAGGCTCTAGAGAGAAAGCACCTACAAATTGGCAGTCAAAGTTTGGAGGATCAGCTTGGCAGTACAGTGAAGAATTAGGCAAATGGTATCTGCATCTTTTTGATGTAAGTCAGGCTGATCTTAACTGGGAAAACAAAGAGTTAAGAGAGGAGCTTAAAAATATAATTCGTTTTTGGAAAGCAAAGGGAGTTAGGGGATTTAGATTTGATGTGGTAAATCTGATCTCGAAACCGGAAGTTTTTGAAGACGATCATATAGGAGACGGAAGACGCTTTTATACTGACGGAAAAAGAGTACATGAGTATCTTAAAGAATTGGTTAAGGATACAGATATCAAGGATTACATAACTGTGGGGGAAATGTCTTCAACAAGCATAGAGCATTGTATAAGATATTCAAATCCTAAAGAGGAAGAACTTTCCATGTGCTTTAACTTCCATCATCTTAAGGTGGACTATAAAGACGGCAATAAATGGGCTATTATGCCGGCTGATATAAAAGAGCTTAAAAATCTATTTAAGACATGGCAGGAAAGTATGCAGGAGGGGAATGCATGGAACGCACTTTTTTGGTGTAACCATGACCAACCCAGAATAGTCTCAAGACTGGGAGATGAGGGAAGGTATTTTAGTGAGTCGGCTAAGATGCTGGCAGCCTTGATACATCTGATGAGGGGGACTCCTTATGTGTACCAAGGCGAGGAAATAGGCATGAGAGATCCTCATTTTAAGAATATAGATATGTATGAGGATGTGGAGAGCTTAAATTATTATAATATACTTAAAAAACAAGGTTTAAGCGAGGAAGAGGCGCTTGAGATACTTGATAAACGCTCAAGAGACAACAGTCGTACGCCTATGCAATGGTCTGATGAAGCGTACGCCGGCTTTTCAAATGCCAAGCCTTGGATAAGTGTGGCTGATAATTATAAAAATATCAATGTTAAAAAGCAGGAAAATGATGAAACTTCCATACTTGAGTTTTATAAAAAACTCATAGCCTTGAGAAAAGAGAGTAAGCTTATCTCCTGTGGAAATATAAGCTTTATAGATACGGCTGATAATATAATTGCTTACAAAAGAAAGTTAGGTGATGACAAACTTTTAGTGATTTGCAATATGTCAAAAAAAGAAGAGAGCTTAAGTATAGACTGTGAGGGCTTTACAAAGGCTTTAGGTAATTATGAGGGATTAAAATATGATGCCGGAAGACTCAGGCTTGCTCCTTATGAGTTTGTAGCACTTTGCAATAATGATTTGTCTATCACATAAACCGTTACAAACATATCTTGCCTTGGACACGCTCTCGCTAACTTCGTCTCGCAGCGGTACTAAGCTTTATCTTCGCCTGACGGCTTGATAAAGCAAGTACCG
>ERZ772921.178-NODE-178-length-40362-cov-24.414643_pt1 | contig 40362 bp, 31 predicted proteins | sample MGYA00512117_ERZ772921 | MGnify/ENA primary metagenome ERZ772921 (study PRJEB29015, sample SAMEA2737944) | human oral metagenome | biome: human oral; feature: human-associated habitat; material: dental | place: China | collected 2150 ...
CACCGACCCCCGCCTGGTCGCCCGGGCGGCCCAGCGCCCCGCCACGCCCCAGCCGTCTGCCCCCGGAGCCCCGTCAGGCGCCTACGGCTACGGGCGGGGACCGGGCTCCGGGCGAGGACCGTCCCGCGTGCCGGGGTCCCGGTACGGGCAGGCGCCTGCTCCGCAGACCCGGCAGGCAGCCACCTGGCAGCCCGCGAACCGGGCGGCCGGTACGGCGGGCAGCCCCTACGCCTCGCCCAGGATCACGCCGTCGTCCGATCACGGGAGCTGGTACACGGGCCTGTGGATCGTTATCGTCCTGGTCTTCCTGGCCATAATGCGGGCCCTCCTGAGCTGAGACGGGGGCACGGCAATGGCCGCCTGCCCCCGCCGCGTGGCGAGCCCCTGGCCCCCGTGCCCCTGACAGTGACCACCATGCTGAGGGCGTCACGCATATAGGTGAGCCCTGGCCCCCGAGCCCCTGACAGTGGGTAATACGGGCGTGCGCACACTGCGGGCCGGGTGCCCTGGTCCCCGGACCCCTGCGGTGACGCCGGAGGAACCTGTTCGGGTCACGCATGCGGTGCACCCGGGCCCCTGAAGTGAAGTCGGCTCAGGCGTGCTGGCACGCAGCCGGTGGGGTCGTCTCACCGCAGACCTGGGCCATGACAGCCAGACAGGTGGCACCCAGGTTCGGCTGAGACCATAAGGTCATGGAGCTCATTGTCCGTACCCTTGGTAACGCGGCGGGCCTCTGGCTCGCTGCCCGGTTCATGTCCGGCCTGACCGTCCCCGGCGACCAGTCCGCCGTCCACACCTGGGTCAACCTCATTGTCGTCGGCCTCATCCTGGCGCTGGTGAACTCGCTGGTCAAGCCCGTGGTCAAGACCCTCGCCCTGCCCATCTACGTCCTCACCTTCGGCCTGTTCGCACTGGTGGTCAACGGGGCCATGCTCATGCTGACGTCCTGGCTGACGGACAAGGTCTCCTGGCTCGGGGCCGGGTCCGGGGTGCAGCTCGGCCTGCACGTGGCAACCTTCGGTACCGCGGTGGGGGCAGCGATCATTGTCGCCATTGTCTCCGCCATTATCGTAGGCATCTTCGGGCCCGACGAGGACTGAGGAGGACGGTCAGGGCCTGCGTGGCGGGCGGCACTCGGTGCCTGTTCAGGAGACCCGCCCGCCCGATCCGACCACGCCCGCCGACCCCGTCCTACGGCCCGCCCGCTGTCCCCGTGTCCGGCCTGTCTGCGCGTGCCCGCCGAGCACCGGGGCCGGTCCGGCCAGGGCCGCGGGTGGCGCACCGGCACGTACCTGCGACAATGCCGCCATGAGCCCTCGCACCACCGACCTCGCCGACATTACGCCACCTATCGCCCTGGGCCCCCTGGACGGTCGCTACCGCAGCGTGACCGCGCCCCTGGTCAACCACCTCTCCGAGGCCGCCCTCAACCGCGCCCGCCTGGAGGTGGAGGTCGAGTGGCTCATCTACCTCACCGACAACCACGTCCTGCCTGGTGCCCCTGTCCTGTCAGCCTCCGAGAAGGCCTACCTGCGCGGGATCGTCGAGGGCTTCGGCGCCGTCGAGATCGCCGAGCTGGCCAGTATCGAGGCCGTGACCCGTCACGACGTCAAGGCCGTGGAGTACCTCCTCAAGCGTCGCCTCGACGCCGCCTGCGCGCCCGGTGACGGTGCCCCGGCTCCCAGCGTGCCGCCCTCGGACGGTCCGGCTGCCCCCCACCTCCCGGCCTCGACCGCCGCTGGCGCACCGGCCCCGGTCGGTGCGCCAGCCGCCCAGCAGACTGCTGACGGCGCCCCCCAGGTCCCTGCCGTGACCGCCGTCGACGGCGGGCCCACCGTCCTGCCGGGCGTCCACGAGATCGTCCACATCTTCTGCACCAGTGAGGACGTCAACAACCTGGCCTACGCCCTGACCGTGCGTGCCGCCGTGCAGGAGATCTGGCTGCCCGCCGCCCGGGGCCTGGTGGCCGACCTGGGTGCCATGGCCCGCGAGCACGCTGCCGTCCCCATGCTGGCCCGCACCCACGGCCAGGCCGCCACCCCCACCACCCTGGGCAAGGAGCTGGCGGTGCTGGCCCACCGCCTGGGACGCCAGGTGCGTCGCGTGGAGGGCACGCAGTACCTGGGCAAGGTCAACGGTGCCACCGGGACCTACGGTGCTCACGTCGTGGCCGTGCCCGGGGCCGACTGGGAGGCGGTGTCCCGTGGCTTCGTGGAGCACCTGGGCCTGACCTGGAACCCGCTGACCACCCAGATCGAGTCCCACGACTGGCAGGCCGAGCTGTACTCCGACGTCGCCCGCTTCAACCGGGTCGCCCACAACCTGGCCACCGACGTGTGGACCTACATCTCCCTGGGCTACTTCCGCCAGCGCCTGAGCGCCCAGGGCTCCACCGGCTCCTCCACCATGCCGCACAAGGTCAACCCGATCCGCTTTGAGAACGGCGAGGCCAACCTGGAGATCTCCTGCGCCCTGCTGGACTCCCTGGCCGCCACCCTGGTCACCTCCCGGCTCCAGAGGGACCTGACCGACTCCACCACCCAGCGCAATATCGGGGTGGCCCTGGGCCACTCCCTGCTGGCCATTGACAATATCCGACGCGGCCTGGCCGGGCTGGACGTGGACCATGCCCGCCTGACCGAGGACCTGGAGGCCACCTGGGAGGTCCTGGGCGAGCCGGTCCAGCAGGCCATGCGGGCGGCCGCCGTGGCCGGGGCCACCGGCATGGCCGACCCCTATGAGCGCCTCAAGGAGCTCACCCGCGGCCGGAAGGTCACGCCGGAGGCCATGCGCGCGTTTATCTCCGGCCTGGGTATGCCCGACGACGTCGAGGCGCGTCTGCTGGCGCTGACCCCCGCCACCTACACGGGCCTGGCGGCGCAGCTGGTCGCGCACCTGGAGGACTGAGGCGCGGGGCCCGGCTGGTTGGAAAGCTAGGGCGCAGTGCCTTGCCGTTTGCAGGCGACTGGAGCGCGGGGCTGACCGACTACTCGTCTGGGGATCACCGCGGCCGACGCCGTCGGACCTACGCGGGAGGGGCCGTGGAGCCCCGGACCACCAGCTGTGAGGGGACCTCCACCACGGGACCGACCTCGATCCCCAGCGCCAGGCGGGCGGCGGCCTCACCCACCCCGGCGAAGTCCAGGCGCACGGTGGTCAGGGCCGGGACCATGCCGACGGCGTGGGGGTGGTCGTCCACGCCCACCACCGACACGTCCCGTGGTACCTCGACCCCCTCGCGGGCGAGCCCCGCGACCAGGCCTATTGCCAGGTCGTCGTTGCCGCACAGGACGCCTGTGGCCCGCGACGCCCGCACGGCTGCGGCGGAGCGCAGCCCCGTCTCCACGGACCAGCCAATGGCCACGGGCTCGCTGGCCCGCAGGTGGCGCTGGGCCAGGACCCTGCGCCATCCGGCCAGGCGGGGGTCGGGGTGCCCCGCGCTCGGTACGCCCACGTAGGCCAGGCGCTCGTGCCCCAGGTCGCACAGGTGGTGGGTCGCGGTCATGGCCCCGGCATAGTCGTCCGTCCAGGCCCGAGGCGGCTCCTCGTTCCCGGCGCCCGGGCGGCCCCCGGCGATCGCCACCGGCAGGTCCACGGGCAGGTCCTCCAGGGCCGCCACGCTGACGGAGTCGAACTCCAGGAGGACGACGCCGTCCACGCGCCCGTCCAGGGCCCGGGAGAGGATCTCGCGCCGTCGTTGTGAGCCGCCGCTCAGGACGTGGATGGAGAGGTCCGCGCCAAGCTCCTCGGAGGCGGCCACCACCCCCGAGACGGTCGCCCAGTACCCGGTCCGGCTAATGTCCGTGGACAGGGCCAGGAGGTGGGCCCGGTCGGTGGGAGGGCGGTAGCCCAGGTCCTGGGCGGCCTCCTGCACCCGCCTGAGGGTGGGGAAGGGACTCGGGTGGCCCCGGCCCAGGGCCCGCGAGGCGGTCGCCTTCGATGTCCCGGCGCGGGCGGCGACGTCGGCGAGCCGGGGCGGGAACCATGGGCGCCTGGTCGTGCTCACGTGGCACCTCCCCTGACGTCGTCCCCGTGGCCGGGGGTGCCCGCCTGACTGCGGACGCCCTCCCAGGGTACGTGAGCTGGCCCGGGGCCGTTTCACGTGGAACGGGGCTGCTGTCGTGGATATCTGCGCCCAGCGGCTCGCGGAGAGGCTGTTTCACGTAGAATAAGGCTGCCATAAGCACGATGCGGCCAAGGGCTTCTTTCTGAGGCCGTTTCACGTGGAACGGGGCTGGCGCGCCCACCGCCCCGTAGGTGGCCGCTGTTCCGGCTGTTCCACGTGGAACGGTGTCGCTGGGCCCAGCCCTGGCCTGGCGTGCCTGCTGCCTGCGCGCAGGCCCGCCCACACCGAGGCCGTCTCGGTCCCGCGTTCCTGCTGCCTATGCTCGGGAGCTACCTGCGGGGACCGAGCCCACGGCCCGGCACCTCTTGCCTGCGCGCCCAGTAGGCGCGGGTATTGTGACAGGCGAGAACCTGGCCCTGCCCCTACTGCCTGCGCTCAGTCACAGCTGGGGTGGATGGGCGGCCGCTGTTTTCTGGCTGTTCCACGTGGAACGGTGCCGCTGGGCCCGGCCCCGGCGCCCCTACTGCCTGCGCGCCTTGTCGAGGTCGGCGAGGCTGCCCTCGGTGGTGGCCGAGGAGGACAGGTCCGTCTGGAGCAGGACACGCTGCCCGCGCTGGAGGGCCAGGGTGTCGCGGCCGTCCCCGTCCCAGTCGCCGACGTGGACGGCGTCGCTGGGCCTCCCCAGGGACACCGCGGCCACCACGGGGGCGTGAGTGCGGTTCTCGTTGTAGAAGACCACGCGGGTCCCCAGCCGGACCGCGTAGGACGCGGTGCCGTCCCCGTCCCAGTCGCCGCGCAGGATGGTGACCCGCGGGTTGTCCTTCTGGACGGCCACGAACGACGGGAGCTCCTCCTGCTGGGGGCTGAGGGCCTCGATCCTCCACGTCGTCGCCTGCTCCTCCTCCCCGGTGACGGGCCGGCCGTTCCCGGAGGACAGGGCCAGGCCGCTGAGCTTGGAGCGCATACGCACCCCGCCCTCCACCGACAGGACGTGCCACCGGTACCGGCTGCCCGCAATGTCCGTCCCGGTGCCCGCTGCCGCGGTGGCCACCAGGCCCCCGCCCGCGTAGCCGTTCGCCGAGGCCGCCCCCAGCACGGCCCCCGACGGCGAGCTGAGGACGTAGGTGAGGTCGTCCTGGCGACGTAGGTGCCAGTGGGTGTCCTCGCCGGTGGAGGTGCTCAGCGTGACGCCCCCGCTCCCCAGGGTCAGAGCCCGGCCCTGCGGGTCGAGGACGCGGACGTCGCCGTCGGGCTGCACCTGGGCGGGGGTGCGGTAGTAGGTGTGGACGTAGTCGATGTCGAAGGAGGCCGGCAGGGCGGGGTCGTGGGCGCGGCCCAGGTGCCCCTCCAGGCTGAGGACCACGTGCCGGGACATGCGCCACAGGGAGGGGTCAGGGGCGGGCAGACGCCAGGCCAGGTGGCGGTCCCAGTAGAGGAGCACCTCCCCCTCCCGGCGCTCGACGCCGTAGAGGTGGTAGTCCGCGGAGACGTCCTCGGCGCTGGCGTAGGTGTGCCCGCCGAAGGACCTGTGGTCGGCCTCGGTATTGCCCGGCCAGATGTGCGTGGCGGAGGTCATGGCGTGGAAGTCGAAGGTCTCCTGGACGTCGATCTCCGGGTTCGGGTCGGCTGCCAGCGCGTTCTGGCCGTCGAGGTTGGAGGACTGGAGCCAGACCGCTGAGAGCACGTTGGCGGCCGAGGGCAGCGCCCTGGCGCGGACCTCCACGTAGCTGCGCACGCCGGGGGTGTCGAAGACCGACTCCACGGCACCGAAGGTGTGGTCCCTGCCCTCGTGGCGCTCGGCCCGGGCCCACAGGTGCAGGACGCCGTCGGAGGCCTCGGCGTTCTCGTCACGGAAGGCCCCGACGCCGGAGGCCGGGTACCACAGCCCCTTGTGCCAGCGTGAGGGGTCCAGGGGGGTGTCGAAGTTGTCGCTGAGGGAGTCAATGAGGGTCCACTCCTCCAGGTTGACGTCGGTGGCCCCCGCCCCCACCTCCTGCGCACGGGCCTGGGAGGGCAGGAGAAGAGACAGACCGGTCAGGGCCGCCGCGGACAGGATGGCGTTACGTCGGGTCAGCGTCATCGTTCATGCTCCTTTGCACGGGGTAGGTGCAGACTAGGCTCTGCCGGACGCGCAGGGAAGAGGGCCGCGGGAGTGCGTGAAACAGGCGTTTCACAGGTTGTGGACAGGCCGTCCGGCCCCTATCTACGGTAGGTGGCACCGTTTTAAGAGGGGGCCGGTGTGGGTCACCTCGTCCTGGAGGTCTCCATGACTGCGATGACTGCGTCCGCCACGCCCGGACCGCCTGCCCGCCCAGACGGCGGGGACGCCTCGGTGGTACCTACCTCGGTGGCCCCCGCTCCGGCGCCGGTGGTCCCAGTGGCGTCCGCCCCAATGCCGACGTCCTCGGCGTCGTCGGCCCCGGTGGAACCTGCCTCGGCCCCGCCCGCCCCGGCGCCTGCCACCCGCCCCCTGGGCCCTGGCCGGCTGCCAGCACGGCTGGATGCGTACCCTCCGCCCCGGCGAGGAGGTCGTCACCCCCACCGCCGCCCTCGTCCTGTCCGACGCCGGCTGGCAGGGCGCCGTCGCCGGGCTCACCGCCTACCGCCGGGCCCTGCGTGAGCGCACGGCACCGACCACCGCGCCCGCGCCCGTCGTCTTCAACGACTACATGAACACCCTCATGGCCGACCCCACGGAGGAGCGCCTGGCCACCCTGGTGCCCGCCGCCGCCCGGGCTGGCGCGGAGGTCTACTGCATCGACGACGGCTGGCACTCCGACGAGGAGGACGGGGCCTGGTGGGACGCCGTCGGCGCCTGGGAGCCCTCCGCCCGGCGCTTCCCCCACGGCCTGGGGGCCACCCTGGACCTCATCCGGGCTGAGGGCATGGTGCCGGGCCTGTGGATCGAGCCCCTCGCCGTCGGGGTGCGCAGCCCCCTGGCCAGAAGCCTCCCCGAGGAGGCCCTCATGCGCCGCGACGGCCAGCTCCTCGTGGAACAGGGCCGCCTGCGCCTGGACATGCGCCACCCCGCCGCACGGGACCACCTCGACGCCGTCGTGGACCGCATGGTCGGCTACGGCATCGGCTACCTCAAGGTGGACGACAACTACTCCGTGGGCACCGGCCCGGACGCCGGGGCCGACTCCACCGGGGACGCCCTCATGGAGCACTCCCGGGCCTGGGTGCGGTGGCTGGCCGACCTGGGGCGGCGCCACCCGGACCTGGTGGTGGAGAACTGCGCCTCGGGCGGCATGAGCACGGACTACGCCCTCCTGGCCTCCGCTCGCCTCCAGTCCACCTCCGACCTCCAGGACCCCCTGCGCTACCCGCCCGTGGCCGCCAACGCCCCCCCTGACCGTGCTGCCCGAGCAGGCCGCCAGCTGGGGCTACCCGCAGCCGGGGATGAGCGACGAGGAGATCGTCTACACCCTGGTCACCTCCCTGGCCGGATCCCTCTACCTCTCAGGGCACCTGGACCGCATGAGCGCCCACCAGGCAACCCTCGTGCGCGCCGCCACCGACCTGGCCAAGGACCTACGCACCCACCTGTGCCAGGACGTCCCCTGGTGGCCCGCGGACGTGGCCGGCTGGAACGACCCCTGGGTGGTGGCCGCCCGGGCCACCTCCCCGGGCGGGCGCGAGGGGCTCCTCCTCGTGTGGCACCGCCCCGGCCTGGGACCCCGGACCCCGGAGCTCCACCTGCCCTCCCTGGCGGGGTGCGCCGTCGAGCAGGTCTACCCGCCCCGCGCCCTCGTCCCCGACCCCGGCCTGCACGTCGAGCCCGGTGACGACGGCCTACGCCTCGCCGTCCCGGCCGGCGCAGGCACCACCCACCCCACTGCCCGGGCCTACCTGGTCCGGTCCCACCACTGCGTCAACGACGCCGCATGAATGGAGAAACCTCATGAACCGCACCCCTCTCACCGCCCTGACCACCCCCGTCACCCGGCGTACCTCCCTGGCCCTGGCCACCTCCCTCGTGGGCGCCCTGGCCCTCGCCTCCTGCTCCGACCCCGGTAGCGAGACCACGACCCAGTCCGGCCCGGCCTCCTGGCCCTCCGCCACCGACAAGCTCGACGGCGTCGAGCTCACCTTCTGGGCCGCCCAGTCCTCCGCCAAGATCCCCCAGAACGTGGTCAAGGCCTTCCAGGAGGCCACCGGCGCGAAGGTCTCCATCGTCACCATCCCCGACCCCTACGAGCAGGGCGTCCAGACCAAGGTCGCCACCGGGGACCTGCCCGACCTGGCCATGTGGCAGCCCACCACCTCCCAGCTGCTGAGCCTGGGCGCCAAGGAGCGTCTCCAGCCCCTGGACGGCGCCCCCTGGGAGGCCACCACCGACGCCAGCGTCCTGGGCGCCGGAGGCACCCTGGACGGGAAGCGCTACGCCGCCTTCGTCTCCGCCCCCTCCGTCATGGGCGTCTGGTACAACAAGAAGGTCTTCGAGGCCAACGGCGTCACGGTCCCCAAGAGCTTCGAGGAGCTCCTCACCACGGCACGCTCCCTCAAGGCCAAGGGCGTCACCCCCTTCTACGAGATGGGCGGGGAGTGGTGGGCCTCCCAGTGGGCCGTCCAGGTCCAGCTGGCCGAGGCCGCCAAGGACGGCCTGTGGGAGAGGGTCAACACCAACAAGGACACCTTCACCGGCAAGGACATCCAGGGTGCCATCGACACCTACAGCGCCATGATCGACGAGGGCCTGTTCAACGAGGACATGAAGACCGGGACCTTCGACGAGCAGGCCAAGGCCCTCCTGGACGGCAAGGCGGCCATGGCCATCCAGGTCACCAGCCTCCTGTCCAACATGGCCGCCCAGACCGACGCCGCCACCCTGAACGCCACCATCGGCTTCTTCCCCGTCTCCGCCAAGGGAGCCCTGGCCGCGTCCATCCCCGACCAGACCAACGCCGTCGTCGCCTTCGCCACCGGGGACGAGAAGCGGCAGTCCGCCGCCCGCCAGCTCCTGACCTACTGGCTCTCCGAGGGCTACGCCAGCTTCGTCAAGGAGCAGAACACGGTCTCCATTATCTCGGGCGTGGACACCCCCGACACGGTGCCCACGGCCCTGGCGGAGGCCAACAGGACCCTGGCCTCCTCCGTGGGCTCCATGCAGTCCCTGGCCATTGCCAACCCGGACCTGGCCAAGAACCTCGGCGACATGATCGCCGGCACCAAGACGGCCGCCCAGGTAGGGCAGGAGACGCAGGCCCAGTTCGCCCAGCTCGCCAAGGCCATTGGCGCGAAGGGCTTCTGAGCATGACGCCCGCAGAACCGCGGCGACGGCGTCGCGCCTCAGGCTCCACGCACCCTTGGGCCTTCGTGGTCCCGGCCTTTGTCGCGCTCGCGGTGTTCTTCCTGACCTCCACGCTGTACAACTTCGTCTACGCCTTCACGGACTGGTCCAGCTTCAAGTCCTCGATCCGGCCCACGGGATGGAGCAACTTCGCCCAGCTGGTCTCCTCCGGCGACCTGCGGCGGGCACTGGTCATTACCCTCCTGTACGCCGGTGGGGTGGCGGTGGCCCAGAACCTCTTCGGGCTGGGGCTGGCCCTCCTCCTGGAGCGGGACATGGTGGTCAACAAGGTGGTCCGGGTGGTCTTCTTCATCCCGGTGGTCATGTCCGCGCTCGCGGTGGGCTACGTCTTCCAGGCCCTCCTCAAGCCCGACGGCGGGGTGAACCAGCTCCTGGGGGCGCTGGCGGGGGAGCCGGTGAGCATCGCCTGGCTGGGCTCCACGCGCTGGACGCTCCTGGTGGTCGTCCTCATCCACGCCTGGAAGTGGATGGGTATGTCCATGCTCGTCTACCTGGCGGGGCTCAAGACCATTGACCACCAGGTCCTCGAGGCGGCCCGTATTGACGGGGCCTCGCGCTGGCAGACGCTGGTACGCATCAGGATGCCGCTCATCGCCCCGGCCGTCACCTTCAACGTGGCCACGGCGCTCCTGGGCTCCATGAACTCCTTCGACATCGTCCAGGCCACCACCGGGGGAGGGCCCGGCGGCTCCACCGAGCTGCTCAACCTGTACATCTTCCGCACCTTTGGCCAGGGCCTGTACGCCCAGGCCACGACCATGAGCCTGGTGCTCTTCCTGGCCGTGGTCCTCCTGGCCTTCCCCGTCATCGGGATGCTCCGTCGTCGAGAGAGGAACATGGCATGAACCGCCTCAAGCGTGGGATCCAGCCCGTGGCCGCGGTGCTCCTGGCGGCCGTCCTGGTGGGGGTGCCGCTGTGGACGGTCCTGGTCACCGCGGGCAAGTCGCAGGCCGAGGCCCTCAGCCCGGACCTCTCCCTGCCCTCTGGCTGGCAGCTGTGGGACAACGTCGCCGAGGTCGTCTCCCGTTCCCACATCGGGGCTGCCTTTATCGGCAGCCTGCTGCTCCTGGTGCCTTCCGTGGCGCTCGTGCTCGTCCTGGGGTCCATGGCGTCCTGGGTGCTGGCGCGCCGCTCGGGACGGCTGGCGGCCGTGGTCTACGCCGTCGGCATCTGCGGGATCATCCTGCCGCCGGCCGTGGTGACCCTGGTGCTCCTGCTGCGGCAGCTGGGCCTGGCCGGGACCGCGGTGGGCATGATCTGTGCCTACGTGGGCATGTACCTGTCCACGGTCATCTTCTTTGTCACAGGCTTTGTACGCACCGTCCCGGTGTCCCTGGAGGAGGCGGCCCGGATCGACGGCGCCGGGCCGCTGCGGGTCTTCCTCACCATTATCCTGCCGCTCCTGCGGCCGGTCCTGGCCACGGCCACCATCCTCATCAGCCTGTACGTGTGGAACGACGTCTTCTACGCCTTCTTCGTGGTGGGCGGGCGCGTGGACACCCTGCCTCTCAACCTCTTCGCGGTGGCGAGCGCAGGGGTGCACCTGAACAACTGGCACCTCATCTTCACCTACGTCCTCCTCATGAGCGCTCCGCTGGTGCTGCTCTTCACGGTGTTCCAGAGGCAGATTATCTCGGGGATCACCTCGGGTGCCGTGAAGTAGAGGTGGGTGTGGACGGGCGCCGTCGGCCCCCAAGGGACAGGTTCCTGCCCCGGAGACGTACCTTAGTCATTGGGGACGTACGTCTAGGGTACGTCACTGATGGCTAAGGTACGTCATCGAGGGCTAAGGTACGTCCACGGTGGTCAGGGTACGTCCACGGTGGCCGGGGCGCGTTCTGGAGGCAAGGCTGCGTCCCTGGCGGTGGCCGGCCGACGGCGAGCGCTGGCCGACGGCGGGCGCCCCGGTCGGTTTGCAGAACAAACCGACCGGCTGTACCCTGGAGTAGGTTTGCAATACAAATCGATCTGAAGTCAAGACCTAAGGAGTCCGACCATGACCACTGCAAGCGCCTCTGCCGGTACGCCCTCGCCTGCGTCCTCACCTGAGACCGGGGGCCTTGACCCGGCCGCCGCCCTGGCCACCATTAGGACGCAGCGCCAGGCCGTCGTGGTGCGCAGCGACCTCATTCTCATCGCCTGGGGCCTGGCCTGGGCCGTGGGCTACGTCAGCCTGGCCCTGGGGGCGGGCCAGGCCATCCTGGGCGGCTGCCTGATGGCCGCCGTCGTCGCGACCGCCGTCGTCGTCACCCTGGGGGCGCGCGGGGTCCGGGGCACCACCTCCCGCACCGGTAGCGTCTACGGGGCCACCTGGCTCGCCGCCATGGGGCTGGTCACCATCCTGCTGGGCCGGGCCGGGACGGTCCTGTCCGACATTGGCACCGAGCAGGCCCACGAGCTCCTGAGGCTCCTGAGCTCGGGCATCCCCTGCCTGGTGGTGGGAACCATCTACATGGCCAGCGCCATGCTCTGGGAGGAGACCGCCATGGCCTGGACCGGCGCCTGGATCCTCGCGGTGACCGCCCTGGCCACCATTGTGGGCACGCCCGCCGCCTGGTGGGTCATGGCCGTCCTGGGCGGCGGTGGTCTGCTGGCGGTGGGGCTGGTCCAGCTCGCAATGCGCAAGGCGGTGCGATAATGCTGGACCCCGTTATCCACGCCCAGGCCAGGCTGCGGATTATGGCCACCCTGGCGGCCCTCGCCAAGGGCGACGAGCTCTCCTTCCCCCGCCTGCGCTCCACCCTTGACATGACCGCCGGCAACCTCTCCACCCACCTGAGCAAGCTGGAGGGGGCGGGGTACGTCAGGATCAACAAGACCTTCAGGGGACGGACCCCCGCCACCTATCTCAGCCTGACCACCCAGGGGCGACGTGCCTTCGAGGACTACGTCGTCCAGCTCCGGGCCATGCTCGGGTAGGGGTGGCCTGGCCGAGGCGGGCCTGATTACCCGCTACGGGACTGGGTCGTGCTCGGGTAGGGGTGGCCTGGGGTGCCCTGGGTGTGTTGGGCGGCCCCAGCTTCCGGGGCGTGCTCAGGTAGGGGCAGGCCGACGGCGTCGGGCAGGTCTGGCCGCCCTGGCGGTGAGCGCTACCGAGGCCCGCCGACGGCGTCGGGCAGGTGGCCCGCCGACGCCGTCGGCCCTGCCGGGTGGGTGCCCAGACTGCACGAGTTCTTGCAGGTCGCACCAGTTCCTGTTCCGTCCCTCTTCCCGGCCCTGAGTTATCCCCGTGGTCCCGTAGGGTCCGGGGACGCCTCCTGCAAGAGGTCGTGCAACCTGTGGGCCACGCAGCACCCGATCCTGTACGCGACATCCGTTCTCACGGCAAACAAGTACCGTTCTCGCGAGGAACAAGTACCGTTCTCGCGGGGTGGCGGGGCGGTGGTGGCTCAGGCCATGGGGTCCCAGCTGGGCAGCAGGACCGGCTCGGCCTCCAGCGCGGAGCGTGTGGCCTGGGGCAGGCGGTCGGCGCGCACGACCACCTGGTAGACGTACTGGTCGAACCAGGAGTCGTTCATGGTCCAGAAGCCCTTCTCCGCCGTCTCCTCGCCCCAGGAGTTCTCCACCCGCCAGCGCCGTGGGGTGCCGTCAACCAGGTCCACGCCGGTCAGGCACATGGCGTGCGTGGGCGCGGACTCGCGCGCCACCAGCCGCTCGGCCTTGGTCATGGACAGCCCCACGCCGTACAGGCCCTCGTAGTCGTGCAGGGCGGCGTCCCACACCCCGGCCTTCTTGTCCCGCTGCTTGGCCACGTCGCAGGCGAACCACACCGGCTCCCCGTCCCGGACGGCCGCCACCGCGGCCGCCTTGACGACCTCCAGGGACGCGGCCACGTGCGTCTGGGGCCCCTGGCCCACCATGGTCTCCGAGCGGTCGATGGCGTAGAGGGTGTCCTGCCGGATCTGCGGACGCGGGTCGTGGACCACCACCACGAACTCGTCCACGTCCGGGGCGTACCTGCGGGCGAACTCGCGCGGCGTCATCGTTCCCACCCGGGTGAACTGCTTGTCCTTGTTGCGGTACTGCCACACGAACCGGCTCGGCGGGGTCCCCAGGTGGATCGCCAGGAGCCGGTAGACGTCCGCCATGGCGGCCTCCCGCAGCTCCCTGACGGCGGCGTCCTGGGCGGGGCCGTCCCCGGCGGGCTCGACGACGGCCCGGATCCGCAGGGCCGCACGCCGCAGGAGGGTGTCCAGGTGGTCGTTCATGGCCTGGGAGTCCGTGGCCGACTGGGTGTCCGGCATGACGTAGGCGGGCACCATGCCGTACTTGGCCACCAGGTGGGCGAACTCCGGCCACCAGCCGCCGTCACCGGCCGGGGAGGCCAGGTCCGCGACGACCTCCCGGTCCTCCAGGTCCCGGCCGGCCACCATGTCCGCGGTAAAGCGGTTCAGGAAGGCGTTGGCCTTCTCCAGCTTGTCGTGGAAGTAGATGAAGTTCTGGCTCAGGGAGAAGCCCTCCAGCCCCAGATCCTTGATCATGGCCGCCCGCAGGGTGTTCAGGCCGGCAAAGGCCCAGCAGCGGCCCGAGCGCTTCTGGTCGGTGATCGCCGCGTCCGGGATGAGGTCGGAGACCGAGGAGTCGATAGAGGTCAGGACCGCACGGTCCAGGCTGACGGTCTCCACGTCCGTGGTGGCCACGGCGTTGCCCGCCAGGCGGGCGGCGGGGTCGGCCAGGAAGGAGGCGGCGGCGTCGGCCACCCACTGGCTGCTCAGGGGGGTGCTCAGGTTCTGGGTCATGGGGGACATTGTGCCCCGGTGGTGGTCCGGGCGGTGGCGGCTACCCTGGTGCCATGGTGAGCGCGGACGGTACGGACCCGGACGGCCCGGACCCGGATGGTACGACGCCGGGCGGGGCCGGGCAGGCCGCTGGCTCGCCAGCGCCCCGTGGGACCCCCTCCGAGCGTCCCCGGGTCAGCACCGAGACCGACATGTGGCTCACCCGCGTGGTCACCCTGAGCTGGTACCTGGTCACCGTCCTGTACGCCGAGCGGCGCCGACTCGCTCTGTACTGGCTGCTCAGCCTCGTCGTGGCCCTGGTCGCCTGCTTCACGCCCCGGCCCCGCCTCGCGATTATCGCCCTGGCCGGGGGCATTGCCCTGTTCCAGGGCGTGGGCCTGACCCTGCGGCACACGCGCGCCCAGCTCGCCGCCCCACGGGGGACCTCCGTGCGCACCGGCAGCCTCGGCCCGACCGGGGCGGCCCTGACCACTGGCATCTGCCTGGAGGTCGCCCAGGCCCTCCTCATGCTCTCCGTGCTGCTGGGGGTCGTGGTCGGCAGCTGGCTGGCCGACCGCTACGGCCTCACCGCCGTCCACGACGTCCGGGTACCACGCTGGTTCCACCACCACGTACCGGTGAGGTTCTACGCGGTCTACGGGTGGAGCGGCGGGCTGTGGGTCAGTAGCGCCACCAGTGAGATCGGCACCTTCTCCGGGTACCTGGCCTTTGCCGTCGGGGCGGTGCTACGCTCGGTCAGGGCGGCGCGCCTGGCCTCCGCCACGGCCGCCTTCCTCATGTTCTCCCCCCTGGCGTTCGGGGTGACGCCGCTGCAGGTGGAGTCCCCCTGGCCCACGGTCGTCATGGAGGTCCTGTCAGCCTGCGTCGGTGTGGTGGCGATCTGGCTGTGGCGGCACGTCGCCCGTGACCTGCTCACGCCCCAGGCCGAGCTCCTGGGGCTGGGCCGTGACCTGAGCCTGGCCGAGCGCCGGGTGGTGTGGGCCAGCGTGCGCAGGGCCGTACGGCGCGACGGCGCCCTCATCCGCCGCGGGTGGAGGTGTCTGCGGAGCGAGGGGCTGCGTCACGTCCTGTCCAGCACCTTCACCGTGTCCGTCTGCCTGGAGGCCATGGACGAGGCCCGCGGCCTGGCGCCCTCCCCGCGGGCACGCGCCAAGGTCCTGGAGGTCTTCACCTACAGCGGCGTGAGCCTGGACCAGCCGGTGCGGACCCTGGGGCTGAAGGAGGTGATCCTGGTGGGCTTCACCTGGGCGCTGTCCCACGAGGTGGCCGTCTACCTCCTGCCCGACATCCGCGGCCTGGTCAGCCCCGAGGCGCTGCGCGTCCTGGACTCCCTCCTGCTGGAGCGCGTGGAGAAGGGCGCCGACATTATTATCCTGTGAGGTGCCGACGCCGCCGCCTGGCAATCGTGCGTCATACCGGAACCGCGTGGTACCGCGGTCTCACTCAGCACACAGGCAGCGCTCCCGGGCAGGTTGTCCACAGGGTGGCGCGGAGGTGGGTGCGACCAGAGTAGATGTGTCTTTACCGTTGTTACATGTCTCTTGCTGATCTTGACTCTGCTGACACCGACCTCACTTTCGCTACCGCCTCCTTCCCCACCACTGTTCCTGCCTCCTGGACGGGCTCCGCCGCCACGGCCTGCCAGACGAGCCTGGACCAGGTCAGCCTCCTTGTGAGCGCTCTCACGTCCCAGCTCACTGAGGTCCGATCCGCCTGCACCGCCGTGAGGTGGATGTCATGAGCGACTACCCTGCCTCCTCCCAGGGCTCCGGGTCCCAGGGCTCGGGGTCCTCATCCAGCTTTGGCAGCTCCAGTTCCTCGTCCGGTTCGTGCCCGGCCGGACCCTACCCCGCCTCGGCCCAGGGGTGCGGGACGGTGCCCCCTGAGGACACGTCCTCCACGCCCCCGTCGCCCTACTCCTGGACCATGTCCTGGCCGACGGTCCCGGTGCTCGTCAGCGGCGGGTCCACCAGCGTCAACACCACCGACCTCGACCTGCTCAACGCGGCGGTCACGAGCACCGCGACCTACCTGGAGAGCGCCAGGACCTCCCTGCTCAAGGAGTACGCGGACCTGGAGGCCCTGCCCACCCCCGAGTCACCAGCAAACTCCTGCTCCGTGGTCTCGAACAAGCAGGCCCTGGGCGGCGCGCTCTCCAACCCCAAGGGCATCCTGTTCTCCTCCAACCACAGCTTTGAGCTCTACCGGACCATCGCCCGGTGGACGGTCGACCAGGCCGCGAACGGACCTGGTTCCCTGGGCGCCGTCGCCGCGACGCTGCGTGGCCTGGCCCGTGACATTAAGACCTGCTCCGACACCTACTCGGGCGCTGAACTGGGGGCCAGCATGTCCGGCGGCCTCCACTCCTGGGGCGGCACGGGCAATCTCGTGGGCTCCCTGCTGCTGTCCCTGCCCCTGGCCCTGGTGAACCTGCCCTCCCCCAGGCTCATCCCCGACATGGACGGCGACGCGGACGACTGGTTCGCCATGGCCACCACCCTGCTCAACGACGACACGCTGGAGGACTGGGTCAGGACCGACCTGGTGAACCTGATCTGGATCCTCCAGAACGTGCCCGGGGCCGAGGACGGCACCGAGGCCAGCGAGGTCAGGAGGTACCTGAGCCTGACCGCCGCCCGCCTGGCGCCCCAGCTGCGCCCCCACCTGCCCCAGCAGGTACGCCACGGGGCCGGGTACGTGGACCGCGAGGACCTCACGGACATGCAGGTCGTCGCCGCCTACCTGGCGATCCTGTCCGAGAAGGACGGTGCCGAGCGGTTCGGCGAGACCACCGGGGTGCGCCTGACCCTGGACGGCGTCAGCCTCACCGTGCCGGCTGCCGCCAAGGACCCCTACGGCCTGGGTTCCAGGATCATGTCCCTGTTCGACATGACCCCGCAGGAGGAGACGTGGATCCCGGGGATCTCCTCACCGGCCCCCGTGGGCGGGCGGGTCCTGGACCACCCCCCGCGTACCGCCGCCGAGCTCATCCGCTACTCCGACGGCCTCAAGAAGAATGACGACGACCCCAAGACCGGTGTCATCTCCGTCATTAGGACCGTCGTCCCCGGCCAGCCCGACCGGTGGGTCGTCGTCGTCCCGGGCACGACGAACTGGGGGGCGGGCAGCTCCAACCCCCAGGACATGCAGACCAACCTGGAGGCGGTGGGGGGAATGGCCACGGACATGAGCGCCGCCGTAGTCAGCGCCATGCGCCATGCCGGGGTCCAGCCCGGGGACCCCGTGGCCATCTACGGCCACTCCCAGGGCGGGGCGGTGGTCTCCAACCTGGCCGCCGACCCCGTCATCCAGGAGCACTTCTCCATCACCTCGCTGCTCACCGCCGGCAGCCCCACGGCCGGGGCGGAGCTGTCCTCCGACGTGGACGCCCTGCACCTGGAGAACACCGGCGACGCCGTCCCCGCCCTGAGCGCCGCGCCCACGCCCACCAGCCCCACGCGGATCGTGGCCAGTATCGACACGCACACCGGGACGAAGGCCTCCCAGTACCCGCACAGCTCGGACGTCTACGCCGACGCCGTGGAGGGGATGGAGAACGGCAACGACCCGGACCTGGTGGGCTGGAGCAACCGGTTCGCGACCTACACGGGTCAGGACGTGGAGGGGGCGACCTCCGTGGAGTACGTCTTCGAGGTCGAGCGCCTTACCGACAACGGGTTCAACGTCAATGACATTGACGGCTACGTGGACGACGTGGTCGAGGATGTCGAGGAGACCATCCACGACGTCTCCAGCAAGCTGCCGCTCACCCAAATCGGGCCCCGGCGGTGAGCAGGGGCTGTACGGGCGACTCGTCGACGCAGCCGCAGTGGTCATTGGGCCCCGGTAAGTAGGGGCTGGTGTCTCAGGCGTTCACGTGGCGCGTGGGGCATTCAGCCCCGGCTGTGTAGGCCCGCCGCGGGCGCGACCAGGCGTTCACGTGGCGCGTGGGGCAATCGGCCCCGGCCGGTGAGCGGGGACTGGCTGCCGCTGTGGCAGGCCCGCCGACACGCCGGGGGACGGGAGGCCCGGGCGTGCGCGTGCGCGGCCTGACAGGCGGTAACGGGGCCGGGGCCGGTGGCCCGGGGAGGAACATCCTCACCGGTGGGCGCCCCGCAGTGACACCATGAGGGCATGAGCGTGTTCCCCGCCCCACCTGCCGTCCATGTCCGTGCCGCCGTGCGCACCCTGCCCGCCTACGTGCCCGGTGCCCGCCCCGACGGCGACCACGTCGTCAAGCTCTCCAGCAACGAGCTGCCCTACCCGCCCCAGGAGAAGGTCGTCCAGGCCGCGGCGGCAGCAGCCGCGCAGGCCAACCGCTACCCCGAGATGACGGGGCAGACCCTGGTGGACGCCCTTGCCGAGCGCCACGGTGTCGACAGCGCCCGTATCGTGGTGGGAGGAGGCTCGGTGGCCCTCATATCCCACCTGGTGGGCACGGTCTGTGACGAGGGCGACGACGTCGTCATGCCGTGGCGCTCCTTCGAGGCCTACCCCATCTGCGTCACCGCCGCCGGGGCCAGGCCCCTGTGCGTCCCCCTGACCGTGGACGGCCGTCACGACGTCCCGGCGCTGCTGGAGGCAGTCACCCCGCGCACGCGCCTGCTCATGGCCTGCACCCCCAACAACCCCACCGGGGCCGCGCTGAGCGCCGTCGAGCTGCAGGCGCTCCTCGACGGCGTCCCGGAGGACGTCGCCGTCCTCGTGGACGAGGCCTACCTCGACTTCGTGACCGACCCCGATGTGGGGGACGCCCTGGAGCTCATTGACGAGTACCCCAACCTCGTGGTGTCACGCACCTTCTCCAAGGCCCACGCCCTGGCCGGGCTGCGGGTCGGCTACCTGGTGGGGGAGGCGGTGCTCATGGACGCGGTGCGCAGGGTGGCCACCCCCTTCGGCGTGAGCCTGCCCGCCCAGGCGGCCGCCCTGGCGTCCCTGGAGGCCCACGTCCTGGAGGAGACCGCCAGCCGGGCCGCCCAGGTGGCGTCCGAGCGCGACCGTGTGGTGGCGGTCCTGCGCGAGCAGGGCTGGACGGTCCCCGACACCCAGGGGAACTTCTACTGGCTGGGAGTGGGTGGGCAGGCGGTGGCCCTGGCCGACCACATGGAGCAGGCCGGCGTGCTGGTGCGCCCCTTTATCGAGGAGGGGGTGCGCGTGAGCGTGGGACTGCCCGAGGACAACGACCGCGCCCTGGCCGCCCTGGCCGCCTTCCCCGACCGCCCGTGCCTGCCGGCGCCCGTCCCCCCTGCCCCTGCCGACCAGGCTGACGAGACCGAGACGGAGGTCGCCTGAGTTGCGTTAGCTATCGCGGACGTACCTTAGCTATCGGCGACGTACGACTAGGGTACGTCGCCGATAACTAAGGTACGTCGCCCGTGACTAGGGTACGTCGGCCCCGGCTAAGGTACGTCCCCGACGCCCGGCCTACAGGGCCAGTGAGACCGTGACCAGCACGCAGAAGACGAGCTCGGTCAGGCCGACGACCTTGGGGCGCATGGGCCGGTGGATGACCCGGGCCAGGTGCCACTGGCGCAGCGGCATCACCACGGTCCTGACCACCAGCGCCACCCACACCACGGCCACCGTCCAGGAGACCTCCCCGTTGGAGGCCAGCCAGAAGGACGCTCCCGCCACCAGCACGTGGGCCGCCGTGGTGGCGACCAGCAGCACCGTATTGAAGCGCTCACGGATCATGGTCTTGACGTAGGGCACGGTGCCGCAGAAGTAGGCGGCCATGAGGGCGGTGGCCACCCAGGCGTGCGGCCAGCCCACGGACTGGGCGGTGGGGCCCGTCCCCAGGAACCCGCCTGCCCCGCCGACCCCCAGCTGGAAGGTGATGGCCGTGAACAGGCTCGCGATCGCCGTCGTGGACAGTCCGGAGACCAGCGAGCGCTCGCGGCCCTGCCGGACCTCCCAGCCGGCGACGGCCGCCAGCGGCACCAGGGGTACCGCCCACTGCACCAGGTAGGGGGCCAGGACCAGGGCGACCAGGGCCCACGCCGCCGTCCAGGCCGTGTAGACGCCCAGCGGCGGCAGGAGGAGGGCCCGACGTCGGGGCGAGCGCGTGCGCAGCCACTGGGACCAGGCCCAGTAGGCGAAGTAGGCGCCCCACCAGGCGGGCAGGAGGACGGAGTCGACCCAGGACCAGCCGCCCAGGAGGATGCCCAGGAGCGGCGGGAACAGGAGCATGCCCCACACGCCGTGCTGGTTGGGTACCCAGGCGCGTCGCCCGGGCTGACGGCGGATCCGCTCCTGCCTGCCTGCTGCGGGGCCGCCCGCTGGGGTGGGCCGGCCTCCGCGACTGCGGGCGGCTCGCAGCGGCTCGCCGGTGGCCAGGAGGATGTCGTCCTGGGGCCCGGGGCGGGACTGCTGCGAGGGGGCGCCGACCAGGGGCGCGGTCTCGGCCCCCGAGGCCTGGGTGGGGTCGGCCCCGGGGCCCCCGGTTGGCCCGGCTCCGGCCGTGGTGGGCCCGGAGTCGTCCGGGCCCGCAGGGACGCGCTCGATGTGGTGGTCGGAGGGTGATGTGGGACGCGACTGGCTCACGTCCCCAGCTTACGTAAGGAAGGCGCCGGAACAATAGGGTCTGCCTGCTCGACGTCTTGCTGCGACCGGGACAGGCCCGCCGTCGGTATGACCTTCCGTCAGCCGTGCAGGCCAGATGAGCGTGGTAACGGCCTGCCCGGTCCCGTGTACGTCCTCGACGCCAGCTACCCGTGTCCCCGCCACAGTGACCAAGGCGCCCTGGGATCCGGACGTGGCCGAGCAGGTGCCGCGGTACCTCGTGCCAGCAGAGTCGGGGCGGCCTGGGGAGGTCTACCGGGCGCACCCCGCACTGGCAGGGGGAATGTAGACCCAGGACCGCGGCTGGCCGGTGCCTCGTACTGGCAGGGGAAGGGAGCGGGGGCGAGGTCGTCCTTAGCGTCCCGACGTCTCCCTCGTCGTACCCCAGGCCCCGTCCTTCCGGAGGACTGCCGTCTCAGCCAAGGCATGGTCCTCAATCGCTAGCACGCAGGATCCGCCAGGCGGCGTGAGCAGCGAGGCTTTCCCCATCAACTCAGGCAACCGGCGGCCAGGCCGCTGCTCAACGACGGAGGAGAGAATGCCAGGAAGGACGCAGCGCCAGTACCGGCTTCGCCGCGACACAATGTTCAGCGAGTCCGCGGGTGGGATCTACTTCTCAAACTCGACGTCAGGCTTTGAGATCCGTGGGGCAAACGCCTACCGGGTCTTCCGCTCTGTCTACCCGCTCCTTGAGGGCGGGCACACCGAGGAGAGCCTGCGTGAGATCCTCGGTCAGGAGGCCTGGAGGCGTCTGCAGGTCTTTATCGAGCCCCTGAGGGCCCACGGTTACCTCCGGCTCGTCGACCCCTGTGACGACATTGTCCTCGATGACGGCGTCGAGACCCGTTTTGCCGACCAGATCAACTTCCTCGCCCACTACACGGACGAACCGCGCCGGGCCTTCGTGGCCTTCCGCGACGCCCGCCTTACCGTCCTGGGTGAGGGAGCCTGCGCCGTGGCCCTCGCCCGCGCCCTCGCGGACAACGGTGCCGGTGTCATCCGGGTCATTGCGCCCGGATCCTCTGACGACGCCGTCCTGGGTGACGTGCCCGACGAGGCCGTCGTCGTCCGCGCCGACCCCCGCACCGACCACGAGGTCCTCACCGGCACGGACGTCCTCGTCCTCACCCCCTGCAGCGCGTCCTCCGACCTGCTGCTTCACGGCGTCGACGAGGACGCTGGCCGCAAGGTGCTCCCGATCTGGGCGATCGGTGACGAGATCGTCATCGGTCCCGCTGGCTGGACGGGCTCAGAGCCCCTCCCGAGGCGCTGGGCGGACGCCGTCCAGTCGTTCACCGACCACTGCCCTGACGGTGCCGCGGCCCGGTTCTGGTCACGCTCCTGGGCCGGCCTGCCGACCGGCGCCGAGAGCACCTGGAACCCTGCCCTTGAGCGCATGGCCGGCGTCATCGCCGCGTTCGAGGTGTTCAAGGCGGTCACCGGCGCCATGGATCCCGAGACGGTGGCGCACGTCCTCGTCCTCAACTGCCTGTCGGGGGAGACCCGGCGCCACCGTGTCCTTCCCAGCCGCTGCCTGCGCCTCATGGACGACACCCCGGAACGCCTGGGCGCCATGCGCCGAGCCGCTGAGGCCCTCCTCGACCACCCGATGAGGACCCCGGAGCGCACGAGCACCAGCGACCTGGCCGTCTACGACGCGCTCGTCGGATCCCGGACCCTTCCCGTCAGGCGCTTCACTGACGAGGACCTTGACCAGCTCCCGCTCAAGGTGAGCACTGCCGAGGTCGTTGAGGGGCCCGGTGAGATCCTCAGCATCGGGGGAGCGGACCTGTGGAACGTCGCGGGAGCCCGCCAGCGGGCCGTGCGTCAGGCACTGGCCCTCTACCTTGAGCACTGGGCCCCGGCACGACGCTCCCGCGCCCAGGGGCCGGAGGTGACCTCGCTGAGCGGCCAGCTCAGCAAGGCGCCTGGTCCCCTCCCCGACCTGGTACCGGCGCAGGAGGTAGCCACGGGTGCTCCCCGCGCGGTCCCTGCCGCGGCTACCGCGACCCTCTCCCCGGCCAACGGTGCCGGGCTCTTCGCGCGGGGGTGCGCTGGTACCGGGATCGGGGCAGGTACCGAGGACGCCGTCGAGTCCGCCCTGCGCTCGGCCGCCGTCGGCACGGCCCTACGTGCCGCTGCCACCGACCGCCCCGGTCTCCTCCTGACGGACTGGGGACGTGACGAGCGCACCGCCTTCCTCCTCCGGACCGCCACGGACGTCGGGGTGGAGCCCGAGGTCATTGACCTGGGGACCTGGCTCGGCCGCCGCGTCGTCGCCGTACGCGCCTCGCTGAACGGCAGGACCCTGTGGGAGGTGCAGGCTGGGGCCCTGCTCGAGGAGGCCGTCATCGAAGCCCTCGTCGGCGTCCTCGGTGCCGTCCAGCGCGGTGACATGACGACCTGGACCCAGCTCGCACACCCCTCCTACCCGCCTGAGGTGGTCGCTGTCGTGCACGATGACGTCGACGGCCCGGACCCTAAGGAGCCCTGCTACGGCGCGGTCCTCGTCTGCGACGTCACCAGCCCAGAGGTCGACGGCGCCGGCCTGGTCGCCTGCAAGGTCCTCGTCTGCGACCCCGCCGCTGAAGCCGGTGCCTGATGACGTCCACCGACCACGCCCTCACCTGGAGGACGCTTGACGACCTCAGTGCCTGGTGCCGCGCGGGGGCGCGGGAGGCTCTCGGCCCGCAGGGGGCACCCCTCCTCGTCCTCGCCGGTCGGCACGCATTCCTCCTGGACTCCCTCGGCACCCCGTCAGGCCCGTGCCCGGGCTGCCTCTACGACGGCATCATCCGGTCGCGCAGCCAGCGTCGGCTCGCTGCGGACGCACTGGGCCGGGGCGAGGAGGACGGGTGGGGACCGGTGGTCGCCCTGGCGACGCAGCTGGCCCTCCTGCCACTGGCCCAGGACGGATCCTTCCGCCAGGTAAGGGTCATCGACCGTGACAGCCTCAGTGTCTCGCTCGTGCCGGTACTGCCCTCAGAGACCTGTTCCCTGAGGCACGACCAGGGCGGTGCCCCCATTGAGCCGCTGGTCCGTCCCCCAGCACGGCCTGCTGACGGTCTGTCCCTGCCCTACCGCAGGCTCTCCCTGGACATGGTCGCCCACCAGGTGGGTGACGCAGCCAACCCCTTCTGCTCGAGCCTGGGGCTGGAGGCGGTCACCGACCTCGAGATCGAGACGACGGCGAAGGTCTCCGGGGCCTATGTCGCCGTCACACCCTCTGGCTGCTGGACGGGCCCGTGGGGCGGGCACACCCCGCGCTTCTCCCGCTCGGCCGCGATCGGTCTGCTGGAGGCCCTTGAGCGCCGGGCCGGTATGACCGGGCCCGTCACCGCACCCGGGGTCCTGAGGGGTACCGCGTCCGAGCTGCCGGTTGAGGCCTACCTGCCGTCCGTCTTCGGCATCGACGCCGCCTTTGACACCCACCCTATTGCCTGGTCGACCGCCCGTCGGCTCTCCGACGGCGCCGTGGTCGCCGTCCCCCGTGACGTCGCCTTCTACGGGGAGGAGGGTCGGATCGTGCAGGACTCCTCCAACGGCTGCGCCTGCGGTGGCACCCTTGCCGAGGCCGTCCTCTTCGGGCTCCTGGAGGCCGTGGAACGTGACGCCTTCCTGATCAGCTGGTACGGTGCCCTGGAGCTTGACGAGATCCGGTCAGGGTCCGTCAACGCACTGGCCTCCCGCCAGCTCCTCGACCGCATGCGGCTCCTCGGCCAGCGGGTCCGTTTCTTTGACGCCACCGTCGGTACCCGGGTCCCCACGGTCGTCGCCGTCGCCGAGAGCTCCGTGACCGGATCCCTGTGCTTTGGCGCGGGAGCCCACCCTGACGCGGAGCGTGCGCTCGCGGCAGCGCTGAATGAGGTCGCCTCCGACTATCTCGTCGCCCGGACCCGCCTGGAAATCGGTCGTGAGCACATTGAGCAGATGCTTGAGGACTTTGACCAGGTGAGGGTGATGGAGGACCATGCGGACCTCTTTACGCATCCCGGTGCCCGTCCGCTCGCCTCCTTCCTCCTTGACGCACCGCGTGGGGAGGAGAGGGATATCGCCAGTCTCAGTGTCCCGGGAGCTGGCTGCGACGTCATGACGGATCTGCGTCTGAGTCTTGAGCTGCTCCGTCCTGACTACGAGGTCCTGGTCGTCGAGCAGACCCTGCCCGCGCAGAAGGTCCTGGGGGTGCGCAGCGTCAAGGTGATTGTCCCCGGCCTCGTCCCCATTGACTTCGGCTGGCGTCAGCAGCGGGCCCTCTCAATGCCCCGTACCGCTGAGCGCGCCGGTGCCTACCGCAGGGCCCACGCAGACCGCTGCACCACAAAGCCGGCTGCCCCCGTCCCCCACCCCTTCCCCTGAGAGGAGCACGTCATGACCGATGAAGCCGTCACCTTCTGGAACACCATGCCGCTCGGTAGCGCCGCCGAGAACTACGCGGACCTCATTATCAACCGCGTCGAGCGTGGCATGCCGACCGACAGCTGGAGCGTGGACTGGGCGGACTGTCCGAGCGAGCAGAAGCTCTACCCCCTGGCCCAGCGTGTGCCCCTGCCTACCCCCTCCTGGGGGCGCGGTGTGCTTGCCGCCGCTGGTGAGGGCCTGCACGGCCAGGAGCGCGGACGGGTGCTCGCCGACATCCTCTTCCTCTCCTACGGCCTCCTGTCCCAGCGATGCCGGGTCAACTGCAGCGACCGCCCGGAGATGCTGTGCCAGGCGAGCCGGTACCGGTGGGGTCGTGGCGCCTCCTCAGGCGGCGGGCGCTACACCGTCTCTGTCTACCGTGTCGTCGGAGCCAGTACGGATCTGGCCCCCGGGATCTACCACTACTCACCGCTTCACCACGCCTGGGACCTGCTCGTCTCCGGTGACCACACCGCAGCCGTGGCCCAGGCCCAGGGATACGGCGACGTCGTCGACGACTACCTCCTTCTCACCATTGACTACTGGCAGTCAGGCTTTAAGTACAACGACTTCGCCTACCAGGCCACCTCCATGGACGTCGGCACGATCCTCGGGACCTGGCGCTACCTCCTGGGGGAGCACGAGGACCAGGTCGTACCCGATATGTGGGTCAATGAGGAGCGGCTCTCCCGGATCCTCGGTACTGACCGCGAGCAGGAGGGCGTGTACGCCGTCCTCCCTGTGGGACGGCCCCACCGCGGCACCGTGCGTGGCGGGAGCCCGGTCGTCGCCGACCACCAGCGCTCCCGCCACGTCAGGAGCTTCCCGACGACCCGTGCCATGCAGCGCGACATGGCAGGCACCCCGTCCCGCCCCCGCACCACGGCTGGCGTCCCGCTCGCCCTCCCCGGCGACGACGTCGTGGCCCTGCCTGCTCCCACCCACCCGGCGCTGGCCGACCGTGTCCGTGCCGTACGACGTCGCGAGACCTCCTTCGGACGCTTTGACGGGGCGCCGATCGCCGCCGAGGATCTCCTCACCCTGCTCAGCACGGGCGCCCAGGCCGCGTGCCTCGTCGAGCACGACCTCGGCGCGGCCTGCTCGAGCAGCGTACGACCCTACGTCTTCGTCGAGAACGTCACCGGCCTTCAGGCCGGTCTCTACGAGGCCGACACCTGCTCCGGGACGCTGCGCCGCCTCAGCCCGGGCAGCCACGCCTCCTTCCTTGACTCCACGTACTTCCTGCACAACTACGACGGCCAGCGCTCCTCCACGACCCTCGTCCTCGCCGCGGACGTCCTGGGCCTCTCCCGCGACCTCGGGGTCCGTGGGTACCGGATCGTCAACGCCGCGGTCGGGGCCGTCTGCCAGGTCATGAGCCTTGAGGCTGCGCGCCTGGGCATGGGGCTCGGTACCGCCCTCGGCTTTGACGCGGCCCGTCACACCACTGGTATCGGCCTGGAGGACACCCCGCAGAAGCCCGTGCTCATGATGCTGCTTGGTCACGACATTGAGTGCTCAGGTGCGTGGAACGGCCGTCTCGACTTCCTGAAGGAGCTCTCATGAACGTCACCGTTGACGCCCTGGTCCAGCTACGTGTGGGGGGCCTGCCTGTCGGTACCGAGCAGGCCCTGTCCACCCCGGCCGCCCTCGAGTGGGCGGACCTCGTCCTGAACGGACGCCGTGAGGTCACACGGCGTCGTCGGGAGGCCTCAGACCGTCTTGCTTCCCTTATCGAGGGAGCGTCACGTCAGTGGCGCAAGGAGCTTGTCCAGATCCGCCGTGCCGTCTTCAACGGACGTCCTACCGCCCGAGGTGTCGCTGCCCTACCTGCGGGGCTCGCGGCCGAGGCCCGTGCGGCCGTCCTGCCTGCTGAGCAGGCCGGTGGGCGTCTTACGGCCCTGGTTGACCGCGGTCGGCAGGAGTTTGACGGCTGGCTCGTCAGCCAGCGCCAGGGCCTGGCCAGCCTCCTTGACGACCAGGACTTTAAGGACGGTCTGGCAGTAGCCGCCCCGATGGCAATGCGTGACCTCATGCGCTACCCGCAGCACGGGGTCTGTCCCCGTCCGTCCAAGAGCATGCGTAAGGCGGAGCGCTCACTCGTGTCCTACGCGAGCCGTGCCATTGCCAAGACCTCACCCTTCTCGACCTTCACCCCCACGGCCCTGGCCACCTTCAAGGGCACCGGCCCCTCGTGGAGCCTGCTGCCGGTACGCCCGACGCGGCGGACCCGCTGGAACGTCTACCCCGTCGCCCGGGCACTGGGTGCGCTCGCCGAGGATCGCAGCTGGCTGCATGACCTTCCCCTGCGCCTCGCCCGCACTATCGCGGTGCTCCCGGACGGCTCCCTCTTGGTCGCCCGATCGGTCTACGAGTTCAAGGACTCCCACCGTGCCGAGGACTACGCGACCTGTGAGCAGTCCACCGTCCGTCTGCGTCATGTCGGGCTGGTCAGGGCCGTCGAGGCTCTTCTGGTCGACGGCCCACGTCCCTTCGCCGAGGTCGTCCAAGGGGTCGCCGGGACCACCGCGCTGGCCGAGGAGCGGGCCGAGGACGCCGTCCTCGGGCTGGTGAGGCTCGGTGTGCTCGAGGTTGACGGCCTTGACCTGCACCCGCACACCGCCGCCTGGGCCGGGCGCTCCCGCGACGTCCTTATCAGGACGAACGACACCCGTGCGTCCCAGCTGGTGACCATGCTCGACGACTACGAGGGCGCTGCCCGCCGTATCGCGGGCCTTGAGGGGGACGCGCGCCTCCAGGGGCTCCAGGAGCTGCCCGCGAAGGTCGCTGCGATCTATCGGACCGCCAGCCTGGAGGCCTCCCTGCCGCGGACGGTCGTCTACGAGGACTGCGCCCTCGACGCCGGCCCCTACACCGGGCCCGCGCTGCGGTGGAGTGAGGAGGAGTGCCGGGCGTTGGTGCGTCTGGCCTGCCTCCTTGACACAGCCCAGACAGACCGGGCCCTCATGCGTGGCTACTTTACCGAGACAGTCGGTGAGGGACGGCGCTGCGATGACGTCGCCGGGTTCCTGCGCTCGTTCAACTCCGACCTGTACGACGCCTACAAGTCGAGGCCGGGCGACCCGGACACCCCCGCAGCCGCTGAGGGCGCCAATGACCCCTGGCTCCGCTGGGGCGAGGCGTGGCGCTGGGTCGCCGCCCGTCAGGAGCTCTCTGCACTCGTGGAGGGTGCCCAGAAGGAGACCGACCTCCTGCCGCTGCTCCGCCCGGGCTCCGCGGTCACTGACGGCCTGCGCTTTCCTCGGCAGCGCTACCAGCACCTTTTCCTCTTTGCCCAGCTGCTCCCCGAGGGCGACGTGGGATCCATGGTAGTCAACCGTGTCTTTGGTCAGGCCGGGTTCGGTCTCTCGCGCTTCTCCTACCTGCATGGTGAGCAGGGTGCCAGAGTGGCTCGCGACCAGGAGGCGCGAGCTCGTGAGCACGGCGTCGTACTCGCCGAGCTCTCCGGAGGCACGACCTTTACGAACCTCAACCTCCACGGTCCCCTGCTCGACACGGAGATCGTCCTGCCAGGCGACCCCAGCGGCTCCCAGACGGCACGCAGGCTGGCGCTCGAGGAGCTCGCCCTCGAGGACCGTCCTGAGGAAGGACGGCTGGTGCTCCTTGACCAGGACGGCCGGGAGGTTCAGCCAGCCTACCTCGGCTACCTCGTCCTCGCGGCGACGCCGTGGCTCACACAGCTCGTGTCCCTCCTCGCCCCGCCCGGGAACATCGGCACCTCTCTTGTCCCCAGGCTGCCTGAGGGCGAGGGCGTCCGGGTCCTTCCCAGGCTGCGGCTCGGCTCGCTGGTGCTCCGTCGTCACACCACCCAAGTGGGACACGACCTCCTGCCTGACGCCGACCCGGCTACCGCCGAGGGGTATCTCGCCTGGGTCGAGTGGTGGCGGTCCCTGGACCTTCCGGAACAGTGCTATGTCACCGTCGCCGACGACTCCCCGCAGGGAGGCGGCAAGCCCCGTTTCGTCGACGTCACCAGCGTCATCAGCCTCCTGACGGCCTGTCATGAGTGGCGAGGTGCTGAGGGCGCCCTCCACGTCGCCGAGTCCCTGCCGAGCCTTGACCAGACCCTCATTAACCGAGCTGACGGTGACCGCCGTATCCACGAGCTGGTGCTCGGTTTTGACGTCACCCAACCTGACCAGGAGGAGATCCGTTCATGAGCACGAACCCCGATATTCTCTGCTCCGCAGAGCCGCGCCGGTGGATGGCCTACCACGTCTTCTACGGCAGCGCCCCCACGGTCCTGCTGCGAGACTGCCTCCTGCCGCTCTCCCAGGACCTGCATGAACGCGGCCTCATCCGACGCAGCTTCTACATTAACTACTGGCTTGAGGGAGGGCACGTGAGGCTCCGCCTCGACCCTGCCGCAAGGGCTGAGGAGGACGCTATTGACGCTGAGGTGACGGAAACGGTTACCGACTACCTGCGCCGCCGTCCCTCAATGCACCCTATGGCCCGTATTGAGCAGGGCTCCTACTACAGGAAGATGTTCGACCTTGAGTACGGTGAGGAGGAGCGTGGACGCTACTTCCGCGAGGACGGCACCGCGATCCTCCAGTCGAACAACACGGTCGTGCGCAGGGAGTATGAGCCCGAGTGGGACCGCTACGGCGGCCCGGTCGGCATGGTGATCTCCGAGGACTTCTTTGCCGACTCCACCCAGCTGGCGGGTACCGTCATCGATCTCGGGAACACGAGCACGCGCACGATCCTCCTCGGCCTGGGCGCAGAGATCATGGCGGTGACCGCAGCAGCACTGCTCAGTGACCACGCCGCTCTCGCTGCTTTCCTCCAGTTCTACCACTCGCACTGGGCCGGCAGCTACGGGAGCAGCGTGACCTACACGCAGAAGACTGACCAGCCTCGCTTCCGCAAGACCGTCTCGCTGCTCCAGCGCTCGGTGGTCCCTATGATCGACGCCGTCCTGGCAGGGGCCCACGAGGATCTGCCCGGATTTCTCGGTGACTGGGCGAGGACCTGTATCACCTACCGCCGTCGTATTGAGGAGGCGGTCTCTGAGAGAGCCCTCGTCTTCCGTCACAGGGACGGGACCGAGAACCGTCCTGACAACGTTTCTGAGGCGGCCTGGAATCTCTGCCACTCCTACGTCCACATGACCAGCAACCGCCTCATGATCTCTATCGAGGACGAGGCGTATCTCGCCTTTGAGATCCTCCAGGCGCTCTCACCCCGACTGATGGAGACGGCAGCATGACCACCGTTGAAACCGCCTGGCGCCCCGTCGCCCCAGAGGGAGTGCAGATCGGTCCTGCCGTCTGGAACGGGACATCCCTCGTCGTTGAGGCCGCAGCGCACCGTGGAGGACGGATCTACACGCTCGGCGCCGCAGAGGCCCTGGTCCTGGAAGCCCTACGTGAGCCCGGTACTGTCGATGAGATCGCAGACCGGGTCAAGGAGAGCTCGGGGCTGGCGATCAGCCTGCGGTCCGTGGAGCGGATCATCAATATCTTCCTCGTGCACGGGCTCGTTGTGCGCCCCACCGGGACCGTGCCTCAGGAGGCTCAGGATATCGATCCGGCCTCTCAGGAGCAGGCCTCCTCTCAGCATCCCTCCCCGGCCTCTCCGCCAAGGGCTCTTCAGGTCATCACCTCCTGCGCCTGGGGCGTCGCGGGCACCCGTATCGCCCCCGTCCTGGCCCTGCTCTGCATTGCGGTAGGGGCCATGGTGGCCGCAGGAGTCGTCAGCGGCTGGTCGCAGATAACGGCCTCCGTCAAGGGGCTGACAGGTCTCGGGCCTCTTGGGGTCATACTGAGTGTCACCGGCGCCGTCATCTGGCACCTGGTATCGCAGTGCGGGCACGAGATCGCCCACGGAATAGCTTTTGTCCGTCTCGCCGGAGGGCGGCTCCCAGTCCTCTCAGTCACCTTCCTTGGTCCGGTGCCGATGCCCTCGACCCGCCTTGACGGACTCGGGCTCATCCGCAGCCGCCAGCGGGCTCTCGCAATCGTCCTGGCAGGTCCTCTCTTCACGCTCGCCATGGCCGCTCTGCCTGCAGGGGCCGCTCTTCTCGGGACCGCCGGGACCGGGGTGGCTGCCTGGGGATCCCTGTCCCTGCTCATTGACCTCACTATTGTCATCCTCAGCCTGACGCCATTCCCTAATACGGACATGACCAGAGGCCTGGAGATGCTTGTCGGTGTTAAGCAGCTCCCTCTCGCTGCCTTGCGGGCCCGGCGCGGGACCCCTGTACCTCAGGGACTGCCCCGACTCACACGCCTGGCCATCACCTGCTACCCCGTCGTCCTGCTCACCGCCTTCCTCGTGGTAGCAGCCTGGTCCGGGCTCCTCATCAGCTCCCTGATCTGACTCCATGACTTGCGTCGGGATCCTCCCGATCAAGAGCGGGCGGTAACCACCGCCCCGTACCTCCGAACGACCGGTCACCGTGACAGGTCATCTCTGAAAGGAAACCACCATGAGTAACTCCGTCTCCTCCTCCGTTGCCAGGATCGCTATCGACCTCGGTGAGCTCGACGTCGAGACCTTCGAGGTCAAGGACTGTGTCGACTACTCGGACATGGTCTTTGGGTCAACCTGCTCGTCCTCCTCCTCCTCCTCGTGCTCCTCGACCTGTACCTCCACCTGCACCTCGACCTGCACCTCGACCTCCTCCTGCGCGACCGCGTGACGCGCACCAGGAGAACCCGGCGCTGAGCAGCGGCGGTCCTGGTCACGTCACCCGACATGACCAGGACCGCCGGGACGCGGCCGGGGCTCAGGAACATTCTGTACCTGGTAGTTAGGAACATCAATGACTCCCTCTGCTGCACCAGCTGCTGCTCTCCCGCAGACGCAGCGCCCGTGGGACCTGGTGGGTTCTGCTGAGCCATCGTCCACGACGTGCGCCTTCCGCTCACGCCGGACGGTCCTCGTGTGGCCGTCCTGGGCCGGCGATATCCCAGGTGCCTACGCCGAGCTCAGGGCGCGCTGGTGCTCCACCCGATCCCCGATCCTGCAGAGCCAGTGCAGCGCCGGGAAGCCCGTTCACGGACACGACGAGCTTGTCCCTCACAGGCCCTGGTTCCTGAAGGTGCTCACCGCCTTGGCGGACTCTCTGTCTCCCGCACCGGTCCGCATGGGTGGTGGAGTAAGGATCCCGGTCTGGGAGTACGATACCGTGACTGCGCATCTGCGTCAGGGGGATCTTCTTGTCGGTGAGGGCAGGACTACCGCGTACCACGCACATGACTCGGATCCGCTGCGCCGTGTGGACGCGGACTCCCTTGAGCTGCGCGAGCAGTGTCTTGTCAACCCGGTCTGCGGGGCCGTGGGTCTTGGTGTCGAACAGCGTCTTGACTGGGAGACAACCGCTCCGGTCGCAGGACAGACTCCTCTGTGGGACGGCAGGCGGATCCGTCCACTGACCTGGAGCGGTCAGGAGCCCACCTTCGAACGGAGCCGACGTGCCGCCCTCCTGGAGGCTCTTGAGAGGCTCGCTGGCGCCCGCCAGCGCACCGGTCAGGTCGTGATCAGTGCCGAGGAGGATCTCACTCGCGAGCACCGTGTTCCGGATAACTTCGGCGCCTATGGGCCCGGAGGCTATGTCGAGGGTATTGTCCCCTTCAGTCCCGACATGCCTCACGAGTGGGTCGTTGCGAACTCTCTCAAAGATGGCCGAGAGGTCCTTGTACCCAGGGATCTCGCCTTCTTTGCGCAGCCGCTCTTGACGCCGCGCTGGTCCTTTGTGTGCACCTCGGGCCTGGCTACAGGATCCTCAGTCGAGGAGGCCTGTCTCTTCGGTCTGCTTGAGCTCGTTGAGCGCGACGCATTTATTAACTGCTGGGTGGCGCGCGTGGGAGGACGGCGGATTGACCCCCGAAGCGTTCCCGGAACGCGCACGGTCCTCAGTCGTGCGGCCCTCCTGGGGCATCGTGTCGACGTCCTGGCCATCCCCTCAGACACAGGTGTGCCGGTTATTGCCGCTGTTGCGCGGGGGAGCCGCGCGGCCGCCTTCGGGGCCGCGGCGCACCCGGATCCGGAGCGTGCCGTTATCAGCGCCCTGAGTGAGGCCTGGACATATCTTCCCGAACGCGAGGAGCGCACTGTCCGTGAGCGCCAGCGCTGTCTGGACATGCTCAGGGATCCCACGCTCGTCACAGGCATTGACGACCATCCCCTACAGTGTATTTTCCCTGAGGCGAAGCCCCTGGTCCAGGACTATGTCGGGGACGGTCCGGTCCTTCCTCTCAAGGAGGTCTTCCCTGAGGCTCCGCTTGCCGGACTGGGCGCTCTTGGCCTGCTTAACGAGCTTGTCTCACGGCTGGGAAGGATCGGTGTCGATCCCCTGGTGGTTCGGGCCACGACCCCCCTGGAGGGGGTGCTCGGACTGGAGACTTGCTCCGTCCTCACGCCGGGCCTGTCCCCCCTTGATTTTGGATGGCATCGCCAACGTGTCCTGCAGATGCGTCGCCCCTCTGAGTTCTGCCGAAACCTCGGGATGCCGGAGCCAGCCACCCTGCGCCGTCACCCCCACCCCTTTTCCTAGTAAGGAGCAAGTTATGACCACATCCTCGTCCTCAGTGCCGGCTCGTGTCACGCGCCCCGGCGCCCGACCAGCCGACGTTCTCAGCCTCAGTGCCCTCGTCATGGTGGTACCAGGCGCAGTGTTCCTACCACACGTCGGGCTGGCAGTACTCGTTCTCGTTGCCTGCCTTGTCATGAGGCTGAGGACGCTCCCTGAACCGACAGCACCTTCCAGGCACCCTGGCAGGCCTGTAGCTGAGGCCGGGCTCCGCTGGGCCGGGACTACCTCAGCCCTTGAGGGCGTGGTCCCGGCCCTGGGAGCGCCTATGCTGCTCATTGGCAGCCTGCGCCCCTGGTGGTTCCTTCTCCTTCTTGGCGTGGTCTCCCTCCACCTCACCGGTTTCCTGGTCTGGTGGTTCCGCTGGGTCGACGTCGCTGCGGTACCACTTGCCTGGGGGGCGGTCGTGGTATGCGCTGCTGGCCTGGTCTCAGCCTCGTGGAGAACGGGGTGGGCAGTCAGTGGCTGGGTTATGGGGACCGCGGTCCTGATCTACCTTGCCGCACTTACTGTAGGGCGTCAGAGCGTGTTGTGCGAATCCATTAAAGGACGCTAGTGGAGTTATTGCAGATAATCTGCACTAACTCATGGGCTCACAAAGGAAGCATATTGAACGCAAGATGAAATTTAACGGTTGCGGCAACGGAATAGCCAGGTGCAGCGCAAGATGTAGAGCGGGTCGATTGTCTCAACGAAACTGTCGTCTAGGGTGCTGACGTCGCCACGGAGAGGGGCATAGCTGATGCTGTCGTCGTCTACTGGTGATGCTGATGCGGAAGGGGCGGTAATGCCCATACAGAGAAGGGAGAGCGCCAGGAGGGTGACAGCGAGGGGGCGGGGGCGGGCCATTATGAGCTCCATTGGTCAGGGGTGGATCGGATGCCCCTATCCTGGCGCGAGCCCGCGTCCTCGTCATCCTGCGTGGAGGCGAATCCGACTCCTACCTTAGTCGGAGCGGCACGGGCCGGTCGTCCCTTCAGGTGGCAGAAGGTGACCCCTTCGCGGCGAGTGGCAGCGAGAGCGTAAGCAGCCACTGACGCCCTACAACGGCGCAGTCGAACGTGCCCTCCAGGGCGTGTGCCCGCTCGCCCAGGCCGAGGAGCCCTGCACGGTCGGTGAGTTCATGGTCGTTGGGGTTGTGGTGGTCCGCAATGCGGCACATGGCAAGGAGATCAGCACGTGAGCGTCCCACATCAAGAACGAGCTGGTTTCGGGTATCCGTCGCGGCACAGGTCCTCAGACAGGTGACAGCCTCGTCAATAGCGAGCACAAGCGTTGCGGCAACAGTCGCGGGCAGCCCTGTGAGACGGCCGTCGTGGGTCGTGGTGACGCGCAGGCCCGCGCGCCTGAGGGCGGAGCGGGCAGAGCTGAGCGCGGCACCGAGGTCAGTAGCTGGTGCGGTGTCAGGTTGTGCAGGCGCGTCCTCACGTAGGACGCGCAGCATGGCCCGCAGCTCCGTGACGGAGCCGCGACTGGTCTCGGCAATCTCCTCCAGGAGGGCGGTCACCTCCGGTTGCTCCGCACTTGCGGAGAGCGCGCCCTGAGCACGCAGGTATACGCGGGTATTAGCTCGGGCCAGGGTGTCGTGGAGCTCACGGGCGATAAGAGAGCGCTGGGTCCGCAGTGCCTTTGCGTGGGCAGCCTGCACCATGAGGGTGCGCCGGTGAGAGGACTGCAGGATCATGCCCAGGACTATTGCTACGGTAAGAAGAATTATGGTAGGCAACCAGTCTGGACCTGCGGGATTATCGCTATTGAAAAGATGAAGTGTGATCTCACTAAGACAACTCGCCGTAATGACCGCAGCACACCTGAGGCGTGATCGTGCCAGGAACAACGCCACGGAAAGAGTGCCGGCGATAACGGATGCTGTGAACTCGTCGGTCATGGATCCCGGGAGCACACCCAGGGCGAGTCCTGTAGCCCCAGTGCGTGGGAGGCGGTCGAGGATCAGGACCAGGAACGCTGCCGGCAGTGCGGTGAGCGACCACCAGCTTGGCCCGTTCTGGACCATTGAGGGAATGGGACTGAGCAGGACGGTGGCGGTTAGTGCCCACTGGAGCCAGCGCCAAGGTGTCTCAGTAGGCGGGCCGAGTCTCATGACCGAGCGGTGGCAAGTCCCTGGTGGTACGCCTCGACAACGACCTCGAGACGGCTTGAGACATGCATCTTGCGCATAATTGAGGCGATATGGGTCTTGACGGTTGTCTCCGCTATCATGAGGCGGGTCGCGATCTGCTGGTTGGACATGGCCTCACACAGCAGGAGGAGCACTTCCTGCTCGCGCTCAGACAGGTCCAGGTCTGCGGCTGACGCTGTCCTGGGGAACTGACCGTGGACGTAGCGGTCCAGGACGCGGCCAGCCGGTCCGGGGGAGAGGACCTTTCCACCTGAGTGGACGGTACGGACCGCGGCGACGACCTCAGAGGGCGGTGTCGTCTTGAGGAGGAAGCCGTAGGCTCCCGCGGCGATACCGGTGTCAAGGTAGGTGTCGTCATCAAAGCTGGTGAGAATAAGGGACCGGGTGTCCGGGGACGTCTGCGCGAGCCTCCGGGTGGCGGCGATGCCGTCGAGTACGGGCATGTGGGCGTCCATGAGCACGACGTCGACCATGTGCTCATGGACGAGGTCGACAGCCTCTGCGCCGTCCGCGGCGACGGCGACGACCTCAATGTCATCCTCCTCGTCAAACATTGACTTAATGGCCGCCCGCGCAATGGGGTCATCATCGGCGATGATAATTCGAATAACAGAGGCGTCAGAGGCGGTGGTCATTACTTGGCTCCGTTTTCTAGGGGAAGGGAGAGGGAGAGGGTCCACCGGTGGTTGGTGGGCGTACAGCGCAGTGACCCGCCCAGGGCCTGGGCGCGCTCCTTAAGGCCAGCGAGCCCGTAGCCGCTCGTCAGTGCGGGTGGTGCGGGACGACGGTGCTCGGCTACAGAGTTGACGGCGAGCATAATAACGCGCTCGGCGGATACCTCGATCTGGATGATGCACGGGAAGTCATGAGCAGCATACTTTGTCATATTGGCAACGGCCTCGTTCACGGCGTGGACGATTACTGTAGCAGATGCCTGGGGTAGTGCGGCGAGATCACCGTCGTGGGAGATGATAGCACGCAGCCCTGAGTGGGTCAAGGTCGTTTGAGCGGAGTCCAGGGTCGTGAGAAGGTCGTTGGCAGGGAGGGCGTCCCAGCTGGTTGACGCCTCTTGCTGGCGCAGGACGCGGAGCATGGCACGCAGGTCGCCCTCGGAGTCGCGGGTAGTGGCGGCAATATCCTCCAGGGCCTCGACGACGGCAGGGCTGCGTGGTCCCAGTGCGAGCGCCTTGACGGTGGCCTCGGAGACGAGCTTATTAGCCTGGGTGAGAATGCCCTGTAGCTCCTGGGCAATAAGGAGCCGCTGGGTGCGCAGGGCCTCGTCACGGGCCGTCTCTGCTGCGAGCAGTCCGCGGTTTGAGGCACGAATTACCAGGCCGGTCCCGACCGACGTGCCCAGGAGAATGCTGTAGAAGGCGAACATCCTCCCGTCAGTAGGTTCGCCGCGGAGGGAGGCCGTGGCGTCTCCTCCGATGAAGCACAGAAAAAGTGTCAATGCCTGCCACTTGTGATTATCGGCAATAAGAAGAGGAAGGGTAAGGAGGCAGCTGACAAATGCCGTTGACACGGCGCCGATGGCCAGCAGCGGCAGAAGGGGCAGGCCTACAAGGGCTACAGCCGCCCAGGGATGGCGCCGTACGAGCAGGACGCTGGCCGCGCTGGGCAGGGAGCTGAGGGTGAGAGGATCTGCCCCGGTGAGGGCCAGGTCCGTGCAGGCGAGCGCGGCCAGGAGCAAGGCGATCACGCGACGGGCCGTGCAGGCGCGTGCCGCGCGGCGGGCCAGGCGGCCAGGGGCGGGCAGGTGCGCTAACACCCCTGATGACGTAGGGATTGCTAAGGTCACCTCAGGTAGTCTAGTACGGCTCGGTGATATGCGTCTGATTTGACGAGGGTCATAGAAGTATGGCGTCGAACACAGATGCAGTGAAATGTATGTGTTCTACTGTTTTTGATAGTCTTTGACGTTTTTAACATATTTACCGTATAAGTCCTGCACGGCCTCCCCTCCTCCGAAAGTTGGAGTGCGAACTGGCACCTTGCAGGATCCGCTGACGGCGTCGTCCCTGGATCCTTGGGTTGTTGGTAGACACTGCGAGCGGCCCCGTGCGGCTGCCCAACCAGGAGACTGAACTATGACCACTCTTCTCAAGACCCCGGGCACCAGCCAGGGGACAACGCAGAGGGCCCCTGACCAGGAGGTCGGGCCCGCTCACCGCCCGGATCCGGACGGACCCCCAGTCGTCGTGCGCGACGTCCGCCGTTCCTACGGGGACCGTGAGGTGCTGCACGGGGTGGATCTGGTGGTGGAGCGTGGATCCTTCCACGGGGTCATCGGCTCCAACGGTGCTGGCAAGACCACGCTCATGGAGATTGTCCACGGGGCCCGCAGACCCAGCTCCGGTACGGTTGAGCTGCTCGGCCGCCCGCCTCTCCCGCGCGACCCGGCCCTGCTCGCCCGCCTGGGCATCCAGCCCCAGGCCACGGCCTTCTTCTCCCGCGCCACCGTGCGCGAGCACCTGGGCACAATGGCCGCGCTCTTTGGCGCCTCCCAGGCCCGGGCCGACGAGCTCATTGAGATCATGGGCCTGGAGCGGGTGCGCAACTCCAGGGTCACCAAGGTCTCCGGCGGTGAGCGCCAGCGCCTGGCCGTCGCCTCGGCGATCGTCCACCACCCCGAGGTGCTCTTCCTGGACGAGCCGACGGCGGCCCTGGATCCCACCTCCCGCCATGATCTCGTGGAGCAGCTGCGCAAGGTGCGCGAGGAGGGCACGACGGTCATCTACACGACGCACTACCTGGAGGAGGCCGAGCGCCTGTGCGACGTCGTCTCCGTGCTCGACGCCGGCCACATTGTCACCACCGCCACCCCGGCTGCCCTCATCGCCGGCTGCAAGGCCAGTTCCTCCGTGCTGCTGCCCGGCGGCGCGCAGTGGCTTGACACGATCACTGGGCTGGAGGGTGTTCTGGACGCCCAGGTCACGCCCGACGGCGTCGTCGTGCACGTGCAGGACGTGGGCGAGGGGTTCGCCGTCCTCGCGGCCGCGGGCGTACCGACAGCGGGAGCCCAGGTCCGCGGGGTCAGCCTCGAGGATGCTTTTGTGCAGCTCACCGGAAAGGAAATCCAGCGATGATCCCCTCCAAGGCACTGACCGCCTCCCTGGCGCGTACGACGTTGCGCGACCCCTCCACCCTCTTCTTCTCCTACGTCTTCCCCTCTGCCCTGCTCGTCATCCTGGCGCAGACAATGGGCTCCTACCCGGGTGTCCGCGGGCACTCGGTCGTGGACTCCATCGGCCCTAACGTCGTAGGCATCGGCGTCACCTTCGTCGGGCTCTTCGCGGGTGGAATGAACATTGCCGAGTGGCGTGAGAACAAGATGCTCGGCGTCCTGCGCTGCGTGCCCCTGAGCGTGTCCCGGATCCTTATGAGCGCCTTTACTGTGGCACTGGTGTCCGCGTTCGTCCAGGCTGTCCTGATCATTGTCGTCGGGATTATGCCCTGGGTCGGGATGTCCTTGTCACCGTGGGCCTTGCTCGCAGTTGTGCCGGTATTCCTGGGGGCCCTGGTGTTTTACCTTATCGGTATTCTTGTCGGACTCGTGGTCCCCAGTCTCCAGGCCGTGCCGCTCGTCATTATGCTCATTGTCTTCCCCATGTGCTTCGCCTCGGGCGCCATGATGCCTCTGGAGATGCTGCCGAGCTGGGTGGAGACACTCTCGCACTTCCTGCCCATGACCTACGTCCTGAACGGCCTGCGCTGGCCGCTGACCGGTGTCGTCGACCTGAGTGACGCGCTTGTCGGCTGGGGCGTCCTGGCCGTCAGCGGCGTCGTGCTCTTTGCCGCCAGTGTCCGTCTGATGCGCTGGAGGTAGTCCCTGGAGCGATACCCTGGGTGTTCCTTGACCCAGGGCTCCGGAAGGCGTGGCCCGCCCAGTACCCGCTGGGCGGGCCACAGCGTTATTGCGGTGGTAAGGACGCCGCGCAGCCGCCCGGCCGGGGCTCCTGGGACATTCGCAGGAGCAGGCCGTGACGGCTGCGACGGCTGCGGGGGCGCCGGCCCGGCAAGGCCAGCGCGCGAGTGCTCAGGCCCCCAGCGCGGCGGAGACGACCTCCTTGGCCTCCTCCTGGACCTGGGCCAGGTGCTCAGCCCCCTTGAAGGACTCGGCGTAGATCTTGTAGACGTCCTCGGTGCCCGAGGGGCGGGCCGCGAACCAGGCGTCCTTGGTGGTGACCTTGAGGCCGCCGATGGGCGCGTCGTTGCCCGGCGCCCGCACCAGGCGGTCGACGATCGGCTCCCCGGCCAGCTCGGTGGCGGTCACGTCCTCGGGGGACAGGGCCGCGAGCCGGGCCTTCTGGGCCTTGGTGGCGGGCGCGTCGATGCGGGCGTAGGCGCTGGCGCCGAAGCGGGCCACCTGCTCCTCGTGCAGCTGCGAGGGGGTCTTGCCGGTCACCGCGATGATCTCGCTGGCCAGCAGCGCCAGGATGAGGCCGTCCTTGTCCGTGGTCCACACGGTGCCGTCCTTGCGCAGGAAGGACGCCCCCGCGCTCTCCTCGCCGCCGAAGCCCACCGAGCCGTCGATGAGGCCGGGCACGAAGTGCTTGAAGCCCACCGGCACCTCCACCA
>ERZ772921.179-NODE-179-length-40310-cov-61.683046_pt1 | contig 40310 bp, 59 predicted proteins | sample MGYA00512117_ERZ772921 | MGnify/ENA primary metagenome ERZ772921 (study PRJEB29015, sample SAMEA2737944) | human oral metagenome | biome: human oral; feature: human-associated habitat; material: dental | place: China | collected 2150 ...
CACCAGGCTACTCTTAGGATAGACTAAATGACCATCGATATTAAATCCTTTGACCCCGTTCAAAGTATAAGCTCGATAGCCACCAGCGTCTTGATAAGATACACCAGCACTATGCCATAAGCCCTCACTATTCTGGATAAAAGAGTAGGCTGCTACCTGGTTATAATCCATACCGCCTGGCAATGGATAGAAGCTACTCTCTTTCTTATCAAAAGTAGCCACCTTGACCGCCAGTACCAGCTGGCTCTGCACCATAGCGTTCAAGCCTAGCTTATTCGGGTCGGTCTCTTTAGGATTATCGCTGAGGATATGTTTTAAGCCATAGTCATACGTCTCGCCCCAGTCAGTGGTGTCGGGCGTATCAAAATAAGGGTATTCAATATCGTGGCTAATATCTGCTGCAACAAGCAAGGCTCTATCTTTAAGCGTCTGAGCCTTATGCTCGTTATATATGTTTAAGTCGTAAGTGGTAATCTCTTGATATATCCAGCTCTCGTTCCACCAAAAGCCTCGATATGGCTCGCCAAATGAGGCAGGTTTATCGGTCTCAATCAACATCGGCGGATAGCCTAGATTGTGTAGTAGCCTAGCCTTATACTTGTAGACAGTTCTCATCTCACCGCTACGTATATCATATTCAGTAGTAGCACCGTCCTGTAATACCTGCCAGGGGCTATTCTGGTCAATAGTAGTTATCCACTGTAAGCAAGGAAAAGATGAGCAGTAGAGTAGGTTGACGTCTGAAGCTGTTCTGGCGTCATATCCTTTCTTAGCAATTTTGATACCGTAATCCTGCCTAGGTCGCATTGTAGACGGCATCGGCTTTGGTTCAAGAGTTGGCACTAGAAAGCTCCTGGTGAGTAACCCATCAGCACTACCACCCTGCCCTTATTGTCTTTGACCTGATAGAGGCCTTGCACCACCTGAGTGCCTCTAGTGACGCCTGTTCTAGTCTGGCGTGGTGCTATCTGAGTCTGTTGAGCAATATCCAGCTCATTGACATTACCAATCTCCTCAAAGGTAGCTTTAAGCTCGGTCGGCTTAGTCTGAGAATAGCTGGTGACTAAATCGTTAGTATTCTGGTTATATACTGGTTCTGCCATTATTTATGCATCTTGCCTTCTTCGGGCAAGCTCCTTATGTTAATCCCGATTGAGGTTATTCTAGCGGGCTTAGTAGCACCGTCGTTTATGCCCTCCAAGCCAAATTGTAGCACCCTAAATCGCTTGTTCACCTCAAAATACAGTTCTGTATCGCCCGCCTTAGCTTTACCCTCACTAAATACCCAGTTGCCACCGTTTATCTTGTATTTCAGCCTAATAGTACAGCCCTGTGGTAATGGGTCAAAGGTAGCCACCATTCTAAGTAGCTCCTTAGCTTTCCAAGGGTAACTACCGTCATATTCCAAACTCTCGTACTTAAACTTCTTAGCAGGCTTTGATGAGTTATTGACTACAGTTATATACCAGGTATCAGAGTTGTTGACGTTGTCGTGGATACGATTAGAGATGTAGAGGTTTTCGCCAAAGTTCCAAATACCACCCACCTCAAAACTATACTTATCTGTATTACAGTTGTCGGGCAGTCCAGGTAAAGCGTATGAGTAGTAGTAGCTGTTCGGGTAGTTCTTATCTAATGAGCCATAGCTGTAGACGCCAGCTCTAGTTGTAAGAGTTGTCTTGCCTGGATAAGCTAGCAACAATATCCCTTTCCTCACAGTCATAGCGTGGTCATAGACTATTGTCTGATTGTCTACACCTGAAAACTCGCCTAGGTCACTGGTGAGCGTTCGTATCTTAGCGATAGCTTTTGAGCCAGTGTAAGCATATAAGCCGTTATCTATCACCATGTAGATGATGTTCTGATGAGAATACAAGCTTTGAGGTGCGCCCTCTTCCAAATCTACTCTAAAGTTGACGTTGTCGGCGACACAATCCCAAAAGCATAAGCTGCCTTGTTGAAAGTCCCTCGATTGACCCTTGCCAACCCTTTCGCAGCCCATCACGATATATTCATCTGAACTGGTCAAGCTGGTTATTTCCATGCCATCTACAGCACTGACGCGGTTAGCTTGCATTACCTCTGGCGTCTCTGCCTCAGCTCCTGTCGGTAGCCACTGCATCAGATATCGACCATTACCAACCAACAGGGTGCCGTCTTTATACGCCATTATCGGGTGATAGCCACTGCTAGTGATATTTAGGGCATTAGCATAGTATCTGAAGTGTAGACCGTACATTTTACCGCTCTCGTATGTATCGACCGTCCAATCGTTAGTATCGGCTACTAGGTGGATATGATATTCAGTTCCGCCTGTCTTATAAGTCACAATTTCGATCGGTTTAGTGAAGTTAAAGTTGATAGTGCCGTCTGCTTGGATATCGCTAACCGACGCCTTGGCTCTAGCTATCTCTTTATTGGCATTATTATGTAAAATCAGTGTCATCTCACCTGAGGCTGGATGAGACCTGACCCGTACCGCTATCTTAGCCATCGGTGAGACATCGGGGATAAAAACACACTTATCATCGTCCTGTTCAGATAATGACGTCTTAACTACTGTTGAGCCTGCGCCGCCACTCTTAAATGACCACCTATCCACACCATTGCCAGTTAAATAGCCGGCCGGGCTCCTGACTAATAACTGAGCTACCGTATTAGACGTGCTGTAATTTAAGCTATGAACTACCACTATGCTTTCAAGATTATCGCCGATAACGTTGTCAAAACTGTACAGCCTGTCGTTAGCCGTGATATACAGTGTATCGTTCATATTCTGATAAGCGATATCAGCTCTACTGACGCTATCTGTCCAAACGTTAGCCATGACCGTCGCTATATTAGCTCTGTCTACTTTAGTCAGCTTGCCGTGGTCAGTTATCATCCACTTGACGCCATCAGCTGATTGCGTCATGCCCGTAACTAGACCTAGCTCGGTAGTTTTGCGAATAATATCAGCCTCAGCCAAAACAGTCATAGCACTTGGCTCTAGTCTGGCGTCTAGACACTCACTGTCTGCGTAAGCGTTCTTGATGCCAACTTTCTTGCCCGAGCCCTGCCCGCCATAAAATGACGTCTGACAGATAACTAAATCTGTATTGTCGTATCGGCTAGCCATTTAGCCTCCAAGGTGATACTCGTGGGTCATTGACAGGCAGTCTTGGATATGGATTGATAACTCCATCTGACGTCTTCAAGCCATATGTTGTTCTGTATCGCTCTACTAGCTCATCGTATAGTTGCTTATAATATCCTGCTGTCTGCAAATCTTTGCGCATCAGATAAAACTGTTGACAAGCATAGTAAACGATAGCATCGTGATACTCTTCTGGAATATCGACGCTTTGTCCGATTGTAACAGTAGTATTATCTGAACTGTCACCTTCATAGTAGTTCTGTAGTAGCAGATGAGTATCGTCAAGTCGTCTATCTATTTTAATCGCTCGTTCATCTGGGAATATCATATAGCAGTTATCAGCCACATCAGATCTGAACTTGTCGCCACCCACAGCCTCGACAGCATCGCTATTAGCCTCTAGCTTAACCTTAACTGTGTAATCGTCGATATGTAATCTAGTCGCTTTAGCTTCATAAATGACTTTTAATCCATCAGTGACGTTGACTGCACTTGGTGGCAATAGCTCAATCTGGCGTGGTGTCTTGACAAAATAGTATGTCGGTTGTGAGGCTAAAGTTAGCCAGTTATGCTTTACAGCTAGATATTCGCTCGTGCTCTTTATCTCAATCAGCTCATTATCTCTAGCTGTCACAGCTGTTATTCTCAAAACGTCATCGCTCAGTTGATATGACGCCTGTTTAGCAATCAGATCGGTTGTTTTGGTTTTAGTTACAGGATATCGTCTAGCCAGAGAATTGACGAGCTGAGCACCTGAACAGATATCTTTAGCTATTTTAACCAACTCATCTGAACTGTCATCTAAACCGCACAGCTGAGCTACTTCTGTTTTCATCTGAGTAAACGTCTTCATGTCTGTATTATAACGTATTATCATGACGTCAACCTGATGATGTTATTACAATGATGAATGTGGCTAAAATGCTTGACTTTCAATAAGCACTTTGCTATTATAATAGTGTCAAGTTAATAAGGAGGACAACATGACAACTACAGCTATAGTTAAAGATATCGCTTTTCAAGAAGCACACGCCACGAACGTAACAGTTTCGTATTCAGCCGGCGAGTTTATTTTGCCAAAATGGTTTATCAACAAAAATCTTTCACAGAACCAAGCGTACGCAGTCAGCGTTGAAGGCTGTGGGAAAGCGGTCAAAGAGACAGAGAAAGCTGTTGATATCGAATTCACTACTGATTACGGAAAAGTCTGGCTTTGGTGTCCAAAGTCAATTCTCAAAACAATCGAAGAAGTTGCAGATGAGTTGATTGCGAGTGCGAAAAAGTTCAATGATAAGATGAATAAGCGTGCTGAGCTTATCGAGAAAATGAGGGCTTTGGGCGTCAAAGGCATCAGCAATCATCAGCGAACTGAGACAATTTTTAGCAAAGCTAAAGAGCAGGGTGTCGATGTTTCTGATATTGAAAAGTGGTATTTTGATAAATAAGAAAGGACGAATTATGAGAGCATCAGTTTACAGAAGATTACAAGAACAGAGAATTATAGAATTGTCAAAGCTTGCGGTTTCTGTCGGTTTACTAGTGATTTTAAGCCTAATCTTCATCATATCGTTTGGATGTGCACTAGCTAAGTTCAACTAGTCTCATCTAGTTCAGACGCCTCTTCTACAGTAGTAGAGGGGGCGTTTTCTTTCGGTATAAAACCGTAATCTTTAGCACTTTCGGGATAATAATCGATGAAGTCTTGATTTGGCGAGCCATCAGGATTATGAGGCTGAATTAGTTCATGAGCGTGAGCAATCGCCTCGTTAGTTAGTTGGTTATCTTGACTAATGGCGCTTATGGTTGTATTAGATGAGTTAGATATAGACTGCTTTTCATCACGTGCAATCAGCTTGTTATCTAGCGTTATTGTCCACCCAGCCATAGCCTGCCCCCTTTTCTATTTCACGTGAATGTTCTGCTCTAATCTGAGCGGGTGTTTTAGTGCCGACTACGCCCGATACTTTTCTGAGAGGTAATTGATTAGCGCCCTTGAACGGATCGGTCACTTTGCCCGTGACGCCATAGCCCGGCACTAGAACTCTAATAGCTCTCTCGTTTAAGTCATCTAATCGTTTGGTGGCATTACGGATATCCATGTCCAGATAGTGAACTTTAACAGCTACTACTATCTGTAGTATGACGATAGCGATGAATGATATGGCTTCTATCATTTTAATCCAAGTCCTTTTCAAAAGGTAATGCTACTTTAATGCTGAGCAACTGCTTGACCGCACTAGCTGAATTAGCTACTGCTTCTTTAATAGCCAAGGCACTATCTAGAACGCCTGCTTCTCTCATATCCTTAATCTCATCAGTTGTTAGATCTAAGCCTTGTTTTGGTGTGGTGCAATCATCAGAGGTGATCAGGCTGTAGATATCTTTCAGATAATTTAAGCTTTGAGAAGTGAGTGCAATATCCCTGAGTGCTGTGCCTGCGCCGTAAAGTGCGCCATGATTTTTAGCTGAAAGAACAGCACAGACGCCATCATCTATTCTTAATTTAGCTTCATGTCGTTCAGCTAAAGTATTAGCTCCGACAGAGATTTTAACTGTTTTAGATTTTAGACGCTTTTGACGGTCTTCAGGTAGCTTTTTAATATAGCTGTCAAGGTCTTGATTTAGCGAGCCATTTAGAACAGTTTCAGTGCTTGTGACTTGAGCATTTTCAACCGTGCCTAGATATTCTTCTGAAAATTGTTCAGGCGATAGAGTAAATGGTTTACAGTTAGAATATTTTGCGACGTCTTGCAAGAACTCGTCACGATTTTTGAAAGGCGGAGCAATAATCGAGACGTCAAGTTTGCCAGCTAGTTTATTAGAGACGATTGTTTCAAGTGCTTGACCAATGACATCAGCGATGAGAATTATTCCTTGACCAGGCTTAAGTTTAATCGCCCGCTCGAGGATCGGAATGATATCACTGTCAGTCTTGACAGTTTTGGGCAAAACTATTATGAGAGGATTATCGTAATAGCTCTTGAAAGAGGTCAAGTCATTAGCTAAAGCGATAGTTGTTAATCCTTGACTGAAAGCAAAGCCCTCTACAATATCAACGTCAATCTGAGGCAGTTCTTGTTCAGATACGGTGATAGCACCGCCATCAGAATTAGTAACGGCTAAGTCGACGGCTTGAGCAAATCGCTCATCGCCTGTCGCCGTCAAGGCAATATTGTAATAATCTTTATCAGTCAGATCAGACGGTTTAATAGTAACTGCGTCAAGTCTCTTTAGAACATCGAAAGTGTCATGATCAATCATGCTGTTCAATTCACGTGGTGAGATGTCTTTTGAAAGAGGGCGATAGTTGTCGTAAGCAAGTTTAGTCAAGACTACTGTTAAAGTAGTGCCATCGCCAGCTTTCAGATCTGTTTTGGCACTAGCCTGACGAGCGATTGATATAGCGGCGTTTTCAATTGAATCGGACACTTGTAAACTGGCTATATTAGTAATTCCGTCGTGCGAGACGGTCGGCTCACCATATCGATTTTCAATTAAGACATTACCTGAATTAGCCCCAAAAGCACAGATAGCTGTATCGTATATCTTAGTCAGACCACTCTTTATCTTAGACGTCAAGTCGTCGCCTGTTACTACATTTCGCACTAAATTAGTTTTTGGCATCGTACACCTTTCTTAATTTAATTTATAGCCCATTATTTTATTGTTCTGAATAAAGACGTAACGCTTGTCGTTAATTACGATCGGCTCGCCCGATTGGTGTGGCTGAAAATAAACTGTTGTGCCTTGTGGGCGAGTAATAGCATCCTTGCCAGAGCTTTTAATGAGAGTACCTTCTGTGATCTGCTCATACTTTTCACGAGAAAGTGTCAAGCCTGCGTCGCTTGTGGACGGCAGTTCCACTAAAGTATAGCCAGGCGTCGGTTCTAACAATTTATCCCCCTTTTCAGTCATAATTACTACTGTTATTTTACTAAAAATGACGCTATATTGCAAGCGTCATTTAGGTTGATCAGAGTGATCGGCTAAGCTATTTTTCCACCACCTTCTCTAATCCAGGTGTAATCGCCGGCTTTAGCTTTGACTTCCATAACGCCAAGAGCCTCGTTACCGGTTGCGCCCTTTACCACACCATTGAAAACACTGCTGTCAATAGAGACCGGGGTGTTAGCCGCGACATCAAAGTCAAGAGCGTCAGCCAGGCTGATATAGCCGTTGGTGTTCACGCCCTGAACCAGATACTGCACGTTAGCGATTGTTGCGATCGCATCAGTGAACTTGACCACCTCATCAGCGGTAAAAGTCGCAGCTATCTTTATGGTCGACATGCCTGCCGAAGCTGCTTCAGCATTGCCGCTCTTGTTACTTTTTTGAGCGATCACCTTGTCGCCAGGAACGACATCGCCGCCAATTCTACTGTAGCGATAGACTCGACCGTCAGCGGTGCGGGCGAACTTGCCTAGAACCTCCTGCTGCACATCTGACACGGCGTGAATATCACTGTTATTTAATACATTTCGTACATTTGCCATAAACCTTCCTTTCGTTTATAGAATTATTCTAACAGAGAAAGTAGCTGATCGGCTGGTCAAGCTGTTTTTATATGGGAGCATTGATTGTAGTTTTGTCAATATAAAAAGCACTAGCAACGAGATATGAAGCTTGAGGACAACATGACCGACGCTAGTGCTTATGACAGTATAGTAGCGCAGATCGCCCAGCAGGTCAATATGAGTTATCCACAGTTTATGTTTTTATTACATCGTTATTATAGTGCTTAAGTCTTGCTTTTCAATAAGCACTTTGCTACTATAATAGTGTCAAGTTAATAAGGAGGACAGCATGACAGAAGTAGTAGATATTAAGAAAGCTATCAGAAGCTATCTGAGCAGCAATATTAAGAAGCAGATGGCGATCGAGAATAGGATTATCGGTCATTATCTGGACAGAAATGCGTGCTATATCAGCGACGTAGCGATTATCAAATACTATTTAGCTGATGATCCTGATGTAGAAGAGATTTGGCAACTTTTTGATATTAGAGATACAAAGCAGAATAGAGAAGAGTTTTATCAGATGCTACTCGATTGTCTTGACAAGCGAAGAATTGCTGTCAAAGTATGGCGCAAGCGTAACAACAGTAGTGCATTTATGAACGATTATGATGTTGAGCTTGGCGTCTTCTATCTGATGTATCAAGATCCAAGACATGCGCTATCAGACGAATACGCGATTGTTCGTAAAGAGATGGTCAAGAATGCTATGACTAAAGTTTTCTTTAGTCACAAGCTATATCAGACTAGACAAGATATTCTTAAACGTGTCGAGAAAGTAGCTGTTGAGGATAAAGACTGGGATAAGAATCCCGGCATAAAAGCAACGGGTGAGTTGCAAGATATCTCTAAAGAGGTAGTTGATGCTGTATTGGACACGTTAAAGCTGACTATGCACGATATCATTTACGAAGCAGTCGGTTTAGGCTGGTTTGAAAGCAAAGACTCTCTTATAATTCGAGACATGAGCTGGGTAGCTTACGAGATTGTTGAGAAGTTGGCTATCGAGGCTAGGCTTGGCGCATCGGATTATCTGTACTACAGATAATGAGTAAAAATTATACCCTCTTATAAAAAAGAGGGTATAATCTAGTTTAGCAGTTAGTTAAAACTAAAGGAGGTTATTATGACTGCAGATAACAACACACCTGGTTTTATTGTACCAGATGTAGGTGAGAAGTCAAGGTTTCATGTTGACACTTTTGACTCTACAATTCTTTATGACAATAGCATGACCAGTAACCAGAAGATAGTTTACTTCTACTACTGTCAACACGACCAGATTAGCGAGACGGCTGAGCAAGTCGCTAGCTTTCTTTATTTAGGCGTCAGCACCGTGAAAGAGGCGTGGCGTCGGCTTGAGGAAGATGGCTATTTGAAGTTAATTGAAAGAAGGGGGCGGGTACGAACGTATTCTGCCATTTTTAAGTGCGGGCTGTGGTAAAGAATAAGGAATAAGGAGGGAGAACATGCCAAGCAAAAATAAGCAAAACTATCTATTAACGCCACAATCGCTTTTTGCGTGTGATAAGTTCAGCTTAGCCGAGAAGGTGGTATTGGCTAGGGCGATGAGTTTCGGTAATCATCGCTATTACGAGTCGGTCGAGAAGACAGCATCGTTCTTGGGCATAAGCGAGTCGGTAGTTGAAAAGGCGAGGGCTAAGTTTATCAAGCTAGGCTACTTTAAGAAGGTCGGCTATAGCAACAATAGGGTAGTTTATGAAGTATGCGACGACATTATCGAGAAAGATTGTCAAGTGAGAAGAATTACAAAAAATGACATTTCTTTTTGCCCGAAACAATCGCAGAATATGCAACCAACAATCGCAGAATCTGCGATTTCTCAAAACGATACATATATATATAATAATAAAGAAGATAATAAAGATATAACCCCCCTTACCCCCCTTAGGGGGGCAGTGGCTGTCCAAAAAGTTAAAAATGATGAAAAAGAAGAGGTTGACAATATCTTCAATTTATGGCTTAGCTGTTTTGGGCTTTCAGGGCGCAAATTGACGCCCGGTCGGCAAGTGAAGATTAGGCGTCGTTTGAAGGATTGCGGTAAAGAGCAACTGGAGCTGGCTATCCAGAACGCCAGTCAGGACTACTTCTACCGTGGCGACAATGACCGTGGCTGGCAGGCGGATATCGACTACATCTGCCGTTCAGCCGAGATTGTCGAACGGTTGGCGAATATGACGCCTAGAGCCGAAAAGAAGCTGACCTGGTGGGAGAGAAAGCAGAAAGAAGAAGATGAGGAGCGGGAAGAGAGAATTAGACATCCAAAATATGACGAATTTGGTAGAGAAGCGCGAAGCGATGAAGAAGGGAACTTAGTCTATGTTTAGTATGAAAGAACCAGTTGCGCTGTGGAGCTGGCGAAAAAAGTTTTTCAAGAAGGTAGATCTTAGAAGCCCATTTTTAAGCAATCCGAGCTATATCAAGCTGTATGAGACCACAGCTGGTGCTTGGCTAGCCTGGCGAGCGGTAGCAAAGATCGAGGATGGCAAAGTCACATTTTCAGAAGGATCAGAGCCGGTCAGCGTCTATGAAGACGCTAGGTTAGATAGCATCTATGCTCAGCGTCACCCATATCTATGAGTTATCCACATTACGTTGTAAATAAAGTCATGATCGCATAAGTATACCGCTTGACATATTCAAAGCACTATGAGACAATAATAATGTCAAAGAAAGGAGGACAACATGAACGACGACAACGGTAACGAGATCAAGGGATTGGCAGTAGCCTATGATGGTTGCCATAAGATTTACATCTGTGAGACTGAGGCTGATATCGATCGGATGAAGAAGTTAAACTATCAGATCCACGATATGAGTGAGCTAGAGGATATCTACAACAGGTCTTGTAGTCTGAGGTTTATCAACAGCGCAGATCTGAAGAAGTGCTTTGTAGCACAAAGGTTAGATGACGACGATGAGTACTAACAACAACGCTGTCGTGCCTCTCGACAAGTACTTGCGCCAAAACGCAATCCAGCAACGCTTATTGGAGAGGCTATCCGAAAGTGAAATGAGGAGCTTTGCTGCTGAGCTAATGGACGTTTACAAAAGCAATCCAAAGTTACAGGAGTGTCCGCCCGCGTCAGTAACGTCAGCCGGCCTGATCGCTAATACGATCGGACTGTCGCTGAATAGCAATCTCGGCTTAGCATTTTTAGTGCCGTATAAAAAAGGTGAGGCTGGATATCGATGCCAATTCCAGATCGGCTATAAGGGGTTGATGCAGCTGGCTTTGGCGTCGGGTGCTTATTCACGAGTGAACGCCAGCGACGTTAAAGAAGGTGAGTTGACCAGCAGGGATCGGCTAACAGGTGAGTTTGATTTTGACTGGGAGATGGACGAGATTGCACGTGAAAAGTTAAAGACGATTGGTTATGTAGCGTTCTTTAGGCTGAACAACGGTTTTGAGAAAATGTTATACATGACTAACGAACAATTGTATGATCACGCCAAGAAGTTTTCAAAAAGCTTTGGCGGTAAGTATCCAAAAAGCAGTCTCTGGCATACCGATTTTGAGTCGATGGCTAAGAAAACTGTATTGAAGCTGTTGCTGAGTAAGTTTGGACCGATATCGCCAAAGCTATCGATGGCGATCCGAGATGATCAGAAAGTCGACGGAAAATACGTCGATAATCCAGATAACAACCATGAAGGTGCTGATTTTCAAGCTAAGCGGGCTGAGATGAAAAATAACTTAAAGAAAGAGGAGGATGGAAAGACTGAACACATAGAAGAAGCAGAGATTGTTACTGATGAGAGTCAGATATCTGAAGAAGAATTGGAGCTGATATTTAACAGTTGTGAAGAAGGATACAATGGTTAAAATAATACCGATATCGCAAGATACCGAGCGTGATGCTTGGATGGAGTTTAGACGAGGCAAAATTACGGGGACGTCGATTGGCAAGCTGTATGGTAAGACCAGAAGCAAAGTGGATAAAGAGCAATATGGTGTTTTCAATGACAAGCCTAACCAGGCTTTATGGAAAATTGTTGCTGAACGGATCGCTGTCGGCGATGATGGCGAGCCACCCCGAGAGAGAGGAATAAGGCTTGAGCATACAGCTTGTAAGCTGGCAGTTAAGAAACTTGGGCTGAAGCACGGCGAATATAACGGCTATGTTTTTCAATCTGAAGTATCAGAATACGCCATGTCGTCACCTGATAACTTTGAGCACGTCGATAACCCGACTTGGTTGATGGAGATTAAATGTCTATCAACGGCTAATCACTTGAAGATGGTCTTTGAAGGGGTCGTCGATGAAGAGTATCGCTGGCAAGTAGCTGATAGTTTTCTGAATTGCCCAAGTGCTAAAGTACTTTATTTTGTCTTGTTTGACCCAAGAGTAGTAATTGATGAGTTAGCACTGCACATCATCACCGTGAAGCGTGAAGATATCACTGATGATATTGAGACATTAGCCCAAGTGCGAGACCGAGCGTTGAAGCAGATTGACAATATTTTGGAGCAATTGAATGATATTGCTAAGAATAAGACAAAAGAGGAGGGCTTGCTAGACGATGATGATATTAAGGCGATTGGAGCTGATGACGGGATCAGACAATACTACCCGGAAGAAGATGGCGAGGCGGGTGCGGAATTACCCGATCTACCAGAGTTGCCCGTACTGCCCGAAGAACCGGATGTATCTAGCTCATTGTCTGGCGAGTTATCTGGCGGAGAGAGAGGCGACATTGAGGCAGAGGGAAAAAATATGGCGAGCAATGCAGTCTGTAGAAAGCAACGAGCAGGCAAAAAGATTGAAGAAACGCTGGAGCGAGCTAAGGAGATATTCTAATGGCGGGAACTAAAATAGGTGCCAAGAAAGCATCTAACACAATGAAGAAACGGTACGGCAATGATTATTACAGTCGGATCGGTAAGGTTGGCGGTCAGAACGGTCGTACGGGCGGTTTTTATGCTGACCGTGAAGTGGCTAGAAGCGCAGGTGCTAAAGGCGATCGGATCAGCAAGCGTGGTAGCGTCAAGGATAAAAATAAACGACCACTTTGGACTCTGCTAATAAATTGGCGTCGGATTGTCAAAGAATACATTAGCGAGCATGCACATGACATAGCATACGACGTCGTAGATACAGCTTACGGCAAGGGCGTTAGCGTGGATGATTTGTCTGATGCGAATATTGCGGCTGGATACTCAGCCGGCGACCTGGCTGATATATATATGGACGAGATTATCGAAGAAGTCGACACTACAGACGGTGCTTATGAGCCAAGTGAGTATGTTAGTAACAATTTATACAACATCCTTGCTGATGCTTTGCTAGACTACATCACCGACTCAAAACAGAGTGATCTGTATTGGCAGGCTTACTGTGAGTTTAAGGATGTGCAAGCGCGTGACGATGGATAGTATGCGCTTAAAGTCTATATCGTGCGGTGGGTTATACATGGCCTGCAAGAGGAGCGAGAAGTTTACTCTCTATCCGTGGGGTAACTTAGGCTACAAGGGGCTGATAGTTGTAACGATCAGCATGAAGTCTCATTATCGCAAGGCTGATGGGCGTTGGGCAACTAACCGTCTAAGAGAGCTATCTTTGCTAAGCAGTACGCTGGCTGACAGTTATGGGTATGCGATAGTCGTAGCCAGATCTGACGAGGAGGCTAACGATATTGCAACCTCATACGCTGACGGCAAGCCCGAAGCTAGACGTCTTATCCGATATTTTCAAGGCGTTGTAGATTAGGCATACCACTTGACTTTCTATAAGCACTATGAGATACTAATAGTGTCAAAGAAAGGAGGACAACATGAACGAAGCAAGCCAGCGTAAGTATCACTGGCGCAACGGTCGAGTGATAATTGAGCGAGAGATTATCGACGACCATAACGATAAAAGCATTGCGATAGGCTTAGGGATAGTACTTCTATTATTCTTACAACTAGCAATACATGCTTTTGGAGCATTACTCATAGGATAATGTATGTGTAGCGGTTTTTCTAAAGAGGAGGGATTACGGGTAAAAGTACTAAGAAAGCTAGCCCAGCCATTCAAAAAGCTCAGGCTAAGCAAGCTGTCACTGGTAGCCGATTATCTAGGTTCAAGATTTACTTTGAAGCGATTTAACGGCAAGGCTAGACAGACTAAGTGTGAGGTCGAGCGTCGTCATAAGATATTCAACGATACAAGACCTCACGACGACACGGACGACTTGATAGAAGCATTAGAGTTTGAAAACTTTATGCGAGACGAATATGAGAAAAAGTAATTTAACTTAAGGAGATAGTAATGAGTAAGCTGACGCACGAAAAACTTCTGGAGTCGAAGCATAACTTCGACTTAGATATGGAGGTTATCTTTGCGCTTATGGGCGTGTTGCACAACGGTGGCTTAAGCGAGAGTGCCGTCACTGATATCGCCGATAAGCTAGAAAGTTATGTAATTGCCACTAGAGATATGTATAAAGACTTATGGCGATATGTCGATGAGACTGCGCCGAGCGAGAAAGGAGAGAAGTGAATAAAAAGTCAATTCTTGATCCGTGTTGCGGTGGCAAGATGTTTTACTTCGACAAGCATCATCCGCTCGTCATATGTGGCGATGTGCGTCAAGAGTCCGTCTCTATGACCGATCGGGGCAAGCTTAGGTCTCTGGACATTACTCCGGATGTGATACTGGACTTTACCTGTATGCCGTTTTTGGACGATAGCTTTAGCTTCGTGGTTTTTGACCCGCCTCACCTCATAAATTGCGGGAAGAACAGTTGGCTGGCGAAGAAGTATGGCAAGCTCGATAAGGACAATTGGCAAGAGACATTGAGCGCAGGCTTGAGCGAATGTATACGTGTGGTTAAGCCCGGTTGTGTTGTAGCTATGAAGTGGAGCGAGGGTGACATATCGACGGCTAAACTTCTAAAGGCATTGCCCTATAGCCCAGCCTTTGGCGATAAACAGGGCAAGAAGCGATGGTTGTTTTTTATTAAAGGAATGAAAGGAGGACAACAATGATTGATGAAGAGGTTATTGCTACAACAACAGCGTGTGTAGACTTGGGACAGCTTGCAAAAGCGGTTGCGGCTGTCTGTGCAATGATTGAAGCGGTTATCGAGCGACATGACGATACATCGACAAGTTTTAACGATGAGATACTTGCGCTAGGCAATGAAATGAAAGTTCATGCCGGCCATATCTACAATGTGGCAATCGAGTTCAGTGATGACGTCTCGCTTACAACTAAGATTAGGATTAAGTCTGAAATTGACAAGCTGGATAACCTCATCGATGCGTATGAGCAGGTTCAGAAGAAGTCTAAATAAGAAAGGAGTGGATGATGAAGAGCGATAATATAACTGTATATAGATTAAAGGAAGATTGGGAGCCGTTTGATAAGGGAGCTGAGTTCATCGATAACAACGACGGTGCGTATGCGCTGAAAATAAATGCTGACGTGACGGCTAAAATACCAGCGGACCTCTTGGAGTTTGCTTATCAGAAGAGGTGGAGGCCGAAGCGTGGCGAGGAGTACTACTACATACATAACTACGGAAATATCGATACTACCTCATTTTGCCCTGCTCATAAAGGTGATGAGAGCAAAGTTGCTATGGGCAATTGTTTTAAGACAAAGGAAGAAGCCAAAGATATGCGCAGTTGGCTCAAAGCCCGTCAGAGGCTAATTGATAGCGGGGCTGAGTTCATGAACTCAGTCGGTGTAGGTGAAGACGCTGTCTACTATGGTGTTGCGTTTGATAAGACTAATGGCGAACTACATACGGTGGAGTGTCATAACGTTGGAGATGACGTCTTTGACAAAAGGTTATATTTTCTCAGTGAATATACTGCCGAGAAAAGCATCAGATACTATCGAAGCGACTGGCTGACGTATTTAGGCGTGAAGAAGGATGGCGATGACCAAGACTAAAAGACAATTTGACCTCATGGAGTTTATGGGCAATGCCTGTATGGCGACACTTGCGCTGGCACTCATTTACGGGTTAGTTGCCCATGCCTTCTTCATAACTGATGATGCGTTAAGAGAGAGGCAAAAGAAGATAGACGGTTGTTGCGCCCAGTGTAAGGAGGACAACAATGAGTGAAGAAATTACCAGAACAGCAACGATAACGGTAAACTTAAGTCAATTTACTAAGGCGGTCATGACTGTCTGCGCGATGGTCGAGGCGGCTATCGAGCAGTATGACGATGCGTCGACTGGTTTTAACGAGGGGATACTTGTGCTAGGCAATGAAATGAAGACTCATGCCGACTATATCTACAACGCAGCAATCGAGTCTAGTAAGACCATTCAACTTACGACTAAGATTAGTATCAAGTCTGAGATTGACAAGCTAGACAGCCTCATAGATGCGTTTGAGCAGGTTCAGAAGAAGCAGTCGAGTGATGATAATTCATAACCTTGGTGCTGAGACTACGTATATTGAGCACTTGCGAACGACGTGGCTCATCCGGACAGACATAGACGTTGTTGAGTATTCTGACGTCTCAGCTATTCGTTACATCGATGATAGTAGCGACCATCGATATGGCACGTTTGTCTACCGGGTAGGAGGCGGGGCTTGGCGTATCGCTCGGATTGAGCGTGGATCGAGCAATAAAGAACTTGTTGTAACTCAGAAGAGCGATAAGGTCTATGCCCTACACGAAGTAATTCCCGCCTTAGCTAGAGGTGGCTATCACGGGGCTAAACAGATAGCTAGTTATATGATGAAGCATTACGGTTTAGAAAAGGAGATAAGCGATGAAGATTGACAACAATGTGCCTCATTTTATCTGTGATGGTGCGTCGGTGACCCGTCTCGGCGATGCTCTAAGAGAGAGGCAAAAGAAGATAGACGGTTGTTGCGCTCAGTGTAAAGATTTAAGTAATAAGAAAGGAGTAAACAATGAAAAGTAATAAGTGTGCGACTAGCACTGAGGTAAATATTGCGTTTACAACAATTTTGGCGTGTTTAGTGGTATTGCTAGGTGCTATATCAGCACTCTTCGTCCGTGGCGTCATTCATAGCGCCACCCTACCCGATGAAGACCAAGCCCAGTGTGAAAGCTTGGGCGGGCGGTGGTCGGTCAATCACCAGTGCTATAACGCAGGTGAACCGACGACGATTAAGAAGCTGAAAGATAGCCTGAGGAGTGTCAAAGAGTAAAAAACAAGGCGTGCCTAAGAAAGGAAGACACGCCATGAATTGCATCTACAGCATGGTAGAGCAACATCGTTATTGTATACGAAAGGGGAATGATGGACAAGGACAAGGATAAAGATGTCTATGCGGGCATAATGCGAGTCTATAACATGGACAAAGACTACTGATACACGACGCTACATGCGCTTAAAAACTCCATTACTGCTGGCGAGAAGGCACAGGCAGAAGAGAGGCTTGACTGGCTGACCAAGTGCCTTGATGACCTAACTAAAACTGCAGACATAGTAGCAGAGTTGCTTAAGGAGGCACTGGAGCTCGCGGATAAGCATTCTGACAAGAAAGAGAACGATTAGAAAGGAGCAATATCATGGCAAAGTATAGGTTGCTAAAGAATTGGCTTGGCGTCAAAGCCGGCACTATCTGCGAGACTAACGAGGATGGGTTTGCGGAACTAAAAGCTGACGATGGGTGTATTGTTGCGACCCTCAGTACTAAAGCCGATTGGTTTGGCGAGTATTTTGAGGAAGTAGGCGATGAATACAAGCGTTGGCGAGCCGACAGGGGCGGTGACTACTATTGCGTCGATAGTGATGGCTCACTGGCAACGTATGGGGAATATAACGACAATACTGATAATAGCCTCTATAAAATAGGTAACTATTTTAAGACCGGAGAAGAAGCAAAGCGATGGCGAAACTACATGGTTGCCTTGCAGACTATCAAGGATGACGCCAAGGGTTTTGCGCCCGACTGGAGTGATAGAGGCGAGTGTAAACATTTTGTCGTGCACGACCACTGTAGCAGTGCTCTTACTACGGACTATACTAGCACGCTGAACTTCGGCGTTCCCGCCTGCTTTGCCACCGAAGACGACGCTAGAGCGTCTATTGAGAAGCATCGCAAAGAGTGGCTCACCGTGCTAGGCGTAAAGGGGGGGGGTGACAGCGATGATATGTGTAAGAAATGAAGTTCCGAAAAAAGCAACCTTGGACGACTATGTCAAAAGAAACCTAGTCAAATGCCGTCGTGATGATGAGCGTGGCTTGAACGTTTACGTTTACACTGTTCACACCCAGATAAACCGCTTTTGGAATTACGCAACCTTAGCCGCTAGAGGAATTGTCTACGACGATAAAGGCAGACTTATTCAGCGTTGTTTGCCAAAGTTCTTTAACTATAACGAGCCCGACGGAATTGCCATGGCAGAACATTATAAAATTGTCCGCCCGACAATTCAGGAGAAACTAGACGGCTCACTGATAAAAGTGACCAACGACCAAGAGTATGGGCTAGTTGTTACCTCAAAAGGTAGCTTTGACAGTGAGCAGGTCAAGATGGCAAATAAGCTTTTGGAAGACAAGCGTAGACTATGGCAGTTCGAGCCTGGACTAACTTATCACTTTGAGCTTGTGTCACCTAAGAACAAGATAGTAGTTCCTTACAGGGACACCGAGCTTGTTCTGTTTTGTGTCATAAAAAACGACAGTGGCGTCGAATTAGACCTAAACGACCGACGGTTCATCAAGTTTACCAAGCCACTCACTTATGATGTTAGGGTTCTTGATGACGTCAACAGCCTCAATGCTCACGGCTTACATGAAGGCGTGGTAGCCAACTTTACTTATTATCGGTTGAAGTTCAAGACCGACGAGTACCTGAGATTGCACCGCCTCGTGACCGACTTGACGCCAAAAAGGGTTTGGGAAGCGTTGTCCATCGGGCAAGAGATAGACCGTCTTTGTGTGCCTGAAGAGTTTATCAACTGGCTGGATAGGACAGAGGAGCAGCTAAAGGGGAAATATCACGATTTATCATCTGATGTCGCCATGGCTATCCTCTATTGTAGGGATATGACTAACAAGGAGGTAGCTACCTGCCCGAACCCATTTATTAGAAACCATAAGAGTTACGTTTTAGCTTATCGTTCAGGCAAAGACGTACCACAGATGATGTGGCAAGCTATTAAACCGAAAGGAGGAGTGAAATGAAACTCTTACTACTAAAAGGCTTACCCGCCTCTGGTAAAACCACCTTTGCCAAGGAGCTTGTCAGAAATGACGGAAATTGGATACGGGTGAATAAAGATGATTTGCGCAACATGCTAAATGGTGGTAAGTGGTCATCTGGGCGAGAAAGGAAAATAATTGTGTGTGAGCGAACGCTTGTCGAATTATCGCTAGACCAGAAAAAGAACGTAGTGGTGGATGATACTAATCTGAACCCAACTCACGAGCGATATTTTAAGGGGTTAGCTGAAAGCCACAACGCCGACTTTGAGATAAAGGAGTTTGATACACCGCTAGAGGAATGTATTAAGCGTGACAATGCCCGCCCCAACGGCGTCGGTGAGACGGTGATACGGAGAATGTACAATCAGTATCTTAAGCCCGCACCTGCTAAATATACGCCAGACCCCATGTTGCAGCCCGCTATCGTTTGCGATATCGATGGCACACTGGCGCACATGCACGACAGGTCGCCGTACGACTGGAGTAAGGTAGGCAATGACATGGTAGATATACCCATTGCTTGGCTCACCAGCATCTTGTTTAGAAGCGTCAGCGTAATTCTGGTATCAGGCAGAGATGAGAGCTGTCACAAGGAAACTCAAGATTGGCTAGCCAAGAACGGTATCTGTTACACCAAGTTGATTATGCGAAAGGAGGGAGATAATCGACCAGATGAGGTAGTCAAAGAGGAGATATTTAACGAGAATATCAGAGGAAGCTATAACGTCAGATTTGTCTTGGATGACCGAAATAAGGTGGTCGACATGTGGCGTCAATTAGGATTAAAATGCTTACAAGTAGCGGAAGGAGATTTTTAAGATGTGTGACGAGCTTGCGCACAAAATACGTCTCAGCCTAAACGAGGAGGTGGACTTTCTACATACATGCGCAGACACCATAGAAGATATAGTCAAAGAGTCAGGAGATTGTATCGATGTGGCAAGGCTATATCGAACTATCGACATATTGAAACAGTCAATCGACAGAGTGCGCCATGACGTTGATGACCTAAACCGATATCACAAGGAGTTAGAGAAGAATGCCGAACCTAAACGAACAAGCTAAGAACCTAATGGGTGAGGTGCTCATTTGGCTAGATAACGCCAGGATGCTCAAGATATACGCTAGAATGGCTCACGTTATCATTGATGCGGAATTAGACCCTATAGATTTAGACAATGCTGGTGGAGCATATTTAGACATATCCGATGAGGTATATAAGTCATTTGCCGTCGGTCACACCAAGACGATAAATAAGCTAGGCGACGTACTCGTTAGGATAATGCTGAGGACTGGCGTGTACGGCAGGATTATGGATAAGCCAAGCGAGTATTTAGAAGTAATGAGTAAATGTGTCAAGATAAATGAGGAGAGGAAGAAATGAACAATGTCTATCCAGACATAACACTTAGTAAAGGGTGTGTACTACTAAGTCAGGCCGATAAATTGTTTAGCACCGTAACACCCATGCCCGATACACTCAGTAGAGGCTATGGTATCGTTGTCAAGTCAAACAATAGAAGAATAAACAAGCTGTTGCGCAAGGCTACATCCCCTAAGAAAGAAATTAGTATCGTAGTTTTCTTTACTCAGTATAGCAGTAGTAACAATATTTGGTATAGAAACAATCCATGCGTCATTGTTCCTAGCAATGGGATTTTAGGAGTGATGGAGTTATCCGATAGCCACGTAAAACAATATATCGATGACAGAAAACGTGAAGAGCGTGAGCTACTCGACGAGTTGGAGTCGTCGCAGAGGGGGCAAAGGATTTACCGATGATACAGAAATGGTACTGCTTAGTATGTGACCACTGTGGCGATGTGATGAACTACTGGGAGCGTTCATCAGTAAAAGAAGCATTAGCTGCTGAGCGTGAATTCGTCAGTGGTAGCGTTATATTCTCGAACGGTAAGACGTTTTGTAATAGAGAGTGCTACAAAAACTATCTGGCTAAACACCGCCGTAGTCAAGATGAGACGGATAAATAACGGATAACTTTACGTGATGACCGAAGCTGATTTACAAGTGCAAGTAGCTTATTACCTCAGGTTGCAATACCCCGACGTCATTTTTCACTCTGATTATGGCTCAGGGGTTAGGCTAACCAGATATCAGGCTAATGTGCAACGTAAACAGAACGGTGGACGTCGAGCCTACCCAGATATGTTCATCGCCAAAATGATGAACGGTAAGGGTGGGCTATTCATTGAACTGAAAAAGGAGGGTACTAAATTAAAGAAGAAAGATGGCACTTGGCTTACCTCTCATCTAGCTGAACAAGCGGAGATGCTGGAGAAGCTAAGGAGCGAGGGTTATGAAGCCACTTTTGCTGTAGGCTTTGACGAGGCTAAAGAGATAATCGATAATTATCTAGGTAAGAGAATGACTAACAAGGAGCGGGTAGATAAGGAGGGCTTTTGATGTGAGCAGAAAATACACCACACATAAAAGTAAGTTATCTAAAATTGAAGGAGGGTATAAGACTAGAGATAAGAATATAGCCAAGTATGGCGCAGACTACTACAAGAGGATTGGTTCAAAAGGCGGTAAAAACAGTACTATGCGCTGGTTTAGAGATGTGCCTGGAAGTGCCAGACGAGCCAGATTGGCTAGACAACGTCGACGACTAGGGCGCATAAAGGGCTGGAAATATGATTTGGCTGATTTATTGGGGTTAAGGTCATGAAGAAAGATTTATGGGACAGCATAGCTAACGTTATATTGATTGTCGGTTGGGTGATAATAACGATATTGATGATTGTCACCCGTTGACGTGATATGTAAGTATGGTAGACTAGCTACATACAATCGTGAATGCATCAGCCGGCAGTAGTCACGGTTGGAAGCCCACATCAAAAGGTCTTGTGCCTGAGGTGTGGGTTTTTTGTTTTACCACCCATCATTGTAATAACATCATCAGGTTGACGTCATGAGGTATAATTAGTCTATGAGCAAAAGGACAGACGGCAAGAGTGGTTTTGCAATCGGCGTCGGAAAACGCATGAATGGCACTTGGAAGAAAGAGCGAACGCCACGTGGACGATTAGAGATATTATTAAATGACGTTAGCTATGAGCAGTTGAAAGACTTGTTCAGACGATTAGACAATGACGAGTTTGACGGCACAGCTAGAGTTGGTGACGTTTTAGATATTGCCGTTTTGAAAGAGATTTTCGTCAGAAATGCGCCTGGCGAAAAGATAAAAGTCTCTAGCGACAAATTGTTAAAACTTTACGATTTTATTTATGGCAAGAAGTCTGAAAACAGTCTAAACGGCAAAATTGACGTCGATATTGACGCCAAAATGACTAGCGTCAGAGGCTTTATATTGCCAGTATCAGGTCAAGACTTTATCGATGAAAAAGGGCGACAGATTGAGCAAGGTGACGTCAAGCCGTCTGAAGACGCTGGGAAACGACAAAGCTAATAAGTTACGTTCATCAGGCTACTGGGTGCCGATGCCGGGGCCTCAGACGCTAGCCTCAGCCGTAGCTAGTGATAGGCGTTTTCGTGAGATTTTATACGGCGGGGCAAGAGGCGGTGGTAAAACGGATCTGTCGATAGCCCTGCTTGGCGTTAGGTTGGCTAATAAGAGAGCTAAACAATTAGTTATTAGACGTAACGCTGATGATTTAACTGATTTTGAGTGGCGAGCTAAAGAGGCGTATCAATTCTTGGGGATTAAAACAACGCATAAACCTCTATTATTCACGGGTAACGGTAGAGGCAGATTGCTCGGCGGTCATCTGAACGACGAGGATAGCTATACGAAGTATCAGGGGCACGAATATTGCCGTATCAATATCGAAGAGTTGACCCAGATACCTTACGAGGACATGTATCTCAGGCTTATCAGCTCAGCAAGAAGCAAATATCATGATTTGTATCCTCAGGTATTCAGCACTACTAATCCAGGTGGCGTGGGTATGGCGTGGGTCAAAGAACGTTTTGTCACGCCCGATACTGACCTGTGCGATGTGGTTCATAACACCTATAAATGGTATGACTACGATGGCAAAGAGCATAAAACTCACTGGCAGGTGGTTATTGACAAGCAGACGGGATTATGGCGAGCATACATACCAGCTACTATCGACAGCAATCCTATCTTGATGAAAGCTGACCCTGAATACGTTAGGCAGTTGGAGGGACTGAAACAGACTAACCCTGAGCTATACGAGGCTTGGCGTAATGGCTCATGGGACGTCCAGTTCGGTGCAGTTTTCGACGACTTTAGCACCGAAAGGCACGTATTTGATAAGTTTGCTGAGTTCGGCATAACTCAAAAACAATACAAGTCGTCATGGAAGATATGCGGTATGGACTGGGGCTACAACGATGAATGTGTGCTACTGTGGGCGATGTTTGACAAAATAGGCGACGGTAAAGAACGAGCGTTCATCTTTCGGGAAAAGCACGGCAATCATCATGGCTCAGAGTGGTGGGCTAAGGAGTTTGCCCGCATCCAAGAGAAAGACCCGGTCGATGTCTTTGCCGTGCCACATGACGCTTATGCTCACTCGGGCGGGGCTGATAAGACTATTGCTGAAGCGTTCAAAGAGCAGACCGATTTGTTACCGCCCGACATAAGACCTATCTATGTGCGAGCCGACAAGATGATGAGAGATAAGAAGATTAGCGCTATTGATACATTACACAACATGTTTGCTAACGCTTTAGATAACGAGCCGTCATTACTTTTTCACCGCACCTGCAACTATCTGATAAAAACGCTACCGACCATCGTTTACGCTAAAGAGACAGGCGGTGAGGAGCTGGATAAAGATAACGTTGACCATGCCCTTGACGCCCTATTCTACACACTACTGACGGCTGACCGAGTGAGAGGCTCGTTAGTCAATCGTAGCCAGATAATCAAGAAGGTGACGCCGTCGTTTGTCACCGGGCTACACAACGTATACAAAGATGTTGGGTTGGATATTGAACGCCTTGTCAAAGAGGCTAATCAGCCAAAACGTGATTGGCGCACTATTTAGACAGTGGTGGAATGGCTATAGCGTGCTATGATAGCCATAATATGAACGACAATCAGCAACCACTTTTTCATGACCCCTCAGTAGACGTTATCACTGACCAGACAGACGTCGTAGATGAACAAGCTGTCTTAAAGCTGGATATTGACGATAGACAGCTCATCTCTAACTTTAGACGCTGGATTGATGACAGCAAGGATTATTGGAATGATACGGACGGTTACAATCTGGAGAACGTACGCAATCAGAATGAGCGATATTACTTGGGCAAGCAGATAGACAAGACGTTGCTTTATCCTCATCAAGTGCCGTATCAAGAGAACGTTATCTTTACCGATGTGCAAGCCATCATGGCTTACGTTACTGCCTCAGAGCCGTCATGTGAGGTAGTACCAGATAATGACAAAACTCAGTCAATGGTCATGGCTGAAGATTTGGAGCGGGCTATCAATATTCACACCGAACGTCACAAGCTAGCTGAAAAGATAAAGTCTGCCGTCAAGAACATGTATCTCAAGCGAGTCGGCATTATTAAGCTGATGTGGGATGAAAAGTCGAATGATATCAAGCCTGTCGCCGTTGACCCTGCCCGAGTGATTTTAGATAAGAACTGTCTCTTAGGTGAAGAGCCACGGTTTATATGTGAGGTGTGTCTGAAGAGCGTGGGTGAACTGGTGAAACAATTCCCTGACAAGAAAGATGCACTGCTCAAAGCCTTAGGTAGAGAGCGATGGAGTCAAAAGCTACTTAACGAGATGATAGCCTATAACGAGATATGGTTTACTGACGACACGGCCGACTATGGCGAGCAGGAGTGTGTAGCCTGGTATTACAAGGACGTCGTCTTTGATAAAATGAAAAACCCGAATTATCTCTATGACGGTGAGGGCGTGGCTGTCAATAACTTCTTAGATAGACCGACAAAACCGTATGTCTTCTTTAACTATATCAATGACGGCTCATCACTGATTGACCAGACCACCCCGCTGGAGCAGGTTATACCGTTACAAGACGTCTTGAATAAGCGAGGGCGACAGATTGTTGAAAATGCCGACACGGCTAACTCTATCCTGGTGTTTAAGGCTGGGGCAATCAAGCAAGAGACGGCAGAGAATATCACCCGTGACCCTAACCAGAAGATATTGCTAGAGACACCGCCAGAACAGCCTGTCAGCAGTGCCTATGGTGAGATAGAACCGCACCTGTTGCCTAACTACGTTATAAACGATAAACAGGATATTAAGAATGCTATCCATGATATTTTAGGTGCACCAAGCCAGTTCAGAGGCAGTAACGACAACGACAACGTCAATACTTTAGGTGAGGCTCAGATGATTAAGTCTCAAGCTAGCGGTAGGCAGGACGAGATTGTACGTGCTATCGAGATGAGTTTGGACAGCTACTTTAAGTTGCTGGTTCAGATGATGAAAGTTTACTATGACGAAAAACATCCGTTTGCCACCAGAGATACTGACGGTAAGTTTGTCTACACTGAACTATCCAGGGCTACTATGCCCGATATTGCCTCTATCTCTATCTCTCATGGCTCATTACTTAAGGTAGACCGTGAGAGACGAGAGAATGTAGCTATGGCGATGGCTAAGATGGGGCTGATTGACCCGTACAACTTATTCAAAGACCTATCACTACATGATGCCGATAAACGTTATGAAGCTTTAGTTAAGTTTAAAGTAGACCCGACCAGTCTGGTTAGCGACGTTAAGACTGAGGTGGACAACCGTGAAGCTTATATCGACTTTGCCACTATCATGGGCGGTAATAATGCCGAGCCACGTCAAGATATCGAGCCTGGCTATATCTTAGCTATGCGTAAATTGCTGATGACTGACCAATTCTTGTATGCTAAGCCTGACCGACAGAAAAAGTTGCTGGACTACATCCAAGGTTGCGTGATTGATTTAGGTAACCGAGTGAGACTGGAGCAGGCTGACCAAGCTGGATTACTGGTAGACCCGAGCATACCGATTACCCCAGAGCCACCCGAAGTGCCACCCGAGATGATGGCTCAGCAACAGCAACCCCAGCCACCGATGCCACCTGACCAAGCCCAGCCCGAACAACCACCTGTTCAGAATATGCCCAATGTACCTAACCAGGAAGCCCCTGTCTCTATCCAGGACGCAGGTATACCTCAAGACGCCATTAGTACACTAGGTGGATTGCTAGGAGGCTAGAATGAGCGTTTTAAGCAGTTTATTTAAGAGATTGCTCAAGGGTAGAGGCGATGATATCGCTGAAAAGGTAGCTCAGAATTATGGTGATGATGCTATTAGGATTGCTACTAACGGCATTAAGAACCATTTGGATGAGGGGCTTGACTCTGCCAGTAACCTGATAGCTACCCACCAGATATCGCCCGAAAAGTTAGCTCAGGCAACCGAGATGGGTGGTTTTATGCACCCGTCTTTAGCTGTCACTGCCCCAGGACGAGGTGGTGGCACATTAAACCCCAGTTATGGCGATATTGTTATGGTGGCCAACCGCAACCAATTCTCACCGACCGCAGGCAAGTCTGTTATTGCCGACCGAGACATTTGGTCGCCGACCGTACCGGAGAGTATTGCCGAGGTTGACAAGAAGGCGCTAGATAGAATACTTAAGGCGAACGGAGCAAAGGAGTCTGCCTCTGACCTAATGAGGTCTGGCGGGCTTGACCTAAATAATCCAGAGAGTGGGCTAGCTAATTTATATCGTATTATTATGGGCGAATCAGATGCTTGGTTGCCTGATGTTATTAGGGCTGACGACTACAAAGCTTTTGCTAAAGACATTGCCGATAAAATTACTAAAAGGCGCGTCTTTGACGTACAAGACGGTAAAGGCAACTGGGTAACTAAGCCGTACACGCCCGAAAATGTCGATAAATATATGAGCCAAGGCTCAGCTATCAATCGTGTGGGGTACGATAACCCATACAACGATATGATTATCAATCACAACCAACAGTTCAAGTCAACCACCCCGCTTTATAAACAAGCTAATCGGCTGATGAGCAAAGAACTATCCGAACCCTCTTACAATGCTATGATTGACGAATTTGAGCGCATAAAAGACCTGCTTGGCAGTAAGGATATACCTAGCGATTATGCCCCAAGCTATGCTTTGTCTGAAATGCTGGCAGGCAATCTACCCGTTACTAAAAGTATAAGACCGCAAGTAGATGAGTTCCGTACCGCCCTGAAGAATATCCCTGTGCCGTATTTTGAGGCTAAACTCAGACGTATCGAGCCAGGTAGTAACTTCTATGGAGCTTTAGTGCCTGATGATGTCTCTGGTGAGGTGATGGACAATCTGGCTAAACTAGGCGTCAATAATATCCAGCCATACAACGTTGATGAAGGTATTCAATCTTACCTTGGCAACATGGCTAAAAGAGGGCGACGGCTTGTCAATCCATACGTACTTGGACTAGGCGGAGCAGGCGTCTTATCCAGTTTGTTCAGTGGTCAAAACGGCTCAGATAACGTATAGTGACATAAACAACATTTTAAGATAGACTAAAATTGTAATAAGAAAGGAGATAGATGAGCGATATCGCCGATATCTTAGAGAACGCTTTGGCTAATGAAGAGCAACCCGAGCAGCCAGATACTGGGCAGGATAATCAGCCAGAACAGCCAGAGCAAGAGACTCAGGACGAGGGGCAATCAGACACCAACCAAGACGAAGCTCAGTTTGAAGCTAACCAGGAAGAGTCTCAGAATGATGAGGCTGACCAAGAGCAATCCGACCAAGAGCAAGAGGATAAGCAAGAGGGCGAAGGCGAACAAAAAGACGAGCAATCCGAGCCTGAACAGCCTCAGGAAAAACAAGAACCAGAAGTTCAGAAAAAGCAGGAACAGCCTCAGTCAGTCAGTGACGAGATGTTGCGAGCTGAACTTGAACGACGGGGTATGGTAGCCACCAAAAAGCAAGACCAGCCTCAGCCCGAAGACCCCCGTTTTAGCCAGCCAAGAGAGCTACCTGACGCCGTGTGGTCAAGGATGACCGAAGAGGGCAAGTATATCTACAACCAGTTGCCCTATCTGACCATTAGAGGTAAGGACGGTATTCTTAGGGTTAAGTCTGATGAACAGATACCGCCAGATTTTGAGTGGGCTGATGAGGCGGAAAAGACACAATTCTACTCTAAGGAGCTACCCGCTCAGGTTTATAGGGCAGAACAACTCAACGCTCAGGTGACTAAAGCTGTCGAGGACTACAATCGAGAGCTGGAACGGCAACGTGAGGCTCAGACGATAGTACAGGGCGTCGAGAAGCTACAGGCTAGTGGTATTTTGCCTAAAATACCTGGCGAGCGTGGCAGTAAAGAGTACGAGGGATCGGCAGAGCTGGCTTATGTAAACAACGTACTTGGCTTATGGGAACAGCATCATCGTCAAGGTGAGAACATCTCTATCGAGACCGCAGCCTATCTATATAAGGCTCAACACCCCGATGCATTGAAGCCTAAGCCGACTACCACCCCTACGGACAAGATGCGCAAGGCTAAGTCAACTAATATCAACGGCGGAGCAAAGGGTAAAGCTATGCCTGAACAGAGGCACACTTTCCCGCCAGGGACAATGCCGAGCGACATAATAGATTATTATCTGGATGATTTTGAATAAAGGAGGGATATGGCAGAAAACACTAGTAATGCAGACCAGAGCGACAATTTAGAAGATACGCTGACTCAAGACCTTGACTCAAGCACTAGGGGGACTGAAGTAGCTTCATCTCAATCAATGCGTGAGATTTTGCGAGGTATGTTTGAACCGAGCGATTACGTTAAGCTAACTAACCCGTTCAAGTATTCTATGGGGTGGGTATACGCTAATCCTGCCAAGCAACCTAAGTCGGAGCAGACATCAGGTGCAGGCAAGCGTGTTTATCACGGCGTGCAGGATAAGAAGATACTCGAGCCTGGCGAGAGTACCGCAGTAACAGGCGGAGAGGCTTATGTGGCTATCGAGCGAATGTACAAGCGTTACGTACAGATAGAGGGCGACGTGATTATCATGTTCAATAACCCCGAGTTTATGCGTGAGTTTATCCCACGTGTCTACAAAGGCAAGGTCGATGTGGCAGAGCTAATCGACATGATAGACAACAAGCACCAACCAGCCCCCGTCGAGGTTAAAACCGAAGACTTAGCGCAGATGCGTGAGAACATCGCTGACGATATCGACACTCTGGGTTTTGCTGACGAGGACGAGCCCGAAGCACCTAAAGAGATAAAGTTCAAGAAGCCTGTCGGTAGACCGCCCAAAAATAGTAAGTAGTTGCTAAAATGAGGGTATGGATGAAGTTAGTCGGCAGATTGGAGAACTTAGAGGACGTCTAGACACCTTTGAGCGTGACCTGTCTAAGGAGCTTGGGGAGCACGCTCAGAGCCTAGACCATATACAAGCCTCAGTCACTCAGATAGAGACCAGATTAGCCGTTAAAGATAACTCACTAATCGGTAAACTATCGCAAGTACTGGAGAACTCACTAATTAAGATTGTCGGAGCAGGCTTTGTAACAGTGATAATGATATCTATCACTAATCACTATCAGAGCCAGCTAGATGAGCTTAAGGCGCAAGTAACTAAGACCATGACAGTGGTCAAGGAAAGGGAGATAAAATAGTGGACATTAGACCTGGAGAATTAGAGGTGGCTATCCCCGTAGACCCCGAAGAGCTGGAAGCTATGGGTAAGGGGGAGTAGATGGCATATTTTGAACAGAAGTGGCTATCGCCTAACCACACCATTGGCAGGGATGGAGCTACCATAGATAAAATTGTCTTGCATCACGCCGCTACAACCAGTTTTGCGGGTATTGGAGCGACTTTTCAGAATAGGAACATTGCCACCAGTGCTCACTATGGCGTATCACCAGGGCAAGTCTGTCAATACGTCGAACCTCAGAACACGGCTTGGGCGGTAGGTAACTGGGAGCAGAACAAGCGTTCAATTAGCATCGAGTTTGTCAACTCTACTGGCGCACCAGGTTGGGATATTGCCCGAGAGACCTTAGACACCGGCGCAGAGCTGGTGGCTAATATCGCTAAGTACCTAGGTTGGGGCGGGCTGAAGATAGGTGAGAATGTCTTCTATCACAGTGACTTTTTCCCGACCGCTTGCCCTGGCGTGCTTAAGAACACACCGAGGGGACAGTATGTAGTAGATAGAGCTAACGCCATTATTGGCGGTGGTGACTTTACCGTACCGTCACAGTCGAAAGTACCTGTACCGAGATTGGCTAGTCAATCTCTCAACCCGGGTATGTGGCTATATCATGACTATAATGGTAATTGGCGCAATAAGCCGTCACTAACGGGTGAGATAATGGCTACTTACCCTGCTAACACCTGGGTCAAGATGAAGGGCTATGTGCATGGCGAGACGGTCGATGGTGACGATAGATGGCTGGTATCTGACGTTCATGGCTGGTTTGCTCATGTCTCTATCTTTGGCGGGGTTTATCTACTGCCTGATTTAGGCAAGGTCAACCCTGATGAGGCAAAACCGTCAGGAGCTCATACATTGGTTGAACAGCACGCCACCTATAAGGCTACCGATACGATGAATATCCGCCGAGAGCCGTCTGTTGGGGCTGGTGCTGTCGTGGGCACATTAGCACCCGGTGAGACGGTCAACTATGAAGGCTATATCGATATCAACGGTTATCGCTGGATTAGTTACATGGGTAACTCAGGCATGAGGTGCTATATCGCTAGACGTAATCTATCGACTGGCGAGATTTATGGAGAATGTTATTAAAGGAGGAACTATGAATAACTTAGAATTAAATAACAAGACTTATGACCGATTAAAGTTAGCGGTACAGGTAATATTACCTGCCTTACTGACCTGCTACACTACTATCGCTGTAGCGTTAGGGCTACCCGCCACTGAAGTAGTCACTATCATCGCAGGGGCGGTCATCACCTGCCTGGGTACTATCTTGGGTATCAGCTCAAAGAACTATGAAAAGAACAAGATGGACAATAACGCCTAAAGCCCCTTTTGTTTGGACTGCCCTGTTCAGAGACGGTCATGCTATTGAGCAGGGCGGTAACCATGAGGAGGCACTAAACCGATTAGCCTGGTATCTGCACGGTGACCCTCACGAGTTCACCAGACGTTCACATTATCTTATCTGGTTCAAGCTGTACGACAAAGACAACACCGATATGCTCACCGTCAACTTTGACCCCGATGGGGATGCTTATATATCTCTTATCGGTGGTCATTTTATTATGACTGAACACAAGATGCGGTCAGCCGAGTTACTCTATCGAATTATGTACGACAAGCTATTCATCGGCTTTGGCGGACTAAATAGTCTAGGCAAGCTGGACGCTAAGGTGGTGGTAGTCAATCCTAACACCTCTATTAAGCAGGCACGCACGGCGACGCTATTATATGATAAGCTTAAGGTATGACAGCAATCGCACAATGGCAAGAAGACAACGGAACTGCCACGGGAAGCCCGGCTAAAGGTGCTACCCGCAATAACACTAATAACGTCAACTGGAAGTCAGTAGACGATACTACAACGTCACCCGCTAACGCTACTATCTTAGCTGGCACTAATAGTTACCCTAAGTATACCTTTGTTAAGTTTACAGGTACGTTCAATCAGCTATCCATGGGCAGATTTGCTCACACTGGTGGCTCAGTTAGCCCTAACACTAAGCTAGTTGGACTAGTCACCAGCACCTACACTACACCGACCAGAGGGGCTTTGGCGGGGGCTAAAGACCTAAGCAATCCCGTATCTCTGGACAACGGTGAACCGGTCAAGTTTGCACCAGCAGGACCGGAGGGTACGGCTGTAGGAGACAGACTAACGATGGCTGGCTACACCCAGTACATGGTTACTCAGTTGCAGACCACAGGGAGTGCTCAGCCGGGCGATACACCTGAACTAACGTTAGCTTTTAGGTGGAATGAGAATTAGTGATGACAGACGGACAACGATACAGGTGGCAAGCTATCTTTAGTGACGGTACACGGATAACTCAGCCGGACGACGACCATTATTCTAAGCATGACCCGACCAAAGAGCATAATCCGTCTGCCTTTAGGGACGTGGAGGATAAGCGTGAGAGTACACCTCTAGTAGCTTTTGTTTTAAGAGATATTGCCGATGATAGCCAAGCCGTTTTGTTAGACCTGGAAGCCCGTATCTTTTATGTCAACAACATGCCACTTAAGTTAGCAGGTGATGAACAATTTATTTATGACATTAACTGTAAGCCTGCCGACCTCATCTACTACCGCACCATGGAGCAGAAGATGGAAGACGGCTCAAGACCGATAGTCAAGAGCCACACTATCGGCTACAGATACAACAACGTGTCATACGTGATTGTCATACCTGATGCGCCATATTTAGAAGTTATAGAGGGAGAGCAGAAGAATGAGTGAATATCGACAGGCTGGCTATCTGGATGGTGTAATAATTACAAAATAGCTTGTAGTTAGCTACCTAGCTTGGTACTATATCGGTGTAGCATATTGGGTTTTTGGTTGATTTTACTAGTATGCTTTGTACTTTCACCACACACAATCTTTTCTCGTAAACAGGTTTTCTCTTAATCTTTTCCTGTTTGCGGGTCATTACCTGTCGTGAGAGTGGTTTTTTGGCTAGTTTATCCCACTCTTACGATGCATATTGTGAAGACGCTCCACCTCACCCGGGGCGTCTTTTTTGTTTACTGGTAAGATAGTAACAAGATGAATGAATATTTTACTGATTTTTCTAATGAGCCACCGGGCAATATCCCCAGGGATAACCCTAACTGGATAGTTGACCAGAACCCAGGTAACTACATCGCTTTTACACCTGACCAGCATGGCTGTATCTGGATTAAGGCAGACAATAAGGGGCAAGTCTTTATCCGTTGTCGGCAATATGAGCCTGGCGCATCAGTTGTTGAGTCACTTACCAGGGTTATCGTCTGGACTAGCAATCAAAATATAGGTAGTTATGGTATTTTAGGACACCGCTATAATAGGTCAGCCCCACAAGGTTTGACGCTAGGCTATATTCCCAGCTATGGACGATTGTCGCTGTTTCTATATGACGACACCCGGAATGAGGGGATAGCTTATCACTGGTATGACTGGTTACTAAACACACCTTATTGGGTGAGGTTTAGGTCAGATAATAATCGCCAGTACGCTAAGATATGGCGTGACGGCGAGGCTGAACCGGCCAACTGGCAGATAGATGCTGTACGTAGGTTCGGTGATAATAGTGGTGAGATAGGCTTAGTCAATTACACAGGTAGACCGGGTGAAGTAAGTGTGGCCTATACCCAGTACTCGTTCGCTACAGGCGGTGCTAGTGCACCTAGGTCACAAAACGCCATTGCCATCCAGGGCTCAGCTAGGATAGAACGGGCTAATATTGATGTAATTAGGGGTAGGGCGGTCATAAATAAGAACATGTCTACCCAGCTATCTGGTAGGGCAGATATTCTTAAGTCGGTCGCCGCATCGATTGTCGGCAAGTCTAAGGTCGTCACGGGCGTAAACAAAGATATTCAACTTAGAGGCAAGGCTAGACTGAATAAGTATCAGACTAAGCAGATTAGCGGTAAGTCGGTTGTCAGCGTCTTTATTAAGCAGGCGTTTATCAAGGGCAGGACTAGGATACATATCCAACCGTCTCTCATACTGCTTGGAAGTGCCGTCGTTGCTAATGAAGCGACTACTACGATAAAGGGTGCATCTCGGATATATGGCGTATTCACAGCGTCTCTAAAGGGCAAGTCTGTTTTAAGACGACCACCACGACCAATGACACCACAGCACTGGCGCAACGCTGATACGCACTCACCTACCAAATGGCAAGGTGTAACCACCAAACCACAGCACTGGCGCAACGCTGATACGCACTCACCGACCAAGTGGCAAGAACAATAAAAAGCCACCCCGTAAGAGGTGGCTTTTTAGTTGCGGCTGGGCGTACTAGGCTATCGACTTGATGCCAGTAATCACACTGTTGCGTCGTGGCTGTCGGTGGATTAGGTTACCAAGCATTACTAACCAACCAATCTTACCGTACTGGTTGATAGGCTGCATGAAGTCACGCATCTGCAAGAACGACGGTACTTGGTCTTTGATGTCTGAATATGTACCCTCAGTTATGTTGTTCTTGTTGTTGTAGTTGTTCAGGTCTTGACCCTTTAGATTGCGGTACTCCAAGTAGTGCTCGTTAATCCAGTAGAACCGACCGTTCGGGCACTTGTCATCAGCCACTACAGGCTTGCCACGGTAGCTGATAGCATCGACACCCCAAGCACCTTTCAGAGACTGAGCTGGTACGCTAGTGCCACGTGGGGTCTTGCCATTCACACGGTTGTAACCCGTAATGGCTGTAGCGTCATAGTGCGCCTGCAAGCTGTTGTTTTTGTGCAACAAGCTTTCAAACAGACTCCAAATCTGAGAGGTGGTGAAGGCAATGTCAGGTGACTCTTGCGATGAGCCCGCCGCTGAAGCATCGTCAAACGCCTTAGAGACAAGGTCAAGAGTCATCTTGCCGGCAGCCGCTGCGGTGACGTGACCGTTAATGTTCGGCAGTTCAGCACGGCTTAAACCTGCATAAGAAGAGGTGGCAGTACCGTCGTCGACGATAAGCCCCAATCCATCAAAGTCTTTGCCGTTACCATAGCCATACAACAGATTGCCGACACCATCAGCTAGAGAGTTCGCCGCCTCATCCATCTTTGCACCAAGCAAGCGTACAGCCCCCTTATTGGCGGTCTCGTTGACAGACTGCTCGATACCAGGGATAACGATGCTCTGCTCATAACCCTTGACATACCAAGTCATGCTGCGCACGTTGTTAGTGGCTGAGGTGTCAAACTCATCCATACCATCAAATGAGCCACCAGTTGTTGAGTTAGCAATCTGGATAGGCTGATTGACAGTAGTACCTCGCCATGGCTTAGGGTTAGATAACGCCCTGGCGGTAAAGATGTTGCTCTGATTGACTGTATCCACAATCGACGGCAATATCTCGTTGTAGGTAATTGACTTAATTCGTTCAGAAAATACCATTTCTTCTCCTTACTTATCTTATAGGGTGAATATACCACAGATATTCACCTAAACTGTGACCGTTTTAGTTATTGCCCCAGCATGTTATAGATTGACTGTATCTTAAGTCTAGCTTTCACCGGATTGTCGGCGATATCAGGCACCATTGACATGTATGACTTGATATCCATATCAGATAATGTGCCGCTATCACCACTGGCTCTAGCTAAAGCTACGGCTAAAGCTTGACGCTGAGTGTTGTATGCTCCTGCCGCCGGGTTGACGCTGTCAGCGGTAATGGCATTGAGGGCATTAGTTAAGTGCCCACCTACACCATGCCCGCCACCGGCTTGTCGGTACAGTTTCATCAAGTTGCTCATCTGAGTGCGGGCAGAGTTCTGTTTAGCTGCCGTTTTAGCATCAGCGGCACTGCTTTTAGCGGTTGAGGCTTTAGCGGCGGCTTTAGTTCTGCTATCTAACAGGTCGATAATACCGCCGATAGACTTGGCTGCGTTAGTATTGCCGTCAGTTAGTGCCTTGACGTAAGCATTCTCTAAATCTTCTCTGGTGTAGCCCGCAATAGTGTCATTATTCACTGAATTAGCAGCAGCTAGCCCGTTAGATACATCTCTTGAGTTACCGGTAACGCCGCCCATAGCTGAGCCCATTCCGTCATCCTCTGAGCCGGCACCGGGCATACTAGCACCTCTAGCCCGTCTACCGCCCAGCTGGTCACCCAGTATGGATAGTGCTCCAATACCGCCTACTGCGACTGCGCCTCGCTTGATAGCCTTCTGTACGCCCTCGTCTCTAAGCTTATCGGCAGCGCCTACTAAGGTTGAGCCAAGCTTGCCTGTCGCCGCTTGAGCCGGTGTGCCGACTAAGGTATCCAGTAAGTTAGTCAGCCCTTTAGGCATACCGCCCATACCACGACCACCACCTGAGTTACCCAGCAAAGCACCACCGCCCTGAGCCTGGTCAGATAATCGCTCCAGCTTCTCACCGTTGACAAAGTCACGCTTAAATGAGCGCAAGTTAGCAATAGTCCTCTCTGCCGCCGGGGTGGCTTCCAGTTCCTGAGCCAGCTTATCGTAAGCTTTCATGAAAGGTGTATTGTTCTGCAACCTAGCCTCACCTGCCAGTCTTTTTAGCTCATTGATAGAGTTCTCGTACAGTTCTTGAGTGGCACCCGGTCTAACCTGTTCTACGGCGTTATCGATACCTGTAGCAATCTTGTCGCCCATATCCATCATCAATCCGCCCAAGGTCTTATCACCAGCTTTGTTGGCTGTATACATCAGCCTACTGCCCTCGCTCTTGAGTAATTTCTCCATCTGTGTAGGCGTGTAGTGGTCGATTAGCGGTCGTAAATTAGACGGAAAGCTGTTCAATACCGCCTCGTATTCACGGGTAGGTAAGTCAAAATGAGTCATATCCAGTACATCAGTAGCCGACCTGGTGCTGTTGATTGCTTTGTCCAAAATGGCGTCTTCAGTGCCCGTTAATGTCCGTCCCAGCTCTGCCTGAGCCCCTGGGTCTGAGATACCTGTCCGTCTGAACACTTCGGCAATGTTGTGCTTAGCGTCCGGGGCAACTTTAGCCATACCGGCTCTGGTGACGCTTCTGCCCGTGTTCATTGCCGTCTCGCCGCTCTTCTCCAGCAAATCAGCCACTGAGTTCAGAAAACCACCTTTTTTGACCACGCTCTGAGCAGTATCATCAGCTATCTCACGCCCTAGATTAGATAAGGCACTCTTGCCTAAGCCTCTAGAGGCACTGGCTACTGCGACATTAGCTAAATCGTCGCCATAGTTTCTAGCTAGGCTACTTGCTAACCCCCTGGAGGCACTATTAGCAACTCCTCGGGCAATATCATCGCCTGAGCTTCTAAATAGCTTGCTTAAAATGTTACTAAACATTAGTAGTAGCCTCCTCCATATTCATCTTCATCATCTTGATACTGGTCTTGATACTGGTTCTGTCCACCGCCAAATAACGGTAATAGTTTACTGCCACCATATAAAGCACCGCCGCCTAAAGCTACCTTGCCCATAGTAGACTTGGGCAGATACTTACGCCAATCAGTGCCTGCCAGCTTATTCTTTAGGCTGCCAAACTTTTCAAACCCGATAGGCATAGCTGCGCCCATTGCTGCGCCCATAGGTATGCGCCCCAAAGCATCACTGAGCTTTGTGTTTTGACCACCTTCACGATAGGTACTAGCCACATCTCTCGCTGCACCTGCTAGGGCGTTCCTAACCAGCGCACCTCGGCCAATCTTGCCTGCTGAGGTTAAGGCTTTGACGCCTGACGCTCCCGGGATGATGTTCATAAGGCTCTCGACACCAGCTCCAATATCTGAGACGGGGTCACGATTGTTCTGCTTGTAAGTATTACCCATCAAATCGACCGCCGCTGTTCCAGCTTGGTACATCGGGTTGACAATACCGCCGATTATCCCGTTACCAAGAGGCTTATATCGCCAATCTTTCTCCTCCTGTTCATAGGCTTTGCCCAGCGTGTCCAGTCCGCTCTTAGCTTGAGCTCTGGCATTGTTGTAAGAGTTCATGATTGCTGAACGTCTAGCCTGCTCCTCGGGGTTAAGGCTACCCCAATCGACACCCTCGATATTTTTGGCGTAATAGTCATTAGCCTGTTGGTTCAGCTGATTAGCTTTATCTATCTGGCTGTTGACCGTATCACGGTCATATTGCCGTCCTGTGCCAAACAGTAGCTTGCCTAAATTACCTAGAATATCCATATTTACCAGCTCCCTCCGCCATTGTCGCTAGGTTGATCGCCCCAGCGGTCTTCTATACCTTTATTAGCCCACAGTGAACCACCGCCAAACAAAGCTAACGGTCCATACATTTTAATAGCGTCACCAAAGTTGTTAGCCTTGGTGGCATAAAACGGCTGTTGTCGCTTTCTCGGAGTGTAGGTGTTGTTGTTGGGGGGCTTATCGGTATTGCTTCTACTAGGCTGACGCTGAGACAGATAGTTGCCTATGCTCGCCGCCTTTACTCGGGCATCAGCGGCTAACTTAGCGCGGTAGTTCTCCTGTTGCGCTTTCCACCTATCTAACGCCATCTGGTCTTGTGCTAACTGATACTTATCTCGTGCACCATACTCATTAGCCAGCAAGCCTCTATCTTGCTGGTTCATCTGGTAAGCAGAGTTGCGCTGACCAAGTAAAGTTGACCAGACGCTACGCAAAGCATCCAAGGTCTTCTCCTGGTCGCTCATCTGATTGCCAGCCACGTACTGCGTCTCCTGCATACCTCGATTAGCTAAATCAGTGTAATCCTGCAAAGTGTTGTTGTAGTTCTGACTGAGCATGTTCATGGTGTTAGCGTTATCACCTTGCCTTGACTGCGTAATCCGTGATAACTGAGCCTGGGTCAAATTGCCGCCGTACTGCTGTCTGATAGTATCGGGCATGCGGTTGATAGTATCGTTGAGCTGGTCTACTGCGCCTCTGGCTTGCTGGTAACTAGTCCTAGCCTTATTTATCTCATCGGTGTTGAGATACCTGTCTCTGGCTGCGTTATATATGTCACCAAAGCTCTGACGCTTATCAAAGGCGTTGTTATACTTGCCATACGCCTCATCTGCCTGTTGTTGGTAGGCATTGTATTTCTGATAACTAGCGTCTGCGTTTCGGTTAGCTGATGCAATACGTCCACTAAAATCCATCTAAACTCCTATTCTTAGGATTATCGTAACACAGTAGCCTCGCTAATAAGCCCCCGCATAAGCACCGCCTTCGTATCTTCTGAAGTATTCAGCCAGTGATAGCTCACCTGACTGGGTCTTAGCAATATCTGACCGCTTGCGGGCAGTAGCTAACATAGCATTGTATTCACGCTCTGAACTAGCTTTGGCTCGGCTAAGCTCTGAGTTGATAGCGTTCTGGTATCGTTTAGTTCTGTTAGCCTCTATCTCTCGCTCCATCTGCATCCAGCGTTGCTTAATATTCCACCAGTCATAAGCACTCTGAACCGATTGTTGCTGGTATCTAGCCTGGGTAGCCATATCTGACCACTGCTCTTCGTTCTTAACTGCCGTATTCCAGTCATCAGCCCGCCTCTTGATACCTGACCAGTAGCTGTCACTTTGCTTATTAGTTAGCCCTAGTGCCTGATTGAAAGCTTTCTCCACCCTAGAGTGGTAATCGTTAAACTTGGTCTGGTAGCTAGCCTCGTATTGCTTAAATCGGCTGGTGAGGGCTTCTTCTTGAGGCTCTTTGACCCTCTCTAGCTCCTCTTCGGTTAGGTTGCCGCCAAAACGTTGAACAATAGTAGTACTGAGCCTATCCAGCTGGTCTTTAACTACCGCTAGTGCCTCTTTAGACTTATCTAGGGTAGTTTTAGTGCCTGATACGTCTAAGTCTTGTTCTGATTGACGCTTGTACTGGTCATATATCGTCTGGTAATCGGGGCGTTGATTGAAAGCAATATCATAAGCTTGCTTAGCCTGCTTGGTCTGCTCTTGTGCGGCACCGTATGCACCGTAAGTCTGGTCTACATATTGTTGAGCTTCTTGTAGCCGTCTTTGCCAATCCATAGTCTTATTATAAATGGTAAGGGGTAATTAGCGTCGTGATATCAAAAGTGATACCAGTTAGCCACCACCAGCTCCACCATTGTGAGGTAAACCACCATTGACCGCCAGCCGACCTATTACCCCACGCCCACGCCACAGTAGAGTAGATATCGATATCGCCATTATCTCTTGGCTCGATAGAAAAACCACAATGGATACTCGGGTCAGTCATCATCGACATGGTCGGCTGTGAGCCGTTGATATAACCCCTAGTCGGATAATTACCACTTGGTGAAAATGCCCAGACAAATAGTTCGTTAGTCGCACCGACAGATGTCACGTTTTCTGTAATATTGAAGTTAGAGTAGGCAAAGATAGCGTCGGTGCTGTTAGCTGGAAAATAGACATCAAAGTTGCCATCACCATCATACTGCCACCAAGCCTCATGGATAGTTGACCTGAGGTTACCGTTGCCAATCTCGCTATGAGCTAGATTGATTATTCTAAGTTGTCCTTTAGGTATACCAGTCCTAATGGTATGAACATGCTTTTTGTGCATACCTTGACCTGACCTGAAGACGTTATCCCAAGTAAATGGATTGGGTGTAACTGGTGGTTCTGGGGCATCACCTAGTACAGTGAACTTATACGTTCTAATCTGAGGTGTTTTACGTGATATATCCGTCCCAATCAGCTTGTAGGCACTGTTCAGATAGACGACGTTATCGTCATAAGGTGATAGTACTTTTAGCCCATAATCTGCTCTTGGTACAATGCCGCCATCTTTGGGCGGTAGTTCATACTCGTCAATCATGGATTGACCACCAATCTAGTCACCTCACTAGCTACCATCGGCTGTCTGACCACCACCAGGCTACTCTTAGGATAGACTAAATGACCATCGATATTAAATCCTTTGACC
>ERZ772921.181-NODE-181-length-40194-cov-7.733053_pt1 | contig 40194 bp, 40 predicted proteins | sample MGYA00512117_ERZ772921 | MGnify/ENA primary metagenome ERZ772921 (study PRJEB29015, sample SAMEA2737944) | human oral metagenome | biome: human oral; feature: human-associated habitat; material: dental | place: China | collected 2150 ...
GTGCCGCCCATACCACATTCATACCCGTATCAACGGTGAAAATAGCATCGTTGGCAGCGTATTTATCCAAAAGCTTAGCCGCGTATTCAGGGTCTATTTGTTTCTCTTCGGTTTTCTTTTGGGTGTAATCGTCTAATGATTTTTCAAGATCTAAATATTCTTTGTGAATATCTTTTAAGAATCCGTCGTCGGTGCGTGCGCTTAGCTTAGGCAAAAGGGCAGTGATGCTGTCTTTTATATCGCCTGCGAAGCCGTAATCTACTTTGGCACGACGACCGATAATCTCGGGGCGTTCGTCTATTTGTATGATAGTGCTTTTCTTAGGCAGGAACTCAGCGTAAGGGAAGTCTGTGCCCAACATTAGCAGCACATCGGCTTTAGCACAAGCGTCATAGCCTGAACTGTGCCCAAGTAGTCCGTTCATACCTGCAATATAAGGACTGTCGGGGCGGTCGAAGAATATTTTGCCGCGGAAAGAGGCTACTATAGGCGCTTTGAGGGTTTCGGCAAGCTGCTCTACTTCTTTCACTGCGTGCTGACAACCGTGTCCGCAGTAAAGGGCAATTTTCTTGTTTTTGCTATCGTTAAGCACAGCCGCAAGTTTGTCGAGTTCTTCGTCTGAAGGGCGAACAACAGGTTTGGTAAGGAAAGTTTGGGTAGCAGTAGGCACTTCTTCGAGGTCAGCCCCTGCTACATCACCAGGTAGCCCCAATACCGCTACGCCTTTCTGGTTGATAGCGGTTTGAATGGCGCGTTGCATCATCGTAGTGAACTGCTTAGGGGTGTTGGCTACGTATACGTATTTGCTACAGTCTTGGAAAAGCAAGAAAGGATTGGTTTCTTGAAACCAGTGAGTACCGAATTTATGGGTGGCGCAGGTGCTGGCGATAGCAATCACAGGGTTGCCAGCGCGGTTAGCGTCGTAGAGGCCGTTGATAAGGTGTACGTGTCCGGGTCCTGAACTACCCATACAGCAACCGATGCCGTTGAGTTCGGCGTCCATAGAAGCCGCGTAAGCCGCTGATTCTTCGTGGCGTACGTGTATCCATTCTAAACGCCCATCGCGGCGAATAGCGTCATTTACGGGGTTTAGGCTGTCGCCTGTTATGGCGTATACGCGTTTTACGCCCGCTTGTACTAACATTTCGACCAATTGGTCAGATACATTTTTGCTCATATTTTTTATTTTGTTTGTCTTCTGTTCTGAAGAAATTATATGCAAAGGTACAGCTTATTTCTTATTTAGCAATACAAATAAAAGTTAAAATTATATTTTTTTGATATGCCGATTAGTTGATTTGTCAAATTATCAATTATTTCCCCTTTTATTAAAAATACGGCAATCATATCTTGAGTATAGATTAAGTATAGATTGAGTATAGGAAGAACGAAGAACCTTTGTTATCAAATTAACAACAAAAACCACAAAACCTTGCAAATTTCGCAAATCGCCCAATTGACAAATTGGCAAATCATCATAACTCCCTGATAGTCTGAAGTGTTAATAACTTTATCTTAAAAAAAACTTAAAAATATTTGCTATTCACAGAAATATTAGTAACTTTGAGCCCTTTTTGGAATGATTTGAGACCTTTTTTGAAACGAATAAATAATTAAAAGAAATGAGAAAGATAATTTTGTTAATGAGCATTTTGGCTATGCATTGGGCAGTGGCGCAACAGCAAACCTCTCCTGATGGCAATGTTGTACTCTCATTTTCATTGAAAGCTGACGGTACGCCTACCTATAAAATGACGTACAAAGGCAAACCAGTGATTAATGAAAGTACCTTAGGGTTTACTCTTAAAAAAGATGAACCGCTAACGAACCACTTCAAAGTAGTAAGCGATAGCAAATCTACTTTCAAAGAAACTTGGGAACCTGTATGGGGCGAAGAAAAAGAAATCCTCAACCATTACAATGAGTTGCTCGTACAACTAAAACAAGATAAGACTAACCGCCTGATGAATATCCGCTTCCGCGTGTATAATGAGGGGGTAGGTTTCCGCTATGAGTTCCCTACTCAGAAAGAACTCACCTATTTTGTGATAGCTGAAGAGAATACGCAATTTGCAATGACGGGCGACCATACCGCTTGGTGGATACCTGGCGACTACGACACCCAAGAGTACGACTATAACGAGAGCAAACTCTCTGAAATTCGCGGACTTATGAAGCAGTCGATGACCGATAATGTGTCGCAATTCGTTTTCTCGCCTACTGGCGTACAGACTGCCCTAATGATGAAAACCAAAGACGGCTTGTATATCAATCTTCACGAAGCTGCTTTGGTAGATTATTCGCTGATGAATCTTAATTTAGACGACAAAAACTTCATCTTCCAATCGTGGCTAACTCCTGATGCTAAAGGCGATAAGGGTTACCTCTATACCCCTACTAAAACCCCTTGGCGTACCGTAATGGTGAGCGATGATGCGCGCAATATATTAGCTTCACGCCTTATCCTCAACCTTAATGACCCTTGCGCTCTTGCTGATACTTCGTGGATTAAACCCGTTAAATATATAGGTGTTTGGTGGGAAATGATTACCGGCAAAAGTTCTTGGGCATATACTGACGACCTGCCTACTATCAAACTCGATGAGGTAGATTATACTAAGGTGAAACCTAACGGCACTCACGGGGCTAACAATGAAAAGGTGCGCCGTTATATAGACTTCGCTGCTCAACACGGCTTCGACCAAGTGCTTGTAGAAGGCTGGAACGTAGGTTGGGAAGACTGGTTTGGTCATCGTAAAGACTATGTATTCGACTTCGTAACTCCTTATCCTGATTTCGACATCAAAGCACTTAACGATTACGCACACGCTAAAGGCGTAAAACTGATGATGCACCACGAAACTTCAGGTTCTACACGCAACTACGAGCGCCATATGAAAGCCGCTTACGAGTTGATGAACAAATACGGCTATAACTCTGTGAAGAGTGGTTATGTGGGTGACATACTACCTATAGGCGAGCACCACTATAGCCAATCTACTATCAACCACTATCTGTACGCTATAAAAGAAGCTGCTAAGCACAAAATAATGGTTAATGCGCACGAAGCAGTACGCCCTACCGGTTTGTGCCGTACTTATCCTAACCTTATAGGCAACGAGTCAGCGCGCGGTACTGAGTATGAGGCTTTTGGTGGCAACAAACCTTTCCACACTACTATATTGCCTTTCACCCGCCTACAAGGAGGGCCTATGGACTATACCCCTGGTATCTTCGAAACTGAGGTGAAGAACGTAAATCCTAACAATACCAGTCAGGTGCGCAGTACGTTGGCTAAACAATTAGCGTTGTATGTTACTATGTACAGTCCGCTACAAATGGCAGCTGACCTACCTGAGAATTATGAAAGATTTGCTGATGCTTTCCAATTCATCAAAGACGTACCCGTAGATTGGCAAGAGAGCGTATATCTTGAGGCTGAACCAGGACGTTACATCACCGTAGCGCGCAAAGACAAACACAGCGACAATTGGTATGTAGGTAATACTTCTAACGAAAACGGACATACCTCAGAACTCTTGCTTAATTTCTTAGACAAGAACAAGAAGTATGAAGCGACCATCTATGCTGATGCTAAGAACGCTGATTGGCAAACCAACCCTAAAGCTTATACCATTACCAAACAAAAAGTAAATGCTAAAACCAAGCTGAAACTTACAGCAGCTAAAGGTGGTGGCTACGCTATAAAAATTAGCAAATTAGCAAATTAGCAAATTAGCAAATTAGCAAATTAACCAATTAACCAATGTTATGGAAAAACCTAATGTGATATTAGAAAAGACTTTTTCGTTTTCTCTAAGGATTGTAGAACTTTGTAATATTTTGGAAGAAAATAGGAAGTATGCTATTGCAAATCAATTATTAAGGTCGGGCACTTCTATAGGAGCTAATGTGAGAGAAGCTCAGAATGCAGAAAGTCAGCAGGATTTTATCCATAAGTTTAAAATTGCAGCTAAGGAAGCTGAAGAAACAATGTATTGGTTAGATATATGTTTATATTCAAGAGATTACCCTGATACTCAAGTAGAGAAAAAGGAATTACTGAATATTATGTATATAATGAATAGTATAATAGGGACAATGAAAAAGAAAATTAGCAAATGAGCAAATGAGCAAATGAGTGGTATGGGAATTTTCAAATTTGCTAATTTTCAAATTTTCGAATTTTCAAATTTTATTTGTATGAAAGTAAAAATGAACAGACTACTTTATGCAGTAGTATTTTTCTTGTGTGTGAGCTTCGGCTACGCACAGCAAATCACTGTGAAAGGAACAGTGAAAGACAATACTGGCTTACCTATACCAGGGGCTAGTGTGCTTGTGAAAGGTACCTCGCACGGGGCAGCTGCCGATTTTGACGGTAATTTTGAACTTACTGCCAATAAAGGTGCTGTGCTTGTTATCTCGACAGTGGGGTACAAAACGCAAGAAGTAACCGTAAAAGGAGCAACCCTTAATGTAGTACTTCAAGAAGATGTACAACAATTAGGCGATGTGGTAGTTATCGGTTATGGGGTGGCTAAGAAAAAAGACCTTACCGGTTCGGTAAACTTAGTGACCGACAAAGAGTTTAACAAAGCACCTGCTGTAAATGCCGACCAACTTATTCAGGGTAAAATAGCAGGGGTACAAATGGCTACCACTGGTGGAGCTCCTGGTGAAGGACAAGTTATCCGCGTACGTGGTAACGGCTCTTTGTCATTGACATCTAACCCTCTTATAGTAGTAGATGGGGTGCCAATGAACGATGGAGGCGTAGGCGGTTCTCGTAGTATCTTCAACTCTATCAACCCAGAAGATATCGAGAGTATGACGGTACTAAAAGATGCTTCTTCAACTGCTATCTACGGTTCGCGTGCTGCCAATGGGGTAATTATGATTACTACCAAAAAAGGAAAAGCTAACCAAGATATGAAGATTAGCTTCAACACAAGTATCGCTATTCAAGATACTAATAAGTATGTAGATGTGATGAGTGCAGAGCAATTCCGCCAAACAGTAAAAGGGCTTAACAACCCTGCTGCCGAAGCGCTATTGGGCAATGCCGATACTAACTGGCAAAAAGAAATCTACCAAGTAGCCCCAATGAGCAACAGTACTTTGGTACTCTCTGGTGCTTATAAAACGCTTCCTTATCGTGTGTCTGTAGGGCACTCTTATGCTGATGGGGTGTTGCGTACTGATAACTTCAAACGTACTAATGCTAAAATTAGCTTAAACCCTACTTTCTTTGATAGAGCTTTGAAGTTAGAATTAAACGCTAATGGTACTTATATGCAAAACCGCTTTGCTGATAAGGGGGCAATAGGTTCAGCAGTAGGCTATGACCCTACCCAATCAGTATTCGGAGGTCCTGCTAAGTACGGCAACTATCACACTTGGGTAGACCCTAATAATGGCAACCGCTATAACTTAGCCCCTACTAACCCTGTGGCAATGCTACAGTACTTAGATGATACTTCAAAAGTATACCGCTTCATAGGAAACGTAAAAGCCGATTATACTTTGCCTTTCTTTAAAGATATTACTGCTACTATAAATATGGGGGTAGACTATAGCAAAGGTGAAGGCGACAAGATAACTGACCGCCGTATGCCTACCTCAACCCCAGGGTTTGACGGAGCTAAAACTTCGTATACTAATAAGGCTATTAACAAACTCTTTGATGCCTACGTAAACTATATGAAAGAGATTAAAGAAACTCATAGTATAGGGCTAATGGTAGGACACTCTTATCAATCATTTGAGTTTGATGATAATTCTACTGATTACTCTTACTTTATTAACCCAGGTGATAATAAAGAGGTGCCTAACATCAACAAGAGTAGAAACGTATTGATGTCTTTCTTCGGTCGTGCTAACTATAGCTATAAAGAACGTTACCTCCTTACTGCTACCCTTCGTGCCGATGCGTCTTCTAAACTGAATCCAGACGACCGTTGGGGCTACTTCCCTTCAGTGGCCTTGGCTTGGAATGTTAGCAATGAGAAATTCTTAAAAGAAAACAAAACTCTTAATGAACTAAAATTGCGTTTGGGTTATGGTGAAGTAGGTAACGTAAACGGTTTGGGCGACTATCTTTTCCTTACTAACTACACTCGTAGCCAAGATGGTGCTTCTTATCAATTGGGCGATGCTTTCTATCAAACTTACCGCCCAGGGGTAACTAACAAAAAGCTACGTTGGGAAATAGGTAATACCCTTAACGCTGGTATCGACTTTGGTTTGTGGAACAACCTTATCACCGGTACACTCGATGTATATCGCAAACAGACTAAAGACCTGATAGCCGAAACTACTATCGACCCTTTCACCAGCTTTAAAAACCGTGTGAATGCTAACGTGGGCGATATGGAAAACAAAGGGGTAGAATTCGGTCTTACCGTTACTCCTATACGCGATACTGAAAAGAATATCCGTTGGAGCTTCAACTACAATATCACTTATAACGAAAATAAAATCACTCGTATGCCAGACGACCAGCCTACCGGTGGTATAGAAGGAGGTACTAACAACCGTGTACAACTACACCGTCAGGGAGAAACTCCATTTTCTTTCTTCGTATACCAACAAGTATATGATGCACAAGGCAAACCAGTAGAAAATGCTTTTGTTGATAGAAACGGCAATGGCAAAATAGATGAAGGAGACCGCTACTTGTACAAATCGCCATTTGCCCCTGTAACTATGGGCTTTGGTACAGACCTTAGCTATAAAAATTGGGATTTAAATATCACTACCCGTGCTAACATCGGCAACTATGTGTACAACAATACCCAATCGCGCTTAGACCAACGCACTGAAATTACTTCTAACAGCGGTTTCTTGCGCAACATCAAAGCTAATAGTATTTTCCAACGCCATAACGACCAAGCGTGGAATAGTGATTACTATGTAGAAAACGCTTCGTTCATCAAGTTAGACAACATCACTTTAGGCTATACCTTCCCTCATACCGATAAAAGGTATATTCGCCTTTATGGTACTGTACAAAACGTTTGGACGATTACTAAATACAGTGGTTTAGACCCTGAAGCATTATCAGTAGATAGTGCTACCAATCGAGCTACTTTTGGTATTGATAACAACTTGTATCCACGTCCAACAACTTATTTGGTAGGGTTGAATATTAACTTTTAATCGATAGAAATATGAATAAATATATCAAACATAGTATTTTAGGGCTTACAATGGCACTTTCGCTTAGTGCTTGTATGAAGGACTTAGACCAAGAGCCTATTGACCCTGATAGCTTTACTGAAAAAGACGTATTTAAAAATGCTACTGAAGCCAAAAGCGCTTTAGCCAAAATATACGCCTCATTATCCCTTACAGGGCAAAAAGGACCATCAGGCGATGGCGATATTGCTGGCGCTGATGAGGGGTCTACCGGATATACCCGCGTGCAGTTCTACCTACAAGAAGCTAGCACCGATGAGGCTATCATCCGTTGGAGCGATGCTGGTGTGCCTGACTTTCATAATATGAGTTGGACACCCTCTAACACTTTTACCAATGCGTATTACAACCGTTTGGGGCAACAAATAGCTTTTGCTAATTCATTTATCGACAATGCACAAGCGTTGGCTTCAGACCCTGAAGTGGCTTATTACATAGCCGAAGCACGCTTTATACGTGCTTATGCTTATTACAACGTGATAGATGCCTACGGGAAGGCTCCTTTGATAACCTCATCAAAGGCTGATTTGAAGCCTACCCAAAACTCTCGTGCCGAGCTTTTTAACTTCGTAGAAAGCGAACTAAAAGATTTGGAAACCAAGCTAAAAGCAGCTCGCGCTAATGAGTACGGACGCGTAGATGCAGTAGCAGCACAAGCACTACTTGCCCGTTTGTACCTCAATGCTAAAGTGTATATAGGAGTAGACAAATATACTGACTGTATCACTTATGCTAAAAAGGTAATCGCTTCTTCTTACCACTTAAACACTACCGATGCTAATGGCAGTGGTACTGCTTATGACGAGTTGTTCCTTGCTGATAACAACAAAAATGGAGCTCAAAACGAGTTTATATTCTTAGCAAGTTTTGATGGGCTTAACACTAAAACCTACGGAGGTACCGCTTTCATTATGCACGGAGCTACTGGTGGTAATATGAATGCAACCGCTTTAGGCCTTAATGGTGGTTGGGGTGGTATCACTGTTACCAAAGAATTTGTTAATAAGTTTGAAGCCTCTACTCGCAATGGTAATAATGAGCCTACCGCTTGGAATGACAAACGTGCAATGTTCCACACTGACGGACAAACCTTTGAAAGTACTGATTACGTAAAAGACTTTACTAAAGGAGGTTATGCTGTTACTAAGTTTAAAAACATCACCTCTACTGGTGCTGCTGGTAAAGACCCTGCTAAAGATTTTCCAGACACAGACTTACCGCTTATCCGTTTAGCTGAAGTGTATCTTACTTATGCTGAAGCGGTACTACGCGGGGGTGCAGGAGGCGACAGAGCAACTGCTTTGGGCTATATCAACCAGTTGCGCACTCGTGCCTATGGCAGTGCTGCGGGCAATATAGCCGATGCCGATCTTACCTTAGATTTCATCTTAGACGAGCGTGCTCGCGAACTTTATTGGGAAGGCTTGCGCCGTACCGACCTTATCCGTTATGGCAAGTTTACTAACGCTTCTTACCTTTGGTCTTTCAAAGGTGGAGCCGCTTCAGGGGTGGCAGTGCCCGACTATAGAAACTTGTATCCGATACCAAGCGATGCGCGTGCCGCTAATGAAAACCTTAGTCAGAATACAGGATATTAAAAAGAGAATACTATGAAAAATATACTTAAAACGGCAGCTATCTGTGCAAGTCTTGTATTATTGGTAGGCTGCGAAAAAGACGAAGAAAAGGCGACAATGAACGCCAATGCACGAGTAGAATCAAACATATCGGCTTCTACTTTAGTGCTTGATAAAACCCAATCAAATACTACTGCCCTAACAGTTTCTTGGGAAACTAAGGATTTGGGCGTACAATTAGCTCCTGTTTATACAGTAGAATTTGAGAATATCGCTACTGGTAAAACTAAGCCTCTTTCGGCTGAAAGGTCACCTTTTACCCTTACAGTTAAAGAGTTGAATGAGTATTTGGTAGGTTTAGGACTTAAAACCGGCGTAGCAACCGATGTAAGAGTGTTAGTAAGAGCTGCCCTCAGCGACCAACGCAGTCTTGTAGCAACAAAAACCTTAAAAGTAACCCCTTACTTTGATGAAATAAAAGCAAGCGAATGGGGCGTAGTAGGTAGTGCTACTCCTAATGGTTGGAATGGTCCTGATATCAAAATGTGGAACTCTACTGACGGCAATTTAGTAGCTTATGCTACTTTATCTGCTGGCGAAATAAAATTCAGAAAGAACAATGATTGGGGGGTAAACCTCGGAGGTTCTAACGGTACACTTTCGTCAGGAGGGTCTAATATAGCCGTAACAGCAGGTACTTACAAAATCACTATCAACGTAAGCAAAAACACTTATGCTATTGAAACCTATTCTTGGGGAATTATAGGTAGTGGTGCCAGAGGTTGGGGCGATAATGATGATGTAGCTATGACCTACGAAGGTAGTACTAATTCTTGGGTGGTGAAGAATATAGCCCTTGATGGCGAAATAAAATTCCGCTTAAATCACTCTTGGGGTACTAACTTTGGGGCAGATAGTACAGATAATCCTGCAGCTGCTCTTGAGGGAGATATAAAATCAGGTGGTAATAACATAAAAGTAACCGCTGGTACTTACAATGTGTCTTTCTCTTTTGATGCCAATAACAAAGGTACTTACAAAATAGAAAAATTATAATCTTATAAAGGCTGTCCGAACATATCTGGACAGCCTTTATTTTATCATTTAAATACTGCAAAAATATGAAATCATACATCTATTTATTAGCAGCCTGCACTTTGCTTAGCTGCAAGAAGGATAAGGGCGAAGATACTCCGCAACTGCAAAATGTCAATCCTATAGACCTTAGCACCATAGACAATGGCAACCGTGTAATGATGCAAACATTCTATTGGGATGTAACCCCATTAGGAGAGTGGTGGAATACGATTACCCCCAAAATTGCCGATTGGAAAGCCAATGGGGTAGACCGCCTTTGGCTGCCCGTAGCTACTAAAGGAGCTTCGGGGGGCTATTCTATGGGGTATGACCCTTCTGATTACTTTGATTTTGGCGAATACAATCAACATGGTTCGGTAAAAACTCGCTTTGGTTCGCGTGCCGAGCTTGAAAATCTTATCAGCAAAGCGCACGAAAACGGCTTACAAGTGCTTGCCGATATTGTTATTAACCATTGTAATGGGGGAGGAGAAGAGGTAAACCCGTATAAAAACAACGAGAAAACCAATACGCTATTTGATAAAACACACGGTAATGCTTCAGAAAAGTTTAATCGCAATTACGAGCATTTCCACCCTAATGCTACTGAGGCAGCTGATGAAGGAGGCGATTTCTTTTTAGATCTTGCTCATAAAGTGCCTTACGTGCAAGATTGGTTGTGGAAGAAAGACGAGTCGGTAGCTAAGTATTATAAGAATACGATGAAGTTTGACGGCTGGCGTTTTGATTATGTGAAAGGCTTTGGAGCGTGGGTTATCAGAGATTGGATGAAAGAAGTAGGTGGATTTGCGGTAGGCGAGCTTTGGGACGGCAATGCAGAAACCCTTAAAAACTGGGTAGATACTTCAGGTATTTCAGCTTTTGATTTTGCTTGTTATTATGCGATAGAGCAGGCGTTAGACAGTCAGAAAGATATGCATAAACTGATGACCAGTCAGAATGCTATGTTGCGCACCTTGCGTCCTGACAAAGCAGTAACCTTTGTAGGCAACCACGATGTAGATGGGCGTAGTGATGTGTCGCCTACTAACACCATAGCACAAGATAAGAAGCTAATGGCGTATGCCTACATACTTACCCATAGTGGGTATCCTTGTATTTTCTACAGCGATTATGAGAATGCTGAGTTTAAGGCTAAAATACAGAAGTTGTTACTCATTCATCGCAGCTTAGCGGCGGGTGAAGAGAAATTTCATTTGGCGTCTAATACAGAGTATGTAGTATCGCGTTTAGGCAAAGATAAGAGTCCGGGGCTTGTATTGTTCTTAAACAACAGTAATGCTCCAGCCCAGCGCACAATTACCACTCATTTTAAGGGTAAAACGCTGATAGACTACACCGGCAATACAGCCGAGCGTTTTGCTACAGATAGCAATGGCAAGGTTACCCTAAAAGTACCCGCTAATAGCTATACCGTTTGGTCAGTAGGGCAATAAGAAATTACAGCCTGCATAAGTACAGGCAGAGCACTTTTATCAATCACCTTGCTGGCGGTAAGCAGGGTGATTTTTTTATTAAAACATTTGGAAGATAGCCTAAAAAGAACTACTTTTGCGAAGAATTGCCACCAACGATAAAAATGAAATATTCAGAACTACACAAAAAACTAAAAGAAGCTGGTTGCTATATTGTACGACAAGGAGGAAATCATCCAATTTGGTTTAGCCCTATCACAAATTTAGAATTTCCTACCAGTAGGCACGAAAGTCAAGAAGTGAAAATGGGGACACTAAATAGTATTTTAAAGCGAGCAGGTTTGAAGAAATAAAGTTTTCTAATTTATTAAAAAATAAACAGCAGTATGATGAAAGTAAAAGCATTTATAGAGCAAGGTAGTGATGGTTCTTATGGTATCTATTTAGATGATAATGACGCTAATATCCTTATCATAGGCGAAGGTAATAATCTTGCTGAAGCAAAAGAAGATTTCTTTGTGTGTCGCGATGAAATGAAGGCTTACTATGAAGAGCAGGGGAGGGTATTTCCTGATTTAGAGTTTGTTTTTCAATATGACTCTTCTTTTAAAACATCACAACCTTCACTCTCTTGTGAAAAAGAGAGTGAAATATTGGAGTATGCTTAATATAAAGCCTTTAACAGTTCTTTACTGCCTCTAATAAAATAGGCAGTGCACTTTTATCAATCACCTTGCTAGCGGTAAGCAGGGTGATTTTTTTGTGCTTTTTGAGTTCGCTACAGAAAGAAGTAAAAGCTTCGTTGTGGGCTAATTCTTCGGTATAATCTTTTTTGAAAGCCTCGAAATCGCCGTCTTGGTGATAGCGTTGTCGCAAGGCAGTGCTGGGGGCTATCTCTTTAGCCCATAGGTCTAATGCTAAAGCCTCTTTTTTGATGCCACGAGGCCAAAGACGGTCTGCCAATACGCGAAAGCCGTCAGTGTCAGTTTGTGGGTCGTATACCCTTTTGAGAATGATAGTCATATTAGTTGTTAGTCGTTAGTTGTTAGTCGTTAGAATGAGGTCATCTACTTGTTTTTCAGCACCTTTAGGTATCGGTATCGTTTTGCTGACGTCAGCAAAATGATAGGCTATATTCTCACCTACACTGCTGCACGATACTTTTGCTTTTTGAATGATAAGTTCAAAATTACGCCATTGGGCATAGCCTAAAAGTGTTTGCAAATCTCTGGCACTCCAGCATTCAATGCCCTCTACTTCTTGCGCCGCTTCTTCAAATTTCTTGAAAAGCTCTTTTATTTCTTCTGCTTTCATTGGTTGAATAATTTAAAGGTTTTATTTAATAGCAAAGGTACTACTTTTTTTTCAGATAAAGAACAATAAATAGCCTCTTTTTTCTGACACTTCTGTAGTACGTTGATACAAGGTTGTAACACGATGCGACAACTTTTTGCAGGGCTTTGTTTTTTGCCGCACCTTTGCAGCGTAAAACAAACGAGGGTGCTCCTCAAAGATACTTACCCCAGAAAAAGTGCACGTTCTGTGCGGTATAGTCTTTCAAGGAGAAACCTTCAAGTCTAACCTAAAAATTTATAAAGAAATGGCAAAAAGTAGAAACAACATCGTAACCGCAGGTTTGAGCGGAGGAGTTGGCAACCAACTCGTATTCAGACAAGTAAATGGTGTAACCATAGTGGCTAAATATCCTAATCGCAAGGAGAGTAGCACTCCTAAACAAATTGCACATCATAATAAGTTTGCAAAAGCGACTGTATATGCTAAAAACGCTTTGCAAAACGCAGCCCTCAAAAAAGTGTATGCTGACCAAGCGGCTAAACGCCCAGGAGTAAGTGCTTATGCAATGGCTGTAGCCGACTATTTGAAAGCCCCTATAATCGACCATATTGATACTTCGGCTTACACTGGAGTTAGTAGTGGCGAGAAGATAAGTATAGAGGTAGCCGATGCTTCGAAAGTGATGACGGTAAAGGTGAAGATAGTCGCTGCTAACAGCTCGGCTGTAGAAGAGGGCAGCGCTACTCTTAGCGAGGGCAAATGGGTGTACACCACTACCGCTATCAATGCAGCGCTTAGCGGCAGTAAGGTGCTCATAACCGCTACCGACCGCCCTGGCAACGTAACTGCTAAAGAGGTAACCCTTTAGAATTAACTAATAAGTCGATTTGTCAGTTAGCTAATTTGCTAATTGACAAATTGGCTTATTAACAAATTTGCTAATTGCTAATTATTTTGTACTTTTGCGCCCAATAATAAAAAAGAATTTACTATGGATACCGCACAAGAAATGTGGCGAAATAACTATGAAGAGTCAGCTATGTTTACCTCTGACGATTTGGCAGCAGCCAAACGTAATGGCAAATGGGGTTTTGTAAACCGTAATGGGAAAGAGATTTGTCCGTTTAAGTACGACAAAGTGCTTCCTTTTTTGCTGGGGTCGGCGCTTGTGAAGGTAGGTAACTATTGGGGAGTGATAGATGTTAATGGAAAGGAATTAGTGCCTACGTACTACGATCAGGTGTTTTACTTCTCGAATCACTTGGCTAAAGTGGTAAAAAACGGCAAATCAGGATTTGTAAATAAAAAAGGAGAAGTGGTAATTCCGCTTATTTATGACGATGCGCACCCTTTTATGAAGACGATTACTTCAGCTAAAAGAGACGGTAAAGCAGGTTATATAAACATACGAGGCAAGGAGGTAATTCCTTTTGAATACGAAGAGTCTATGCCTTTTTTTGAAACGCTTGGTGCGGTGAAAAAAGACGGCAAGTGGGGCTTTATCACTACTAAAAACGAGTGGGCTATAGAGCCTATGTATGATGAGGTGGAGAGCTTTTTGCAAGGAACCGCTAAGGCAATGACCAAAGACTGCTGGGGACTTATAAATGAGAAAAACGAATGGCTTATTCGTCCAGAATACGAAGATTTAGCGCGCTTTAGCGAGGGTTATGCTGCTGTGATGCGCGATGAGCTATGGGGGTATGTAAATGCTGACAATCAGTTGATTTGTGAGTTGCAATACGATGAAGCTATGGACTTTGTCGAAGGCTTTGCAGCCGTGTGCAAGGACGGCAAATGGACGTTTATTAACACAGAAGCCAAAGAAATCGCAACGCCTGCTTATGATGAAGTGAGGAGTTTCTGTCACGGGCGTGCTGCTGTATGTCTCGACGGATTATGGGGCTTTATCGATACCAAAGGAAACCCAATCTTAGTACCTCGTTTTGATGAGGTTACTGATTTTGAAGAAGGAAAAATTGCCTTTGGATTATTAGATGAGGAAATGTATGTAGTATTGCCAGACGGAAAGGTGATGACTACAGAAGAGTTTAAGCAGTTCACAACTAATAAAATGTAGTAAAGAAAAAGATGAAAGTAAAAATAAAGAACACATCAGCTAACGAGTTGCCGGCCTATCAGACAGCAGGGGCTGCGGGGGTAGACCTAAGGGCAAATCTGCCTGAGGGGGTTATCCGTTTGGCTCCTTTGGCGCGTACGTTAGTGCCTACGGGCTTGTATTTAGAAATACCTGATGGCTATGAGGCGCAGGTGCGTCCGCGCAGTGGCTTGGCTATTAAGCACGGTATCACGGTTATCAATGCGCCAGGAACTATAGACTGCGATTACAGGGGGGAGGTAAAGGTGCCTATCATCAATTTCTCTAACGAAACTTTTGAGATAGCCCACGGCGATAGGATAGCACAAATGGTCTTTGCCCGATATGAACAAGCTACTTTTGAAGAAGTAAGCGTATTGAGCGAAACCGAGAGAGGAGCAGGAGGTTTTGGCAGCACTGGCAATTAGTAAATTAGTCGATTTGCCAATTTGCCGATGAGATGATTTTAGACAATAGTAAGATGAAGAAACTACTTATAATATTTACGCTTTTATTTTTGACCGTAAGTTGTAAGACAAAGCGGGCGGTAGTGAGTACTACTGGTACGGTTACTGCCGAAAAGCAAGTGCAAGAAATATGGCAACACCACTTGGCATCGTTTCCTGCGTTTAAGACCCTTGTGGGGAGTGTGCAGGTATCTTACAATGATGGGAAAAACAGTCAGTCGTTACCATTGTCATTTCGTATGGAAAAAGATAAGGCTATATGGTTGTCTGCTCCGCTGGGTATAGCTAAAGTGCTCATCACTCCAGAGAAAGCAGCTTTTTTCAATCGTTTAGACAGTACTTACTTCAATGGTGATTTTAGCTATATCAGCAGGCTGTTGGGAGTAGAAGTAGATTTTGATGCCTTGCAGAATTTGCTGTTAGGTAATGCTTTATATGCCTCTTATTTTGAGAAAGAAAAAGTAGTAAAACTATTGCCAGAGGAGAATAATCGCTATAATTTGCAAATCATTGATGAGTCGCCTATAGAGGTAATCTATCGTTTTCTGCCTGATACCTATAGGGTAGGGAGTACAGAGGTAGTAGAACCGATTAAACAGCAAAAGGCAGTGGCTACTTACGAGTATCAGCAGGTGGGAGAGGTTTTGTTACCTCATACGCTGAAAATTATAGCTACAGAGGGGACTAATCAGACAGAGATAAGCATAGAATTTAAGGGGATAGAACTCGATAAAAGCATTAACTTTCCGTTTAAAATACCAGAAGGATTTAAAGAGATAACAATTAACAAGTGATGAAGTTTATTTTTAAACTCATATTACTATTTTTGTTCGTGCCCTTATTGGGTATAGGGCAAACAAAGCAAAAGGACTTAGAGCAACGCAAGAAGGCACTACTTGAACAAATCAAGCAGATGTCGGCATTGCGACAACAACAAAGTCAGCAACGGAAGAGTACAATTCAGCAGATAGAAGAAGCGAATGAGAAGATACTTATCCGCACTCGGCTGATACAAATCAATCAGCAGCAAGCAAATCTTCTATCAAAAGAAATAGCAGATAATGAAGACCAATTGCGCAATCTGAAGAAAGAGCTTATTTATCATAAAGACGAATACGCTAAAATCATTGTACAGTCATACAGGAGCAAGTCGGCACAGAACCGATTGCTTTTTTTATTGTCGTCAGAGAGCTTTTCGCAGGCTTACAAGCGACTGTCGTATATGAAGCAGTACGCTAACTACCGCAAGGAGCAGGTGGGCTTTATACAAGCTAAAACCGACAAGATAAAGAGTCTGAATGATACATTAGTAGCACAGCGCAATGAGAAGAACCAAGTACTTGACGAGCAGCGACGAGAGCAAGCTACCCTACAGCAAGAGAAGAGGGAATTAGAGCAATTGGCAGCAAGCATACGCGAGGTGGAGCGCAGTTATGAGAGTCAGATACGCGAAAAACAAAAGCAAGCTAATGCTATAGACCGAGAAATACAGCGACTTATACGGTTGGCCATCATCGAGGCTAACAAACGCGAACAGAAGAATAATGCCAGTGGAGTGAATGCTACAGGTAGCGGTATGGTTACTACTACCCCTCCGTCGGCTGATAATACCGCTGAAGTAACTTTTGTGCTTACTCCTGAATCGAGGAAGGTAGCCGATAGTTTTGAGGCTAATAAGGGTAACCTTATATGGCCTGTGGCAAAAGGGTATAAAGCACAAGGCTTTGGGGTGTATTACGACCCTGTGTATCCTGAGTTGCAGCACTATAACAATGGTGTGACGATAGCTACTGAAAAGGGAGCTGAAGCGCGCTGTGTGTTTGAAGGAGAGGTGTCGGCTATACAGTCGATACCGGGTAGCAATAAAGTAGTGCAAGTGCGCCACGGTAACTACATTACTATTTATTACAACTTGATAGATGTATATGTGCGAAAAGGAGATAAGGTAAAGGCTAAAGACCCGCTTGGCAAAATCTTCACCAATGCAAATGGGAAGACCGAAATGAAGTTCTTCTTATACAAAAATACCACCCGTCTGAATCCAGAGTTTTGGATACATAAAATGTAGATTATAAGGCTCTGGGCTAAAACAGGCTAAGCTGCTCTACAGGCAAGAGTTGAAAGGTTTTGCGATGATGAGGAGTAGCCCCATATTCAGCAATAGCCCTACGATGCTCAGGGGTAGGATAGCCCTTGTTTTGTTGCCAATGATATTCTGGGAACTGTAACGCAAGGTCGCTCATATAAGCATCGCGGTAGGTTTTAGCAAGAATAGAAGCAGCTGCTATAGTTTGTATTTTGCCATCACCTTTCACTACACAAGCATAGGGTATCTGAGCGTAACGTACGAACTTATTGCCGTCTACTGCTATAAAAGTAGGAACAACAGAGAGTTTCGCTATAGCACGGTGCATAGCTGTAATTGAGGCGCGCAGAATATTTAGCTCGTCAATTTCGGCAGGTAATACGTGGCACACTGCATAGGCTACCGCCTCGCGCTCAATAATAGGGCGTAATTGGTCGCGCTGTTTTTCTGTTAGCTGTTTAGAGTCGGTAAGAAGTTCGTTATGGAAGTCAGGAGGCAGTACAACAGCAGCAGCCGTAACGGGGCCTGCTAAACAGCCTCTTCCTGCCTCATCAGTGCCTGCTTCAGAAGATGAATGATAAAATAATTGTAGCATAATATAAGTAGTTAGTTGTTTATTCTTTAGTAAATCTACTGAATATTAGCGTTGAACAATTGCCTCCAAAGCCAAATGAATTAGAGAGTACGTGCTTGATAGGCTTGTGCACTGATTTTGTTTGGGGGCGTATAGGTACTTCGCTCATCGGCGTTTCGTAATTCAAATTAGGAAAAACCACACTATTGCGCAGTGCCAGCAGACTGAAGACCGCTTCGACTGCTGAAGCAGCGGCTAACGTGTGCCCAGTAAAAGGTTTAGTAGAACTAAAGTCAGGCACTTGCGTTCCAAAAATACGCTCTAAAGCACGACTTTCAGAAAGGTCGTTATTAGGAGTAGCGGTGCCGTGCGCATTGATATAATCTATTTCTGCAGGTTGCAATCCTGATTGCTGTAACGCCTGTTGCATAGCTAAGTAAGCCCCTTGTCCTTCGGCAGATGAGGCTGTTTGATGAAAGGCATCATTAGCATTGCCCCAACCAGTGAGTTCAGCTTTAATACGTGCTCCACGTCTCTTAGCGTTTTCTTCAGACTCTAATACTAAAAAAGCCGCTGCTTCGCCTAAATTGAGCCCTTTTCGGTGTTCGTCAAAAGGAGTACAATCAGTATCAGAGAGTATCATCAGGCTATGAAAACCATTGATAGTAAATTTGCACAAAGCATCGGCTCCCCCTACAATAAGGCAATCAGCTCTGCCTGTGCGTATTAGGTGAGAGGCTGTGATAAGCGCATTGGCTGACGATGAGCAGGCAGTACTAATACTTGTTACTACGCCTTTTAGCCTAAAATAGTCAGCTATCTGATGCGAAACACTACCGATATAATGCGTGTTAATATAACGTCTGGAGTGCTCATTGTCTTCATAGCTATACAGATAGCGCTCTGTCATATCCATTCCTCCTACACTCGATGCCATTATTAAGCCCGTACTTGCTAAGTACAGCGGATTTAGGCGTGCATTAGCAATTGCTTGTTGGGCAGCAACGATACCCAAAAGAGCAGTGCGAGAGTAGGCATTGACAGCTGGTAGGTGTAGTGCTCGAGACAGTTCATTATTAGTGTGCTTTATTTCGCCTACTTTGATGTGATATTTATGGGCAGTTTCAAAGTTATGTACGCGTGTTAGGCAGGGGCGGCGGTGAGTAAGTGCGTAGAGGTGCGCCTCAACAGAGTCGCCTATTGAAGAGAGAATGCCCACACCGGTAATCACCACTTTTTTGTTTGTCATTATTTAGTGCGATGAGCTGTGATATATTGGGCTATAGAAGTTACTGATTGAAAGATTTCTTTTCCTTTTTTTGGGTCGTCTAATCGTATGCCGTAATATTTATCGAGCAACACGATGAGCTCAAGGGCATCGATAGAGTCTAAGCCTAAGCCAGTGCCAAATAGGGGTGCGTTTTCATCTATCTCTTCAGGAGTGATATCTTCGAGATTTAAGGCTTCAATAATACGGTTTTTCAGTTCTAAAATAAGTGCTTCCATCTAAATAAAAATTATTATTTTGCGGCAAAGGTAGCGAACTATTTGCAAATTAACAAATTAAGTTAGCGTAATCCATTGGCAAATAGCTTCGTACTCCTCTCCTAAATAATCTACCCATCCGGTCAGTACGTACTCAGCTACGCCTTGAGCTAAAAGAGCTTGGCTATAGGTTTGCAAGAACGGAGCCGCCTGCTGATAGCTGTCGAATACAAAGAAACTTCCCTCAGTATGCAGTTGGTGGCGTATACTGATTTCGCCTAAGCAAATATTGGGCAGAGTATAGACAAATACCGCTGGACTGGGGTAATACTCCTGCGGATTGGCTATTGTAGCGTGATGCTTGAGGTCGGTATCAAGGCTGGCAGCGCGATTGGCAAAAAGGAGCGCTGTGCGGCTCTTGGCTTCAGCAGAAAGCGGACTCAAAACGGCTTCAACAGCTAAGAAGGCTAACTTAGAGAGATTATCCATTTTGAAAAACTTAGGATATTCAACTTTTAGGGCTTTGAGTGCTTTCTTGGCAAAGTCGGCAAATGAGCTCTCGGGGGCTTCGAAGAGCACCGCATCATCAAGGGTAATAGTGTTATTTCTGATAGTACAAATCACTTTTTTTGACTAAATTTTTCTGCAAATATATATAATTATTTAGTTAATTGACAATAATTTCCTATCTTTGCCGATTATAAGCAATATTTATGAAAAAAATAGTTCTTTCAGCAGTAGTTCTGATGGCATACAGTCAGCTGCTATGGTCGCAAGAAAGCAGCGAGGTGCGTGAGCCGATGAGTGAGTTTCAGAAAGCTATCGCTCTCTACAATCGCAAGATGTACCAGCCCGCTCAGAACCTTTTTCGCAAAACGCAAGCCGAGCATCCAGATAAGGCTGTCAAAGCCCAAAGCGAATATTACATCGCTACCATTGCAGCCCTTTTAAACCAAGAGGGAGCAGATGCTTTGGTGAATAACTTCATACTAAATCACCCTGAATCGCCGCTTGGTTCGGCTGCCTATGTACAGATGGCGCATCTTTACTTCCAGCAGGGCAACTATGCCGAATCGCTTGAGTGGTATAATGCTATCGACCCACTTTCGTTAAAAGGAGAGGAGAAAGACCGCTACTATTTTGAGAAGGGGTATGCACTCTTCAACACCGGCAAACAAAACGAGTCTAAACCTTACTTCGAGGCAATACAGCAGCACAAAGAATACGGAGCAGATGCTAAGTACTACTTAGGCTACATCGCCTATGATACCAACGACTATGCTAAGGCTGAGAGCTACTTTAGGCAGGTAGATACTGAAGACAGCGTTAATAATAACGTGTCGTATTTTCAAGCCAATATGTATTTCAGTCAGGCATTGTACGAAGAGGCGATAGAAGAGGGCGAAAAGCAACTCAAAAAGACAAAAAACGCTCAAGAAGTATCAGAGCTGAACAAAATAATAGGTGAGAGTTACTTCAACCTCAAAAAATACAAAGAGGCTATTCCTTACTTGCAAAACTATAAAGGCAAGAAAGGCAAATTCTCTAATACCGATTATTACTATATAGGCTATGCCCTCTATAAAAACAACGATTATAACGGAGCTATCGCTCAGTTCAATAAGATAATCGACGGCAATGACCAAGTGGCACAAAACGCTTATTACCACTTGGCAGAATGCTACCTAAAGACAGGGCAGAAGCAGCAGGCGCTTAACGCTTTCAGAAATGCTTCGCAAATGGATTTTGATGCGCAGATAAAGAAAGACGCGCACCTAAACTACGCTCGCTTAGGTTATGAGATAGGCAATCCTTATGAGAGTGTGCCAAGTGTGCTGCAAGCCTACGCTACGTCTTACCCTAATGACCACAAAGACGAAATCCAAGGGCTCTTAGTCGATTCGTATATCTCATCAGGCAACTATCAGGCGGCTATTAGTCTCTTAGAAAAATCGTCTGATCCAAAAGACCGCGAACTCTACAAGAAAGTAGCTTTCTACAGAGGGGTAGAGCTCTTCAACGAACTGCAATACGCTGATGCGCTCACGTATTTAGACAAAGCCATTGCCGATAATAGTGCTATAGCAGCACGTGCGGCCTATTGGGCGGCTGAGGCAGCATACCAGCTGAAGAATTACCCCAAAGCGGCAACCTATTTTCAGCAGTTTTTTGCCAATCCTTCAGCCTCTAAAACCGATGAATACCCCAAAGCCTTCTACGGATTGGCATATGCAAACTTCAATCAGCGCCATTATGCTGAAGCGATTGTTAATTTTGAAAAATACCTAAAGCAAAACCCTAAAGAAGAGGACTTCAAGCACGATGCTATGTTGCGCCTTGCCGATTCTTATTTCGTAACAGGTAAGTATTGGCCTGCTATGGAGGGCTATAACAAGCTGATAGAAAGCAAATCGGCAGACCAAGATTACGCTGCTTACCAAAAGGCTATCAGCTATGGATTTGTAGATCGTCCTAATAATAAGATAGAAGATTTAGAACGCTTCATTAAAAACTATCCAACTTCTAACCTACGTCCTAATGCTCTTTACGAATTGGGCAATACCTATGTAACTCAAGGGGATACCGATAAAGGATTACAGTACTACCAACAGCTTGCTAAAGACTACAAAGGCAACGCTTTAGTGCCCCGTGCTATGTTGCGCGAAGGCTTGGTATATTATAACCGTGGCGAAGACCAAAAGGCACTAAGCCTCTTCAAGGCCATCGCTAAAGATTATCCTAAAACTAGCGAGGCATCACAGGCGGTTTCTTCAGCCAAACTGATATATGTAGATATGGGTCAGGTGAATGACTACGCCGCTTGGGCAAAGAGTTTGGGCTATGTAGAGGTTACTGACCTCGAGTTAGAAAGTGCTACCTACGAGGCTGCCGAACGCCAGTTGCTGCAAAATAATAACAAAGAAGCTATTGTGGCTTTTGAAAAATACCTCCAACAATTCCCTAACGGAATGCGCCGCACCAATGCCGAGTTCTACTTAGCACAAGCTCTTTATAACACAGGCAAAAAAGCCGAAGCCCTTACACATTATGAGAATGTTACCAAAGCAGGCTCAAGTGAGTTTGGAGAACCTTCGCTTACTCGTGTGTGTCAGATATTGCTCGATGCAGGCAGCTATTTGAAAGCCAAACCTTATCTCGAAGAACTCGAAAAGACCGCTACTATAGCGCAAAATAAAACTTATGCACAGAGCAACCTAATGCGTGTGTGCTACAATGAGAAGTTGTACGATAAGGCTATAGAGTACGCTAACAAAGTGCTTAGCGAGAAATCGATAGATACCCGTATCAAAAATGATGCTTATATAGTTTTGGCTCGTGCCTACACCCAAGGGGGCAATGAGGCTCAAGCGCGCAAGTACTACCAAGAGGTACAAAAAACGGCTACGGGTAGCCTTGCTGCCGAGGCGATGTATTACGAAGCCTTCTACAAAAACAAAGACAAAGACTACAAAGGCTCTAATGATATAGTACAACGCATAGCTAAAGACTATGGCGGACATAAAGAGTGGGCTGCTAAGAGTTTGATAGTGATGGCTAAAAACTTCAATGGACTAAAAGATGCTTATCAGGCTTCCTATATTTTAGAGAGTGTGGCTAAGAACTTCAAAGAATACCCTGAAGTGGTAGCCGAAGCTAAAAAAGAGCTCGCCAGCGTAAAAGCTGAAGCCGCAAAAAGCAATTCATCAGTAAAATGAGATAAAAAAATGAACAGATATATTACACTTATAGGTTTATGTATAGCGACTGTACTCCCTGCGATAGGGCAAAGTCGCAAGGATAGCCTCTCTACCAAAGTGGTAGATGTGGTAAAATCGTATGCCCCTACCATAGCCGATGCCAACAAAAAACGCGAAGATGCTAAGCTGAAAGACTCGCTTACAGTCAAGAAAAAAAAGATAGCCTATAGCATCAACTCTGTGCCAGTAGCTTCTACTTTCGTACCCGAAAAAGGAAAACCTGCCGTGGTAAAACCTAAGGCTATCCGCGAAGACTATACCACCTCATACGTGGGCGGAGGCGTCGGATTACTCAATACACTCTATGCCGATGCTAATATCACTTACCCGCTGACCGATAATGGCAGACTCTCTCTGTTGGTCGATCATATTTCAGCTAGTGATGATAATGAGGATATCATCCCAGAGATGAACTATTCACTTACCGATGCCTCTCTGCATTATGACTATCAAAGTCAAGAGATGTTATGGGGGCTAAAAGGTTATTTCGGCAGGAGTTTGCATAATTGGTATGGCATACGCCCTAATGTCTTTACTCGCAACGATTTGCGCGGCAAGGTGGACGATATGCAGCAGATTTACCTCCGTTATGGTGTGGGCGGCTACCTACAATGGCAAAACCCTTATTTCAAAGGCTTAGATTTTAGTGTAGATGCCCTTGGCGACCATTTCAACAGCAAAGAAGTCAATCTAAAAGCGCAACCTACTTTCGAAGTACCGCTAACTGACGAACAGTTAGTCCGCGCCCATTTGCTCTTAGATTATTACGAAGGTAGTTTTTCGCGCCAGCATAATACGCTTAATGAGCTCACTAACCGTTGGATGCTCTTTGGGCTAACCCCTTCCTATCAGCTGATGATTGATAACTTAAGCCTAAGGCTCGGGGTGAGTTTGCTGTATGTAGATGCTAACCGCTCCGACCAAGATAAGTTTAAGGCTTATCCTGCTGTAGAGGCTACCTACAGCCTAAGCGATGACGCTATCTTAGTTGGTGGCATAAAAGGCACTATGCAGCAGAATACTTTGTCAAAGCTCAGCAAAGAAAATCCTTTTGTAGCACCGATGCTCGAGCTCAAACCTACTAACGTACAAGCCGATGCTTTCGTAGGTATTAACGGCAAGGTAACTACCGATTTGCAATATCGCCTACAGGCAAGCTATCGCCAGAGTAAAGAAAAACCGCTCTTTACTACTTTCACCGAAACGCCTACTATCGCTAGCGAGATACTGCCTTACCAGTATTATAACGCCTTCAAGGTAGTGTATGACGAGGTGAATGATGTAGAGCTATTAGCAACCCTCAGCGGTAAGCTAAAGGATATTGTATACTTCACTTTCGAAGGGCAATATAACCACTACAAGGCGCGTACACAGATGGATAATACAGCGTGGAATCTACCCAGCGTAAAGGTATCGCTTTATACTGATTTCAGAATATTGTCTACCCTATACGCAGGTATGGACATTTTCTATATCGGCAATCGCTATGATTTAGACTATGTGCTGCCTACTACCGTTACCCCAGAGAAAATCACTCTTAATGGCTATTTAGATGTAAATCTCCACGCCGATTATACTTTTAGCAAGCACTGGCAAGTATTCCTAAAGGCTAATAACCTAAGCACTCAGCGCCATACCCTTTGGGCGTATTACCCTTCACAAGGGCTACAAATATACGGCGGGGTTAGATACCTGTTTTAGTGATTTTGATAATTTTTCACATTAGCTAATTTGCTAATATATAATTATTTCGTACTTTTGTGCCTTGATGAATGCAATAACTCTTGTCAAAGCGGCTCGCTTACGCACCTTGCCGCTATCAGTATCGGGTATTATCACAGGTAGTGCTGTAGCCCTACGCGAAAAACCTGAGGCTTTCCGTTGGGATATATTCCTATTAGCGCTCCTCACTACCATACTTTTTCAGATACTCTCTAACTTCGCCAATGATTATGGCGATGGGGTAAAAGGTACCGACAATGAGCACCGTATAGGTCCTGCCCGTGCCTTACAGAGTGGGGCTATCACACGTGAGCAGATGAAGCGAGTCGTGCTTATCACAGCGGCTCTTTCTATACTCTCAGCAATCGCTCTGATAATAGCGGCTTTTGGTAGCGAAAACCTACTTTACACGCTGGTGTTTTTCGTGTTAGGATTGCTTTGTGTAGCAGCGGCTATCAAGTATACCGTAGGGCGTTCAGCCTATGGCTATCGCGGATTGGGCGATGTGTTTGTATTCGTCTTTTTCGGCTTGGTCAGTGTGGTAGGCAGTCAGTTTTTGTACACCCAGCAGATTGATAAGGCCGTATGGCTACCCGCTATAGCTATCGGACTATTGAGCGTAGCGGTACTCAACCTCAATAATATGCGCGATTACGAAAACGACCGCTGTTCAGGCAAGCATACTCTGGTAGTCAAGATGGGTATTTCATTAGCCAAATACTATCATTATTATTTGGTTGTGATAGCTATGGTAGCGATGCTTGGTTATTCAGTATGGCGCTTACAAATGCGTTGGCAGTTGCTGTACCTTATAGCCTACTTGCCTTTGGTAGTGCATCTATTGTCAGTAAAACGCAATACAGAACTACGACTCTTAGATAAAGAACTCAAAATCGTAGCAATGAGCACTTTCTTGCTCTCGGTCTTATTCTTTATCGGCATCTATACTAACGTCTAACGACTAACAACTAATGTCTAACAACTAATAAACTAACGTCTAATTCAATAATAACTATGGAAGTAATTTACTACGGACACGCTTGTGTGGGTATCCGAATAGGCGACACCCACCTTCTTATCGACCCTTTTATCTCTGAAAACCCTTCAGCGAGTCACATCAATGTAAATGATGTACCTGCCGACTACATCCTCATCACTACGGCTCAGCAAGACCATACTTATGATGTAGAGAGCATCGCTAAGCGTACTAATGCCAAAATTATCTCTAATTACGAGATTTCTAACCATTATTTCAATTTAGGCATCGAAAATTCACACCCTATGGACTTAGGAGGGGCTTATAATTTCCCTTTTGGTTCAATTAAGATGGTACCTGCTTTGCACTCTTCTACTTTCGATGACGGTAGTGCCGGTGGTTGTGCTTGTGGTTTTATCATCAAAACCTTAGATAAAACTGTTTACGTAGCAGGAGCTACAGCTTTGCACTTCGATATGCAGCTTATTCCTGTGCGTTATAAAGTAGATTTAGCCGTATTGCCTATAGGTGGCAACTTTACAATGGATGTTGAAGATGCCATTATGGCTTCTGATTTCGTAAAGTGCAACAAAGTATTAGGCTATCACTACGACACCAATCCGCTTATCAAAATTGATGATAAAGACTTAGCTGTACGCAGCTTCAAAGCCAAAGGCAAAGAGTTAATTCTCTTAGGGGTTGGACAAAAAGTATTAGCTTAGCATAAGTTAATTAGCTAATTGACAAATTTGCTAATTTGCTAATCGGCTAATCGACTAATTTTCCCAGTATGTCAAAGAACGAACTGAAAGTCTTAAAACTTTTACGGCGCAAAGTTCTTATCTTTTGGCAAACTGAGCAAATACTTGTTGCGTGATGATACAACCTTGTCAAACAAAAAGTCAATAAAAAATGAAAAAACTTTTACTTATTACCGCGCTGCTCATAGCCTCTAACGGCTTAGCTCAGAAATACTTATCGCAATACGATATAGACGAAGAGCGCTTTGGCAATGAACGCATCTTCACCCTAAGCGCTAACGACGAACCCTTAGAGGGTGCCTATAAGGTAGCTATTGGGGGCGGCGATTACTACGAAGCTACTTTCAAAAAAGGTAGAATAGACGGTGCCAAAAAAACGTATAACGATAAAGGCGAACTTATTGTAGAAGAACACTACAAAAATGGTTTGCCCGAAGGGGCTTTTACCCAATATCACGAGGGCAAGGTAATACGCCTCACTACCTATAAAGACGGAAAGTTAGACGGCAAAAGCGCCCGCTATACTGATAAAGGGCAGCCCGATTACGAAACTTTCTATAAAGACGGTAAGAAAGAGGGTGAGTGGAAGTACTACGATGACGAAGGCAAGGTTGAGCGTATCGAAACCTATAAAAACGATGAGAAAAATGGCAAATGGTGGCGCAAAATGGTCAGCAATCGCGGCAATTACACCACTACTAAGTACTATACCAATGGCAAACCCTCAGGCAAATGGGTAGACCAGTGGGAAAATGGCTTGCTACGCGAAGAGCGCGACTATAAGGACGAAAAGACCTATACTCAGCGCAATTATCACCTAAACGGCAATCCTAAAAGCGAAGTGTCGTACAAAGACGATAAGCTGCACGGAGCTCGCAAGAACTTCAATGGCGCAGGCGTTTTGCAAGACGAACAAGTGTTCGAGGCTGATAAGCTCATCGCCCGCAAAATCTACCATTCTAACGGTAGACTAAAAGAGGAAACCAATTATAAAAACGATGAGAAAAACGGTAAGTACAGTCTCTATAACGAAAATGGCACTCTTAGCGAAGAAGGCGAATATAAAAACGACTTCAAAGAAGGAGTATGGCGCGAATACCAAGAGAATAATGTGCTGTACCGCGAACGTACCTATGTTGGGGGCATTCTCAACGGCGCGATGAAGATATATTATCCTAGCAAAAAAGTAAAAGAGGAAGGAATGATGAAGGACAACTACAAGCAAGGTGTCTGGAAGCATTACGACCGCACAGGGCGTTTAGCATACGAAGAAGACTACCAGCAAGGCACCGTAGTAAAACGAAAAGATTTTGACGAATAAAACTCAAATTATTTTATATGAAACTCAAAAACGCAATCACACTTTCTGCCATAGCATTGGCTACAATGCTCGGCACCACAGACCTTTATGCACAACAGAAGAAAGGTAAAAAATGCAAAAAGACAGAGCAAAACTGTCAAAAACCTAATTATGGTACACCCTCTGAGGTAAAAGCTAACGAAGGCGCTTTCAAAATTAAGCCTTTAGCATACGATTATGATGCTGTGAGCAACTACATCGATGCAGAAACGATGTACATTCACTTCTCAAAGCACTATGTAGGGTATTTAAACAACCTCAATAAGGCAGTCGAAGGAAAGCCTGAAGCGCAGAAGACTATCGAGCAGCTCCTCAGTACGCTCGATATGAGCAATGCTACCCTAAGAAACAACGCAGGGGGGTATTACAACCACAATTTGTATTTCGAACTTATCTCGCCAAAAGGAGGAGGTACCCCTACCGGAGCCTTAGCAGCAGCTATCGACCGCGATTTTGGCAGTTTCGAAAACTTCAAAAAAGCCTTTAGCGAGGCAGGAGCCAAACGTTTCGGTTCAGGTTGGGCGTGGTTAGTAGTCAATAACGGCAAGCTACAAGTAGTGAGCACCGCCAATCAAGACACCCCATTAATGCCAAACTTAGAGGTTTCAGGTACCCCTGTCCTTGCTATGGACGTATGGGAACACGCTTACTACCTAAAATACCAAAACAAACGCGCTGATTATATCACCAACTTCTTCAACGTAATCGATTGGACTAAAGTAGCCCAAAAATACGAAGAAGCCCTAAAAAAATAACCTTTTATAACACACACAAAAAAAGCTGTTCTTTTGCGGAACAGCTTTTTTTATACTTATATTTTAGTATTAATACGTAAGCGTTTGGGTAACAGTGCGGTCAGCAAATTTTAGCACTACTTGTGTAGGTTTTGCCTCGTTGTCGTAGGTATACTTGGCTACCATACTATTTGTTTTAGGGAAATTCTTTTGCGAAAAATGCTCAAATCTCTTATCGTAATCTAAACTACCTATACGCATTGCACTTAGATTTTCAAAATTGCTGCTTACTATTCTAAAAGCGCCGCGTCCATTGTAGTTAAGACCAGTAGTATAGGTATAAGTGAAAGTGCTACCTGCCGATTCTTCTTTAATTACATTCGAATTATTGTCGAAAGTATAAGTTTTTGAATAACTGCCTCCGTGAGCCAAAGTGGTACTTTCTACTACCTGATTACCAGTGTATACATAAGTAGAAGAAAATACAGTGCCGTGCCCGTCTTTTACTTTTCCTTTTATTCTGCCTTCAGCATCGTATGTAAAAGTAGTAGTTACCACTTCACCAGGAGCTGTCTTAAGAGTGCGTTCTACTTGTTTTTTGCTGTTGTAGAAAAGCTCTAAAGTAGCAGTAGGTACACCAGGTGTCTTTTTTTCTATTTTAGTAAGATAGTTCTCGCTGTTATAGCTAAACGAAATAGTTTCATTAGCACCTAATGTATTTTTATAGGTTACTTCTCTAAGCAAACGGTCTGTTACAGTATGAGTAAGAGTCGAAACCCCAGCGCCTTCTTGAGTAACAATAGTTTTAGGGTACTCAAAATTTACTATATAAGGGTTTGTTTCTTGTGGAGCAGGTTGTTCCCCTCCATTATTGTCGTTGTCTTTTTTGCAGGCTACTACCGCAAGGGCAGCTACTGCTACTAATAAAAATTTCTTCATTGTAGTGTGTTTTTAAGGAGTAAAAAAACTTTGTCAAAGTCCTGAGACTCTGACAAAGTTTAAAAGATTAATAGTTGTAGACAGTAGTAATAGTAGTAGTACCTCCTAATCCTCCTGTTTGTACTTCTACACTTTTGGTTACTACATTGCCATTATACTCGTATGAATAAGTATGAACAAGTGTGTCGTACTGAGTGCGTGAGGTCTTTTTACCTGGGTTATTAGAACTTTGTACAAGACGTTCTTTGTCAGCATAAGGAATAAAATTACCATAAAGATCAAAGATAGTAAAAGGAGATTTGCTACCTAAGTTTAATTTATTATCGTAATTTTCATAGGTAGTAGTACCTATATCAGTACCTTTTGTTTCTACTACATTCTTACCACTTAAAGTATGAGTATAGGTTCTTGCAGGATAAGTAGGGTCGTGGTCTTTATCAGTTACAACTACTTTATTAGCAATGCTATAGTCGTAAGTATAGTCGTGTTCATCAAATTGTCCTGGTATACCAACATCTGCTTTAGAAGTAGCGCTCACTACTTTTCCTTCAGCATTATGAGTATACTGATAAGTAGCAGTTTGGCTACCTGAAAGTACTAATTTAGTAAGTAAACCTTTTGCATCATAAGACAATACATAAGACTGACCTGTAGTTACTACTGAAGTAAGGAAGTTGTTAGCGTCATAATTCAAGGTATAAGTACCTCTGTCACTAAAAGCTATTTTTGTTAATAGTTTTCTAGCACTATCTACTGTGTAGGTAATAGTACGAGATCTAGTGCCAGTAGCATCTTCTGTAGTAATTACTAATGATTTAGGATAAGCGAAATCTACAGTTGTAGGTACAGAACCTTGGTCTGCCTTGACAGGTGGCTTAGGTTGTTCCCCACCATTGTTGTCGTCTTTTTTGCAGGCTACCACAGCAAGGGCAGCTACTGCTACTAATAAAAATTTCTTCATAATGTGTAAGTATTATTATTAAACGGGGCAAAGGTAACGTTTATTTTCTATACTTACCGTTAAATAAAAGTTAAATTTGTATTCTATTAGTAGCGCAACCTATCACTGCGTAAAGTATATCAACTTCCTCCTATAAATACTCAGTAACTTCGATTTAGAGATAAAACCGTAATACCTCCCATCAGAATGCACCACCGGCAGGTTCCACGCACCTGTATGCTGAAACTTGTCCATTACGGTGCTCATCTTATCTTTACCCGATACTATTGTCGCAGGGGCAGGCTGCATAAGCTCAATAGCCGTAATCATATCGTAATAATCCGCCTCAAAAATAAGGTGACGTATATTGTCGAGCAGAATTACCCCTTTTAGAACACCCGTTTCGCGCTCTAATACAGGATAAATATTCCTATTCGATACCCGCACCACATCCATTACCACCTCGCGCAGCTTCATATCAGTATAAACAGGCACAAAGTTGTGCTCTACCACCTGCTCAAAGTCCATTAAGGTCAATATCGATTGGTCTTTGTTTTGCGAAATAAGCTCCCCTTTCCGTCCCAATTCCATAGTGTAGATAGAGTATTTGTTAAAATACTTAGCCACCGAAAACGATACCGCAGCCGTCAGCATCGCCGGTACTAGTAGCGAGTAGCCTCCTGTTACTTCAGCGATGAGGAAAACAGCCGTCAGCGGAGCGTGTAGCACCCCTGTCATTAGGGCAGTCATACCCACAAGGGTAAAGTTAGGCAGCGCCGCCTTGTAGCCCAGTATCGGAAATTCGTTGATAATACGCGCAAAGCAATTTCCCATCACGCCCCCCATAAAGAGCATAGGCGAGAAAATACCCCCCACACCACCACCGCCAAAGGTCAGCGAGGTAGCCACTACTTTGGCAAAGGTCAGCCCCGCCAATAGCAGAATGATAATCCACGAGTTCGACAAGTCCCAACCAAAAATATTCTTGCTAAGCGATAGCTCAGGGTGTCCCTCCTTTAGGTGATTGATAATCTCGTGCCCTTCCCCGTATAGCGGAGGCATTATATAGATAAGCAACCCCAAAAGAGCCCCACCTATCACTATTTTCAGGTACGGAGCCGTTATTTTCTTAAAAAAAGCATTGATTTTCTCATATACAAAAGTAAAATAAGCCGACATCAGTCCCCCCACTATACCCAAAAGAATGTAAAACGGAATCCCTTGCAGCGAAAAGGCGCGAGTGATAGTCATCGGTATAAGCACTTCACTGCCAAAGAAGAAATAAGAAGTAAACACCCCGCAGAGCGAAGCGATAAACAGAGGAATGAGCGACGATAGCGTCAGGTCAAGCCCAAACACTTCTATAGCAAATAGAATAGCCGCGATAGGCACTTTAAAGATAGCTGCCAAGGCCGCCGCACAAGCACAAGCCAACAGCAACATACGGTTCGACTGGTTGATATGAAAAAACCGACATATATTAGAACTTATCCCAGCCCCTGTTACCACCATCGGACCTTCCAATCCCACCGAACCCCCAAAGCCAATAGTAATAGGGGCTACCAGCAGACTCCCATACGCCTGAAAGCGCTTCATCACTCCTTTTTGGTGAGCTACGGCATAGAGTATCGAGGGTATCCCGTGATTCACATCGTGGCGTATCACATATTTTTTCACCCAATACACCACCGCAAAGCCGATAGTAGGCAGCACAAAGTAAAAGCCATAAGTTACCGTTTGGGCTAATTGCCCGTCTAATAGCCATTGGATAAAGTGAGTAAACGACCGCATCGCAAGGGCAGCCAGCCCTGTGATGATACCAATTACTCCGCTCAGTAGCAGAATAAATTGACGTTCGCTAATGTGCTTCACACGCCATATAAGGAAGCGTTTTAAGAAATGTTGAGTCATTTTTTGTTACGGATAGTTCAGCTTTTTTAGTTACAGATAGTTCAGCTTTTTTAGTTACAGATAGTTTAGTTTTTTAGTTACAGATAGTTTAGTTTTTTTAGTTACGGATAGTTCAGCTTTTACGAGTGGCAAAAGTACAAATTTATTTTGGATTACCACGCCTCCCCACAATGTTTATATTTTCACACCTCCCACCTGTCTCACCAGTCCCACTCGTCCCACTCGTCCCAGCCCTCTCAGCCTTCCCATTCCTCCCACAATCGCCCGTGCGGCTCGCACTCCCACAATCGCCTTTGTATTAACGGTTAGCATATTATATTTTTACTAACATATCAAAAACATTACCTATATTACCATAGTTACCAAGAGTCATCTGAAGTGCCATCAACTTTAAAATTAATATTATCAATATTCAGATTTTCTATAAAAGGTAGTAGAGAAACTTTCTTAAAAAAGAATTCGTACCCACATTCTTCAGTGTTTAGGTTATTTCGAAATCCTAAAATATCAACTGAATAATTTCCTTTAGGAATTATAAAACTATCATCTACTCCTATTCGTTCATCTTTTGACGGAAAATTTAAGTAATAATCAGGTTTCCAATTCATTATAGCATAAATATCACTAATAATAACATTTTCACTTTCAACTCTAAAAGGAAAAGAATAAGGGGTTTTAAAGAGTTTCCATTTAGGGTCTATTTTACTTTCTTCTTCTAAGTTAACAATTATTTCATAGTCCCAAATTTCAATGGTATAAATAGGCAGAAGCACACCTTCATTTATAGCTTTATTACCTACTTTAGGATTCTGAATAAAAAAATCTAAAAGATTTGTGCTTTTTATACCTTCTGAGTGTACAAAATTAGCTAAAACAAGAGGGTCAAATAAGACCATTCCTTGTAGATTTAATGAAATTTTTGTTTTGTAGAACATATTTAAAATAAATTTTACTCTTTTATTACTACAATTAGACTTATTTTTATCCCATTCTAATTGCTTATCAACTGTCTCTCTAATTGCAATATTAGTTTTTCTTAGATTTTAGTCCCACTCGTCTCACATCTTTGCCCGTGTGTTAATGGTTAGCATATTATTTTTATTAAAATCCCTTATACTCTCTAATCTTCTAGTTGAACATATTTCTTCTAATAATGCTTTTTGTGTTTCAATTTCTTCAGCAATAATTAAATTATAATTTTCCTCCAATTCATAGCAAATATAAAAACATTGGAAAGGCATATCGCTACAATAGTTAATACTTTTGATGTTTTTATTTATGATGTAATCAAAACCATAGGCAACACACAAAGGAGGTTTTTGAGCCAAGTCCGATATAGTAGTAGCGATTTCTTCCATATCAGGAGTTAGTACATATACGCAATCATCTATTATTTTCTCAAGGGTCGAATAGTCTATTTTTATGTCATTATTAGCATAGAGAAAACCTTTACACAAAAGATTTTTTAACTCTTTATAATGACTAAAGTCATAAATTTCTGTATGATTATTGCATAAATCATAATATAAGGGCATCATTCGTTCAGCCATTGAGAAAGCAAAAAGGGCTCTCTCTCTATCACTTAAGGATTCTATTTTTTGATATATTATTGCATTATCCATATTTACAACCTTTTTGCCTCTTTCTATTTTTCTTACCACTTCTTTTCCACTCACTTGTCCCACTTGTCTCACCTGTCCCACTCGTCCCACCAGTCTCACCAGTCTCACCTGTCCCACTCGTCCCACTTGTCCCACTTGTCTCACTTGTCTCACCTGTCTCACAATTGCCCGTGCGGCTCGCACTCCCACTCGCACTTTCCCAAAAATTTTCTCTTTACTCTTACACTATACTTACCATATACAAACGATACAGGAAGAGCGAACAAAAAGCGAAAAATCGGCGAAGTATAAACATCTAATAAAAGTTCCCAAAGTAGTATGTTTTACTTTTCAGTTATTCTAAAAAAATCGTTGCAAATATACGGTGTAATTGCCAATTAAAAAAAAATTTCTATCTTTGCAGTTCAATAAAAAGATTAATTAACTATGTCTTGGTTTAAAAGAACAGCAAAAGGAATACAAACCTCTACAGAGGAGAAGAAAGATATCCCTAAAGGATTATGGTTTAAATCGCCCAGCGGCAATATAGTAGAGCAAGATGAGTTGGTTACCAACTTCTATGTAAGTCCTGATGACGATTACCACGTGCGCATTGGCAGTAAGGAGTATTTTCAAATACTGTTTGACAATAATGAGTTCAAAGAATTAGATGCCAATATGGTCTCTAAAGACCCTCTTTCGTTCGTAGATACCAAATCTTACGACAAACGTTTAGAAGAAGCCACTAACAAAACGGGGCTCAAAGATGCCGTTCGTACAGCGGTAGGCAACTCTAAGGGGGCGCCTATTGTCATTGGCTGTATGGATTTCGCTTTCATTGGCGGTTCTATGGGTAGTGTAGTGGGCGAGAAAATATGTCGTGCTATCGACTATGCTATCAAGCATAAACTCCCATTCCTTATGATTTCAAAATCAGGCGGAGCTCGTATGATGGAGGCGGCTCTTTCGCTAATGCAGATGGCCAAAACCTCTATTAAGCTTGCCCAGCTCGATGAGGCTAAGTTGCCTTACATATCGCTTTGCACCGACCCTACTACGGGGGGTATTAGTGCTTCCTTTGCGATGCTTGGCGACATCAATATCGCCGAACCAGGCGCGCTTATAGGTTTTGCCGGCCCACGAGTAGTAAAAGACACTACAGGGCAAGACCTCCCAGAGGGCTTCCAAACGGCAGAATTCGTTCTCGAGCACGGCTTTTTAGATTTCATCGTAAACCGCAAACAGCTAAAAGACACCGTCAATCTATACATAGATTTAGTGATGAATAGAAAAATCAGGTAGTAGGTGTTAGCCGTTAGTGGTTAGTCGCTAGTACTTAGACTATAAAAAAACAACTTATAAGACCAACATAACCAATGAATTTACCGAAGTACGATGTTTTGCCTGATGAAACAAAACATATTTATGAGTTTGTAAGTGAAGGAAAGAAAGGTTGTATATACAAAATGGTAAAGTTTCAGGAAACAAATTTAATAAATGTTTATAATTTAGGTTTTGGAGATGAAAATCCTATTACTGGTGAAATAGATGATAAAATTGTTTCTGATAACGGAGATATGGAAAAGGTATTAGCTACTGTTATCTCCATTATTTATGCTTTTACTGAAGAATTTCCTGATAAATGGGTATATATAACAGGTAGTTCACCTACAAGAACAAGGCTGTATAGGATAATTATTATGAAGTACTTATCTATTGTTGAAAGTGATTTCACACTGCGCTGTTGGCAAAATGGTGAGTGGAAAGATTTTTATCCTAATATCAACTGTCAAGGTTTTGTTTTAAAACGAAAAAACAATAAATAACTATGAGTACAGAAGAGAAAAAAGATTTAAAAACTATTGTAGACAAAGCAACAAGGAAAGTGCTTAAAGTAACACCTCATTATGTGCTTTTAGAGCCCGACCCTTCGTTGGATAAATATGCTAATAAGGTACTTTTTCCTGAGAAATTAGCACAAGCTAATGAAGCCTTAAGAGTAGCAGGTAACCCTGAATTTTAGCCGTTAGCCCTCTAACACCTAACGACTAATAGCTAGCGTCTAACATCTAACGACTAACGACTTAATGATCACATTCAAAGCACCGAGTAATATAGCCCTTGTAAAGTACTGGGGCAAGAAAGGGGAGCAGCTACCTGCTAACCCTTCTATTAGCTTTACGCTAAGCCATTGCTATACCGAAACTTCTATTGCCTACCAGCGTAGAAGTGCCGCTACTATGGCTACTGACGCCCCTTTTTCTTTTGATTTTAGCTTCGACGGACAGCCAAAGCCGTCTTTTCACCCCAAAATCGAAGCCTTTTTTGCGCGTATTGCTCCTTATTTACCTTTTTTAACGGACTATCATTTCAGCATTCACTCGCATAACTCCTTCCCGCACAGCAGCGGTATAGCCTCCTCAGCTAGTGCTATGGCAGCGCTTTCAGTATGCCTGATGCAGGTAGCTAGAGAGTTAGGACATACGTATACTGAAGAAGAGTTTTGGCAAAAAGCCTCTTTTTTGGCGCGTTTGGGGTCGGGTAGTGCCTGCCGCAGTGTCAAAGGCAGCATAGTGGTATGGGGGCAACATCCTTCTATTGCGGGCAGTTCAGATGATTATGGCATAGCCTACCCGCTCCAAGTAGCACCAGTGTTTGCTGATTTTCAAGATACTATCCTGCTCATCGACCGTGGGCAGAAGCAAGTCAGCAGCACCGTGGGGCACAATTTAATGCACGGACATCCTTTTGCCGAGGCGCGTTTTTCGCAAGCCAATAACAATATCGATCGCCTTATAGGGGCGTTTGCTACAGGCGATATCGATACGTTTATAGAGGTAGTCGAGAGCGAAGCCCTCACCCTCCACGCGATGATGCAGACCAGCATTCCGTATTTCATACTGATGCGCCCCAACACTTTGGAAGTTATTCAGCGCGTATGGCAGTACCGCAAAGACACCAAAGTGCCGCTTTGCTTCACCCTCGATGCCGGAGCCAATGTGCATCTGCTATACCCCAAAAGTGTAAAAGACGAAGTACAAACGTTTATCAAAAACGAATTAGCACACTTTTGCGAAGAAGGGAAATATATTAATGACCAATTAGCAAATTAGCAAATTAGCAAATCGGCAAATCGGCAAATTGACAAATCGACAAATTAGCAATGAATTGTAAAACAGTTCTTATTACGGGGGCAACTTCCGGTATAGGCAAACAAACCGCTTTGCTACTCGCCTCTAAGGGCTTTTTGGTGTACGGCACGGCACGCAATGTCGAGGGCAAGAACCTCCCTTTCCGATTGCTCCCTATGGACGTGCGAGAGCCAGCCACTATCAAGCAGGCAGTACAGCAAATCCTCAGCGAGGTAGGGCGCATCGATATCCTTATCAACAATGCAGGGGTAGGTATCACAGGGGCGGTAGAAGAGCTGCCGGCCGACCAACTGCATAACGTTTTTGCCACCAACCTCTATGGTGCTATGTCTGTAGTGCAAGAGGTTTTGCCTACTATGCGTGCGCAAAAGAGCGGACGTATTATCAACATTAGTTCTATAGCGGGCTATATGGGTTTGCCTTTTCGCGGAGCCTATTCAGCCAGCAAAGGGGCTTTACTGCTGATGACCGAAGCCTTGCGTATGGAGGTAAAAGCCTTTGGTATAGAGGTCTGCACCATTTCCCCGGGCGATTATGCTACCGACATAGCCTCTCGCCGTTACCACGCTCCCGTAAACGAAAACTCTCCTTATGCTGAGGTGTATGCAAAACAACTCCGCCTGATGAATGAGCACGTAGACAGTGGGGGCGATCCTAAAGAAATGGCCGAAAAGATACTCAAAGTAATCAACACCAAGCACCCCAAAGTGCATTATAAACAAGGCAGTTTCTTACAAAAATTTTCAATAGTCCTCAAACGACTTTTGCCCAGCAAACGCTACGAGCAAATGCTGATGAAACATTATCAATTAGCAAATTAAAAACCTAAGTAATATGAAATTCTTTATTGACACAGCAAATTTAGCACAAATTCAAGAAGCCCAAGATTTGGGCGTGTTAGACGGAGTCACCACCAATCCGTCATTAATGGCAAAAGAGGGTATCACCGGCAAAGAGGCGATACTCAAGCATTATACTAACATCTGCACGATTGTAGAGGGCGATGTTTCTGCTGAAGTAATTGCCACCGACTTTGAGGGCATCGTCCGCGAGGGCGAGGAGTTGGCAGCCCTTCATCCACAGATTGTCGTGAAAGTACCGATGATAAAAGACGGCATCAAAGCCATTAAATACTTTACTGATAAAGGCATCCGCACCAACTGCACATTGGTATTCTCAGCAGGTCAGGCGCTTTTGGCAGCCAAAGCAGGCGCTACCTATGTATCGCCTTTCATTGGTCGCCTCGATGACATTTCAGCCGACGGACTCTCACTTATTGAAGAGATACGCCTGATTTACGATAACTATAATTTCGAAACCCAGATATTGGCCGCCTCAGTGCGCCACACGATGCATATTCTCGAATGCGCCAAAATAGGCGCCGATGTTATTACCGCCCCTCTTTCGGCAATCACCGGACTATTAAAACACCCTCTTACCGACAGCGGCTTAGCACAATTCCTAGCCGACGCCAAGAAATTGGGATAATTAATACAAATGAAAAAATTATTTTTAACCTCATCATTCAGTTCAGTAGCAAAATTATTTGAAGATTTTGCTGCTGAACCCGTAAAAGGAAAAAAACTTGCCTTTATCCCAACAGCAAGTTTGGTAGAAAAAGTGCGTTTTTATGTAGAAGATGATAGGAAAGCCTTTGAAAAAATAGGGCTTATCATAGAAGAATTAGAAGTTTCTACCGCTACTACCGAAGAAATAGCTACAGCATTAGAGCGAAATGATTATATTTTTATCTCTGGAGGGAATACGTTCTACCTAATGCAGGAACTAAAAAAGAAAGGAGCCGATAAACTACTTATTGAACAAATTAATAACGGAAAGTTGTACATAGGTACTTCGGCAGGTTCTATTATTGCTTCACCTAATATTGAATTTGTTAGCGATATGGACGAAACCAAAAAAGCCCCTGAACTAACAGAATATTCGGGTTTGCATTTGGTAGATTTTTATTTTTTACCTCATTATTTGAACTTTCCTTTCAAAGAAATTACTCAAAAAATAGTAAATGACTATTCACAGAAAATAGATTTGCGACCTATTTCCAACAATCAAGTAATTACCGTTTTAGGTGATGAAATAAAAACACTTGAAAAACCCAAACGAGCAACAAAAAAATAATTTTAATGACACCCAACATTTTATTACAACAATTAGAAAATGACCTCCCTGAGGGAATGCAAATTCCCGAAGAACTCCGCCAACTCTACCAGTGGATAGAGGATAACGGATATTATGATAGGATTAGAAGTAGCAACCCCTCATAATATGAGGCGATGAACTTATTACAGACCCTTTTTTTGGAGTGGTTTTTTTGAAGTATCGGAGTAAATTAGGAATAAAAAATACATAACATTTCATAACAAACCTATGAACAACGAAGTATTACCTACAACATATTTAGGGAGAGAGCTCCCAAAAGAGTATGTAAACAGTATTGAAAAGGGAGAGTCCTTCCCCGAATGGCTCACAATGTTCCCTCATACAGAATACGAACACAGTACCGAGATTGAAGTATGGAGCAAAGAGTATCTCTTGTCGCATACTTATAGCAAATCTTTCTGCAATTATGCTTTCTTTACTCGTGATGATATTGATTTTTCGATGTTGCAAACCCGTGATGAAGACACTTTGACCCCCGAAGAACTCGAATCAGCCTTTGCTATAGGTGCTGTGAATGAAGGATTTGTGTTTATCAACCTGCACGATGGTTCGCTTTGGATTTGGTATCACGATATGTTTTGTGAGAAGATAGCTACAAACTTTTCTGATTTTCAGCATCTCCTTTCCTAAAAACCTGCAAAAGAAGATGAACAAATGCAAAACAATAGCTTTGCGGTCAGGAAAATTTGAAGAATATATATAGCCAATATATAAACGCAACAGAATGAGCAAACAACTCTATATCATAGCAGGTTGTAATGGCGCGGGAAAAACCACCGCTTCCTTTACTATTTTACCCGAAATACTTGGTTGCAAAGAGTTTATCAATGCCGACGAAATCGCTAAGGGGCTATCGCCTTTCCAGC
>ERZ772921.182-NODE-182-length-39992-cov-8.619075_pt1 | contig 39992 bp, 29 predicted proteins | sample MGYA00512117_ERZ772921 | MGnify/ENA primary metagenome ERZ772921 (study PRJEB29015, sample SAMEA2737944) | human oral metagenome | biome: human oral; feature: human-associated habitat; material: dental | place: China | collected 2150 ...
TCTTCCTTTTCGTACTAATTGTGAAATTGTTGGCATAATTTACAATACTATATATAATTATTTAATTGTTTGCTTGTTTAGCTATCTTATTAGTAATCAGCAGCAATTAGCCACTATTTTTCTAAGAGTTGGCTGCAAAAGTACTACATTTATTTGTAATACACAATATTTCTTTTTATCAAAAACACCAAGCCCTCTCCTGAAAATAAGCCGTCATTTAACGTCTCAATTTCAGAAAAACACTGATTATCAGATATATACAATTTATCCTCCGTCAGAAATCGCTGTATTACAACTTCTTACATTTTTTATACTTTGTTACAGATATAACAAAATAATTATTTAGCAAAAGTACTTTTTTGCTCTAATTCTCCCGCAATGTCGCTCCTAAACTTTGTTCAAAAGCGGTTTGCAGTTTCTGCATCGTTTTATCAATTTGCTTATCGGTGAGCGTTTTGTTTTCCTCTTGCAAGATAAAACTTACCGCATAACTCTTCTTGCCTGCTGCCAATTTATCACCCTGATACACATCAAATAAATTGATTTGTTTCAAAATGCTTTTCTCGGTCGCAAATGCTACTCTATATAGGTCAGCAAAGCTTACCTTATCATCAAGCAGTAGTGCTAAATCGCGACGCACTTCAGGATATTTCGATATTTCTTTATAAACTACCTTATGACCTCTCACTAACTCGAGAAGCGTTTCCCAATGCAAGTCAGCGTAAAGCACCTCTTGCTTAATATCAAAATCCTTAAGTATTTTGTGTTTCACTACCCCCATTGTGCCCAATAGCGTTTCGCCATACATCCAACGGAATCCTTCAGCGGCTACATTGTCAGTAGGTTCTAACGGAAGGGTGGTAACCTCTTTAAGTCCTAAACGCTCAAAAAGGGCTTCTACGCTACCTTTTAACTCAAAGAAACTCACAGGGCGTGGCGTAGTAGTCCAACTCTGAGGCAATTGGTTACCTGTCAGATATAATAATAGGTGTTTTTGTTCGTCGTACTTACCACCACTCACGCGGTAGTTTTTGCCAAACTCAAACAATCTGAGGTCTGAGCGTTTGCGGTTGATATTATAACTCACCACCTCTAAGCCCGAAAACAACAAATTAGTGCGCATATAACCCAAATCGCTACTAAGCGGATTGAGCAGCTTCACAGCCTCTTCAGGAGCAGCCTCATAGCTGGTGATTTCTTTTTCTGACACCAAACTGTTGGTCATTATCTCATAATACCCTTGCCCAATAAGCTGTGCCGCTACTACATTCTGCATATTCAAGTCGTCATACTTAGACGAATGCGACATCGAGGCGTTTATTTTCTCAGAAAAACTGATGTTGTTATAACCGTAAATACGCAATATCTCTTCTATCACATCTGCCTCGCGCTGTACATCTACCCGATAAGAAGGTATTAACAGACCCAAACCGCGTTCGGTTAGCGAATTTACCTTTATATCAAGTGAGTGCAAAATCGATTTGATAGTATCGCGTGGTATCTTCTGCCCGATGAGCTTATCTACATTTTCAAAGGCAAGAAATACCTGAAAATCGTCTTTCTTCTTAGGATAGAAATCTATTACATCCGATGAGATAACCCCACCCGCTATGTTTTCTATCAATACAGCCGCATACATCAGCGCGTATTTACAATCTTCTATATTGATACCTCGCTCAAAACGATAAGAAGCGTCGGTACTAATGCTATGTCTTTTAGCAGTCTTGCGCACTGACACAGGGTCAAAATAAGCACTCTCTAAAAATATGTTGCGAGTAGAATGGCTAACACCCGAATCTTGTCCGCCCAATACCCCTGCTATGCAAAGTGGTTTTTCAGCATCGTAAATCATTAAATCTTCAGCGTCAAGAGTGCGTTTTACACCATCAAGGGTAGTAAATACAGTACCCGCCTCTGCTGTTTTCACGATGAGTTTTCGCCCTACTATATGGTCGGCATCAAAAGCGTGCAAGGGCTGTCCAAGTCCGTGTAGCACATAGTTAGTAGCATCTACTACATTATTCTTAGGAGTGATGCCAATAGCTTTTAGCCTGTTTTGCAACCAAGCGGGCGACTCGCCTACTCGCACGTTCGAGATGGCAACCCCCGTATAGCGTGGCACAAGATTTTTATTCGTTATCTCTACGTCTACTTTTACTGAGCGGTTATCTACGTGAAATTTGGTAACCGAAGGGGTAATAAGCTCAAGCGATACACCTTTTTGTATAAGTCCCGCACGCAGGTCGCGAGCTACACCATAGTGACTCATTGCATCGGCGCGGTTAGGGGTCAGTCCTATTTCAAACACTTCATCAGTTTCTACCTGAAAAATCTCAGCACAAGGGGTACCAACGGCATATTTATCATCGAGTACCATTATGCCCTCGTGACTTTCGCCTAAGCCCAACTCGTCTTCAGCGCAAATCATACCGTAACTTTCCTCTCCGCGTATTTTTCCTTTTTTTATTTCAAAAGGCTTCCCTTCGTGGTCGTACAGTACAGTTCCTATAGTAGCTACAGGCACTTTTTGTCCTTTAGCCACATTAGGAGCGCCACATACTATCTGTAGTGGTGCTTCTTGACCTACATCTACTTTGGTAATTTTCAGTTTATCAGCATTAGGGTGTTTTTCGCACTCTAATACCAATCCCACTACCACACCTTTCAGTCCGCCTTTCACACTTTCAAAAGGTTCGATACCTTCTACCTCCAAACCCAAATCAGTAAGGATTACGCCGGTTTCTTCTGCAGCGAGGTCTAATTTTAAATACTGTTTTAACCAGTTATACGATATTTTCATATAGTTCTTTTTTCAATTAATAAATTTGTATATTGGCAAATTTTATTGTCATATCAACATCAAATCAAGAAACATTTGTCTTACCTCTTCTTGTTCATCTTTATTGGTTATATACTGAAAACCAAATCTTTCATAAAAAGGTAATGCTTGCCTATAAGCATCTACTGTTATCAATCTGCAAGCCTGCCTTTTATTAAGCTCTATACAGTCGCTTATTATATTTTTCAGAATCATACTACCCAAGCCTTTCCCTTTATAGGTCTTATCAATTCCTAAGCGACCTATTTTTAGCGAGGGTATATTCTTCAAATGCCTTTTCCTATGAGGTATTAAGTTTTGTACAAACTTCTTATACTGACTTTTAGAAGGGAAAAGTTCTTCTCTTATCTGTAAACTATCATTTAAGACACTATAAAAACCTAAAGTACGCTCCTCATTTTCTATAATAAATGTAGTAGTAAGCATTTGCTTTTGATAAAGAATAGCTTCTTTAAATAAAAAGTCATTTAAATCTTCATCTTCACAATCAAAAGGTTTTATGGTGTGGTTCTCTGAAAGTAACAGAACAGTTATTTTTTCTGAATTACTTGTTATCACTTTCTTCTTTTCTAAATAATGTTTTAAAATATCTTGCGCTTTCCTCTATTTCTCTACGGTCAAGCACAATACCTTTCTCTTTTAGATAATCTTTGTAATTATCTAATTTATTCAAAAAATCAAGGGCTTCTTGCCCTTCAAGCACTGGGGTAGGTTGTATCTCTCTTGCCATATCTCTTATTGTTTTCAGCGTGCAAAAGTACAAAAAATTAGTAAATTAGCAAACTGACAAATTTGCTAATTTACTAATCTGCTTATTTACCACTTAATTTGCTTCGTTGTTAGTAAGCTTAGCTACTTGTGCCGATGCAGTAAATGAGGTAATCATATTGTTGAGCATCTCGCTACCTGCTTCAGGCGAATTAGGTAGCAAAATAAGGTTACTGTTGGTTTGTTGTCCTACCGCTTGTAGCGTGTCATAGTGCTGAGTGATGACTATCAGCGCAGAGGCTTCTTGCGAGCTCACCCCTACTTTCTGTAGTACATCTACGCTTTCTACCAGTCCTCGGGCTATCTCACGGCGCTGGTCAGCAATACCTTGTCCTTGTAGGCGTTTGCTTTCAGCTTCTGCTTTTGCTTTTTCTACTATCAAGATGCGTTGTGCATCACCTTCGTACTGAGCCGCTACTTTTTCGCGTTCAGCAGCGTTAATGCGGTTCATCGCTGCTTTCACCTGTGCATCAGGGTCTATATCAGTCACAAGGGTTTTAATGATGTCGTAACCATAAGTCTCCATCGACTCTTGTACCTCGCGTTTTACTGCTATAGCGATGTCGTCTTTCTTCACAAACACATCATCGAGCTTCATCTTAGGCACCTCAGCGCGGACTACGTCAAACACATAGCTGGTAATTTGGTCGTGTGGGTACTCAAGTTTATAGATAGCATCGTATACTTTTTCTTTGATAACCACAAACTGCACCGATACTTTTATCTTTACAAACACATCGTCTAAAGTTTTAGTTTCTACTATCACATCTAACTGTTGAATCTTAAGACTGATGCGAGCCGCAATCTTATCAATGATAGGTATTTTCATCTGCAAACCCGAATGGCGAATGCTCTCAAATTTACCAAATCGCTCAATAGATACTGCCGTCTGCTGACGTACGGTGAAAAAAGTAGAAAGCAGAAATACCACTGCTAAAAATACTAAAATGTAAAAAGTAATACTCATTTCTTTATAATTATTAATTGTTAGTTCTTAATTCAAAAAATTGGTTAGTAGTGCTTATACCAATCTTCCCCTGTAAGGTCGTAAATACGCTGTATCTTCTGTATGAAATCTTCAAAATCAATATTTAGGTCAATAAGCTCACCCGAATGAATGTCGAATACCCAGCCGTGTACCAACGGAGTGCGGTATTGCAGGTAACTCTCTTGCACTACAGCCATTTTAGTAACGTTGAAACATTGTTCTATTACGTTTATTTCCACAAAACGGCGGTATCGTTTATCTGCATCGGCGATAGCATCTAACTCCTCTTGGTGCAAGCGATACACATCGCGAATAGTCCGCAACCAAGGGTTTAGCAGTCCGTAGTCTTTAGCCTGCATCGCTGCCTTTACCCCACCACAATCGTAATGCCCACATACCACTATATGCTTCACATTCAGGTGTTCTACCGCATACTGTATCACAGCTGTCGAACTCATATCAAGGGTATTAACTACATTGGCTATATTGCGATGCACAAACACCTTGCCAGGCCCTACCCCCATCATCTCTTCAGCGGCTACCCTACTGTCCGAACAGCCTATGTACAGATAGTCCGGATTTTGGTCAGCAGCTAATTTTTCAAAGAAATGCACATCAGCCGCTTTCCTATTTTTCACCCATTGCTGGTTATTCTCAAATATTTGTTTGTACGTATCCATAAAGTTATTATTTAGCACTTCTCATCTTCGCAACAGCAGTCAGGGGCGTCAATCTCAAGGGTTGCGTGACTGATATGCTGATGCAATAAGGTATGCTTCAGTTCTTTCTTCAGCTCCATTACCTCCTTAAGCGGCAAACATTCTTTCAGCACTATATGCGCCGTAAGGGCGTTTTGCGAACTACTAAGTGCCCAGATGTGTATGTGGTGTACGCCAGCTACTAAGGGGTGCGCCTCGAGCTGTTCTCTAATATGCGACCCATCTACATCGGCAGGCACACCGTCTAAAATAAGTTTTACACTTTCTTTCAGCAAGCCCCAAGTAGAGAAGAGTATCACGATAGCCACTACAAAACTGCTGATAGGGTCAGCTATATTCCAACCGGTGAAGTAGATAATCGCTCCTGAAACAATCACCCCTACCGACACTAAGGCATCGAGCATCAGGTGCAGAAAAGCGCCTTTGATATTAATATCGGTCTGTTGTCCTTTGTAAAACAAGAAAGCTGAAACAGCATTGATAACTACTCCTATAAAAGCGGTAATCATTATAGCCGAGCCTGCCATTTCGGGCGGCGAAGAAAGTCGTTCAAAAGCCTCAATAAAAATCTTAACTACTATATACATCAGCAGCACTGCATTGATAAGCGAGGCTAATATCGAAGCTTTTTTATAGCCATAAGTATACAATTGGGTAGCGGCCTTATGGGCGAGCTTCATACCGATAAGCGAAATAACTAAACTAGCTACATCGCTTAGGTTATGACTGGCATCAGAGATAAGGGCTAACGAATTGACGCTAAAACCTACCACAAATTCAATAATCGTATAAAGTAGGTTTAACCCTATACCTATGTAGAAAGCGCGATTTAGCTGCTGAAGGTCAGCTACTGAATGCTCGTGGTGATGATGATGGTGATGGTGGTGATGTTCTTCTTCCATAAACGATGGCTCATTTAAAGTTTTTTGCGACTACAAAGGTAGAACTTTTTTTGTAAAAACAAAAAATTATTTGCCGATTTATCAATTATTTGCCGATTTGCCTTTTGCACATTATCAGCACTCCTACAATCACTAAGCACCAAAGCCAATACTGATAAGTTGTGCCTTGCTCGCGCTGCTCTTGCTTTTGATATTGCTGCACTTGGTGCGCCTCTACCCTACTCTGGTCTGCTCTTTGCGCTACCAAAGCGCTCGTTGCCTCCTGCTGATGCACCTCTTGTTGTTGCTGTAGCTTTATGCGGACTTTCGCACTGCTACTATCGCGCGGAGGTTGCCATTCAAACTCTAAAGTAGCGCCTTGCCACTGATGGTGTGCCTGCCTTTGTGCAGCAGTCGCTATTTGCTGTACGCTATCTCGCTGCACTTCATAGCGCTGTGCCGTATATTGTTGTTCAGTACGGACTACCCGCCTACTGCGGCAGCCTACAAGTCCTATCATACATACTAACGATAGAACAAACGGAATATTAGGTTTCTTTTTCATTTTTATATCAGTTAATTAATTTCATTTCATCTGTTATACTCATCGAATTGACAAATCGTCAAATTGCCAAATCGTCAAATTGCCAAATCGTCAAACGCGCCGTGACCGCCATCCTCTTGGGCATTACTGCGCTCTTCGTCTTCAACCTCTTTTATCTCAAGGGACTCGCTAATGCGCTGCACGACGAGGCCGCACGCGTCGTGATGGCTTGTATCGAGAGCGCCGATAGCAAGGAGCTACAACTGCGTCTGCAAAAACGCCGCGCTGATCCGAGCGTGAAGCACAGTGCGATCCTGATCGAGAAGAAAAAAGACAACGACTCTATCGTGACGATGCGTAATGCTTCGATCGGAGAGAGGCATACCACGGTGGTGACGGTCGTTCCTGCGGAATCGCCTTACATCGAACTCGAGCAACTGGCTCGCGAGGTGCGCACTTCTATCCATCAACAGTTGGACACTTCGTATCCCGTCGATCTTCAGGCCTTGGATAGCTTGATAGACGCCGAACTCCGCGTCCGCGGTATGGCGCTCCGTGTGTTTCGTACTGAAATCGTGGACGAACGGACCGGACACGTGTTGCAAGCCTCCTTTCCGCACAGCATGAAGCGTCCGACCTTCAAGCATGTGGCGGTTTACTCGTTCAATCCGGAGCGACACTATGCCTACCGTGTCTTTTTCCCGTCCCTTACGGGCGTCATCGTTCGCCAGATGGCTGGGATCTTGTTTTCTACCTTCCTCCTCATGGTCTTGCTGGCGCTGTCTTTTCGTTTCTTGATTCGCACCGTGATGCAGCAGCGCACGCTCGAGGAGATGAAGGATGACTTTACGAATAACATGACGCACGAGCTGAAGACACCCATCGCAGCGGTGTATTCCGCCGTCGACGCGCTCCTGAACTATCGCCAAGGGGAGGATCCCTCCAAACGTGCGCAGTATTTGCAGCTGTGCCTCGATCAACTCTCCCATTTGAGCGGATTGGTGGAGCAAATTCTCAACATGAGCCTCGAAAGACGGCGCGATCAAGACTTGCACCGCGAGTCCGTCCCCATCCGCGCGCTCTTGGAGCGGCTGACCCGGCTGTACAGCCTCCGTGCCGGCCGTCCCGTACGCTTTCGCACGGAGATAACGCCTGACGATCTGACCTTTCAGGCCGACCCCGAGCAGCTGGGTCATGCCATCGGCAATTTGATAGACAACGCCATCAAGTATTCCCCAGGCGAGCCGGAAATCACCCTCTGGGCCGGGTGTGAGGGGGCTTTTTGCGCCGTCACGGTGAGCGATCGCGGCTGTGGCATCCCTTCGGCTTCGGTCGGACGGATCTTCGATAAGTTCTATCGTGTTCCCGCCGGTGATCGTCACGATGTGAAGGGCTACGGACTCGGTCTTTACCACGTCCGACAGATCGTGGAGCGCCATGGAGGACGAATTACCGTGTCGCCTCGACCTCGTGGCGGCTCAATCTTCAAAATACAGATCCCGAAATGACTTATACATCCTATCAGACAATGGAAAATCAAAGTAATCCCAGCATTTTATTGGTCGAAGACGACCCCGCGCTGGCATTGATCATCAAGGACACACTGGAAGGCGAAGGATTTCAGGTCACACACACCGCCGATGGGTTGCATGGTCTGGATGGCTTCATGCGTTGTAGGCCTGACCTCGTTGTGGCTGACATTATGATGCCCGGAATGGACGGCTTCGAGATGGTCCGTCGTATGCGCCGCGTCGACACCACCACGCCGATCTTGTTCCTTACCGCGCGCTCGTCATTGAACGATCTGGTCAAGGGGTTTGGCCTTGGCGCCAACGATTATCTGAAGAAGCCCTTCAAGATGCTCGAACTCATCGTGCGGATTAGGGCCTTGCTCGGTCGTCCGACACCTACCGAGCGCGTTTTGCCGACCGACACCGAGTCTCCCGTCCTCCATTTCGGCCGCTACACCTTCCAGACCGCCGCGCAACGTCTGATCGACGCAGACGGAGCGGCCCAGGAACTGTCGTACATGGAAAGCGAGATCTTACGCAGGCTCATCATCGGCAGTGGAACCCTCGTTGAGTTCCGCACGCTCCTTCTCGACCTATGGCACGATGACAGTCCCTACAACCGTAACAGCCTGCACGTCTTCATCCATAAGCTCCGCCGCCGCCTCTCCGCCGACCCCCATATCCGCATCCTCAACATCCGCAGCTTAGGCTATAAGCTCGTTGTCGAAGGGTAGTGCGTTGACGAACCCGCCCTCATGTACCCCGGACAGCTTCCCCGGCGTCGGCAGGGGGGGCGATTACGGATTGTAGAGATTGCGGTCGTAGAAGTCCATGATTTCGATCTCCATGCGGTAAGCGCGAGCTGCGGGGCCGTCGGGGCGGATGGCTGCGGAAGCCAGATAGTCGTTGATGGCCTCGCGGATACGCCCCGCCTTGCGGTGAGCACGTCCGCGGAGGTAAAGCGCCTCGTCACTGTCGGGGTGAGTGGCCAAGTAGTCGTTAAGAAGCTCGATCGCGTCGGTCATGCGACCTTCATCAATCAATTGTCTGATTTTATCCATGCGATAGGTGTGTATGTGAGAAAATACAGGTGAAAAGTGGGTGGATAGCGGTGGAGGGGAGGGTCAGAAGCAGCGGATATAGCCGACGGAAAAACTGTCGTAGAGGTTGTCATAAACGCCGTAGCGAAAACGAAGGGAGAGAATGTTTTTGCGGTATTCATACTCGAGCTTGTAGCGGTAGGTGGCGGGATGGTCGCCTGTGTTTTTGTAGCCACTAAAGCCGGAGTAGTCAGCGGCGAAAGAGACGTTGTAGAGGCGTCCGCTCAACCCGGCGCCGAAAAGCAGCGCGTCGTTTTGGCGATAGACCGCATCGTTCGTCATCCAGCAATAGAAGCCGAGCATGCCCTGTAGTCGGAGAGCGACGCGTCCGTCGTCGAGTTGGAAGAGGTCGCGTCCGGCAGTGGCATCGAACCAGTACGAGGCCGCGTCGGTGTATCGTGCGTCGGCCAACCGATTGCCGCTGGCCGTCTTGAGATTGGCGCTGAGCATCAGGTCGAGCCAGCGGTCGCTACGGACCACTTGATAGAAGGATCGAAGGATAAAGTCGCCAATGCAATACTCCGGCGGACGACGCTCGGCCGCATGTCTACGGAGCTGCGTGGTGCGTGACATCTGATACGTTTCACCCACGACACCGCTCATCTCTACGCCTGCGCGTCCGTCGGCTATGGGGATAAAGAGACGCGCAAAGAGATCGGCCGTGCGATCGCCGGCTGCTTCGTGATATTCGCCGCGCAGCTCCAGCTCCCATCGCTTACCGATACGCCCGTCAGTGAGCTCTGAAAGAGGGAAAGCGTTCGGGCCAAAATATCGAGGCGTGTAGTTCAGGAGCTTCATGCGCTCCCGCCAATCCATCCAAACACCATCCTCTTCTATTCCGGATAGTTCGGACTGTGCCATTGCGGCGAAGTGCGTCGTAATGATCATCATCCAAGTGATCACGCTGACAGTAATCCATCTATTCATTTCGTTACCATAAAAACGGGCGCAAAGAAAAGGAATAAGCCAGAAGCTGTTTGGGGCTTATTTTTTGCGGTTACGGCATCTGTGGCCTGGGGGGGCGCGGCGGGGCGGCTGTTAGGGGATGGACGAGCGGCGGGGTGTCGCCGGATCGAGTGGCAAGGCATCGACGAAGGGAGGGCCGTCGTCAGTCGAACGTAGCCGACTTCGATGAATGTATCGCTATAGACACCGGAAGAGGTGTCGCTTATACAATATGGTGAGGTTTTGTAACTGATAGAGAAACATCTTTATCAAGATGTACGGCCCTTATTTCATATGTCATCGTCTCTTAGGCTTGGTGCATAGGCTATACGCCTTATATAAATCTGGCTTATACGAAGTGTCTACGAAAACAATACGCAGGAATCTATTCATAGACAGGATGTATATATATACATTACGTTCGCATCTTTACTTATACATAGTGGATATATTTTATATACGATGGATATTACACTTAGGCATAGTGTATGAGTATAAAATACGGTGGAAAAATATGCTCATACAGTATGTAGATGATAAAAAGACGTCGGATGGAAAACTTAGACAGGTTGTATAATCCAGTATGACATGCGAATGAATGAGCTTACATGATGTAGGAGTCTGTTAGGTAATGGATTGTATGGCCATACATGATGACGATATGAGAAATAGGACGGATCTTATTGCTTCATAAAGTGCATATATCTGGCCTATGAAGGAGAGAAAGGCTATACCTTGTTGTATCTTTGCGCCGTAAAACTATTGGGAGGTAACTCATGGACGATGAGAAAATCTTTTTGCCGGATGCCGTACAGATTGATGTGGATGGCATCTCACATTTCAGCTCGAACGAGCACGCCGGGATGAATGATGAATTGTTCATACTGGTGGCGAAGGCAGGGGAGGAATTGCTGCTACTGCCTAAGGGATTGATGGCACGGTGGGAGGCGGCCATCAAAGCGGAGATGGGGCATGTGAAAGGCAGGCGGGGGTCGGAACTGACAAAACAGCTGAGGGAGCTGGATCGCGAGCGGGTGAAAATGCTTGTCAACCTGTTCGACATGATCCGTGGGAACCGCCATTCGCCGATCGAGGCGCAACGGAAGGCGTCCGAACGGCTGACCCTGAAATTGGGGCGATTTAGGCGCACACGACGGTCGATGTCAGGGCCGCTGCGGTCGGTAGACATTGAAAGCATCGAGCTTCACCTCAACGAATTGGCCGCTGACGTGGAGACGCTTAGGCTCAAGAAGACGGCTGATCGGCTGCATGAGTTGAACGAGCGTTACCAGGCGATGACGAGGCAACGAACCGACGAGGCGCTGGCGCAAAAACGGCGGCCCATGACTGAGCTGCGCCCGCTGACGGACGAGATCTTCGCCATGGTGCGCCGGTATGTGGAGGCCAGTTATCTGTTCGCGAAAACGGATGCGGATCGGGCCAAAATCTACCAGCTGGTTATGACGATGAATCGCGTGACGTCTGAGCGTCGTGCGGGCTTTCGGGAGAGCCAGACGAAGCGGCGGCAGGCCCGGTTGGAGCGCCAAAAGACAGCAACGGAGGGACAGGCATGAGGACGATTTACGACGCGGCCGAGCGGGTCGATGGACGCAAGTTGGCCGCCACGGTGGGCTTCTTTGATGGTGTGCACGCGGGCCATCGGTCGCTCATTGCGCAGCTTCGAGAGGTGGCTGCAGAGCGCGGATTGGCGTCGGCGGTGTTCACCTTTCCGGTGCATCCGCGGCGCGTGTTGCAGGCGGATTATCGGCCGCAGCTGCTGGATACTTTCGAGGAAAAGCTGGCGCGGATTGGGGAGACGGGCGTGGATTATTGCGCCGTGCTGGACTTCACGCCTGCGCTGGCACGGCTGACGGCGCGCGAGTTCATCGAACGATTAGCGGCGGAGTGGGGCGTCAGCACGCTGGTCGTGGGCTACGATCACCGCTTTGGGCGCGATCGCGCGGAGGGGTTTGAGGCGTATGTGGCGCATGGGCGCACGGTGGGGATGGAGGTTGTTCGCGGCGTGCCCTATCTGCTCGAGGATGGGACGGCGGTCAGTTCGTCACGGATTCGGGCGCTGCTCACGGAATGCCGGGTGGAGGAGGCCGCGCGGATGCTGACCGTGCCCTATCGCTTGCATGGGCATGTGGTCGGCGGACAGCAGATCGGGCGAACGATGGGCTTCCCGACCGCCAACCTGTCAGTCGACGAGCCGCTGAAGGTGCTTCCGGGCGACGGCGTGTATGCCGTCCGGGTGCGACTGCATGGCATGGCCTACCGGGGGATGCTCTCGATCGGCAACCGGCCGACGATCGGCAATCGGCCGACGGCGGTGGAGGTGCACCTGCTCGGTTTCTCGGGCGACGTGTACGGCGAGGCGCTCGAGGTGGAGTTTATCCGCCACCTGCGTGCGAACCGACGTTTTGACAGTTTAGACGCACTGCGCGAACAGCTGGAACGCGACCGCGAGACAGTGGCCGGCCTGCCGATCGACGGCGTCGGGGAGGCCGAGAGGTGCTGAGGAAGATCTTAGCGACGGTCGGCACGCGGTACGTGATCGCGGCGCTGAACTTGGCGCTGATGCTTATCAACAGCCGCGTACTGGGGCGTCACGACATGGGCGTAGCGGGCGTGGTGTTCGCGTCGGCCAATGTGGCAGTGATGTTGGCCAGTGTGCTGTGTGGGAACACGATCGTGTACTTCATGCGTTCGAAACGACTCAGCGTAGTCGTCAGTGCGGCCTACGTGTGGGCGATGGTGGGATCGGGTGTAGCCTGCGGTGCAATGGCCGCTGTGGGGATGCTTCCGACAGGACTTGGCGGCGTCGTCTTCGGGCTGGCGGTGCTGCTTTCGTTGGTCAATGTCCATCTGCGCGTGCTACTCGGATGGGATCGTATTCGGGCCTTCAATGCCGTGTTCCTCGTTCAAGGTGCAGGGCTATTTTTCGTGTTACTCGGGCTCTATTACGTGGCAGGGCTGAAAAATCTGGGGGGATATATGCGGGGGCTTTTCCTGACAAACTTGGCTGCGTGGGCGGTGAGTCTTGTGCTCCTGCTACGCGGTGTGACGCGGCCGAAGGGCGGACTATCCGTCAAGTCGTGGCTGCGCGACACGGGCGAGATGTTTCGCTACGGCCTGTGGAGTAGCGTGGACAATTTGGCAGAGAACCTTTCGGCGCGGCTGAACTACTTCTTCCTGCAACGCTTCGGCGGCTACGGCAGCGTGGGCCTGCTGGACGTGGGGACACGCGTCTCGGAGAGCCTCTGGCACGTCAGCCACGGGGTGAGTTTTATTGCCTACAGCGAGATCACGCGGGCCACAGAGGTAGAACGCCGTCGGCTGACAGCCGTGCGACTGCTGGGACCGACGGTGGCCGTGCTAGCGGTGGCGATGGGCGCGGTGTTGTGCATCCCGGAGTGGGTGTACACCGAGGTGCTGTTTACGCAGGAGTTTGCGGGCATACGCGACGTCATCGCGGGGCTGTCGGTGGGCATCGTGGCCTTTGGAGGGAACCGGATCCTGAGCCATTACTTCATCGGCACGGGGCGGGTGCGAGTGAGCGCGGCGTGCTCGTTGGTGGGATTGGTGCTGCTGTGCGCGGCGGCTGCGGTGCTGGTGCCGCGGTGGGGGGTGACAGGCGCAGCGGTGGCGTCGAGTGTAGCGTATGTCGGTATGCTGACGTTTTCGATCGTGGTGTTCCTCCGGATCACGGGGACGAAAGCGATAGAGTTGCTGCCCGATCCGGTGTCGATCGTCCGGCAGATCCGAGCGCGCCGGCAGGGCTAACCTCGCCCGACTGTTTTTCATCTTTAGTTATTCAATTGCTTATGGCTGAAGCCAAACAAATTCAAGCGCTGGAGCAGGAGCGCATACCTCGCCTGCTATTCAATTATGCCGTGCCCGCAGTGGTTGGGACGGTAGTCAACTCGTTGTACAACATCGTGGATCGGATCTTCATCGGTCAGGGCGTGAGCGAATACGCGCTCTCAGGACTGGCCATCACGTTCCCGATCCTCCTCTTCCTGCAAGCCTTCGGTATGCTGGTTGGCGCCGGTGCATCGGTACGGGTATCTATCCTGCTCGGGCAGCGCAACACCCCTCGGGCAGAGCAGACACTTGCCAACGCCGTCTACCTCACGCTCGTCACGCAGATCCTTACCATCATTCCGTGCTACATCTATATGGAGCCGCTGCTGCGACTCTTCGGCGCCAGCGACCGCACGTTGCCCTACGCCGTGGAGTACCTGCGGATCGTCATCCCGGCCAACTTCTTCGCGGCCTTCAGCTTCGGCTACAACGCCATCATGCGCGCCTCGGGCTATCCGCGCAAGGCCATGACGACGATGCTCCTCAGCGCGCTGATCAACGTGGTGCTGGACTATGTTTTTATCTATCCCCTGGGCATGGGCATCCGCGGCGCAGCCATCGCCACGGCTATAGCGATGGTGATCTGTGCCGTCTATGTCTTGGCGCACTTCTTCCTGCCGGGTAGCGTCGTGCGGTTTCGTCGGGCAGCCTTCCGCCCGTCGTGGGCTATCGTGCGGGCCATCACGGCCATCGGCATCGCTCCTTTCGCCATGCAGCTGACGGGTAGCGCGGTGAACGTGCTCATGAATCGCTCGTTCGTGGCATACGGCAAGACTCCCGAGGAGTCCGATCTGGCCATCGGCGCCTTTGGCATCATCAGCAGCTATGCCATGCTGATCGTTATGCTGATCCTTGGTGTGGCGCAAGGCATGCAGCCCATCGTGGGCTTCAATTACGGTGCGCGCCACATGCACCGCGTGCGTATGGCCTACGCTTACAGTGCGGGCACGAACCTCTTCTTCAGCTTCGTCGGCTTTGCCGTAGCTATGCTCTATCCGCGGGCCATCGTCAGCCTCTTCACCACCAGCGAACCCTTGATCGCACTTTGTACGACGGCCCTGCGCATCGGTATCATGGGCGTTTCGCTCATCGGATTCCAGATCACTACCACGCAACTCTTCCAAAGCATCGGCTTCAGTCGGTTGGCCATCTTCCTCAGCCTGACGCGCCAGCTCATTTTCCTTGCCCCCGCACTGCTGATCCTGCCGCGCTTCCTCGGCCTCGACGGCGTATGGTGGAGCCTACCCGTCAGCGATATGGCGGCAGTTGGCGTTGCGGTAGTGCTGATCATCAGTCGGTGGAAGTTGCTTGAGGGCACGGAGGCGAAGACGGCCGACGCGTCGCCGGAGGAATGAGAGGGTGTGGCATCTCCACCGCCTTTTATTCGCCGTGTTCGCGGCGCCAAGAAATGTTGCGCGGGTGATGCTCGATGATTTCGCGGCGGAGCGCCTCGCGGTCAAGGTGGGTATAGATCTCGGTAGCGGTGATCGTCTCGTGGCCCAACATCATCTGGATACCGCGCAGGTTGGCGCCGCCCTCGAGCAAGTGTGTCGCGAAGGAATGGCGAAAGGTGTGGGGGCTGATGGTCTTCGTGATACCGGCCAATGCGGCGTACTCCTTGACGATCTTAAAGACCATGACGCGTGAGAGCGATCGGCCGTGCGGATTGACAAAGAGAATGTCCTCGAAACCGTTGGCAGAGGCGATGGCGAGTCGGTCGGGCAGGTAGTTGCGGATCTCATTGAGAGCCGTCCGCGAGATCGGCACCAAGCGCTCCTTGTTGCCCTTGCCGAGGACTCGGATATAGCCCTCGTCAAAGTGGACGTCCGGGTAACGCAAGCCGGTCAATTCCGATACACGTAGGCCGCAGCTATAGAGCACCTCGATCATGGCACGGTTTCGTCGGCCGGAGGGTGTGGACACGTCGATCGTGGCGAGGATACGGTCGATCTCGCCGACGGCCAAGACTTCGGGCAGCCGCCGACCAATCTTGGGCGATTCGAGCAGCTGCGTCGGATCGTTTTGGAGATAGCCCTCGAGAACGAGATAGCGATAAAAGGACCGGATGCCAGAGATGATCCGTGCCTGCGAGCGTGCCGAGATACCGGCGTCGTAGAGTTGGGCGACGAACTGCTGCAAATCGGCGTAAGTAACCTCTCGCACCGACCGCCCCTCGACAGCCACGAAGCGGAAGAGCTTGTCCAGGTCGCTGACATAGGCCTCCACGGTGTTTTTTGACAGCCCGCGCTCGAGGCGGAGATAGATCTCATACATTTTGACCGGATCGTCTGTCGGCCACTCTTTTACTTGCATATTTTACGTATTGCGATAAGTCCATGACTGGGAAACGTGGCAAGGCGTGCGTGGTCAGCGACACGGGGCGCCCCGGCCGCCATGTTCCAACGTCTCCTTACTTTTGCGCGTCTCCAAAAAGCGACAAATATTAGAAGGAAATGAAGAAGATACTGATCATCAACGGGCCAAACCTAAACCTCTTGGGGCGGCGCGAACCAGACGTGTACGGAAATACCTCGTTTGAGGCCTACCTCGACCAAATCCGGGCAGATTTTCCGCAGTACGAAATCACCTCCTACCAAAGCAACATCGAAGGCGAACTGATCAACAAGATCCACGAGGCGGGCTTTTCGAGCGACGGGATCGTGCTCAACGCCGGCGCCTATACCCACACCTCGATCGCATTGCACGACGCCATCCGTGCCGTCACCGCACCGGTGATCGAAGTGCATATATCTAATGTGTACACCCGCGAAGCCTTTCGCCATCACTCCTGCATAGCCGCTGCCTGTCGCGGGGTGATTGCAGGATTCGGGTTGGCGTCGTACCGGTTGGCCTTGGAAGCGTTCAAATAGTTCTCTTCAAACGGATACGCAAATCCTCTCCAATTATCATTCACCATCGGGCGGACACTCTGCGGTTTGCCCCTAAATACACTCCCCAAACAATGAAGCATACCAAAATAGTAGCCACGATCTCGGACCAGCGTTGCGAGGTCGATTTTATCCGCTCACTTTACGAAGCGGGTATGAATGTCGTGCGTCTCAACACGGCGCACATGAATGAGGAAGGTCTGCACCGCGTCGTATCGAACGTGCGCATGGTGTCCGGACGCATCGGCATCCTCATCGACACCAAGGGCCCCGAAATACGCACCACCCCCTGTGCCGCCCCGATCGAGTTTCGGACGGGCGATCGCGTCGTCATGCAGGGCCGTCCTGACGGAGAGACCACCCACGAGTGCATCTGTGTCTCCTATCCCGATTTTGTCAAAGACCTCTCGGCCGACAGCGACATTCTCATCGATGATGGCGATCTGGAGCTGAAGGTGATCGAAAAACAGGCCGAGCAACTGATTTGCGAGGTGCAGAACAACGCCAATCTCGGCAGTCGCAAGAGTGTCAACGTGCCCGGCGTACGGATCAATCTGCCGTCGCTAACCGAAAAGGACCGGCGCAACATCGAGTGGGCCGTTGCCAATCGGCTGGACTTCATTGCTCACTCCTTCGTCCGTAGCAAGGAGGACGTACTCGACGTCCAAGAGATCCTCGACGCGCACAAGAGTCCCATCAAGATCATCGCTAAGATCGAGAACCAGGAGGGCGTGGACAACATCGACGAGATTCTCAAAGCCACCTATGGCGTGATGGTGGCCCGTGGCGACCTCGGTATCGAGGTCCCGGCGGAGAAGATCCCCGGCATCCAGCGTATGCTGATCCGCAAATGCGTGGAAGCCAAGAAGCCGGTCATCGTAGCCACACAAATGTTGCACTCGATGATCAACAATCCCCGCCCGACCCGCGCCGAGGTGACCGATATCGCCAACGCCATCTATTACCGCACCGACGCGTTAATGCTGAGCGGTGAGACGGCCTATGGCAAATACCCCCTCGAGGCGGTGCAGATGATGGCACGCGTAGCCTACGAGACCGAGCAGACGAAGCTCTTAGCCAACGACATTCGCGTTCCTATCAAGGGCGACGATCTCGACGTGACGTCCTTCCTGGCCAAGCAAGCGGTTAAGTCGTCCTCCAAGCTCGGCGTACGTGCCATCATCTCCGACAGCTATTCCGGCCGCACGGCGCGTTACTTAGCCGCCTTCCGCGGGGAGGCCACGGTCTTCGCCATCTGCTATCGCCCCGAGGTTATGAGAATGCTCTCCCTCTCGTATGGCATTTGGGCCGTGTTTCAGCCGTGGCAGGTCAGCCGCCGCGAATACTATCACGATGCGCTGAAGCAACTCATCGACCGCCAACTGATCACCGAGGAGGACAAGGTGGCCTACCTCAGCGGCAGTTTCGGCGAGGGCGGGGGCACGACCTTCCTCGAGATCAACGACGTGAAACGTGTCCTGCGCGCCAAAGACGAGTATCAGTTGCCCACCTTCTGAGCCACCGAACGGATTCTCCCTCATGCTCACCGACACCTACGTGCCCATTGCTGAAGAGATCGAGGCCTACGCTCTCGATCACTCGGACGCAGAACCTCCGCTGCTGGCTCGCCTCAACCGAGACGCGCACGTGAAACTGTTGCGGCCGCGCATGATTGCCGGTCACTTGCAGGGGCGGGCATTGAAGATGTGCTGCCGCATGATGCGCCCGAAGCGTTTGCTGGAGATCGGCACCTATACCGGCTACGCCACGTTCTGTTTGGCAGAGGGCACGGACCCGGACGCCGAAATCCACACGGTGGAGATTAACGACGAGATGGAGCCATTCTTCCGCACCTATTGGCAGGAGCACCCTGACCGCATGAAGATCCACCCCCATTGGGACGACATACGGAGGGTGCTCCCCCAGCTTGGGCCCGAGCCGTTTGACTTGGTCTACATCGACGCGGATAAGCGCGACTACTGCGCCTACTATGATCTCGTCTTCCCCCTTGTCCGCCCCGGCGGGTTGATCCTGGCCGACAACACGCTCTGGTCTGGAAAGGTCGTGAAGGAGGATGCCGCCCATACGGACACTCAAACGCGTGGTATTATGGCCTTTAACGAGCTGATCCGGAATGACAACCGTGTCGAGAAAGTGTTGCTCCCCCTACGCGACGGTCTGACCGTGATCTGGAAAAAGTAAGGCGGAGGTGCCACGATGGGCAGATCTGTCAAGAAAGAAGATGCCCCTGTGGCGGCGAATCCGTTCGCAGTCCCGTTGGGCTATCCCTGAGGGGGGACGATTGACGTCCTCACCCAGTGCATCTCAGTTTTAGCGTTTCACTTTTAGAATTTAGATCAGGCGGAGGAAGTTCTCGTGATGATGAATCTCGTCCCCACCCGAAATGTCCCCGCCTTAGTTTCTCACTTTTAGAATTTAGATCAGGCGGAGGAAGTTCTCGGGATGATGAATCTCGTCCCCACCCGAAATGTCCCCGCCTTAGCGTTTCACTTTTAGAATATAGATCAGGCGGAGGAAGTTCTCGTGATGATGAATCTCGTCCCCACCCAGAATGTCCTCGCCTTAGCGTTTCACTTTTAGATTTTAGATAAGATGGAAGGAACCCGATTGAACAAGATAGGAAGACTGCTACAGAAAGAGTTAGGCGACCTCTTCCTCCGACAGACCAAAGCGCTGCCTGGGACACTCGTCTCGGTGAGTGCCGTGCGCGTCAGTCCGGATTTGAGTGTGGCCAAGGTCTACCTCAGTATTTTCCCCACCGAAAAGGCGGACGAGCTGATGGGCGCTATCGAAACCAACAAGAAGACCATTCGATACGACCTCGGCCAACGCGTTCGCCTCCAGCTCAGGAGAATACCCGAGCTGATCTTCTATCGCGACGACTCGTTGGACTATGTCGAAAACATCGACCAACTGTTGAACAAATAGCATTGATTAGACAAGGGCGAACCCATGCGTCTACCCCTCAGCGTGTACCGATCGCGGATCGGCGTGCAGTGGGCGGACCCATCGGTTCGCCCTTCGTGTGTGGTTACCCCTCGATATTCTCGTTGGTTTATGGACGGCCGATCCGCCCCGCTTTCCCGCCCCCGAAAAGGCTGGGATTCAAAAATGTACCCCCTAACCCTTAGCCGACACGAATCGGAAAGAGCGACCCTTCGGCTTTCCCATCCTTGGTGGGGAGGGCGAGGGGGCGTATGCAATACGCCCCTACCTTGCTGGAAGGAAGAAAGAACCATCCTTTGGCTTTCCCGCTCTTGGCGAGGAGGGCGAGGGGCGGATATTTTTGCGACCTGTCCTTACTCATTTTTAGTGACCATTACCCCCAGACTTACTTTTCATTTTTAGTTTTTCGAACCCCGTGAACCTACCTCTCTTCATCGCCAGGCGCTATCTGTTGGCTAAGAAGTCGCACAACGCCATCAACATCATTTCTATGATTTCTGTTTGCAGCGTGGCTGTGGCCACCGTCGCGCTGGTCTGTGTGCTGTCCGTCTTCAATGGATTTCACGATCTCGTGGCCTCCATGTTTGGCCACTTTGATCCTGATCTTAAGATTACGGCCGTAGAGGGTAAGGTGTTCATTCCCAACACCGACGCGATGCGCTCGGTACGTGCCTTGCCCCAGGTGGAAGCCGCCACGGAGGTGTTGCAAGAGAACGTGCTCCTCCGCTACGGCGGTCGTCAACAGATAGCCGTGGCCAAGGGCGTAGACAGCGCCTTCGAGCGCACCGTAGACCTTAGATCGGTGCTTATCGACGGGCGTTATGCGCTGAATGAGGGGGGGACGGACTATGCCATTCCCGGCATTGGACTGGCGTCCACCCTGGGCGTCAATGCGTCCTTCACCGATCCGATCGAGATCTATGCCCCCAAGCGTGAAGGGCGCGTCAGCGCGTCCCAGGCTGCGACCTCATTCCAGATCGAATACGCCTACGTCAGCGGAGTCTTCTGCATCGACCGTCCGGAGTACGACGCAAATTACCTGATCCTGCCTATCGACTTAGTGCGCAACATGTTGCACTACGATGCGGGCGAGGTGTCGGCTCTCGAACTTAAGCTGAAACCCGGAGCCCGGGTCGGCGACCTCAAGCAGCAGATCCAGCAGAGGCTGGGCCAAGGCTTCCGCATAGAAGACCGTTTCGAGCAGCAGGAAGCGTCGTTCCGCATGATGCAAATCGAGAAATGGATGACCTTTCTCATCCTCGCCTTCATCCTTACCATCGCTCTGTTTAACGTAGTCAGCTCGCTCTCCATGCTCATCATCGAGAAGGAAGACGATGTGCAGATGCTGCGCAGTATGGGCGCCAGCCAGCGTTTGATTCGCCGCATCTTCCTCTACGAAGGATGCATGATTCCGCTCTTGGGCGCCGTCGTGGGCATAGCTATCGGCGTCGCGCTTTGCCTTGTGCAGCAGACGTTTGGTCTCATTCGGCTCGGGGAGACGGGGGCCTTCGTCAGCGACCAGTATCCCGTGCGCGTGTCGCCCTGGGATCTGCTGGCCATCTTCGTCACCGTGGTTGCGATCGGTGGGCTCACGTCGTGGTATCCCGTTCGCTCGGCCGCTCGACGGTGGGCCGTGACCATGCCCAAGGCCGCCGCGGCGAGTCTGCTGTTGTTCGGGCTGCTGGCTACGGCGAGCTGCTCGGGCGGCGGAGGGCAGTCGGCCGACGATAGCCATCGCGTGTCCGTAACGATAGAGGCGCAGCGCTACTTTGCCGAGCGCATCGGAGGCGCGCATTTCACGATCCACACCGTAGTGCCGCCCGGGCAAAGTCCGGAAACGTTCGACCCCACGCCTCAGGAAATGATGGCCGTGGCCCGTAGCCGCGCCTATCTGCGTGTCGGACGCATCGGGTTTGAGCAAGTCTGGATGCCGACCATTGTGGAGCAAAATCCGCATTTGCAAGTCTTCGACCTCTCCCAAGGCATTCGTTGGATCGATAGCGATCCCTCCGCGCACGACCAGCACGCACACGGCGGGGGCGACCCGCATATCTGGAACGCGCCTGCCACCGCACGTCAGATGGCCGAAAACACCCTCCGCGCCTTCTGCCTCCTCGACACGGCGCACACCGCAGTCTACCGAGCGGCCCACGCCTCGCTCGTGGCCGAAATCGACTCCACCGACGCCGCCCTGCACGCGATGCTGGACACACTCACCCACCGCACGTTCATCATTTACCACCCGGCGCTGACCTACTTCGCCCAGGCGTACCACCTCAAGCAGCTGGCGATAGAAACCGACGGCAAGGAGCCCTCGGCCGCCTCGATGAAAAAACTCATCGATGAAGCCCGGGCCCAGCACGTGCGAGTCGTTTTTGTACAGCGCGAGTTCGACCGCAAGCACGCCGAATCCGTTGCCAGAGAGATCGGTGCCCGCGTAGTCATTATCGACCCCCTTTCAGCCCAGTGGAAAGACGAGATGCTCAAAATCGGACAGGCGCTAACAAAGTGACCCCAACAGACAATCCCATTCCCAGTCATTTTGAGTATCCCGAAAGGTTGGCCGGCGCCCCTGGCGCCTTGATTTTCTTTCGCCCTCCTTTCATTCATCAGAAACAAACCGGCGCTAACAAAGTGACCCCAACAGACAATTCCATTCCCAGTCATTTTGAGTATCCCGAAAAGTTGGCCGGCGCCCCTGGCGCCTTGATTTTCTTTTGCCTTCTTTTCTTTCATCAGAAACAAACCGGCGCTAACAAAGTACGAGTGGTTCGCCATCAATTATTAAGCAGTTATTCGGTACCCGGTGGCGTTCCCTGTCAAGGGGACGCCTGTAGGGGCGTATTGCATACGCCCTCCTATCATTCCCGCAGGGAATGTTTGAGAGTAGGTGGATCCTTCGTCCCCTTCCGGGGTACGTATAAGGGGGCGTATTCAATACGCCCCTACCCTGCCGGCAGGAAAAAGAATCAGTGTCCCTCCGTCTTTCCCATCCCCATTAGTTTTAAGAAAACATACACCTCCCACCAACCCATCCCCATTAAAAAAATCAATCAGTGCCCCTCAGGCCTTCCCCTCCCCATTAGTTTTAAGAAAACATACACCTCCCACCAACCCATCCCCATCAAAAAAATCAATCAGTGCCCCTCAGACCTTCCCCACCCCATCCATTTTTCGAATTTAGCTCATCACACCCTATGCTTCTCGTTCAAATAAACCATGTAACGGCCGGTTACGACTCCAAAAAAGACGTGCTAATCGATGTCTCGCTCCAGATTGCAGAGCGCGACTTCCTCTGCATCGTAGGCCCCAACGGCGGCGGCAAAACAACCCTCCTGCGCGTCCTGCTCGGGCTGCTCAAGCCACGCATCGGCGCCGTGAATTTCTATCGCGATGGCCAACCCATTCCCAAACTCCCCGTGGGCTACCTGCCTCAGGTCAACGCTATCGATCGCCGATTCCCGATCTCAGTCGCCGAGGTCGTCGCCTCCGGATTCCTGGCCGAGACACGTGGGCGGCGCTGTTCGACCGAGCAACGCCAACGCGTGGAGGCAGTCATCGACCGTATGGGACTCAACAACTTAGCCCGCCGACCTATCGGAGAGCTCTCCGGCGGCGAACTCCAACGCACGATGCTTGGGCGCGCTATCGTGGCCCACCCGCGCTTGCTCGTTTTAGATGAGCCGAACACGTATATGGATCGCCGCTTTGGCGATACGTTAGGCGACCTGCTGTCGGAGATCAATCGCGAGGCGGCTGTCGTACTCGTCTCGCACGACCCCGGCGCCCTCCGTCCACTGATCAAAAACATGGCCTTCGTACGTCGCCAACTCCGCTACGTTCCGGGAAACGACCTCTCCGCCGTTAGCCTCGACGGCGAAGAATCTGAATCTATGGATTAGCCGCTCTCGAAAATCCGCCCAGTTTGTGGAACACGTAAGCCGGACGAATCCCATCCCCACCAAGGACAGGATTCGCCCGGCTTTCTTATTTCCCGTCCTCAATAAGTATATGGAAAACACGCACTTCATCTTTTCCTTACCCGCCAAGGAAGAGAAAGCTGTGGCTATATTTATCCCATCCTCGGCGAGTTTTCGATAGCTGTGACCATATTCATCCTATTCCCGACGAGTTTTCGATAGCTGTGGCCATATTCATCCTATTCCCGACGAGTTTTCGATAGCTGTGGCCATATTCATCCCATTCCCATCGGGTTTTCGATAGATATGGCCATATTCATCCAATCCTCGCCGGGTTTTGCGTGAAAATGACCATATTCATCTGATCCCCGCCGGGTTTTCGGTGAATATGGCCATATCCGTCTAATCCTCGCCGGGTTTTTGGTAAATATGGCCATATTCATCAGATCCTCGGCGGGTTTTCGGTGAATATGGCCATATCCGTCCAATCCTCGCCGGGTTTTCTGTGAAAATGGCCATATCTATCCAATCCTCGCCGGGTTTTCTGTGAAAATGGCCATATCTGTCCAATCCCTGCCGGGTTTTGCGTGAAAATGGCCATATTCGCCCCATCCCCACCGGGTTTTGCGTACATTCGTACAAATTTTAAGGGTTGCTCGTCGAGGTTTGCGTAGCATTAGTCACACCCATCCGATCCTCGGCGGGTTTCACGTGCTCCCATACAAATTTTAATGGTTTTCCGCCGAGATGGAGTTGGTCGCAAAGACATACACCCAAAAACCTGCCAAGTTTCAAATACATCCAATAAATGGGAATCAAATTTTTGATCCGTATAGGTAGGGGCGTATTGCATACGCCCCAGCACGTATCGAGTGGATCCATCATTAGTCCATAATCATGGGCATTTGTGGGGCGTATTGCACACGCCCCTACATGGACAATCCAATCCTTGGCAGGAATAAGATCCAATAAATACATATTTATCAGATATTTATCCGGTATAGATAGGGGCGTATTGCATACGCCCCTGCACGTATCGGGCGGATCAATCATTTGCCCATGATCATGGGCATTTGTGGGGCGTATTGCATACGCCCCTACATGGACAATCCAATCCTTGCCGGGAATATGATTCAATAGATACTTATTTGTTAGGCATTTATCCCGTATAGGTAGGGACGTATTACATATGCCCCTGAACGTATTGGGCGGATCAATCATTTGCCCATAATTATGGGCATTCGTGGAGCGTATGCAACACGCCATTATGCGCAAAATCCAATCCTTGCCGAGAATAGGATTTAATAAATACGTATTTATCAGATATTTATTCCGTATTGGTAGGGGCGTATTGCACATGTCCCAGCACGTATCGGATTTTTGATTTATCCGATAAATAGGAATCAAATTTTTGGTCTGTACAGGTAGGGGCGTATTGCATACGCCCCGGCACGTACCGAGTTTGAGATTCATCCGATAAATAGGAATCAAATTTTTGATCCGTATGGTTAGAGGCGTATTGAATACTTCCCAGCACGTACCGGGCGGATCAATCATTTGCCCATGATCATGGGCATTCGTGTGGCATATGCAATACGCCTCTACACAGACAATCTAATCCTTGCCGGGGATAGGATTCAATAAACACCTATTTATCAGGTATTTATCCCGTACAGGTAGGTTCGTATTGCATACGCCCAGAAACGTACCGGGCGGATCAATCATTTGCCTATGATTATGTGCATTCGTGGGGCGTATGCAATACGCCCCTACACAGAGAATCCAATCCTTTCCGAGAATAGGATTCAATAAATACGTATTTATCAGATATTTATCCCGTATGGGTAGGAGCATATTACATACTCTCTGAAACGTATCGGGCGGATCAGTCATTTGCCCATGATCATGGGCATTCGTGGGGCGTATGCAATACGCCACTACATGGACAATTCAATTTTCGCCGAGAATAGGATTCAATAAATGCGTATTTATCAGGTATTTATTCCGTATAGGTAGGGGCGTATTGCATACGCCCCAACACGTACCGAGTTTGAGATTCATCGTCCGAAGTGGAATCAAATTTTTGATCCGTATCGGTATGGGCGTATTGCATACGCCCCAGAACGTATCAGACAGATCAATCATTTGCCCATGATCATGGGCATTTGTGGGGCGTATGCAATACGCCCCTACACGCATCATTCAGTCCTTGCCGGGAATAGGATTCAATAAATATATATTTGTCAGATATTTATCCCGTATAGGTATGGGTATATTGCATACGCCTAAGGACGTACCAAGTTTGAGATTCATCGTCCAAATTGGAATTAAATTTTTGATCCGTATCGGTAGGCGCGTATTGCATACACCCAAGAACGTATCGGGTTTGAGATTCATCGTACAAAGTGGAATCAAATTTTTGACACGTATCGGTAGGGGCGTATTGCATACGCTCTAACACGTACCGGGTTTGAGATTCATCGTACAAAGTGGAATTAAATTTTTGATCCGTATAGGTAGGGGCGTATTGCATACGCCCCTGAACGTATCGGGCGGATCAATCATCTGCCCATGATCATGGGCATTCGTGGGGCGTATACAATACGCCCCTACGCAGACAATCCAATCCTTGCCGAGAATAGGATTCAATAAATGCATATTTATCAAGAATTTATCCGGTATGGGTGGGGTCGTATTACATACGCTCTGAAACGTACCGGGTTTGAGATTCATCCGATAAATAGTAATCAGATTTTTGATCCGTATGTGTAGGGGCATATTGCATACGCCCCGGAACGTATCGGGTTTGATAGGCATTATGATCCATACAATTCAATTCTTGTCGGGAATAAGATTCAATAAATACGTATTTAATACGTACTTATCCCGAATGGGAACCATCGAAGCTATATGTTACCGATCTTTGCCGCGTTTCTGATTCATCCTCTTGACCGCATCAGGCTACACGTATCGATTATGAGCTTAGACGAACAAAACATCATGTATCTGCCCGGCGTCGGGCCGCGGCGCGCCGAGATCCTCAAAAAGGAGATCGACGTGACGACCTACGACGACCTGCTCCATTATTTCCCTTACCGGTATGTGGATCGCAGTCGCATCTACACCGTGAGCGAGCTCGAGCGTATCGTGTCCGGACACAGCGACCGGGTGCCCTTCGTCCAGCTTCGGGGGCGCATCACGGGTTACCAAGCCTCCGAGGAGGGGCGAGCGAAGCGACTCGTGGCCCTCTTTGCCGACAGTACCGGCGCGGTGGATCTGGTTTGGTTCCACGGTCAAAAATTTATCCTCGATAAGTATCCACCGGGGCGGGAGTATCTCATTTTTGGTCAGCCGAAGGAGTACATGCACGAGTTCTCATTCATCCATCCCGAGATCGACCCGGCCGACCGTGCCGAGCGGGTCTCCGGCGGCCTCGTTCCGATGTACCACACCACCGAGCTTATGAAACGTGCCACGCTTCACTCGCGTGCGATCCGTGATCTCATCTACACGCTCTTGAACATAGTCAGCGGGGGCCTGCCCGAGACGCTCCCGGCGTGGATCCTTGAGGAGCGCGCGCTGGCACCGCTCACTGAGTCCATGCGGCAGATCCACTTCCCCGAATCAGCCGAAAAGCTCCGAGCGGCACAACACAGGCTCAAATTTGAAGAGCTTTTTTACATCCAACTCAATATCCTACGCACGGCGACTCTCCGCCGCAACAAGTTGCGGGGAATCCCTTGCCCACGCGTAGGCAAAGCCTTCAATGCGTTCTATGCCAATCGCCTACCCTTTGCCTTAACTGGCGCGCAAAAGCGGGTCGTGCACGAGATCCACGACGACATGAGGAGCGGAAGGCAGATGAATCGCCTGCTCCAAGGCGACGTGGGTAGCGGGAAGACGCTCGTCGCCCTCATGGCTATGCTCCTGGCCGTGGACAACGGTTGCCAGGCCTGCCTCATGGCGCCCACGGAAATTCTTGCGGGGCAGCACTTTGCCACTTTGCAAGAATTGCTCGGCGACATAGGCGTGCGGGTGGAGCTTCTCACCGGCTCGACGACGAAGCGACGGCGGTCGGCACTGCTTCCGGCCGTGGCCTCAGGCGAGGTGGACATCCTCATCGGCACTCACGCACTCATCGAGGACGCCGTAGTCTTCCACCGGCTTGGTCTCTCCGTCATCGACGAGCAGCATCGTTTTGGCGTCGAGCAACGTTCTAAGCTCTGGGTGAAGAGCGCCTACGTGCCGCACGTACTCATCATGACCGCGACGCCCATACCGCGCACCCTGGCCATGACCGTCTACGGCGATCTCGACGTGTCCGTCATCGACGAGCTACCGCCCGGCCGCAAGCCTGTCAAGACCGTCCATCGCTACGACGCCAAAAAGGCCGAGCTGTACACCTTCCTTCGCACCGAGATTGGTCGCGGGCGTCAGGTTTACGTAGTCTACCCCCTGATCGAGGAAAACGAAACGATGGATTACAAGGACCTCGAGCAGGGCTACGAAACTTTTTGCGAGGTTTTCCCGGAGTGCACCGTCTGCATGGTGCACGGGAAGATGAAAGCGAAGGAGAAGGAGGCCGAGATGCAAAAATTTATCCGCGGAGAGGCGCAGATCCTCGTCGCCACAACCGTCATCGAGGTGGGCGTGAATGTACCGAACGCATCTGTCATGGTCATCGAGAGTGCGGAGCGGTTTGGGCTATCGCAACTCCATCAGCTCCGGGGACGCGTAGGCCGGGGTGCCGAACAGTCGTATTGCATCCTGGTGACGGGTTACAAACTGAGCGAGGTTACGCGTAAACGGCTCGGAATCATTGTCTCTACGTCCGATGGTTTCCGCATCGCCGAGGAAGACCTGAAGCTCCGCGGCGCGGGTGATATGGAGGGCACGCAGCAGAGTGGCGACGGCCTATCGCTTCACATCGCCGATCTGGCTCAGGATGGCGGCATCCTCCGCACAGCCCGCGACGTCGCTTCTCGCATTCTCGACGCCGACCCGAATCTCACCTCGCCTGAGAATGCCCTGCTCAACGCCCGCCTGAATGCCCTCTTTCGTCGGCGCATGAATTGGGGCCTCATCTCCTAAGCCATTCGTGGCAAGGATCGGATTCATCCTCCGCCCATGAATCCTTTTCTGATTCGTTTTCTTGAGATCGGACAAATGGATTTTCTTTTTCGCGAACATTTTTTCGAAGGGTATCTAGAAAAGTCTCCTTTTCGGAGATACTTTTTTGAGGTGTATTAAAGAGGAATCCTTCTCTGGGGTATTTTTTCGAGGGTGTGGTAAAGGGGAATCTTTTTTCGCGGATATTTTTTCGAGGATGGGGCAAAGAAGACTCCTTTCCGGAGGTATTTTTTCGATAGATGTTCAAGGAAGAAACTTCTTCCCGGATACTTTTTTGAGGGGAAGTCAAGGGTGAATATTTTTCGGAGATATTTTTTTGAGGGTGGGGCAAAGGGGAATCTTTTCCGGAGGTATTTTTTCGATGAGGAGTTAAGAGGGAATCCTTCTCTGGGGTATTTTTTCGAGGGTGTGGTAAAGGGGAATCTTTTTTGGGGATACTTTTTCGAGGAAGAGTTTAGGAGGAATCCCTTTCGGAAGTACTTTTTTGAGGGCTGGTCAAAGGGGAATCCTTTTCGGAGATGTTTTCTCGAGGAGGATTCAAGGGGGAATGTTTTTCGGGGATACTTTTTCGAAGACTGAGGAAAGGGGAATCCCTTTCAGATGTCCTTTTTCAAGGAAGATTCAAAGGGGAATCCTCTCCGCGGATACTTTTTCGAGGGTGTGGTAAAGGGGAATCCTTTTCGGGGGTGTTTTTTCGACGGTAGGGCAAAGAGGAATCCTTTTTGGAGATATTTTTTCGAGGAGGAGTCAAGGGGGAATGTTTTTCGGGGATACTTTTTTGGGGGTGGGGAAAGGGAAATCCTTTTTGAGGATACTTTTTTGAGGGGGAGGTAAAGGAGAATCCTTTTTGGGGATGTTTTTTCGAGGGTGTGGTAAAGGGGAATCTTTTTCGAAGATGCTTTTCCGAGGATGAGATAAAATGGAATCCTTTCTGGGGATACTTTTTTGAGGGAGATTCAAGGGGGAATCATTTTCCCGGATACTTTTTTGGAGATGAGGCGAAAGGGATTCCTTTTTAGAGATGCTTTTTCGAAGGGTATCAAATGGAGAATCTCTTTCGGAGATAATTTTTCGAGGGCTGAAAAAAGGGGAATCCTTCTCTGAGATGTTTTTTCAAGGGTGAGCCGAAGGGGATTCCTTTTCGGAGATACTTTTTTGAGGAGGAGTCAAGTAGGAATCCTTTTCGGGGATACTTTTTCGAGGAAGAGTTGAGGGGGATTCCTTTTCTGGAGTACTTTTTTGAGGAGAGACCAATGGGGAATTTTTTTCGGGGGTATTTTTTCGAGGAGGAGTCAAGGGAGAATGCTTTTCGTGGATACTTTTTAGAGGGGAAGTCTAGGAGGAATTCTTTTCTGGAGTGTTTTTTTGAGGGTGAGGGAAAGGTGGTATGTTTTTTGAATGGTCTTATCACAGAGCAATTTACGAACAATGAAAACTGAGAAGAAGACAAATGCCGCCAGACTATTGGACAAGGCGGGCGTGATCTATGAGACAGTCCCTTACGAGGTGGATGAGAACGATTTGGCAGCGACACATGTGGCCGAGCAGTTGCACGAGGACATCGCGCAAGTTTTCAAGACGCTCGTCCTCCGTGGCGACCGAAACGGACTCTTTGTCTGTGTCGTTCCTGGCGATGCCGAGGTAGACTTGAAAAAGGCGGCACGCGTGTCGGGCAATAAGCACGTATCCATGCTACCAATGAAAGAGCTGCTCCCCGCCACAGGCTATATCCGCGGCGGATGCTCGCCCATCGGCATGAAGAAACCCCTCCCGACCTACATTCACGAGTCCTGCACCCAGCACCCACACATCTACGTCAGTGCGGGCCGTCGCGGCCTTCAGCTCAAGCTCTCCCCCACCGATCTCGCGACCTTCGTCGGCGCTACCTTGGCCGATCTTGTCGAGGATCGGTAACCGTCCAAACGCAACAAAGGCAGCCGAGGGACATTGCTGTCTCTCTGCTGCCTTTCGATTGCTTCAAGCGGAGCCGATGCAACGCATCAGTCCTCGCCGAATGGCTTCCGGTCAATAGCCGGGGTTCTGCTGGATCTTCCGATTCACATTCGTCTCACCTCTGGGAATGGGCAGGACAATACGGAAATAGGTGCGATCAAATTTGCGAGAATCCGGGGTGGTCAGCGTGTAGTGGTAGCCCTTTTTCGCCTCATCTGTATAGCGTACAATCGTCTGATTGTTACGCATGGCGTCGAAGAAACGATGGCCCTCGCCAACCAGTTCCTTACGACGCTCGACAAGGATCCGATCTACCGTAGCATCAGCCTCTGACACAGGCGTAGCCTTCGGGTTTGCACGCTGTACGATGGCGTTCAGATACTTTGCGGCCGCCGCCTTATCATTCAGCTTGGCTGAGGCCTCGGCAGCAATCAGATAAGTCTCCGAAAGACGGAGGATGGGCACGTTATTCAGACGCATTTCTCCCTGACTATTTTCTGGAAACTTATTGATCCAGACCTTATCCGTTCCATATATCTGCTTACGATCCGGGTCACGCGTCTCCATCATGGCCGTCAGGCGCACATCGTTAGGATCAGCCTGTAGCAACTCACAGAACGATTTTGTAGCGATAGCGTCGTTGTATCCGTATTCGTTGTACAGGTAGGCAATACCCTCGCGGTCTGTATAGTCGTCCGTGCTGGTGTTGAGCAACTCGAAGATCATTTCCTTGTTATGCGCACCAGAGGTTTTATCCCAGACGTTGGCGGCATACTCTTCGTTCGTCCAGAGTTTATACGGCGAGTTATCGATTACCTCCACGGCTTCTTTGCGTGCATTCGCATTGTCGCCCATATAGAGATATACCCTCGCCAAGAGAGCCTTGGCTGTCCAATGATTGATGTAACCGTTCGTCATCGTCTTGTTGAGCTTGTTGTCATCGATAGCCTTGCGTAGATCTTTGACCACTTGCTCATAGACTTCCTTCACGGTGTTTCTCTGTGGCAGGGCACTTGTTGCCAGGGGCTTCAAAACGATGGGTACACCGAGGCTGGCACCGCCATCCATCGTATAAGGATAGCCGTAGACGCGGACCAAATCGAAGTGGATGAGGGCACGCACCACGAGAGCTTCGCTATAGATCCTATCAATGTTAGCTTGTTCACTCTCCACTTTGGGCTTCACCACATTGCCTTCCACAGCAGCAATGATGTTGTTGGCACGCCGAAGCACACGGTAAGGCGTGAACCAGATGTCATCCGCATTGGTAGCCGTGTAACGCATCTCATACATAGGAGCTGTACGCTTACCCGAGACACGTGCCTGCATATCGTCGCCACGCACATCACCGTAGTAGAGCATACGAGCTGCATAATACTGATTATATGTACCGTCACCCTGCAACCCATCGTACATACCGACCCGGGCTGCATTCAGTTTCCCTAAATCTGTCAGGGCGTTCTCGGTACCGATACCATCCGATGGCTCCAGATCGAGCCAGTCGCCCGAGCAAGCGTTCAACAACAGTGCGGTGGCTGCAAAGAGGGCGATATTCTTTATCGAAATCCTTTTCATGTTGGTATTCTATTTTACTGATTGATTAAAAACCTAATTCCACACCGAAAGTTACTGTGCGCATGGCAGGCGCCCTGAAGTAGACAAAGCCACTGGCTGTATTCTCCGGATCCACATAGAGTTTCTTCGATTTGAACGTAAGCAGGTTATTGCCTGACATGTAAGCGCGGATTCTGTCGAAGCCCACCTTTTTGGATAGTTTAGTCGGCAGGGTGAATCCTAAGGTGAGATTCTTTAAGCGCACATGATCAGACGGAAGTAGCCAGCGCGAAGAGGGAACATCCACATTGCCATTGGCGAACATCGGCAACTTGGCATTATCTCCCGGGTTGCGCCACATATCCTCCTTCTTATAATGCGACGGAACTGCACCATAAAACAGATCGATACCACCGTTAGAGTGGAGCCAGCTTACACCGTCATACACCTTGCCGCCAAAGGAGTAGGTGAAGGTAAAGTTCAAGTCGATGAACTTCCAAGTCAGCGTATTGGTCAAACCGCCAGTTACTTTCGGATCGGCACTGCCAATGATCGTTCTGTTCGCTTTAGTTTCGTCCGTAGTTGTCTCACGAGCATGCTCGTCGTTGGTGTTTTTATAGTACAACTCCTTACCTGTCTGCGGATCTACGCCGGCGTATTCGTAGGCATAGAATGAATTATAGGGCTGACCTACACGATGAATAGACTCATAACTTATGATCTCATCTTGATCCTTATTTAGCTGCAAGATCTTATTCTGATTGTGGGCCAAAGTCAGTGTCGTATTCCATGTAAAGTCCTTCTTCTGCACGTTAGTCGAACGCAACTCTAATTCGATACCACTGTTTCGCATAGCACCGACATTCACGAGCTCGTTGGCATGGTTGTATTCATCCACAAAACCGATAGTTCCAGAAATGGGGCGTTCGAGAAGCAAGTCCTGCGTCTTGCGAGTGTACCACTCTACGGTTAGGGTGAAGCGATTGAGAAACGTAAGATCAATACCAGCGTTGAAGGCATAGTTCTTTTCCCATTTCAGGCTTGCATTACCCGGCGTCGATTCGCTTGTTCCCACTTGATTGTCATAATTATAACCGAAGCTATAAACCGGCATGAAGTCGTAGTAGCGCCACGGCTGCGTACCATTCACACCATACGAGGCTCGGATTTTTGTATCCGTCACCTTCTCACGGATCGACTCCATGAAAGGTTCGTTTGTCAGGCGCCATGATCCCGAGAGCGACCAGAAGTCACCCCAGCGATTGGCTTTTGCTAGACGTGAGGAGCCATCGCGACGATAGCTTGCGCTCACATAATACTTGGAATCATAGTTGTAATCCGCACGACCGAGATAGGACAGCATGCGGTACTCGCTGATGGAACTGGAAGATTTGGTGATAGCTGCATTCTGAATCTCCGGCTTCGGGTCGTCCATCGCAGCGTAGTTACTACCAGTGCCATAGACATTCTCATGTTTGTACGCCTCCGTCTCATAACCGAGCAGAAAACTCAGGTTATGTACCCGGTCGAACGAGCGATCGTAAGTCAGCTGTGTCTGCGAGTTGAATTTAGAGGTATTGATCATGTATTTCTGGAACACACCGTTGGCCGTACGTCCATCATTGGATTGCGGCCCCCACCATGCGATGCTGGCATTCTGCGTGAAGTCATAACTGAGAACTTCCTTCAGCTTTAGCCCCTTGGTGATGGTATATGTACCGGAGAGGGTGTTGAAGGTACGAGTCAGTTTATTCTTATTCGAGGTGTATTTAATAGCGCGAAGCGGATTGGCCCAATCATCACCGATAGCAGGAAAATAACGGCCCAACGTCCCGTCTTCATTGTAAGGATATGACGACGGAGATACCATCGAGGCCATAGCCATAATCGGACTGGAGTAGCTGTAGCCCTCACTGACGGAGCTCTGATCGCTATAGGAAAAGAGTGAGCTGACATCGAGCGTCAGCTTGTCACTGGCCTGATGCGATACATTCACGCTACCCGTGATGCGATCAAATCCGGAGTTCTCATAGATGCCTTCCTGCTTAGCATAGGAAATGGAGCTATAAAACTTCGTCTTTTCGTTACCGCCCTGTGCGCTGACGTCATAGTTCTGGTACTGGCCGTTACGAATCAAGATCTTACGCCAGTCTGTCCAGCCCGACCAAGGTTTCGGAGCATACGTATCGATGTTTTCATCTGCATAAGCTTTGGCCTCGGCATCCGATTTGCCTTCGGTATACTTGGCATAGTTCACCAGACCGAGGTGCAGCAATTCACGACGTGCATCTCCGTCCAATGTTGGGCGATAATCCACGGCCATGTTAGAGAAACCCCAGTTAGCTTTTACGCTGAAAACAGTCTTGCCGGCCTTACCCTTCTTCGTGGTAATCACAACCACACCGTTGGCAGCACGCGATCCGTAGAGCGAAGCGGCGGCAGCATCCTTGATTACAGTGATATTCTCAATATCGCTGCTGTTCAGCGTGGAGAGGATGCTCGTTCCGGCGTCGGCATAATTGAAACCAGACATGTCGCCTGAGAGTACCGGTACACCATCGATAACATAGAGCGGATTGTTGCCTGCATTGATAGAGCCCATACCGCGAATGCGTATGCTCTCCGTGGCACCGGGCTGACCAGACACAGAATTGATCTGCACACCGGCTACATTACCGGCCAGCTTGTCCGACACGCTCGTCACGGGCACGTCCTTCAGCTTGTCCGTGCTCACCGTCGCTGCCGAGCCCGTGAAGGAGCTCTTCTTAAACGTACCGTAGCCGGTGACGACGACTTCGTCCAGCAGTTCGGCGTCTGATCTCAGGATCACTCGGATACGCGGACTGACAGCGACTTCCATCGTCTGCATGCCCACATACGAGATCACCAACGTTCCGTTGGACGGTGCCGACAGTGCAAACTCTCCATCGATGTTTGTCACCGTCCCTGTGGTGGTGCCTTTCACCAGCACAGAAGCGCCGATCACGGGTTCTCCCTGCTCATCCACGATAGTGCCTTGCACCTGTGTCTGAGCCATCGCAACTCCTATTCCGATCAGGAATAGAGCCATCAGCATAAATAACTTCCTTTTCATACTTCCGTTTTTAATTGATTGGTATTATCTGTTGATTAGTGCCTTGAAGGTATGGCAGAGCGTAGGCTGACGGCCCGCGTATGGTTTCGGCTCCGTCCCTTCTTGCTCTGCTTAGTCAACCTATTTTTCATTTTCACGTATTCTACATGTTTATGCTATCGATTCTTTGCCTTTGCGCGGCCAAAGATATACGCTTTTACACATAGGCAACTTTCTGTTCGAGAAATTGAAATTTGTCAACCTCGCGCGCGGTTTTCAGCCATTTTTACCGTACATCCAAGTGTTTTTGGTCTATCAACGACGATCCGGCCTTCGTTTAGCGAGTATTCTGCCTCGTTTCATGCTGTCGGAAGCGCATTATCCCCAGTTGACAGCCGTTCCTCTTTCGTCGAAGACTTACTGCGATGAATTACGGTCTCTCTCCTTTCGTATACTTCTTTTTATCTGCTATGAAAATCATTGTACACCTGAATAAGAACTTTCATAGCCTATGACGATCATTATACGCTCAAATAAGAGTTTTCATAGCTTACGACGATTATTATACACTCGAATAAAAACTTTCATAGCCTATGACGATCATTATACACTAAAATAAGAGTATCTATAGCCTATGAAAATCATTATACGCTCAAATAAGAGCTTTCATAGCTTATGACGATCATTATACACTCGAATAAGAACTTTCATAGCTTATGATGATCATTATACACTCGAATAAGAACTCTCATAGCCTATGATATTCATTATACACTCGAATAAGAACTTTCATAGCCTATGAGGATTATCATACGCTCAAATAGAAACTTTCATAGCCTATGAAGGCCTATTTTCAATGGAAAAATTCTTGTCATAGCAGGTGTCACGCGATTTTCAAGTGGAAATCGGTCGGATTCGGACGGAGTGAACGTTTCGACGGAGAGAGAAGCCACGACGACAGGCCGCGTACCCGTTTATGGCCGCGAAAAAGCCGTCTATGGACTTTCAAATTGATTCCTACACTCCGAAGATCTCAATCAGGCTTCTACTTTTGCGGCCTATAATTCAATAATTCATAAGGAAATGCCTGAGATCTCACGATTGGGTATCAAGATGCCCGAATCGCCGATACGGAAGCTGGCGCCGTTGGCCAACGAAGCAAAAGCCAGAGGAATCAAAGTGTATCACCTAAATATCGGCCAGCCCGACATCCCGACGCCCGAGGTTGGCCTCGAGGCGCTGCGGCGGATCGACAAAAAGGTGCTTAGTTACTGTCCGAGCGATGGGCTGCCCAGCCTGCGCCAAAAGATGGCGGAATACTACGGACGGTTTGCGATCGAGGTAACGCCGGACGAGATTTTCATCACCACCGGCGCCTCCGAAGCCCTTACGCTGGTCTTCCTGGCCTGCCTCGACCCGGGTGACGAAATCCTGATCCCGGAGCCGGCCTATGCCAACTATATGTCGATGGCCATGTCGTGCGGTGCGGTGGTCAAGACGGTGCTCTCGTCCATCGATAACGGCTTCGCACTGCCCCCCATCGAAGCATTTGAAGAGGCCATCACGCCGCGCACGAAGGCCGTCCTGCTCTGCAACCCGAACAACCCCACAGGCTATGTCTACACGCAGGAGGAGCTGGGGCACATCCGCGACTTGGTGCGCCGCCACGACCTCTTCCTCTTTTCGGACGAGGTCTACCGCGAGTTTCGCTACACGGACGCGCCCTATGTCTCGTCGTTCCACCTCGAAGGCATCGAGCCGAATGTGGTCATGTTCGACTCCATGTCGAAGCGTTACAGCGAGTGCGGCATCCGCGTCGGAGCGATCGTGACGAGGAACGCGCGGGTGCGTAAAAGCGTGATGAAATGGGCGCAGGCACGCCTCAGTCCGCCGCTTTTGGGGCAAATCGTGGCCGAGGCGTCGATCGACGCACCGGAGTCGTATCTCAAGGGCGTTTATGAGGAGTACATCCAGCGGCGTGACTTTCTGGTCAAGCGGATCAACGAGATTCCGGGTTGCTATTCGCCACTGCCGATGGGCGCGTTTTATACGGTGGCCAAGTTGCCGGTGGACGACGCCGACAAGTTCTGCGCCTGGTGCCTCCGCGACTTCTCGTACGAAGGGCAGACGGTGATGATGGCGCCTGCGTCAGGCTTTTATGTCACCCCGGGTTACGGGCGCAATGAGGTGCGCATCGCTTATGTGTTGGAACGAGACGAGCTGGCGCGCGCGCTCGACGTCTTGGAGGCCGCGCTTACGACCTATCGTGACAGATGGAACAAGCGTTGACGGTGGCCGAGCCCACACCTATTCATAAGGAAGCGTCAGGTCATGAACGTTGAGCTGTTTATCGCCCGACGCATCCACTTCGGTGGCAAAGCCGACCAAGGGAAGACGCGCATCACACCGCCAGCGGTGCGCATCGCTGTGGCCGGCATTGCCATCGGCTTGGCTGTCATGATCCTCACCGTGGCCATCGTGGTGGGCTTCAAGCAGGAGGTGCGTGACAAAGTGATCGGCTTCGGGTCGCACATCCAGATCACCAATTTCGACAGCAATTCATCTTACGAGACGGCCCCAATCCACGTGAGCGACAGTCTGCTGGACATGCTCCGCCAGACGCATGGCGTGCGACACGTCGAGGCCTTCGCCACCAAGCCGGGGCTACTCAAAACCGACACCGATTTCCAAGGCATCGTCCTGAAGGGCATTGGTTCGGATTACGATTGGGGCTTTTTCCGCAAGCACCTCGTGGAGGGCCGCCCCTTTAGCGTCACTCCTGGACGGATGACGACCGATGTGCTCATCTCGCGCCATCTGGCCGACCTGCTCCGCCTACGTTGCGGCGACTCCTTCCTTGCCTACTTCGTGCAGGACGATGTCAAGGCTCGCAAGTTTCGCATCAGTGGCATCTACGATACGGGCTTTTCGGACTACGACCAGCTCTTCGTCCTTGCCGACATCGAACAGATTCGCACCCTGAACGACTGGCCCTCCGACGCGGTCAGTGGATTGGAGCTACTCGTCGACGACTACGATCGTCTCGACGAGACCGCCGAACGTGTCGACACCCTCCTCCTCAACCGTCGAGATAACGCAGGCAACACCTACTTCGTCCGCTCCATCCGCGAGCTGAACCCGATCATCTTCAATTGGCTCGACCTACTCGATCTGAACGTAGCCGTGATCCTCGCACTTATGATGGCAGTCTCGGGGTTCACCATGATCTCCGGCCTACTGATCATCATCCTCGAGCGCACGAACATGATTGGCATCCTCAAAGCCGTCGGCCAACCGGATCGCAGCCTACGGCGTGTCTTCCTTTATATCTCCAGCTTCTTGATCGGCCGTGGCATGCTCTGGGGTAACGTCATCGGACTCGCCTTGTGCTGGGTGCAGTGGCAATTTCGCCTGCTCACCCTCGATCCTTCGATCTACTATCTCGACGCCGTACCTATCCGCCTCAGCATCTGGTCATGGCTACTTATCAACGTCGGTACGCTCACCGTTTCGTTGCTGATGATGTTGGCACCTTCATACCTAATCACCAAAATCAATCCCGCCCGCACCATCCGCTTCGAGTAGAAGATTCTCGTCCATGCTTTGCGCGTATAGAAATCATTTTACATTTGCGCGCTCTTCAGCGAAAGGAAAGATGCCAGAGTGGTCGAATGGGCCGCACTCGAAATGCGGTGTACGGGTGACTGTACCGGGGGTTCGAATCCCTCTCTCTCCGCTGAAAGGCTTCAATAGGGCTTCAGAAAGCAAGTCAATTAAGCCTTCAAACTCATAGATAATCGTTGTAAAATCAAGGTTTTACAGCGATTTTTCTTTTGTATATACCTGATCGCCTGACGGCATAACCCTATGTTTTGACAGTCACCTTTCGGTCATATTCTGCTACACTTCCTGCTACACAAAAACGAGAGCAGCAAAAAATGTAGCAGTGACGGGATTGTGAATACCATATTGACGGCATTAATTCTCTCTGTTTCATCGCACTAAGTTGAACTTTGCGGCCGAAAAGCTGCATAACAAAACGATGCAATATGAGAATGAACTTCAAGGTCTCCTTCTACCTACGCTCGAACTACGAGAACAAAGAAGGAAAGTCACCCGTTATGCTTCGGATCTTTTTGGGTGGAGAGATGGCAAACTTCGGCACGACGAAGATTTTCGTGAAGAAGTCTCTTTGGAGCAATGCCACAAGTCGACTCAGAGGAAGAACAACCGAAGCCTTGTCGGTAAACGCAGCGCTGGATGCCATCTCCACGACACTCTACGGGATCTATCGCAAGTACGAAGACGACGAGTCGCTGTCATTAGATTTAATCCGGACTGTTTA
>ERZ772921.184-NODE-184-length-39980-cov-6.911334_pt1 | contig 39980 bp, 32 predicted proteins | sample MGYA00512117_ERZ772921 | MGnify/ENA primary metagenome ERZ772921 (study PRJEB29015, sample SAMEA2737944) | human oral metagenome | biome: human oral; feature: human-associated habitat; material: dental | place: China | collected 2150 ...
GCACTCAGCAAGCGATCGACCTGCTCAAGGGCTTCGTCCGCGACGTCGACCGCGCTCTCGGCCCCGACCACCCCGACACACTCGCCACACGCAACAACCTTGCTGCCACGCGAAAGAAAGCACAGTAAGCACCCTCGCCTCAGTCAGACGGGCCAAGATCAATCTTGAGTTTTGCGGGCGGAACTGGGGCGAGAAATTCAGATTGCTGTCGTGCGAAGCTCAGAATCAACAGGAGGCGAACCTGGCATCTACTTCGAGCAGCTCTTCAGAACCTGCTGCGCCTGCCACCAATGCAGGGCGTTCCCAGATTTTGATTGACGCTTGGGCGGCAAACGGAGTTCGTACGGGTGGGTGTCGCTTTGATTCGGACGTGGCATCGGGTCGAGTTCGATGAACGCTTATCACCACACACCTCTTGCTTGTCTGGTTCTATTTAGAGAGAATGGAGGCGGCCAAACGGATGTGTTCCGTGTAGCCACCTGTGAGTCGTCACTTAAGCAGTGCTACTACCAATGTTAGGGCACGATGGCAAGGGCAAAAGCCTGGAGCTGCGCTAGCCTTACCAGTCCGCGCAGTATCCGGGCTTTTTCTTGCCCGACGAGGATGCCTTCCTCATCGTCCTCACCTCCTTCCTGGACTCGAAACCTTGGCATTCCGGGAAACGTGAAAGGTTCGGCCCAGCTCGAAGGAGCCGTTGTCGATTCTACCCGCAATCAAAGATCCGTAGACGCGAATGAAAGATAGGCTTGCAGATGCCTTCCTTGGCTTTTTACATAGCTTCGCGGCGATCTTGCCTGTACATGCACCATCTTGGGAGATTATCGGAAGGCCATCGACATGCACCAGACGCTGCTGTCTGATCTTGCCCGCGTCCTCGGACCGGACCACCTCCACACACTCACCATTTCTCAATTTCTTTCCGTTTTACGCCGTCAAAGCGGCGGGGCAGAGAAGAACCAGCAGTAACGCTGGCTAAAACAACTGGTTGACCGGGGCACCGCGGAGGGACGCCGTCAAAGACGAAACGGCGTTTCAATGGGATAGTTTTCCGCTTTGCCGAACGAGGGCGGCAATCGGACACCGCGCTCTAAGACAGAGGGGTCAGCCTCGACAAGATGTGGAAATTTCCTCACGGGTGCCGACGAAGGCCCAGGCGGAGCAAACTGGAGGGAGAGAGGCCGAAGCTTCTTTGCAGGCGTCGGGCGAAGAAAGCCTGATGCAAGTGCAGGTTTCAGCAGATTCGCCGTGGACAGTCCCTGCGACTGGGGCTAGGATCGGTTTATGGGTCCGGGTGTTCTTGTATACGCATTTTCTTTACCTTTCGATAAGGCCGCAACAGTCGGCACGACGCCGGCAGACGAAACGACGACGCCGACAATCGGCACGACGACGCCGTCGGCGCTCAAAGCGATCCCGATTCGTTCCTCGCTCTCCTCGGCTCCCGCGGCGCGGCAGACCAACGCCAAGGAGTCGGGGCGACGGCGCGAGGCCTGTATGACGAGCTCCTGCGCGTCGCCGCCGAGGAACTCGCCAAAGCCAATGCCGGCGGCGACGGAAAGCGTGGAGCAAACGGCGGCGACAAAAGTACCCGCGCAAGCGGCAACGGGTGCGCCGACACGGGCGATGACAAGCGCTTCAATGCAAACGGTGAGGGAGGCCTAGGTGCAGACAGCGACGGGAGTTTCAACATGAGCAGCGAAAGAAGCTTTGACGCGAACCACGGCAACGAGAACACCGGCGTGAGCCGTCAAAACGGCCCTGACACCACGGGGAGGTTTATGCGGCCCCAGTCGGTCGCTTTCCTGATTGAGCACACCGGCGTGAACGACCCCGACGGCGCGGCCCGCGTGGCCGAAGCGCTCGGGGACCTGCCCGTCGCCTTGGAGCAGGCCGCAACCACGATCAGGCTGGTCGGGTACCCGAGGTTGGACGACTACCTCGCGAACCTGCGGGAGTTTGGGCTTGATGAGCCCGCCGACGGCCCGTCCAGCGGTGGCTACGGCCAGCCGATCTCCCAGCCCGCCGACGGCTACTCCGCCCTTGCACCCACGGCCCTGCTCATGGCCCGCCAAGCCGTGCAGGATCATCTGGCTGAGAAGGACAGCGCCAGCGGCGACGAAACGGCAGCCCACGCCAGCGCGGCATTCTTGCAGCTGGCGGCTCTGGCCCTGCTGGCGCCGTCGGGCGTGCCCCGGCACTGGCTGTATCAGACAGGCGCGAGCGAACAGATTGCGCGCGAAACGCTCGAGGAGCTCGTCTCCCTCTCGGTCTGCACGCCCTCCGCCGACGGCCGCTACATCAGCATCCACGAGCTTCAAGGGCGCGCCTTTCGCGAAGACTACGCGACAGACCCGTCGTTGTTCGACGCCGTCAAGCGCGCCGTCGTCAGGATGCTGGAGATCACCGACATGAAGGAGGCGGCCGCCGACGAAGCCCAGCGTGCCAACGTTCTCGACATGGTCATCCAGCTCAACGCCGTCGCCGGACGAGACGAGGGGGGCGCGCTCCATTCTCCCCGCGAATCCTGCATCGATCTCCCAAGCGTTTTCGGACTCGTGAACAACACGATATATTGCCTCAACATGATTGACAGCCCGCAAATCGCGATCACTTTTGAAGACACCGTCAGAAAACTGGTCAGCTCGTATGGAGCCGACCATCCTGACACGTTCGCCATACGCACCAACCTCGCCTTGGCCCACAGAGAAACAGGAGAAACCATGAAAGCCATCGACGCCTACGAAGCCCTTTTTGCCGAGCGGCTCAGGGCTCTCGGCCCCGACCACCCCGACACCCTCGACACGCTGGCCAATCTCGCCGAAGCGCACATGGAGACGGGAGACTTCGAGGGCGCCGTCGGCATCCTCGAAGCCCTTGCGGCCGACCAAACTCGAGTCCTCGGCCCCGACGACGCCGGCACGCTCGGCACACGCGGCAACCTTGCCGAATCCTACCTTCAGACGGGACGCACTCAGCAAGCGATCGACCTGCTCAAGGGCTTCGTCCGCGACGTCGACCGCGCCCTCGGCCCCGACCATCCTTACACTCTCACGACGCGCAACAGGCTCGCCAGGGCGTACATGGACGCAGGCAAGTTCAAGAAGGCCCGCAAAGAGCTCAACGCCCTGCTTCCCGACAGAATCCGGGTCCTCGGCCCAGACCACCCCGACACGCTGGCCGTCCGCAGCAATCTGGCCTACATCTGCAACGCCGTCGGGGAGTACGGGCAGGCTATCGACATTCTTGGGGAGCTGATCGCCGACGAAACCCGCGCCCTCGGCCCAGACCATTACTTGACGCTGACCGCGCGCAGCAATCTTGCGCGCGCCCACACCGTCTCGGGAAATCCCCAGAAAGCCATTGAGATACTCGAGGCCGTTTTGGACAGCCAGTTCCGCTCCCTGGGCGTTGACCACCCTGACGCTCTGGACACGCGCGGCGATCTCGCCTGCGCCTACAGCGTTTTGGGGGACTATCAGAAAGCCATCGCCATGTTTCAGTCTCTTCTGGACGACCAGACCAGGATCCTCGGGCCCGACCATCCTGACACCCTTCTCACGCGGGAGAGCCTCGCCGAAACCCTCTCAGAGGCGCAAGAGTAACGGCCGCTTTCAGGAAAGCCGGACGACGGCAACAGCCGTTTCGAAGGGTTTGGCCTCCGTTCGCAATAAAGGCGGCAGAAGCCAGCTCAGTGCATTCCCTCGATAACCCCGTCGACCACGTCGATGTCGCAGGCCGAGGGGCGCTTGGGCAGGCCCGGCATCGTCATGATCGAGCCTGAGATGAGCACCACGAAGCCCGCCCCGGCCGAGAGCCGCACTTCGCGGATCGGCACGGTGAAGCCCTCGGGGGCGCCAAGCGCTTTCGGGTCGGTCGAAAACGAGTATTGGGTTTTGGCCATGCACACGGGCAGCTCGCCCCAGCCGGACTCCTCGAGCCGCCGGAGCTCGCGCGCCGCGGCGGGTTCGAAGACGACGTCGGCCCCGCGGTAGACCCTGGTGACGACGGCTCGCGCCTTGTCTTCCAGGGAATCAGCCAAGCTGTATGCGCTCTTGGCGATGCTCGGCTTGGCCAGCGACTTCACGACGGCGTCGGCGAAATCGAGCGCCCCCTCTCCCCCGCGGCCGAAGTGGTCGGTGAGGACGACGTCGACGCCGAGGTCGGCCACGGACTCGCGGACGGCGGCGATCTCGGCCTCCGTATCCGCGGCAAACCGGTTGACCGCCACGAGCACGCGCTGGGCGAAGACCTTCGTGAGATTCTCGCAGTGGCGGCGCAGGTTGACCGCGCCCGCGCGGACCGCGGCGACGTTCTTCTCCTCCAGGTCCGCGAGCGCCACGCCCCCGTGATACTTGAGCGCGCGCACGGTTGCGACGACCACGGTGAGGTCGGGGGCGATCCCGGCAGTCTGCCCGATGATGTCGAAGAATTTCTCCGCGCCCAGGTCGGCGCCGAACCCGGCCTCGGTCACGGCAACATCGCCCAGCTTGAGCGCGGCCTTGGTGGCGATCACCGAGTTCGTGCCGTGGGCGATGTTGGCGAAGGGGCCGCCGTGGACCAGGGCGGGGTTGCCTTCGAGGGTCTGGACGAGGTTGGGCGCGAGTGCGTCCTTGAGGACCGCCGTCATTGCGCCGACGGCGCCGAGGTCCGCCGCGGTGACGGAATCGCCGGCCGAGGACCTGCCGACGACGATGCGGCCGAGCCGTTCACGCAGGTCGTCGAGGGAGTCGGCCATGCAGAAGGTCGCCATGACCTGGCTGGCCGCGGTGATGTCGAAGCCCGACTCGCGCGTGACCCCGCCGAGCCGCCCGCCGAGGCCGATGACGACGTCGCGCAGGGAGCGATCGTTCATGTCGATCGAGCGGCGGATGGCGACGGTGCGCGGGTCAATGTCGTGAGTGCCGAAGTGCAGCGCGTTGTCCGCCATCGCGGCGAGCAGATTGTTGGCCTCGGCGATGGCCGCAAAATCGCCGGTGAAGTGGAGGTTGATCTCGTCGCCGGGCGTGACCTGGGCCTTTCCCCCGCCGACGGCGCCGCCCTTGATGCCGAAAACCGGCCCCATCGAGGGCTCGCGAAGGGCGAGCACCGGGCGCTTGCCTAGCCGCGCCAGGCCGTCGGCCAAGCCGATCGACGTCGTCGTCTTCCCCTCGCCGGCCGGCGTCGGGGAAATCGCGGTGACGAGGACGAGCTTTGAATCCCGCTCGGGCAGCGAGCGCAGGTAATCGAGGGCGATCTTGGCCTTGCCGTGGCCGTAGACGAGAACATGCTCGTCGGGGACCCCGAGGTCCGCGGCCACGCGCCGTATGGGTCTGGGCTCGTCGGGCCGGGTTTCTTCGGCTTTGGCCCGGCCTTGAGCCCCGCCCGCTTCGGCGGAGGAGGGCGAAGCGGCTTCGGCCGCCTTGGCGCCATTCACACCCCGGTTCGTCTCACCCTGATTGGTCAGATCGTTGCCCACATCAACTCCTTGCTCGCGGAACTTTGCTCGCGGAGCCGCCGACCTTTCCCGCCGGCGGCAAGAACTAATATACCACATGTGGCGAATGGACGAGAATGGCGTCCGTACGGGAGTTTTCAAAGCCCGACGTTCGGAGCCGCCCTCCATTTCGCCCGCCTGTATGCACAAGTTAGAACGCGTTGCTGCGCGCTTTAAAGTAGGTCGGACGGGCGCATTCTAACGACAGATTTCACATTATGAAACCTCTAGATTTCGTCCCGAGATGCGTGTAGGTTCGTCTCATACGTCGTTCACGCCGGTTTGCCGACGGGCAATCCGATTCATGCGAATGGGAGAAAAATGAGCAAGTTCGCCATCGACGAAGACGAAATGGACGACCTCGGAGAGGGCCTCGACTCTCTGTCCGAGGTCTACGACGACGTCGAAACGCCGTGCCCGGTCCCGGCCTTCGGTCATCCCTCCCTCGACGAAGCCTACAGAGAATTCGCCGACGCGGCGACGGAGAGGATCGGAGGGCTGAGCGATTGGTGCGAGGAGACGTCGGAGGCGGTGTCCGACACCTCGCAGATGGCCGAGGAAACCGACGGCGAATGGGCCAAGCAGTTCACGTCGCAAGTGCAAAAGTTCCAATGAGGGGCCCGCGAAGCCCTAGGCGCTGCCAGAAGGCCGGCAATGCGGAACGACGAGGCCTTGCCGAACGGCAAAACAACGCCTGACGATCGGCGTCGCGAAAGCAAGCCGGCGCCGCAGAAGTGAAACGGCGCCGCACAACGACAAGGCAAACGCGAGATCAAGGAGATGACTGCAATGGAAAAGTTCGCCGACTGCATACCGGAGTTTCCGAGGCGCTCGCCCGGCATATTCACGCTGCATGACAAGCTTTTTTCGATGAAAGCGAGGCTGGAGGAGTACGGGAGGCGATTGCGGCGTCTTCCCTCGAAAGTCGAAACGTGGGAAGGCTCGGTGCGCGATGCTTTCGATTGCGCATTGGCCGGCGAGGTCAGGCAGACCGGTCGCTTGAACGAAGGCTTGGACGAGGGCGCGAGGGCGATTCGCACGTTCGCCTACGCCGCAGAGAACGCCGAGAGGAAGATCGATGCCGCGCGGGCCGGCATGCGGGCGTTGGACAGGCAGGTCGACGCCGTTCCCGACGAGGAACGGGACGAGAAGATGGAGGAGCTCAAAACCAAAGCGCAGTCGATAGCCAAAGACGCGAAAGCGGCAATCGACTCGCTCCACAAGGCAGGCGACGTGTGCGCCGCCGAGCTGCGAGCAGCCTTACGCCTAGAGGCGGTCAAGTCAAACGGCAAAGGCGATAACATAGGCGAGCTGCACAAGCTCAACGATGACGACATCGATCGGATCAACGACGAGCTCAAACACATGGACTTTCGCGAAGTCTCTCAGGGGGAAATCGGCGATTGCTACTTAGTGGCGACCCTCATGGCTATGATGCGCACGCCTGAAGGCCGAAAGCTCCTGCAAAAGTCGATTAGGCCGCACACTGTGAACGGCCACCAGGACGGTTACCTCGTCACCGTCTACGAGGACCCGGACCACCCTGAGCGCGCACGCACGGTCTTCGTCGAGAGAACCTACCTGCGCGGATCCAATGGAGGCAGTCCGGGCGTCGTCTCGATTCTCGAGGCGGCCTACGGACAGATGTACGAGGGCGGCACTCGCGGCAACAGTGTTTTCGGCCCCACCGGAATCAGCGCGGGCGAACCGTCGGCCGTCATGGAAGAAATCACAGGAAAGGACACGAATATTATAAAGAAGGGCACCTGGGGCTTCGGCGACGGATACAACGACGACCAGCGCAAGGACATCCAGCAGGCATTGAAGAATCATCGCCCCGTGGTCGCCAACACCGTTACAAGAATCGTTGGTTTCCAGAACAGCCAGTTCATAAAAGAGGTATCAGTCCACGGAGAAAAATATCGCATTCAGATGATGCGAAATCATTCCTACGTAGTCGTCGCTGCGGACAAGGACGGGGTCACCGTGAGAAACCCTTGGGGCGGAAGTAGGAAAGTTGGAGATAAGTACATCGACCCAGAGTACGCCGAGTTCAAAATGAGTTGGGACGACTTCGGCGCTTCTTTCGGCAACGTCCACGTTGGAGGAGGCTACCCCAAATGAGGGCGCACATCGTCGAATTGTCCGAATCCTCGGTTTTTCGCCCCGGGATTGGGAATCAACCGTCCTACACCGTCTCGAATATTCGCTATTCCGACGGAAGAATGACGGCTGCCCTGCAAGGCGGGTACCCCGCCAATAGCGTTGATACGCCTGACAGTTCCCGTGTAACGTCGATATATCGCGACTTGGAAGCGGGCGAATGCATCGACCATCCGGGGGTCGGGACCTTCACTCTCATGTACGTCAATCCAATCGTCATTCCCTTTGCCGTAGGCGGCGGTCCTACGGCGACCTTCCAATTTGTTCCTGCGCCCGGCTTCATCGCCTACTGGGATAAAGAAAGCGAGATGAACCGATGAAGAAACGCCGGAAAATCCTAGCCGCCCTGATCAGCCTCCTGGCTCTGGCGGCAAGCATACGGATCGTCTACGTCTCCGGATTCCTCACACACAACTATCCAGCCCAGAACACCCGAGTCTTCACTAAGAAAGGCGATCCGCTTCGCTGCGACGGCATCACATATAGAGCGGGCGACACCAGCGGTACACGCAGAGGCGTGCTTCGCCCCGGAACTAACTGGAACACACAAATTGAAGTTTCCAACCTAAGGATCGAACGCTGGCACAAACGCGCCACAATCGGCATCTATGCGGGCAAACTTCGTAACGTCACAGCTGAGGGAGGTGGCGCCGATCTTGCCTTGGGAGAGTCCTTTACATTTGAAGGAGTCGGCACCATCACTTTGCTCGACGTCGAAATGGACTGGTTCGCATTCATCGTCGGCAACGACAAAGCAGGAGACACCGCGACCTACTGCTTCGAACCCGCCCCCGGATTCAACGTCGGCGACGACTACAAAAACCACTACCAAAAACAACATCCGGACACACCCACACCCTGGCCTACGACCCCTGCCAAACAAACAGAACCGACGGAGCTCCCAACCGACTGGTAAAACCAACCGACCAGCCAAACCCCAGGAGGCAACGCTCACCGAGTTTCTCTACGCCCCCAGACGTGAAGCTCTCCGACGAAAAGCCGCTTGGGCCAGTCCAATGGAAGCCCCTGCGTCATAAGTTGTCTGGATCGCCCGCTACACGAGCTGTACACGACGCTCGTACTGCGAGTGCCAGACCGTCATGCGCTCTTCTTGACGCGTTCGAGTCAGTTGAACTTCTTGAATTTCAGGACCGTGTTGAGGATCTTTCCCTTGAAAGTCTTCGTTTGGTAGGCGAAAGTGAGTGAGTTGTAGAACTCGACAGCAAGGTGCTCTTGGTGCCCGAGGATCATCTCTTTTGGCGCGGTCTCAGGGAAGAATACGCCAAGTTTGATGCGCAAGCCTCCTTTCTTCATTTTGAACTGATGCATTCCATACATTTTCAAGTCGACTGTCTGGTCTGACATGAGAACGCCGTCGCCGACCATGGCCAATTTCGTGTCCTTGTCCGGCGTCGTCGGTTTCTCTGCATCGGGGTGTATGAAGAGCTTCTGATAGGTGGGCTCGCCGTACTGTCCGACCGTCTCCATGACTTCCTGCCCGCCATGGACGCCAGCGAAAACAAAGTGCTCGGGGTGGATCTTGAACGGCAGCGCCGGGTCGGTCATCTTATTCAAAGACAGGTTGAAAGCCAAGAAGTCCCCCAAAGTCAGTCCGTCGACGTCGACATCGACGTAGGCGGGCTGCGGATTCCTTCCCTTCACGGTGTTCGCGACGATCTCACGCCACATGACGTCTGACTCGGCAAGCTTCTTTTCGTAAAGCTTGAGGATGCGATCTTTACCGAGCGCCAACTTGGTCTCAATCAGCGCTTCCTTTGCGGATTCAAAAGGCAAGGCCAATAAGTCGCTCAGTGAAACCGGCCGACCTTGGTAGGTGAAGTTCGCTCCCAGGTCCGTCATTTCTTTGAAAACGTGATGGATGCGCTCTAATTCCTTGGACTCAATCCACTCCCGTGTCAGCGGCCTTCCATTCAGAGTCATTTTAATGGAAAAGTCTGTCATGTCGCTCGCCTCGTTTTTCAGTGAAGATTATTCTGGGGCATGGCTGCAAGGAAGTCTGTCTTGTAAAGACGACAGCCTGTTCCTTTAAAGACGACAGCCAGGCCCTTCGAAAAATAATACCCAGGCTTTGGGCCTTGACGATCGGAGCCGCGTCCTCGGCGTCACAACGTAGGCTTGTTCGCATGGCCGCGGCAACCTCAGGGCAGGCCACGTCCTCGGGCGTGGGAACGTAAGAGCAGTCGTCGTCCCACGTCATCGGCTCGACAGCCTGGAAAGAGGGCTCGTGCAAAGCGAGCCCTCCGCTCGCGTCGTTGCCCGCCGCCATGAAAAGCCGGGGTCGTCGCGAAGACACAGGCGGCCTCCGGGGCGCAAGGACTCCGGCGAAAAGTCCAGGCAGACGACGTGGGCGGGTGCGATTTCGCACCCGCCCACGGTTTGAAACAGCCAGCTGCTTGGAGGGACCCAGTTCAGCAGCCTTCGTCGCCTAGGCGACGGCAGACGCTCACGGCTTGGGCGGCAGGACCGCACGGGCGAGCACCGCGGCGTAGTCCGGGACGTCCTCCTCCACAATCTGCCGCGCCGCATAAAGCAACGGCAGGCGATCCTTGATCTGCGGGGCGGACTGCTCCACGAGGGAGATCGCCAGCGGCAAGGCCGGCACGCCCTCGACGGTCTGCTCCAGCTCGGTCATCGCCTGGAGCGCGCCCTTGGCGCCCTCGCCGCGGCCGATGCGCACACCGTAGACCTTGTTGCGCCCGGACAGCCCGGTCACCTCCAGATCGCCGACGCCCGGCAGTCCGTAGGCCGTGGCAGGGTTAGCCCCCAGCGCCGTCGAAAGAATCGACATCTCGCGCACCGCCTCGTTGAACGTCGCGGCCTTGAGGTTGTGATGGGGCTTGCCCGTCTTCTCCTCCAGCCCGTCGGCGATGCCCAGCATGATGGCGTACACGTTCTTCATCGGCGCGCAGATCTCCACGCCCACTTCGTCGTCCGTGGCCTCGATGCAGTAGTGCTCCGAGCGAGCGGCGCGCGCGAACTCCACGGCGACGTCGCGGCTCTTGCATCCGAAGATCGTGGCCGTAGGCTCGCCGGCCGCGCACTCGTTGGCCTTGACCGGCCCGGCGATGGCGACGATCGGCGGAAGCTCGACGTCGGCGGCCTTCGCGATCGAGCGGATCCCGTCCGGCAGAAGGAGGATCTTGCCGTCGACCGGCATGAACCCCTTCGACGTCAGCCACAGCGCCTTCGCCTTGGCGATTCCAGGCAGGGCCATCTCGGTCACCTTCGGAACGCCCTGGGAGGCCACCGAGACCACGACGACGTCGACGCCGTCGAGCGCATCCTCCAGGCCGGCGGAGCGGAACGGGCGGACCTTGCCGGAGATGACCACGTTGATGCGCGGATGTGGGCGGCCCTCCTCGATGGCGTCGATGAGATGGTCGTCCAGCCACGTGCCCCACAGGTTGACGTCCCACCCGGCTTCGACGAGGGCGTTGGCCAGGCCCGACCCCATGGCCCCCGCGCCGAGTATCGCGACTTTCGGCATGTCTTCTCCTATTCCTCCGCTCCCGAAAGCTCGGCGTCGGGGTGACGTTTGGCGAACTCGTGGAGCAGATCGTTCGTTTCCTTGAGGTTCGAGTAGAGGCGGCCCTGGATCTCGCCGAGCTCGGCGTAGACCTCGTGCTCGTCCATGTTCGGCTCGCTCTTGTCGGTGAACTGGGCCATCTTCTGGGCGGCCGTCGCAATCGACGTGTCGCCGAACACGCCGGTGGAGGCCATGGCGATGACCGCGGCGCCCAGCGCGGAGATCTCCTCCTCCTTGCAGCCGGTGATCGGCAGGCCGATCGCGTCGGTCATGATCTGGCGCCACAGCGGCGAACGCAGCCCGCCGCCCATGCCGCGCACCGCGGTCAGCTTGACCCCGGTCGCCTCTTCCATGGCGTGCAGCGAACGCGACATCTCGATGCAGATCGCCTCCAGAAGCGAGCGGTACATCGAGCCCTTGCCGTGGGTTCCGCGCCAGCCGACGACGGCGCCACGGGCAATCGGATCCCAGTAGGGCGACTGCACGGCGTTCCAGTACGGGAGCGTGATGAGCCCGCCGCTGCCAGGAGTGCGAGCCGCGGCCAGGGCCTCCAGCTCCGGGTCGGGCGCGCCGGCCAGCTCCGGCTTGCCGAGCGCCCGCCGGAACCACGTGGCGAGGTAATTTCCGGAGGATTGCAGGACCTCCAGGATGTACGTGTCCGGGATGCCGCCCGCGAGGGTGCGGTAGACCTGGCCGAACTGGTACTCGGGGGACGTGACGCCGGCGTTCACGGCGGTGCCCATGTTGAGATAGGCAACGTCGGGGGTGACCGCCGCCGCGCCGACGCCGGCCGCCTGGCCGTCGCCGCAGCCCGCGACGATCGGGATCTCGGCGATCCCCCACTCCTTGGCGAGCTCGGGCTTGAGCGCGCCGAGGGTCTGGCCGGGCTTGACGAGGTCGGCCATCTGCTCGCGCCGCACACCTGCGATTTCCAACAGGCGCTCGTCGTAATCGAGCTTGGCGATGTCGAAAAGACCGAGCGAGTCGGAGCAGGCGGTCGAATCGACCCACTTGCCCGTCAGGCAGAAGGCGATGTAGCCGGAGACCGTCGTGATCTTCTCGGCGCTCGCCCACAGGTCCGGCTGATGCTCTTTGACCCACGCCATCTTGTAGATGGCCGGCGTGACGTCGGCGGGCTTGCCGGAGAGCTGGTGGATCTCGGGGGTGCCGTACCTGAGGATTTGGTCGGCGGCGCGGATGTCGAGCCACAGGATCCCGTTGCGCAGCGGGGTGCCGTCGGCGGTGAAGGGCGCGAAGGACTCGCGCTGATGCGTGATGCCGAACGCCTTGATGCGTTCCTTCTCGGCCGGGGTCAGTTTGCCCACGGCCTCGCCGACCGCCTCGCGGGTGGAGGTCCACCACTGGCGCGGGTCGTGCTCGCCGAAGCCCTGCTCCGGCGAGAGCAGCGCGATTTCGCGCCTGCCCAGCGAAATGACGTTTCCCTCGACATCGACGATGATCGCCTTGGTCGACGTCGTGGACGAGTCGATGGCTATGACCAGGGGGCCATCGACGCTTGCGGATGCCATGTTTTCTCCTTGAACGGTTGGATCAGCCCTCGCCGCCTGTCAGCTCGGCGTCGGGGTGCTTGCGTGAAAATTCGTGAAGCCGCGCATTGGTTTCGCGCAGGTTGTCATAGAGCCTGTCTTGGATCGCCGACAGCTCGTTGTAGATCTCGTGGTTGGCCATGTTCGGCTCGGTCACGTCGGTGAACCTGGCCATCTTTCGGGCGGCCGTGGCGACGTCGTCGTCGCCGAACACGCCGGTGGAGGCCATCGCGATGACCGCAGCGCCCAGCGCGGAGATCTCCTCCTCTTCGCAGCCGGTGATCGGCAGGCCGATCGCGTCGGTCATGATCTGGCGCCACAGCGGCGAACGCAGCCCGCCGCCCATCGCGCGGACCGTTGTCAGCTCGACGCCGGTCGACTCCGCCAACTTGCGCAGCGAGCGGGCCATCTCCAGGCTGATGCCCTCCAGGATCGAGCGGTACATCGAGCCCTTGCCGTGGGTTCCGCGCCAGCCGACGACGGCGCCGCGGGCGATCGGGTCCCAGTGCGGCGACTGCACCGCGCCCCAATAGGGCATCGTCACGAGGCCGCCGCTGCCGGGTGTGCGGGCCGCGGCCAAGGCCTCCAGCTCCGGGTCGGGCGCCCCGGCCAGCTCCGGCTTGCCGAACGCGCGGCGGAACCAGCCGGAAAGGTAGGCGCCGGAGTTCTGGACGAGCTCCAGCACATAGGTGTCGGGCACGCCCGCCGCCTCCGTCCTGAAGAGCTTTTCGTAGCGGTATTCGGCGGACGGCACGCCCGCCACGACGGCCGTGCCCATGTTGAGGTAGGCGACGTCGGGGGTGACCGCCGCCGCGCCGACGCCGGCCGCCTGGCCGTCGCCGCAGCCCGCGACGATCGGGATTTCGCCGATCCCCCACTCCTCGGCGACCGACTTCTTCAGCGTGCCGAGGGTTTGCCCGGGCTTGACGAGGTCGGCCATCTGCTCGCGCCGCACGCCCGCGATCTGAAGCAGGGCGTCGTCGTAATCGAGCGTCTTGATGTTCGACAGGCTGAGCGAATCGGCGCAGGCCGCCGAATCGACCCACTGGCCCGTCAGGCAGAAGGCGATGTAGGCCGAGACCGTGGTGACCTTGTCAGCCTTCGCCAGCGACTCGGGCTCGTTTTCCTTGAGCCAGGCCATCTTGTACAGGCCAGGCGTGACGTCGGCCGGGCGGCCCGAAAGCGCGTGGATTTCGGGGGCGCCGTAGCGCTGAACCTGGTCGGCGGCGCGGATGTCGAGCCACAGAATCCCGTTGCGCAGAGGCGTGCCGTCCGCGGCGAAGGGCGCAAAGGATTCGCGTTGATGCGTGATGCCGAAGGCCGCGATGCGCTCCTTTTCGGACGGGGTCAGTTGAGCGAGGGCCTGGGCGACGGCGTCGCGGGTGGAAGTCCACCATTGGCGCGGGTCGTGCTCGCCAAAACCCTGTTGCGGCGAAAGCAGATCGATGTCCTGCCTGCCGAGGGCCAGGACCTTTCCTTCTGTGTCCACGACGATCGCCTTCGTGGCGGTGGTGGACGAATCGATTGCAATGACGAGGGGATTCATGTCTCTACCTCAATTCGACGTTGAATGCGGTTGGATGTTGGGGTTGCGCGGTTGGCGACGGCGGGCTCGGGAGGCGCCAAGGTGCGTGATTCGGCGCGTCTGCGGTGCGGACCGGCGTCGGCCTTCGAGGGCGTCCTTGTTCGAGGGCGTTTCGTCGTTGGTTGCGTTGTTGTGGGGACGTTGTTGCGAGCGGGTGCGTTGCGGACAGGTGCGGCGACGCCGGCCCCGCCGCGGTCACTTCAGACCTTGGAAAAACTTGTCCCAAGGCATCTCGAGCGGCGCGTCCTCAGCCACGACCGAGTAGAGGAAGCGGCACAGCGGGTACTCGTCCTCGCCGATGACGCCGCGCTCGGTCAGCGGCCCGAGGGCCTTGCCGATGACCTTGATGGCCGCGACGCCTTCGAGCGTCACTCCTTTCATGTAGCGATCCTGCACTTCGGAGAAGGCGATGCCCTCCCCGACGTATCCGCCGGCCTTGACGTTGCGGCCGCCCATCGAGGTGACGAACATGTCGCCCACCCCGCCCAGGCCGTCGCCCGTCTCCGGGTCGCCGCCCATGAGCTTGATGAAGGAGCGCAGCTCCTTTTGCCCCTGGGCGAAAACGGCCGCGCCGTAGTTGTACATGACGTAGCGGTCGTTCTCCTTGCCGGCCTTGCGCAGCATTCCTTGGGCGAAGCCCGCGGCGAACGCGTACACGTTCTTCGTGGCCGCGCCGGTCTCGTGCCCGACGAAGTCCGTCGACGTCCACACGTGGTAGTAGTCGGTCCGGAACAGGCCGGCCAGGTATTCGACGTCGGCCTCGTTCTGGCCGCAGAACACCACGCACGTGTCGTGGTGGACGGCGAGCTCGCCGGCGATCGAGGGGCCGACAATGGCGTTCCAGGAGACGCTCTCGGCCAGCTCGGGGTCGAAGTAGGACCGGAGCACGTCCGGCAGGATGTGCATCGTTCCGTCGTCGTCGGCCCGCATTCCCTTGGTCACCGTCAGGAGCTTCTGGCCGGGCTTCATGAGCTTCGAAAGCTGCTCGCCCGCCCATTCGATTCCGAAGGAGTTCACGCCGCACATGACGACGTCGGCGTCGGCGATCACGTCGGCGGCCTCTTCCAACTGGTGGGCCTTGACGCTTTCGTTGACCTTGAGGCCAAGGTCCGGGTGCACGCCCGTCTTCTGGATCGAATCGATGATTTCGCGGTCGAGGAACGTGCCGACGAGGCGAACCTCGTTGCCGTTCTCCGAGGCCGGGAAGGACAGGGCCGTGGCCATGATCCCCGACCCCAACACTGCAATCTTTGCCATACTGCTTCCTTTCGGGTTGTTGTGCACGTCGGCGCGGCTCGGGCGCCTAATGCTGACCGTAGACGTTCTGGTATCTCTGGTAAAGCGCGTCGATGTGATCCTGGGCCACCGGCACGGGGTCGCCGAGCAGCTGGGCCGTCGCGACAGTGCGGGCGACCTCCTCGACCATGACGGCGGCCTTGACTGCGGCCTCGGCGTTCTTGCCCACGGTGAACGGGCCGTGGTTGGCCATGAGCACCGCAGGCGAGCGCGAGGACCTGAGGGTCTCCACGATCCCCCGCCCGATCGAATCGTCGCCGATGATCGCGAACGGGCCCACCGGCACCTCGCCGCCGAACTCGTCGCCCATCATCGTCAGAACGCAAGGGATCGGCCGGTGAAGCGCGGCGAAGGCCGTCGCGTAGGTCGAGTGGGTGTGGACCACTCCGCCGACCTCGGGCATGTGCCGAAAGACGTATGCCGCAGCGGCGGTGTCCGAAGAGGGACTGAGCGAGGAGGGCGTTCCGTCGTCGATCTTCTCCCCCTCCAGCGTGCACACTGTCATGTTGTCCGGGCTCAGCTCGCTGTAGCGCACGCCCGAAGGCTTGATGACGAAAAGATCGGCGCCCGGAACGCGTTCGGAAACGTTGCCGGCCGTCCAGACCACGAGGCCGTTGGCGGGAAGCTCGGCGTGCAGCCGCGCCACCCGCTCCCTCGTGGCCCGGACGGAGGCCTGAACGTCCGGTGCGAGCTCGGACAGGCGGATCACTGCTCGGCGTCCCTGTCGCGATAGATGCGCGCGCGGATGTCCTTCAGCCGGTGCATGGGCGAAACGCCGTTGTAGCGGCCGAAGAAGTCGTGCAGCTCCTTGTAGATCTCGTAAACTTCGTCGTAGCGGGCGGAGGCTTCGAGATTCGGCTCGTAGGCGTGCTTCTCCACCGAGGACATCGCGTCGGCGGCCGCGAAGACGTCCGGGTAGACGCCGGCGGCGACCGCGGCGAACACGGCCGAGCCCAGCGCGCCGGTCTGCTCGGCCGTCGAGACCGAGATCGGGCGGCGGGTGATGTCCGAGAGCATCTGCATGTAGTACGAGTTCTTGAGCAGGCCGCCGGCGGCGACGATCTCGTCGACCTTGATCCCGTGCTCCTCGAAGTTGTCGATGATGACGCGGCAGCCGAAGGCCGTCGCTTCGAGGAGGGCGCGGTAGACGTCTTCGGGCGCCGTGGTCAGCGTCTGGCCGACGACGAGGCCGGAGAGGCGGGCGTCCGCGAGGATCGAACGGTTGCCGTTGTGCCAGTCGAGGGCGACGAGGCCGTGCTCGCCGATCTCCTGGCCCTTCGACTTCTCCACGAGCAGGTCGTGGACCGAGACGCCGCGCGACTTCGCCTCCTCCACGTAGGAACCCGGCACGCAGTTGTCGACGAACCACGCGAAGATGTCGCCGACGGCCGTCTGGCCGCCCTCGAATCCCCAGTAGCCGTCCACGGCGCCGCCGTCGACGATCCCGAACACGCCGGGGCAGTCGCGGTATTCCTCGCCGTTGAGCACGTAGCAGGACGACGTGCCGAGGATCGCGGTGAGCTGGCCCGGGCGGACGGCGTTTGCGCCGGCGACGACGACGTGCGCATCGATGTTGCCGGACGCGACGGCGATGCCCTCGGGCAGGCCCGTCAGCTCGGCCATCTCCTTCGTCAGGCCGCCGACCTTCGCGCCGAGCGGGAGGACGGGGGCGCTCATCTTCTCCTCGAAGACGCGGCCGAATCCGGGCTTGACGGCCTCGAGGTACTCGAAGGAGGGGTACTTCCCGTCCTGGAGCATGCGCTTGTAGCCGGAGTCGCCGGCCGACTGCGTCAGGGTCCCGGTCAGCTTCCAAGTGAGCCAGTCGAGGAGGTTGCACACCACGTCGGCCTCTTTGTAGACCTCCGGCGCCATCTCGAAGACCTCGAGGACCTTCGGCAGGAGCAGCTCGGAGGAGAGCACCCCGCCGTAGCGGCCGAGCCATTCCTCGCGGCGGGCCTCGGCGACCTTCACCAGGCGGGTGGCCTGATCCTGGGCGCCGTGGTGCTTCCACAGCTTGACGTATGCGTGGACGTTGTTCTCGAAGCCGGGCTTCTCGCACAGCGGCACGCCGTCCTTGTCTGTGAAGAACACCGTCGCCGACGTCGCGTCGACGCCGATGCCCACGATGTCGGCCGGGTCCACCCCGGCGTCCTTGACCGCGGCGGGAACCGACTCGCGCAGCACCTTGACGTAATCGGCCGGGTTCTGCAGCGCGAATTCAGGCGGAAGGGTCTGATTGTCGCCGGCGGTCAGGGTGCGGTCCATGACGCCGTGCGGGTATTCGGTCACGTGCGTGCCGAGCTGCTCGCCCGTCGCGGCGTCCACGACGATGGCGCGGCCGGAGAGCGTTCCGTAGTCGATGCCGACGATGTATTTCTTATCGGACATATGTTTTCTCCTTGGGTTAGGGGAAGACTTGGGTTAGGGGAAGAAAGGAAAAGCGGATGGCGGAGTTCGAAGGGGCTCGACGATCCGAGTCACTCCGCGGGGCGGCGGTGCCGGCCCCAGAAGCCCTCGGGCGAGAACAACTTCTCGACGACGGCGTCGTAGACCCCCAGGTCGATGAGGATGTCGAAGACGGTGTAGCGGTCGCGGATCATCTGAGCCTTGAAGTGGGTCTCGCGGAAGCGCTCCCAATCGATCTCGATGAGCTCGGGATGGTATGGCGCGCCCACCGTCTTCAGGCGGTCCATGATCTCCTCGGGCGCCATGAGCTGGGCGCGCAGCCTCTCGCGCAGCTCGGGCCACTTCTCCTTGAGCAGCTCGATGCGGGCGACGAGCTCTTCGCCTTCGGTCCTCTTCTTGAGGGAGTGGCGCACGGCCTCTTCCTGCATCCGGGGCTTGAGGGCGGCGCGCACCTGGGATTCGACCTGCTCGGGGCTCTTGACGGCCGCGAGCGCCCGATCGACGTCGAAGTCCTCGGCCTCCATCTTGAGGAACTCCTCCCAGATGGCGCACGAGGCGACCGTTCCGACCCCGACCTTGAATCCGTGCGAAAGCGGGGGCTCCCAATCCAGCCCGTGGCCTTCCATCTCCCACACGTGCGAGAACTGGTGGCCGGCGCCGGAGGCCGAACGCGAGGACTGGCCGGCCTGCATCGCGAGACCGGACATGAGGTTGCCCTCCATGAGGCCCTCGATTGCCTTCTTGTCGCCGTTCCCGATGGCTTCGGGGTCGGCGAGGGAGCCGCGCAGCGGGCCCTGGACCATGTTCCACACGTACTCGTTGATCGGTTCGATCCCCAGGGCGTCGGCGAGGATCCAGTCCGCGCCGGCCGGGATCTTCTCGATGAGGTCGCCGTATCCGGTGGCGGTCAGGCGCTTGGGGGCGTTGCACACGACGTCGTTGTCCGCGACGAGGCCGGCGGGGCCGGGGCACGATCGGGTGATCTTGAAGCCGTCGCGGGAGATGGACGCGCCGAAGGCGGCGAAGCCGTCGACCGAGGCGGCCGTGCACACGTTCATGTACGGGCGGCCGAGCTCGCCGGAGGCCAGCTTGGCGATGTCGTTGAGCGTGCCCGCCCCGATCGAGCACACGACCGCGTCCTCGAGCGGCTCGATGTGGTTGCGCAGGATTTCGACGTTCTTGTAGTCGCCGTAAAGCGTCGGCTTTCCTGGGAAAATATACGGTTCTTGGGCGAATTCGACCCCTGCCGCCCTGAGGGAGGCGACCACTTCTTCGCCGGTCGCGCCGAAGGTGTTTTCATCTGCCACGACGAGGGCCTTCGCCCCCGGGAACAGCTTGGCGAACATTTCGCCCGTCTGGCTGGTGACGCCGTCGCCGAAGACGATGTCCTTTGTCTCGACGGCCGTCTTGAGAGCCTTTTCGATGAGATCGCTCGACATTGTTCTATCCTTTCCCTTTCGTGCCTTCCGGGCCTGCCGCGCGAATCCCGATATTTGCTGCGCAAGGCCCTTCCGGCTCCGTGGTTGAGCTTCTATGCGGCCCGGGGCCCTCCTGTCGGAAAGCCCCGGGCCCGTGGATCATTCGGCTGTTGCGTGCTCGGCGGCGACGTGGTCGACCATCTCGTGAATGAGGCCTTGCACCAGCGGGAACTGCTTGCAGTACTGATCGGCGTAGAACTTGTACTGCTCGTGTCTCTCGGCGTCGGGCTCAATGCGCTCGCGCTCGTGGACCATCGCGTCGGCGGCCTCCTGGACCGATCCGTACAGGCCCGCGCCGGCGGCGGCGAGAATGCACGAGCCGAGGGTGACGGCGTCGCCCACCTCGGTCAGCGTGATCGGAACGCCGGTGACGTCGGAGTGCATCTGCGTCCACATGCGGGACTTCGTCGCGCCTCCGCAGGCCACGAATTCCTGAACCTCGAACCCGGCCTCGCGCAGCTTGCGCAGGTTGGCTTCGACGCCGTAGCAGACGGCCTCCTGGATCGCGCGGTACATGTGCTCGCGGCTGTGGGCGAGCGACAGCCCCGTGAAGACGCCACGGGCCTTCGAGTCGGAGTAGGGCGTGCGGTTGCCCTGGAAGAACTCGTTGATGACGAGGCCGTCGCAGCCGATCGGGATGTCCGCCGAACGCTGGTTGAGAATGTCGTAGGCGTTGAGGCCGGTCTGCTCGGCCGCCAGGTTGATGTCCGGGCAGAAGTTGTCCTTGAACCACTTGAGCACGGACCCGGAGGAGACCAGGGAGATCTCGACCGTGTACTGGCCGGGGACGACGCCGTCGGTGTAGCCGCCGAAGAAGCCGGGGCCGGAGACGGGGTCGGGCGACTGGCCGGACATGACGTGCGAGGAGCCGGTCACCAGCGACATCTTGCCCGGGCGCAGCACGTTGAGGCCGATCTGGCCGTGCCACGCGTCGCCGCCGCCTTGGGCGACGGGCGTTCCGGGAATGAGGTCGAGGGCCTCGGCGGCGGACTTCGACAGCCCGCCGACGAGCACGCCCAGGTCGTTGACCACGGTGGGGAGCTTGTCGAAGACGTCGCCCGCGCCGGCCTCTTCGTAGAGGTCGACGGGCCAGCCGCCGTTGTCGCGGTCGTAGTACATGCGGTGGGCGGCCGTGTTGATGTTCTGCGTCCACTCGCCGGTCAGCTTGAAGGTCAGCCAGTCGGGCGCATCCACGAGGCGGTAGGCCTTGTCGTAGGTCTCGCGCTCGTTCTCGCGCAGCCACGCGGCCTTGAAGGGGAACCACTCGGCGGTCGGCGGCAGAGTGCCGTTTCCGGTGTACCGCCGGGCGGGCGACTTCGTGTCGACGACGCGGGCCGCCTGCTCGGTGGCCCGGACGTCCATCCACATGATCGCCGGGCGCAGGGCTTCGCCGCCCTGGTCGAGGGCGACGACGGTCATCGTCGTCGCGTCATAGGAAATGCCCTTGATCTCGTGGGGCTGGACGCCCGAACGCTGCATGACGCTGTGAACCGAGGCGCGAAGGGCGTTCCACCAGTCGGTGGGCGACTGCTCGGCCCAGCCCGGCGCCGGGTGCGTGGTCTTGTAAGCCGTCGCTGCGAATGCCACGGGCGCTCCGGTGAGATCGAAGATTCCGACTCGACACGACTCCGTGCCGAAGTCGATGCCCATGACGTAAGGGCCGCCGGTGAGTGAATTGGTGTTGTTGAAAACAGACAAGGAAACCTCCGCGCTGAAGTTCGTAGGTGTTTGACAGTTCACTCGTCCGCGTCAGACCAGCCCCATCCGAGGCGGATATCCTCGGGAATGAGGTGGTCAATGCGGTCGAGGACGAATGTGGGTTGATCGGCCGGATCCAGGGCCTCGGCCTCTTCCAGCGTCGAATCGCCGGTCAAAAGCAGGCACGAGACCATGTTCGTCTTGATGGCCATGCCGATGTCGGTCATGAGGCGGTCGCCCACCATCATGCAGTTGGCGGGATCGACGTCCAGGCCGTCGATCGCCGCCGAAAGCATGGTGGCCTCGGGCTTGCCCATGTTCGCCTGGCACTTGGCTCCGGTGCAGGCTTCGATGGCCGCCACGATGGTGGCGGCGTCGGGTTCGCCGCGCCCGCCTGGGAATGGGCAGTAGCGGTCGGGGTTGGTCGTGATGAGGAATGCCCTCTTGTGGAACCAGATGGCGTCGAACGCGATCTGGAGCTTCCGATATTCGAAGGTTCGGTCGTAGGAGGCGATGACGATGTCGATCTTCTCCGGGTCCTCGCTCATGGCGATGCCCGCCTCCGCGAGGGCCTTCTTGAGGGGCTCTTCGGAGATGGGGAAGACGACTGCGTCGGGGTGGTTCGCCTTGAGCCAGCGGACCGTTGTGACGACGGTGTTGGCGATTTCCTCAATCGGCGTGGGAATCCCCAGCTTCCCGAGCTTTTCCAGGTAAAGCTGCGGGTCCTTCGTCGGGTTGTTCGACAGGAAGCGCACCGGCCTGCCCAGCTCGCGCAGCCCTTCGATGAGCCGCTTGGCGCCGGGCAACAGGTCGTCACCCAGATAAATGGTGCCGTCCATGTCGAAAATGTAGGCGTCGTAGAGCCTGTCAGGAGATGTGCGCTTCACTGCGTTCCTCTCTCGAGTCTTCCGGATTTCGAATTTCGACCCTGAGCTTCAGCCCTGCGCTTCGATCATTGGCGTGACAATGATTCGAATGCGTGAATTTGAAGCGCACGGCATTTTGAAGGGCGGGCCTCGGGCCGGGGCGGGTCGCTGCCCCGGCCCGAGGGGCTTTTAGAACAGCAGCGCCAGGGAAACCACCGCTGTGTTGCTGATCCAGATCGACGCCGCCGGGGGGTCGATGTGGGACGTGCCGCGGTTGTACCAGAGCCTCGCGAAGAACTCGCACAGGAACGCGGAGAACAGGCCTGCCAGAAGCGCCGCAAAGAGGGCGCCGATGGCCGGGCCGACGTTCGCGGCAATCCATCCCGCCGTGTCGGTGTCTCCCATGAGGAAGTCACCGCCGAATATCGGGAAGAACTTCATCGCCGCCAGACCTGCCGTGATGGTCACGTGGTGCTGGACCGGCATGTTTCGGTTCGTGATGAGGAAGAGGATGATCACGGCCGAAATGCCGAAAGTGAAGGTCTGGGCGTTGTTGATTGCCGCGCTCGGGTCCAAACGACGGGAGACGAGGGACGAGCCGATCTGGGAAGCGAGGAAGATGGAGGCGCCGCCGGCGAGGATTCCAAAGAGGGAGCCCATGGCGAAGAGCTGGCCCGGCTTCTCCTGCCACTCCAGCCAACGGCCGTTCGGACCGGGCTTGATCTTCCCGAGGAAGGTCTTGGCGTCCTTGTCGAAGGCGTGGGGCGAGTGCAGCGAGCCCTTGCCGTATCCCTTGCCCGGATCGCCGCCGAAGGCGATGCGCGCGAGGATGCCGGAGAGCACGACCGTCAGGGCGACGGAATCCGTGTGCCCGCCGAACCACGGGATCTTCGAAATGCCAATCTGGACGGCGTAGCCGAAGACGCCGAAGATGGAGCCGACGTAGATGACGTCAGGGCGTCCCAAGCCGGCGAGCGGGGAGTTGACGTCTTTTCCGTCGTCCATATACCCCTTGTACCTCGCGTAGACCGCTGCTGCGGCGCCTCCGGCGAATACGATATGCGGGCCCATGAACGGACCGAAGGCGAGGTAATCCAGGGCAAAGCTGCTGCCGGTGGCAGCGAGGATTCCCCACGAGGCGAGGACGGTGAAACCAGTCAAAACGAAGCCGTAGTTGCCTCCGATGCTGGCACCGACAGCGCCACCCGCGATAGCGGCAAGGAGTCCAAAGAGGAAGACTCCCAGCGAAGCTGTAAACATCGATGTTCCTTTTAGGTCGGGCGGATGAGACATCCGCTAGGTGTGGTCCGCGATTCCCGACAAAGGCAATCGCGCGAGTTTTTCGAGACCCCTTCCCTTCGAGGGGCGTCGAAAGCAGTTCTAGCAGCCAGCCGAACCGTTTTCGTATTCTACAAGGACGTCAACGTTGGCTTTCGAGTGCGACGAGGGGTCGAATTCGTAGCCGAGGAACTCGCGAGCAAGCCTTCTGGCGAGCTCGAGCCCGATGACGCGCTGGCCGAGGCACAAAACGTGTGCGTCGTTTGAAAGGATGAGCCGCTCTACGGAGAAGCTGTCGTGCGCCGTGCTCGCGCGAATGCCGGGGACCTTGTTCGCAGAAATGGCCATGCCCATGCCCGTCCCGCAGCAGAAGATCCCGCGGTCGGCCTTCCCTTCCGCGATGAGCCGGGCGCCGGCGACGCCGACATGCGGATAGGGGGTCTTCTCGCCGTCCTTGACGCCGACGTCGATGATCTCGTCGACGCGCTCGTCCTGTTCGAGGTCCCTCTTGATGGCTTCTTTGTAGTCGTATCCTGCGAAATCCGCAGCGACGACAATGCGCAATCCCATGTTGTGCCCTTCCTTGCGACACTTTGTGTCAGCCAATCTGAGAACGCGTGCATTCCCACCTCGGCTGAGGCGACTCGTTGTCCAAAAAGAGTAACACCGGTTATGTGAATCTTTTCGCATCCAATGTTAGTTTGGTCATACTTCTAGTTAAGTTAGTCGTTTCGAGAGGATGTGCAAACCGCTTCTGCAACGATGTGCTGCCCATTTTTCGTTGGCATGGCGCGAAATACAGTCAATTGAACGTTGTCGCATCCTCCAAGGCCTCCCTACTTGAGCACGCGACAAGACGTCAGTTCGATTCACACTTCGCCTGTTAATTGCCCTGTCAGCGTCGCGACACGTGGAGTCGGGCGTCGGTGCGATTCACGCTGCGTCTGTTAATTGCCCCGACGGCGAACTCGACAGGCCGCTTGCAACGTCGGACCACGGGCTGTCAGCGCGTTGCGGCAGCCGACAGCGGCACACTGGGCAATAGAAAGTCCTTATTTGCGACACGACGAGCGTAAACAGGATTTTTAATGCACAGCACTGCTCGTCGAGCGGCGCCGACATCGCCGCGGAACTCTCGACCGACGCCGCGCGGAATCAGGGCAAAGCCGACGCCTTAGCCACGTCGGAAATCGCCGACGAAGCCGCCGTCAAACCCGCGCGTCGCCGGCCTTCGGCGCGACGGTCACGTCCACCCCGGCGTCGCGCATCCGGGCGACGAGCTCCTTCGGCGTCTCCGAATCGACGACGACGGTCGTGAACTCCACCATTTTGGCGAAGCGATAAAGCGCTTTGCGGGCAAATTTCGTGTGGTCGAGGAGGAGAATCCGGGTCTCGGCCGATTCGAGCATCGCGCGTTTGACGGCGACGATTTCCTCGTAGGGGTGGAAGCAGCTCCAGTCGGAGATTCCCGACGCCGAAACCATCGCGAAGTTGGCGTGCATCTGGCCGATCATGTCGACGGCGGACGCGCCGACGAGGCTCTCGGCCCATTCTCTGTAGGCGCCTCCGACGATGATGAGATTTTCGACGCCCGAACGCCCGGCCTCCTCCGCCACGAGCAGCGAGTTGGTGACGATGGACATCGACGCTATGTCCCGCAGCGCGCGCACCACCCACACGCCCGACGTCGAATCGTCAAGCATGATCGAGCTGCCCGAAGGCACCATCGCGGCAGCGCAGGCTCCGATCTGCTCCTTGGCGGCCTCGCTCTGATCCAGCCGAAACCTAGCGGACGCCTCCTGCAGGCCAGACGCCTTGGCCACCACTTTGCCGTTGTGGCGCTGGAGCATGCCGGCTTCCTCCAGCCAGGAGACGTCGCGGTAGATCGTCATCGCCGAGACGCCCTGATCGTCGGCCAGCTCTTCGACGCTGACGGCGCCCTTTTTGATGACCAGCTCCGCCACACGGGCGCGCCGGCTGCCCGGACTGTCTGCTGATTTGGCAGAGCCCTCCTCGAAAGCGATCGGAAGCCTCACGCGCACCTCCTGTTTCACGGCAGTCTGACCGGGCGTTGCAGCCAAGCTGTTTCACGGCAGTCTGACCGGGCGTTGCCACGGCTGCCAAGCCGTTTCGCGGCAGCCTGACCGATTCGCGGCAGCCTAGCCGTTTCACCGCGGCAATCCAGACTCGCCGCGCATCCGGCCCGCCGTCAACCCTACCCCGGATTCACCCGCCGTGCGCATCCGCGGCGCCAACTGCGCACTGGACGGCAGCCGGGCGCGAAACCGGTGACAGCCGGGAGTGAAACCCCCGCCCCTGAACTTGTGGCTCTTTCACGGCGTGGGCTATCGTTTACGTCAATCACGCGATACAGTGCCGTTTCGCCGCGAGGGATCGCGCAATGCGGCAAGCCCATTCCGATCGAAGGAGAACAATGTCGTTCGTTCATCTGTCCCACATTCTCGACCCCAAGGACGGCGCTTTCCCCGGCGAGCCCACGTTGGAAGTCCGCCAGGACTCGGTGGTCAGCGAAACCGGAAAGCCGTTCAACTCGACGATCTCGACGCTGCCCAACCATGTCGGCACGCACATGGACGGCCCCCACCACTTCAATACGACCGGGTTGGATTTCCACGAGCTCCCCATTGAGTTTTTCGCCTACGAAGGCGACGAGGTGCTCGTCGTCGACCTTCCCCACCGCGGCAAGCCCCGCGAGGTCATCCTCAAGGAAGACATCGAGCCCTACGCCGAACAGCTCAAGGGCAAGCGGCTGCTCCTGCTGCGCACCGGGTTTGTCAAGATCAAGTTCACGGATCCGCACACCTACGAACACGAGGGAGTGAGCATCCACCCAGAGTTCTCGAAGTACCTCAACGAGGAGTTCCCGGAGCTCGCCTGCATCGGCGTCGACTTCCTTTCGCTCGGATCGCCGACGAACGACTACGGGCCCGAAGCCCACCGGTGGCTTCTCGGCAACTACACGGGCCACATCATTTGCGCCATCGAGGACATCAACCTCGAGCCGCTGGGCGAGAAGAAGATCAAGGCGATCACGCTCGGTCCGCTGCGGGTCAAGGGCGTCGATTCTTCGCAGGTCAACGTCATGGCCTGGCTGGAGGACTGAGCAAGACTCTGGCCGAAGGGCCGAGTCCAGATCTCGCCGGGAGAGCCGAGTCGAAGCTTTGCCCGAAAACCGAGAAAGAGCAGGATCGGCGGCTTCTCGCCAAACGGAGCCCGGGCCCTCCGGGAGTTCTCGGATCAACGCGCTCGGCCGCGCTCTCGGCGATCTGCGGCCGGCCCAAGCGGGAAACCGCGGCCGATCCAAATGGGCAGGGGCGGCTCGAGCGGTCGGGCCGCCCCGACGCCCACGCACGCATCAAGAAGACAAATCGGCGATGCGCCGCTCCTACCGCGACTCAGCGCCATCGACGCGGGCACGAAAAGTACCTTGGCGCATCATTTCAGCCAATCTTTGGGGCCTACAATGCGTCACGGCATTTTTCTTCGCCATATCACCGCAAGATCGGCATGAGGTCGCGCCGAGGCAGTATCACGGCGTCACAGCATCGCAGCATCACAGCATCACGGCGCCGACGCCAAAACGGCGGCGTGTCCGCGAAAGTTCCCGCGGACACGCCGTTTTACCGCGACTTCATCGCGTTTTGTTTCCAGGGCGACGGTCAGTTTGCGGCGCTCAGCCCGCTCGGCTGGGTGGCGGCGCCTTGGCGTCGGTTGTCCACGCCCGCGGTCAGGCCGTCCATCGACTCGGGTTCGGCCACGGCCACGACGTCCTGCGGCAGCTCGGCGTCGGCGTCGTAAGGGGTGAACGTGAACGTCACGGGGATGTTCTCCTCATCGACGTCGGCCACGATCGTCTGCCCCTTCGCGAAGTCGCCGAAGAGCAGCTTCTCCGACAGCACGTCCTCAATGTCTCGCTGGATCGCTCGCCTCAGCGGGCGGGCGCCGAGCACGGGGTCGTATCCGCGGTCCGCGAGCAGCTCCTTGGCCCGCTTCGTCAGCACAAGGTGCATCTCCTGCTTGGCCAAGCGCTGATCGAGCTTGCCGACCATGAGATCGACGATGCGCAGGATCTCCTCGCGCTGGAGCTGCGGGAAGACGATCATGTCGTCGACGCGGTTGAGGAACTCGGGGCGGAAGTGCTCCTTGAGCGCTTCGCCCACCCGGCTCTTCATCCGCTCGTAGGACGTCGTCGTGTCGCCGTCGAACTGGAATCCAGTGGTCACGCCCTTGGCGATGTCCTTGGTTCCGAGGTTCGTCGTCATGATGATGATCGTGTTCTTGAAGTCGACCACCCTGCCCTGCGAGTCCGTCAAGCGCCCTTCTTCGAGGATCTGAAGCAGGGAGTTGAACAGATCGGGGTGGGCTTTCTCGACCTCGTCGAAGAGAACCACCGAGAACGGCTTGCGGCGGACCTTTTCGGTCAGCTGGCCGCCCTCATCGTATCCGACGTATCCCGGAGGGGCGCCGAAGAGCCGCGAAACGGCGTGCTTCTCGGAGTATTCGGACATGTCGAGCGTGATGAGCGCGGACTCGTCGCCGAAGAGGAACTCGGCGAGGGCCTTCGCCAGCTCGGTCTTGCCGACGCCCGTCGGGCCGGCGAAGATAAACGAGCCGCCGGGGCGGTTGGGATCCTTGAGGCCCGCGCGCGTGCGGCGGATCGCCTGCGAGAGCGCGACCACGGCCTCGTTCTGGCCGATGACCCTCTTGTGCAGCTCCTCCTCCATGCGCAGAAGCTTGGCGGATTCCGCCTCGGAGAGCTTGAAGACTGGGATGCCTGTGGCCATGGAGAGAACCTCGGTGACGAGGTCTTCGTCGACGACGGAGACGATGTCCATGTCGCCGTCCTTCCACGCCTGCTCGCGCTCGGCCCGCTTTTCGCCGAGCCGCTGCTCCTCGTCGCGGAGCGAGGCGGCCTTCTCAAAGTCCTGCCCGTCGATCGCCGCTTCTTTTTCGCGGCGCACAGAGGCGATCCGCTCGTCGATCTCGCGCAGCTCCGGCGGGGCGGTCATCTTGCGAATCGCGAGGCGCGCGCCGGCTTCGTCGATCAGGTCGATCGCCTTGTCCGGAAGGAAGCGGTCGTTGACGTAGCGGTCGGCCAGGGACGCCGCCGTCTCGATCGCGTCGTCGGTGATGGTCACGCGGTGGAAGGATTCGTACCGGTCCCGAAGGCCCTTGAGGATCTCCACCGTCTGGGCGACCGTCGGCTGCTCCACCTGGATCGGCTGGAAACGCCTCTCCAAAGCGGCGTCCTTCTCGATGTGCTTGCGGTACTCGTCGAGCGTTGTGGCGCCGATGACCTGCAGTTCGCCGCGAGCCATCATGGGTTTGAGCAACGACGCCGCATCCAGGGCGCCTTCGGCTGCGCCCGCGCCGACGAGCGAGTGGATCTCGTCGATGAAGAGCACGATGTCGCCCCGCGTGTTGATCTCCTTGAGGATCTTCTTCATGCGGTCTTCGAAATCGCCGCGGTAGCGCGAGCCCGCGACGAGCGACCCCATGTCGAGGGAGTACAGCTGCTTGTCTTTCAGCGTCTCCGGCACGTCGCCGGAGGCGATGGCCTGCGCGAGCCCTTCGACGACGGCGGTCTTGCCGACGCCGGGCTCGCCGATCAGCACGGGATTGTTCTTCGTGCGCCGGGAGAGCACCTGCATGACGCGCTCGGTCTCCATATGGCGTCCGATGACAGGGTCGAGCTTGTGGTCGCGAGCGGACTGTGTGAGGTTGCGTCCGTATTGGTCGAGGACCGTCGAGCCGGCCTTCGTCCCCTCGCGGGCGCCTCCGCCTACGCCGACGGGCTCCTTGCCCTGGAAGCCCGAGATGAGCTGATTGACCTGCGAGCGCACGCGCGTCATGTCGGCCCCGAGCTTCGTCAGGACCTGTGCGGCCACGCCGTCGGGCTCGCGCGTCAAGCCGAGCAGAAGATGCTCGGTGCCGATGTAGGAGTGACCCAGCTGAAGGCCTTCGCGCATTGCGTACTCGATGACCTTCTTGGCTCGGGGAGTGAACGGAATGTGGCCCGAGGGCGGTTCCTGGCCTTCGCCGATGATGTCGATGACCTGAGCCCGGACCTCGTCGAGCGTGATGTCGAGGGCTTCTAGCGCTTTTGCCGCCACGCCCTCGCCCTCGCGAATAAGGCCGAGCAGGAAGTGTTCAGTGCCGAGGTAGTTGTGCTTGAGGTTTCTGGCCTCGTCTTGCGCAAGCACAATGACCCGGCGAGCACGGTCTGTAAACCGTTCGAACATTGACTCTCCTTGTCGTGAATTGCACCGCCGAGGCCGCGGGTGGTGCGGGCCCGGCACGGCTCGGACGCGTTGGCGTCCGGGCACGCTCATGGTGGTTTCACCCAACTCTATCGACGTTTTCCCGCTTTTTTACTACTGTTCGCCACAGGCGTGAGTGCGGGCCGGCGCGGCTCCGGGATCTTGCGCAAAGAAGCGGGATTTGCCGACTCCGAGCAAGCTCCGCCGGCGTCGGGCGGGACTTTGCCGACGCAGGGCGGGACTTTGCCGAGGCCAGATGAGACTTTGCCGACGCAGGGCGAGCACGCGCCCGGCCGAGTCCGACGGGATGCCTGCGTTGGAAGAGAACCCCCTCGCCGCGGCATAAAGATTTCGACGAAGTCAGGCTGCTCTGTCAGACTCCGGCGAAGTCAGGCTTCGATCAGCAGAGTGAACGGGCCGTCGTTGACGAGCTCCACGTCCATCATCGCGCCGAACTTCCCCGTTTCGACGTGCAGCCCGTAAGCCTTGCGCAGTTCCTCGGCGACAGCCGCGACGACCGGTTCGGCGACGTCGCCCGGAGCGGCGTGGGACCATCCCGGGCTTCTCCCCTTGCGCACATCCGCATACAGGGTGAACTGCGAAACGAGGAGCACGGACGCCCCGGCCTCTTCTGCGGACCGGCGCGCGTCGTCGTCTCCGTCGGCCCCGCGCAGCACGCGAAGCTGGGCGATCTTCCGCGCCGTTTTCTCAATCTGCGGCTTGCCGTCCCCGTGCGTGACGCCCAGCAGGACGCACAGCCCCTCGCCGACCTCCCCGACGACGTCGCCGGCAACCCGCACCTGCGCGCGCCTGACCCTTTGAACAACGGCTCTCATATTTCCTCCGTCTCAGACATGTTCGCCGCGCGTCCGGGCTATTCCCAACGCGCGTCCGATCCTATTCCCCAACGCGCGCCCGGGCCATTCCCCGACGTGCGTCAAAGCCAGCCCCCGGCGCGCAGCCTTTGCCGCAGGGGCATGAACTCGAACCTCGACGGCCCCGGACCGCCGCCCGAATCTCCCGACGGCCCTGGGGATCACCGGCCAATTCGCCCCGCCACTTGGGATCACCAGCCCGAATCGCCGCGGCCTCCTCCGCGGCGCCATCCGCCGCCTTTGCCCATTCGACGTCGTTCTGGGCCCACGTAGTAAATGGCGAGGATAAGCGCCACCCATTGCAAGATCCCGTGGAGGGGGAGATACAGCGGCATGACGTAGGGCCAGACGAAAACGAGCAGGCTTGCCCCCAGCGCGACGAGCCAGAACTTCTTCGGGCGGGTCGTCGTGAAGTCCGCGGCGGGGCGCGCCAGGCACATGAGGAGCACGCAGGCGACGAACGCGACGATGACGAGCCACACGGTCTGCCGGATCTCGTATCCAATGCTCCTGAGCGAAAAGGCCAGCACATCGGGGCCGTCGGCAGACAGCCGTTGCGCGAGGGTTGTGGGCGCATCGTCCGGCAGACTCGTCGCCAATGCGTTTTCCAGCAGACTCATAGTGGCTCCATATCCTTTCTCGTGCGGCCCGGCTCGGCCTCCGATTCGACCCGACGGCGCTCGGCGCCCGATTCCGCCGGGCGCGCCTCGGCTCCCAGCCTTGCCCGCCGGAACTCCGCCCCCGGGCGTTCCGCGGGAGAGGCGCTCGACTTGCCCTCGGGATCGACTATCGTCGTCTGCCCGGCGCGGAAACGTCCGACATCGAGCACGGCCCCGGGATCGAGCGTCCGTCGGACGAGAGCCAAGGCGACGGGGCCGTCCTCCGGGTGCCGAACGGCGCTGGTGACCACGCCGACTTTCCGTCCGCCGCTTGTCACGGGGTCCCCCGTCCGGGGAAGCTCGTCAACCGGCCCTTCGAGGAACAGCTCGACGAGCCTGCGCGGAGGCCTGCCGAGGTTCACCAGCTTGGCAACCGTCTCCTGGCCGCGGTAACACCCCTTGTTCAAATGGACGGCGGTGCGCAGCCAGTCGAGTTCATGCGGCAGAGCCCGTTCGTCCGCCTCGCGGGCGACGCGCGGCCTCCATCCTGCGACTCGAGCGGCCTCCCAGGCCAGCAGTCCGGCGGGCGCCGCGCCGAAGCGTTCCAGCGCGGCCAGCAGCTTCCCGCTTTTGTCGGCTTCGACGACGCCGATCACTCGACGCCAGCCGCGAGCCGGGTGTTCGATGCCGCGGAGGGTGTAGGTCGCTCCCCCCTCGCTCACGCCGGGCCACGGATCGCGCCACACGAAAAGGGCCGTTTCTTCGAGCGCGGCCGCAGCGGCTCCCCCCGAAAGCAAGCCAGTGCCTTCCGGCCTTGAACCGGCGCCGTCCATTCCCAGGCTAGAACTTTCCGACGGCGAGCCGGTGCCGCCCCCAGCCGACGGCGAGACAGTCCCATCCGCCCCCCGGTCGGCCCTATCCGCCCCCGGGTCGGCACCCTCCGAGGGCGATCCCGCCGCCTCCGCTCGCCGAGACGCGCCGGCGGGAACGAAGGCTCCGACCGTCAGCAGATCCTCGCGCAGACTCACTTCCACGCGCATCGTAAAGGCCATGGAGTTCAGGAAGTCCGCCCATCGCCGACCGTTGCCCCGGTCGCACAAAAGCCAAACGACGTCGCCGTCGTCGTAGACGAAAGCGCCGTTCTCGATATGCCCGGACGGGCTGAAGAGAAGTGCCTCGGTCGAGGCGCCGGGAGCGATGTCCGCGAGCGCCTGGCTCAGCAGCGAGTGCAGCCAGCGGCGCCTGTCGGCTCCGCGCACGGCGACGACGTCGAGCCCCACAACCGTGAATCCGCGCCCTTCTTCCAACGCGCGCCACTCCCCCGCGGGGTCGCCGTAGTGGGCGGGCACGTGTGCGTCGACGCCGGCAACGCCGTCGTCTGCAGCGCCGGCCGAGGCATCCCGGCGGTCCGCAACGCCGCCGCCCAAAACGCCGTCGGCGCCGCCCGCCGCACTTTCGCCGCCAGCGGCTTCGCCGCGCGAAGGATTGCGGATGTCTTCGGGGAAGACGGCTCCTTTGAAGGCCCCGAGGGCCGCGCCTTCAAAATCCGAGAAGAAAGCCTTTTCGAGCTCGCCCATCAGCCCTCGTCTCGGGAGAGCCGGCCGGCGATATACGTCCGCATCTCGTGCCCGAAGGCAGCGATGTCGTAAGCGTAGAACAGGTCTGACTGCACGAGGCCCGCGACGATCTTCGCGCCCTCGAAAGCCGCGGCCGTGGGGACTGCGGCTATCGCGTCCGCCGCGAGCTGGAGGCGCGGGCCGCTGATGAGGCCGGCCCACGTGATTGCGTGCCCGGCGGGGTTGGCGCTCACGGCTTCGAGCACCGTCGCGCCGTCGTGCTTTTCCGCTCCCGGAGCCGCGCGCACGAACCCGGACGAGCGCGTCCACAGCGTGTCTTTTGTGAGGCGGGAGTAAGCGGACAGCCCCGGTTCCTCCCTGTCGACCGCGCCGGCTTCCTCTCGCGCGAGCCACACCTGGGATTCGATGCGCAGGTAGGGGCCGCCGTCGTCGTTGTCGACCGTCAGCTCGTGGAGGCAAGCCGAAGCCTCAATGCCCTCGTACTCGAGGATGCCCGCGCCTTTCCATGAGCCGACAATCCAAGCCATGGGATACGTTTCGGGCGCGAGGCCCTCCGGGATGCTGAACACCATGGCTCCAGGTTACGAGACGGCGAAGCTGAGGGCATAGACGATGACGCCAAGAGCGCAATGCGGGACGACGGCGAGGGCGGCGGCGCCCGCCTTCGTCGATGCGACGCGGCTTCGGGCTGCGCCGTCGGCCAGTCCGGAGGTCGCGCCGAAGGCGAGGGCCATCGCCGCCAGCCAGGCAAGGGACCGAGTTTCAAAGCCGAGGCCGGTGACGTACAGATAGATCGCGCCGCCCGCGAAGGAGTACAAGAAGCTGCGGGCGATGAGCCTGGCGGGACTGCTCGACGCATCGGATGCGGAGGCGTATCGGCCGAGCCCGCCGATCAGCAGGCACATGCCCGCAAGGACCACCGCCCCCGCTTCGTAGTTGCGCAACAGCAGGGGCCAAAAGCCGGAGGCGACGATCAGGATCGCACCGAGGAAGGTCGCCGAAACGCTCCCCAACAGGTTCTCGCGGCCGTCCTTTCGAAGCATTTCCGCCATGAAACAGAGGAAAATGGAGCCGGCGGCAACGAAGGCGAGGCTCTCGTACCCGGCCGACGCCGCGAGCACGGAGGCTGCTGCGACGAGCGAAAGGACTCCGCGGGCGAGCCTCGGGTTGCGAATCCGGGCCGCTTCGGGCCACCCGCCGACGACGACGGCCGCCAAACCCAACATGACGACGACGCCCGGGATCGCCGACGGCGCCACGAGAGCGTCGCCGTTGCACACGTCAAGGTCCACAGTCCCGCAGTTCCCGTCGGGACATTGGGCGGCGCACGGGCCTTTTTCGTAGACAAAGGCGGCGACTATTCCTGCGGCGCCCAGCGCCACGGCCGCGCAAAAGGAAGTCACGAGCGCCGCCGCCTTGGGCGTGAAGGAGATCGACGGGAGCTTCGACGATGCGCCGCCTTCCCGCTCCCTGGAAACGGCCGACGCGCCGTCTCCCGCGATTCGAGCCTTCTTGGCGCGTTCAGCCGCGGCATAGGGGCTCGACGTCACAGTCGGTTCGTCGGGATTGCTCGAATCGCTCATACTTCGAATTCTTGCACGTTAAGGCGCGCAACGTGGAACCGCGCGCCCGGCGGCCGAAACCGCGCCCCGGGAGGCGCGCGGGTTCCCCGGAGGCACGCTCGCATCCCGCCCCGGCCGCTAAAAGCACACGGGCAGCCCGCGTCCGGCCCGCGCGCAAGAACGTGACACACCCTACATGGCCGTGTTATGCTCATTTCAGACATCGGATCGCGAAAGCCCCGGGCTCCAACTATTGCCGCTGCGAGCGGCCTTCGCGCCGACTGGCGCTCTCAGGTCCGGTGTCCTTCATGGAGAGGGCCGCTTCTATGCGGCCCTCTCTTAATTGGATCTTTCTGCGATTGGCGACGGAGGCATCCGAGACGGTGCAGCATCCGATTGACGGGGCGTCTCCCGCATCGCAACGCGCGGGGCACAGGTCCTGCACATAGAACTTTTCCGACTTGCCAAGCATAAGACTCTCAAACACCCCAGCCCTTCCCACCGCATTGTCCGGCCGCATTAGTCACCAGTCCCCAATGTGTCCTATTCTGAACATTGGACCGCGTCCATACGAATGCGGCACAGGCGAATTCAGGAGATCCCAGTGTCCCCAAAGTTCAAGAAGACCGACACGCTGTTTCAGCTGCTCGCGACTCAAGCTTCTTTCCTTGTGACGGCCGCCGACAGGCTCTCGGACGTCATCAACGCGTCTCCGGCGGACCGGTCGACGCTGCAGCAGAAACTGCATGAAGCCGAGCAAGGCGCGGACGAAGCGTGCCACTCGGTCTTGAAGCTCATCAACCAATCGTTCGTCCTCCCTTTTGACAGGGAGGATTTGTATTCGCTTGCAGACGACCTGGACGACGTCGTCGACCTCATTGACGAAGCAGGAGACAACATCGTCCTCTACAAGCCGCTGACGCTCCCCGACGGCGCGAAAACGCAGGTTGAGCTGCTCCAGAAATGCGCGCAGCTGACCCAGAGCCACATCGGCAATCTCGCCTCAATCAACGAGAACATCCGCGAATACTGGGTGACTCTCAACGAAATCGAGAACCAGGGCGACAAGCTCTACCGGTCGATGATCGCCGAGCTTTTCAACGGCGGGACCGACGCCCTCGAAGTGCTCAAGATCAAGGCCGTTCTCGACGCCCTCGAGGGCGCCTTGGACGCCTTCGAAGACCTCTCATCGACGGTGGAGTCGATCGCCATAAAGGAGTCCTGACGCATGGAGGGCACCCTCGCTTTAGTTTCAGTCATCGTTGTGGTCGCCCTGATCTTTGACTTCACCAACGGCTTCCACGACGCCGCCAACGCGATAGCCACCGCCGTCGCCACGCGCGCCTTGACTCCCAGGCGGGCGCTCGAAATGGCCGCGGTCATGAACTTCGTCGGAGCGCTTCTGGGCCAGGAAGTGGCGAAGACGATCGGGGACGGAATCGTCGAGATTTCGCCCGACGCCGGAAAGGTCGGGCTCGTCTTGGTGCTGGGCTCCCTCATAGGCGCCATCGCATGGAACCTCGTCACGTGGTGGTTCGGCTTGCCGTCGTCGTCCTCCCACGCGCTCATCGGCTCCCTCGCCGGGGCGGGCTTGGCCGTGTCTTTCGCGGTTCACTGGAGCGTCATCTTCGACAAGGTCATCATCCCGATGATCGTCTCCCCCCTCGTCGGCTTCACAATCGCCTACGTGCTGATGAAGCTGTTGCTGATGGCGATGGCCAAGGCCGCCTACCGGAAGACCATGCGCGGATTCCGCTACGCCCAGCGCTTTTCCTCCGCGGCCATCGCGTTGGGCCACGGCCTCCAGGACGCGCAGAAGACGATGGGCGTCATCGTCATCGCGCTGACCGCGGGAGGCTACCACACGTCCACCAACGCGGACATTCCCCTGTGGGTCATTCTTTCAGCGGCGGCCGCGATTTCCCTCGGCACATACTCAGGGGGAATGCGCATCATGAAGACTCTGGGGTCGAAGATCATCGACCTCGACCCCGCGCGAGGGTTCGTCGCCGAGTCGGTTTCCGCCAGCGTTCTCTACACCACCGCGTTTCTCTGGCATGCGCCCATTTCGACGACGCACACCGTCACCGCCTCGATCATGGGCGTGGGCGCGACGAAGCGGCGCTCGGCCGTCCGCTGGGGCATAGCCGGCAACATCGTCACCGCCTGGGTGCTGACCTTCCCCGCTGCGGGCTTGGTCGGTTTCGTGGCGACGTGGCTGATCCATGCCGTGGCAGTCTAGCTCTGGCCCCGCCCAGAGGGCTTTACCCTCATTTTTGGACGGTTCCTTCGCCAGGCGGACCCAGGGAGTTAGGCTGGCGTTTACACGGCCAGTTAGGTCGGCGTTTGCACGGTCGGCTTGCATAGGTTTGCCGGTCGGTTTCGAATGCCTACCCGTTTCTGGGAGTTGAGGAGATTGAATATGGCCGTCCTCAGAAGACGCTTTTCCCGTCTCGTCGTCTGCTTGATCGGCGTCGTCGCTTTCTTTTTGACCGGATGTAAGATCGACGGAACGGTCGAGTTCCAAGCCGACGGGAGAACGAAGATCGACCTGACCTTCGAAGACTCCGACGGCAAAATGACCAAAATTGAACAGACATGCGAAGACTTTCGTGTCATGTTTCTAGGAAAGGTTAAGTTTATAAGAAATCCAAAGATAGAAGACGTCACGCCACCGGGGGGACACACGACGTGCAGGGTGAGCTCAAACGAACCATTTGACGGAAAGATACGGTTTACGGAGAATAAAGACACGTATTCTTTTGTCGTTCCAGACATGCACAATAATAATGATGATAGTGACGTTGAGACGCGGATTGTGGTGACGATGCCTGGGAAGGTCATCAAGGCCAGCAAGGGCAAGATCAGCGGGAACAAGGTCATCGTCGACAGCTTCGACTTTTATGGACGGGGCATTTCTATTACAGCGCAAAAAGGACAAGGCACTTCTGCTGACAAGTCTGCCGGTTCTTCGGGCGGGGGGTCTGGCGTGTCATCGTCTTCGGTCTCTGGCGGGTTTCCTGTGTGGGGGTGGATCGGCGTCGGCACCGGAGCCGTGGTCGTTGTCGCGGTTGTTGCTTTCATAGCTGGACGCAAGAGACGGGCAGCGAGCGGGGTTTCTGGGCCGGGCGGGCCCGGGGCGGGCTCGGCGGCCCAGCAGGAGCTTGCCCCTCAGGGACCGCGGCCGCGCTGACAGCGCCGAGTGGTCAGCTTGCTTGTCGGAATGCCGCAGAGCGACAGCGTCTTAGGCAGCGGTCCTTCTCGTCCGTGTTTTCACTCCCTGAATGCGCCCAAAGTCTCTAGCGGTAGATCCGGAAGCTCGGACAATGGGCACCCGGGCATGCTCTTTATGTCCGGGCGCAGTCGGTTAAGGCATCTCTCGTTTTCGGACGGTGCCGCCCTTTGATCGCTCGCAGGCATTAGGCTGATGTCTGCACCGGCCGCCTGCAGGCTCGTCCGTGGATTTGGAACGTCTGTTCTTTCTGGAGTTGGGGAGATTGAGGAGATTGAATATGGCCGTCCTCAGAAGACGCTTTTCCCGTTACGTTGTCTGCTTGATCGGCGTCGTCACTTTGCTTCTGACCGGCTGCAAAATCGACGGAACGGTCGAGTTCCAAGCCGACGGGAGAACGAAGATCGACCTGACCTTCGAGGACTCCGACGGGCTACTGGCCAAAATTCATCAAACATGTGAAGGGCTTAGCCTTTCCATTAAGGCAGAGATGACCTTCATTAGGAATCCGAAGGTAGAAGATATCACGTCCCCTGGTGGCCATCTCGCCTGTAAATTGACATCGAACGAAGCTCTAGGAGGAAATGTGCGTTTTAGTGAAAATGATGACACTTACTCTTTTATTCTTCCGAGTATGGAAATTGGCAAAGATTATAGTGATTTTAAGACAAGAATAGTAGTAACTATGCCAGGAAAGATTCTTAAAACCAATAGAGGACGAATAGATAGAAACAAAGTCATAATCGATAGCTTTGATTTTTTTACTCGCGGAACCTCAATTACGTCAAAGAAGGCCTCAAAAGCAACGGATAGTTCTGTGGGTTCTTCGGATGGGAGGTCTGGTGTGTCGTCTTCGGTCTCTGGCGGGTTTCCGGTGTGGGGGTGGGGCGGCGTCGGCGCCGGCGCCACGGTCGTTGTCGCGGTTGTCGCTTTCATAGCTGGACGCAAGAGACGGGCAGCGAGCGGGGTCTCTGGGCCGGCCGCTGTCCCGCACCAATAGGAGACACAACCGCACAGAGCGCATAAGGAGACCCGCTGGGCTCTGCTTCTGTTGCTCGGCCGTGATTGCGATCCCCCTTTTCCTGGATTCGAGAATGCTGCGTTTCGTCAAGGACTTTACGTCTCGTCGCGGACACCTTCCTGGCAACCGAATCCACTGACGGGCAGGGGTCTCACCCCGTGCTGTGGACACCGGCCCGACGACCGTGTCCCGCAGGACCTAGCCAACGCCTTGCCCCCGTGTTGTGGACACTGGGTGGCATTATGCTGCTTAATTTAGCAATAGTTGTTTTCTCGTAGATTGTCAGGGGTCGCAGTCGCAGAATGAGCATGGACAGTACGGCGGGCGATCCAGACAACGCGTGCCGCGGCAGGCCGGTGCGGGAGTGTCCCGTGTGGCTTTGCCGGGGCGAGGTTTCGCGTGTCAGGGCGGCGCGGAATCGGCTCGGCCAGAACATTGTCGGCAGAGGACGAAGAGGTTCCCATGGATTGAAACGGCCCCGAGACTCTTGCATAAATCGGCGCACCTGGCGGAATGCGTAGACTGATCGGGACTTCGCCCTCGTTCTTGGACGGTTCCTTCACCAAGCGGTTCTAGGCGTTAGGCTGGTGTTTGCACGGTCGGCTTGCATAGGTTTGCCGGTCGGTTTCGAATGCTTGTCCCTTTCTGGGAGTTGAGGAGATTCAAGTATGATTGCCCTAACGAAACGCTTTCGTCGGCTTGTTGTCTGCTTGGCAGGAGTCATTGCCTTCCTTCTCACCGGATGCAAAGTCGACGGATCGATTGAGTTCCAAACCGATGGACGGGTGCTGATCGACCTGATAGTCGAAGATTCCGACGGAAAATTAACTAAAATCAATCAAACATGCGAAGCCCTCCGCATCATGGTCTTAGGACAAGTTAAATTTATCAAAAATCCAAAAATTGAAGACATCACGCCACCAGGTGGACACACGACGTGCAAGGTGACCTCAAACGAACCATTTGTCGGAGGATTCGGTTTTAAAGAAACTAAAGATACGTACTCTTTCGTATTCCCCAATAACCACCTAGAAGAAGACTATAGCGACTTTAAGACAAGAATTATTGTCACAATGCCAGGAAAAGTACTTAAGACCACTAAAGGTAAGGTAGATGGCAATAAAGTTATCATTAACAGTTTAGACTTCGCCAACACCGGAATTTCTATTACGGCGCGAAAGGGGCAGGGCACTTCTGTTGATAAGTCTGCCGGTTCTTCGGGTGGGAGGTCTGGTGTGTCGTCGGCTTCGGTCTCTGACGGGCTTCCTGTGTGGGGGTGGGTCGGCGTCGGCGCCGTAGCGGTCGCCGTTGTCGTGGTTGTTGCCTTCATAACTGGACGCAAGAAACGCGCAGCAGCCGGGGCTTCCGGGCGGGGCGGGCCAGGGACGGAGCCTGCGGTCCAGCAGGAGCTTGCCCCTCGGGGGCGGCGGCCGCACTAACAACCGCACGGCCCGGTCAACGCGGAACGGGCGGGTGTGGGCACCAACTGGTGCCCA
>ERZ772921.186-NODE-186-length-39821-cov-8.008299_pt1 | contig 39821 bp, 22 predicted proteins | sample MGYA00512117_ERZ772921 | MGnify/ENA primary metagenome ERZ772921 (study PRJEB29015, sample SAMEA2737944) | human oral metagenome | biome: human oral; feature: human-associated habitat; material: dental | place: China | collected 2150 ...
CTCGCGACATTCAGCTTGGAAGGCTGACGCTCTACCAACTGAGCTACTCCCGCAAAATTTCTAAGATGGTCGGTGTAGCAGGATTTGAACCTGCGACCCCCTGCTCCCAAGGCAGGTGCGCTACCGAACTGCGCTATACACCGTCCCTTTAACAAGCGACTTTCTTATTTTTTTAATCACTCTCGGACAAGAAGTATAATACCATAATTCAAAAAAAATGTCAACACTTTTTTTCGATTTTTTTTACATTTATTTAAATTTAACTAAAATTTAAATTTGAAAACTATACTCAAACTCCTTTGAGATATAATAAATTTGGAGTTTGAGTAAAATAAATATAATTTATGAAACTAGCTTATTTATTTTTAAGATTAATTTTTAAAAAATAATAGTTACCTTCTCTCTTTCAGAAATAAGTCCATTTTCAATTTTTTCATTCGCATCTTCCACAAAATTAATAAAACATTTCTGATTTAGCATTTTCAACTTATTTTTAGTTTCAGAGCCAAGATGATTATCTTCCTTTAAAATATTCCGTACATCTTGATTTAACACAAGTACTTCATTTATTGAAATTCTTCCGCTATATCCACTAGAACACTCATCACAACTTTCTCCCATACACTTCTGGCATTTCTTTTTAACTAATCGCTGACTGATTACTCCAATTAATGAATCTAATATTAGATATTTTGGAATTCCCATATCCACTAGTCTAATTAACGTAGAAACTGCATCATTTGTATGAATTGTAGAAATCACAAGATGTCCTGTTAATGCAGCTCTTACAGCTATTTCTGCCGTAACTTCATCTCTAATTTCAGAAATTACAATAATATCAGGATCATTTCTTAAAGTGGCTTTCAAAACTTCAGAAAATGTTACCCCAATTTCTTGATTTACCTGTATTTGAACAGTCCCATCAATTTTATTTTCAACAGGATCTTCCACAGTTATGATTTTTTTTCTTCCATCATTTAGCATATTTATTAAAGATTTCAATGTTGTAGATTTTCCAGAGCCTGTAGGTCCGCTTACAAGAATCATTCCGTATTTTCTATCTAAAATTTCATTTAACATTCTAATACTTTGAGTTGAAAATCCTAATGTTTCAAGCTTCGTATCTTTCAGATAATTTTCTAAAATACGTAAAACCATGCTTTCTCCATTAACTGTTGGCATATAAGCGGCCCTTATATCATAACGTTTATTAGTATTTTTCGTATTTAATAAAAAAGAAAAGCTGCCATCTTGTGGCTTTCTTTTCTCTGCAACATTCATTCCAGCCAAAATTTTCATTCTGGCAATAATTTCTGTAATATTTTTTTCAAGAATTTTTTTACTCACTATTTCATATAATTTCTGACTTTCTTTAAGATAACCATCAACCCGATACTTTATTTCCATTCCCTCTAGCAAGTCAAATTTCACATGAATATCACTAGCTCGTTCTTTAAATCCAGCCTTTATAATTTCATTTAAATATGAAACAGTATCTTTTGATAACAAATTATTTTTTTTATTATCAGAAATATCCTTTAAATTTGTCTTTTCAATTATTTTTTCATTCATTGTCCTCAATTTTCCCTTCCCACTTTTATATTTTTTTTATTTTAAATTATTTCTTCTTCACAGTTCCACTATTAAACTCTTCCAACACTAATTCTGTCTGTTTTTTCAACGTTTTAAACAATCCTTTTTTGATTAAATTATACCATTTTAAAGCCGCACGCTGAGTGTCAATCCCTTTTAATGTTTCCTTTAACTGCAATTTAAAAAAGTCAACTTCTTCATAAGATAATTTTACATTTTTAGTTTTTTCCTTTTTATTTACTTTTGTAATTTTAACTTCATTTTCTAAATATTTAAAGAAACTAAATACATTTGGCAGCTGTTTTTCATACTGGCTCATCATTTTCCTCATTTCCTCAATCATTTTTGCCAAATAACTTCTCGACATTTTAGAGAATGTAACATTAACTTTTCTTTTCCCTTTTCCAATTTTTTGCACAAGCTGTTGCATTTTAGCTTGTGATTTTGCATTTATCAAATCCATATTACTAACTGTATTAGGATTTACCATTTTCGCCATAAATTCTCCTTTCTATTTTTTTATTATTTTATTATTTTAATTTTTTTACTATTTCTTCAAACAAAATATTGCCTTCTCTTAACAACGTGAGTCCTCCATTTTCAAATTTTACAATTGTCGACGGTTTTCCTGTTAATTCTGATTTTTCATTTGAAATAATAATATCTACATTTTTTATCAATTCTTTACTTAAATCTTCAATTCTTTTAACTGCACTTTCGCCTGAAATATTAGCACTTGTAGTCAGCACTACTCCACCAGATTTTTCTATTATTTCCAAAGCAATTTTATTTTTCGGAATACGAATCCCAATAGTCTTCATTTTTTCATCAAATTTTTTAGTAAAATCACAATTTGCGCGAAAAATGACTGTTAGTTCCCCCGGCCAACATTCATCAAAAATTTTAGAAAATTTTTTCATATCTTCTTCAGTTTCATTTACTAAATCCTTTAAAATTTTCCTATCATTAATTAATGCAATTATTTTCTTAGAAAAATCACGTTTTTTTATTTTATAAATTTTTTCCACAGATTCTTTTTCAGGAAGAGAACCGATCCCATAAACGGTATCTGTGGGGAATACGGCAACTCCTCCATTTTTTAAAATTTCCACAGCCTTTTCAATTTCTTTTTTTTCATTTTTCTTAATTTTAGTCATCATTTCCATCATCAACTGGCATTTCAAATAAACCACTTATTGGGTTATTTGTAGCTATTCTAGTTATTATTTCTGCAAACATTTTACTTGTTGTCAATATTTTTAATTTATCAAATTTTTTATCCTCAGGCAATTCGATTGTATCAGTTACTACAACTTCTGTAAATGCTGAATTTTTCAATCTTTCAACTGCTGGATCAGAGAAAACAGCATGTGTTGCACATCCATAAACTTCCAATGCACCCTTATCAATTAAAGCTTGTGCAGCATTACAAATTGTTCCAGCTGTATCAATCATATCGTCAATCAAAATAGCCTTCTTACCTTTTACATCACCAATAATATTCATAACTTCTGAAACATTTGCCTTTGCACGTCTTTTATCAATTATTGCAAGTGGTGTATGTAGCCAGTTTGCAAGTCCTCTCGCCCTTTTTACTCCACCAACGTCAGGTGATACTACAACTGTATCTTCTGGGCTAAATCCATATTTTATAAAGTTTTTGGCCAAGATTGGCAATGCTTCCATGTGGTCAACTGGAATGTCAAAAAATCCTTGAATTTGTCTTGCATGTAAATCCATAGTAATTACTCTTGTAGCTCCAGCTACTGTCAATAAATTTGCAACAAGTTTAGATGTAATCGGCTCACGTGGGCTTGCTTTTCTATCTTGTCTTGCATATCCATAATAAGGAATTACAGCTATAATTTCCTTAGCTGAAGATCTTCTGATCGCATCAATAAAAACTAAAAGTTCCATAAGGCTTTCATTCACAGGTTTTGAAGTAGACTGAACGATAAATACTTTACAACCACGTACGCTTTTCTTTGCTTTTGCAAAAGTTTCTCCGTCAGCAAATCTTACAATTTCAGCAGCTGATAAATCCATATCCAAGTATTTTGCAATTTTTTCTGCTAATTTTTTACTTGATGTCCCCGCAAATACTCTAATTTTGTCTTTATCTTCTTTGGTTAATGTTATCATTTTATTTCCCTTTCTCTCATTAATATTTTTTATTTTTATTAACTTTTTATTTTCTGACATTTCCATATTTCTAATTATTTATTTTTTTTCTCTTTATTTACCTGTTTTGCCCTTCCAAAAGCAAGTGTTTCATCAGGGATATCCTTTGTAATAACTGAACCTGCAGCCGTTAAAACTTCATCTCCTATTTCTACAGGTGCCACAATTATTGAATTACTTCCAATAAATGCATTTTTCCCAATTTTTGTCTTATGTTTATTTTTTCCGTCATAATTACAAGTAATAGTTCCAGCACCCACATTTGTATTTTGCCCAATTTCAGCATCTCCAATATAAGTCAAATGTCCTGTTTTCACACCTTTTTCAAGAGTAGCATTCTTTATTTCCACAAAGTTTCCAACATGCACAGTTTGTTTTAAATATGCTTTCGGACGTAAATGTGCAAATGGTCCTACAGTTACTCCTTCTTCAAGAGTTGATTGTTCCACAACAGAAGCCTCTATTCTAACGTTATCAGCAATTACAGAATTTTCAATCCTAGTATTTTCCAAAATTTTACAATTTTTCCCAATTTTTGTATTTCCTTGAATTATAACATTTGGATAAATTACAGTATCTTGTCCAATTTGAACATTATCTTCAATGTAAGTCGCATCTGGATCAATCAAAATTACTCCATTATCCATAAGTTCAGTATTTTTTCTATTTCTCAAAATTTTCTCTGCCTGTGCCAACTGAACCTTAGAATTTACTCCTAAAATTTCATCTTCATCTTCAATTTGAAAACTGTCAACATTGTAGCCTTCACTTGTCAAAATTTTTATGGCATCAGTCAAGTAATATTCACCTTTTGAATTGTTATTGTCAATTTTTTCTATCGCATAAAGCAAACTTTCATTTTTAAAAATATAGACTCCCGTATTAATTTCATCTATCTTTTTCTCACTTTCGTTTGCTTCCTTTTCTTCGACAATATTTGAAATCTTGCCATTTTCCTTAACAATCCGTCCATATCCAAATGGATTTTTAACTTTACATGAAAGAACAATACAGTCGAGATTTTTTCCATCAAACATATCTTTTAACTTTTTCAATGTTTCTTCCTTTAGAAGTGGAGTATCTCCGCAAGTGATAAGTACATCTTCACCATAACTTTTAATTTTATCTTTCGCAATCAAAATTGCATGCCCTGTCCCAAGTTGTTCCTCTTGTGTAACAAAGTCAACATCTCCCATTTCAGCCAGTACATCTTCCTTTTTATACCCTAAAACGAAAACATTTTTTTTATTTCCAATACTTTCAAGAACATCTACAACTCTTCTAATCATAGGAACACCATTTACTTTGTGCAAAACCTTAGAATGCCCAGACTTCATTCTAGTCCCTTTTCCAGCTGCCAAAATTACCGAAATCATCCTTCCTCCTTCAATTTTATCTTCAACTTCTACTCAAGCTATAAAATCAATATTCTACTTTATATCCTAATTATATCAATTTTTTCTAATTTATTCAAATGGTAAAAAAAAGTTTTTTGTTTATGATAAATTGTATAATAAAATGGAACAAATCTAAGAGCTTTATTTTTTTTCTTCATTCTCACTATTATGATTTAAATGAATCCTCAAAGCCTCCAGCGAAATCTGAATTTCCAAAAGTGAAAACAGCAGTGAAATTATTAGTGACACAAGACTTATTCCAAAACTTATTTTCCCAATAAAATCCATTTGAAGAAATAAAAATAGCATAGAAATGGCACACATTAATAAACTTGAAACTCCAAAATACTGCATTTTTTTTATATAATTCAGTCTTTTTCTCAAATTTTTAACCTGATAAAACTCATGCTCCACTTCTCCACTTGAATCCATTTGTCTAACAATCGCTGTAAGTGCTAGAAATCTGTTTGTGTATGCAAGTAAAAGTAAGGATACTGTAGGAAAAAGAACCGCAGGTGTAGTTATTTCCAAAGTCATATTTTTCACCTTCCTTTAAAATTTATTTTTATTCTAAAATTTGTTAAATAAAAAATATTTCTGAACCCTTAAAATCAAACTGATAAAAATTAATTAAAATTAGAATCTAAATAATAGAATAGTCGTAACTTTTGAGTTCAATTTATACTAAAATTCATAATAATATTCTATTTATTTAATAGTCAAAAATTTACTATTTAAATCTGAGATATTGTCAAGTAGTTTTACTATGGCATCATATGCAAATTTATATTTCCAAAAAATACAAAAAAACGCAAGGACTACTAAAATTTATCCTTGCTAAAATTTATTGTACTTTGACTAAAAAGAATCTGGTGATGAAACCACGTTCAAGTTTTCATCAATTTCAAAAATTAAAGGTTTTCCAGTTGTTAAGTTTAATTTCAAGATATCTTCATCTGAAATATTTAACAAATATTTTATTAATGCTCTCAAACTGTTTCCGTGAGCTGCTACAATAACATTTTTCCCTTCTTGTAAGCTTTTTGAAATATCTGAATGCCAGTAAGGCAACACTCTTGCGATTGTATCCTTCAAGCTTTCTCCAAGTGGTGCTTCTTCGTCAGTTAAATCTGCGTATCTTCTGTCTGATTTTGGATAATATTCACTTGATTTGTCAATTGCAGGTGGTGCAACATCAAAACTTCTTCTCCAGATAAGCACTTGGTCATCTCCATATTTCTTAGCTGTTTCTGCTTTATTTAAACCTTGTAATGCACCATAGTGTCTTTCATTAAGTCTCCAAGATTTGTAAACTGGAATATACAATTCATCCAATTCTTCCAAAACATAATTTAAAGTCTTTATAGCTCTTTTCAAGTAAGAAGTATAAGCAACATCAAAAACTAAACCTTGTTCTTTTAACGCTTTTCCTCCAGCTTTTGCTTCTTCAACTCCTTTAGGACTTAAATCCACATCTTTCCAACCAGTAAATTTGTTTTCCAAATTCCATTGGCTTTCACCATGTCTGATTAATACTAATTTCATAATTTTCCTCCTAGAATAAAAATTTTTAATATTAATATCACTATTTTATGTTCAAAAACATAAAAATTTTGTATTACTTATAAACTTTTTAATATTTGATTATAGTAAAACCACTATAAAATCGAACTCAAAAGTTGCGACTACTCTATTATCCAAACTTTAATTTTAACCAATTCCTATTATTTTCATTATAAAAAACTGACTATTTTGCTTCAACTTCCACAACTGTTTCAGAAATATCAGTATTTGTAGACATTTCTTTCTCAGCAATCAAATCTTCAAGGTGTTCTTTCGTTGCTACCAATTCTTCCAAATTCATATTATCATAAGCTGTTTGAGAAGATGTTTTTATATTTATCCCTTGTTTTCGTAAAAATCTATCAACTTTACCTTGATTTTTTTTGTATAGATAATAACCAACTGCAACTGTTCCCACTCCAATTGCTGCTCCTACTAAATGTTCTTTTTTTACACTTCCAAATTTTATCATTTTTTTACCTCCAAATTTTTAATTTATTTAATTTTTTATTATTTGTTCAATAATTTCAACTAGATGGACACTTTCTAGCAAAAAGTAATCCTTTGTTATGTATAATTATTTTAATGGTATATATTTATCATCTAATTCCATATTCGCTTGTTTATTAAAAAATATATGATCTATTAAATCGCTCAAATTTTCAATTGAATTATCATCCTGTATATTTGCAATATAATGACACTTATTGTTTTCATCTTTTAATCTGTAAATTCTAACTATTTTATCTGAATGACTCCGTATTATAAGGTGTCTTCCGAACGTAGTCAGCCACATTAAAATTATTGTAATAACAGATTTATTATTAAAATATGATTTTAGCAAATATATTGCCGGTAAAATTTCAATATCAAAAAATCCTTTTCTCTTTGTATCACTGTAAGCATGTTCGATTATCGCTGCAGTTGTCAGTATTAATGCCGAATTATTCATACCTGTTTGCAGATTCTTCAATTTTCTTCCACCTAGGCTATAAAGAAAAGCTAATAAAATAGCTCCTCCTGAATACATTGAAAGGGAATTGATCGAATTCTCATAATAATCTTCTATTAATTTTACAGGGGACATATTATTTTCAATAGATATACCTGTAATGACACGATAAATAATTTCCTGTAAATATACTTCTTCCTGATCAAATTTAACCAGAACTGTATTTATAATACTATTATATCGTAAATATACACTTTTATTTGTAGATTTAACCATCTTAGAAAAATTTTCCAGATTTTTAATTCGATGAGAAATTTTAAATCTGATTCTGTTAGGCAATTTATGCAGTATAGTAACGTTCAACTTATTCATATTAACATTCCTTTCTACTTATTGACATTATATTTTAATAATCTCAAAGAATTTCCTACAACTAAAATAGTTATGGAATTATGTAAAATAGAACTGTAAATAGCAGGAATCATTCCTGTTGCTCCTAATACAAGTGCAAAACTGTTTATTCCTATTGCCATTGTGAAGTTTTCTTTAATTATTTTCATTGTTTTTTTGGCTAATCCTACTACTCCTGGTATTAAAAGAGGATCATCAGATGTAATCGTTACATCTGCAGCTTCCATAGCCACATCTGTTTTAGAACTTCCTAAAGCAATTCCTACATTTGCATACGATAAGGCTGGAGCATCGTTTATTCCATCACCAATCATGATGACTTTTGAGCCAATTGACTGAAATTTCAAAATGTCCCTTGCCTTGTCTTCAGGTAAAAGTTCTGATTCATATCTGTCCATAGACATTCTTGAAGCTATTGTTTCTGCCTGCTGTCTTAAATCACCTGTTAAAAGTACAATATCGTCTATTCCATGATTTCTAAGACGGTTCATAGCTTTTTTTATATTCTCACGTGGAGGATCTGAAACCCCTATTACACCTATCAAATCTTTATTTTTTGCTACGCATATAAGAATTTCACCACGATTTAAAATACCTTTTATAACATCGGAAGCATTATCAGTATAAATTTCATAATCTACCTGTAAAATTTGATGATTTTTATCACTCTTTTTGATAGGTACTAATAATTATACAACTTCAACACTTAAATTAGGCGATCCAGAGCGGGTAATACGTATCCCAATGAAAGTAGCTAATGATTGCAGTATCTTGTTGAAACCTTGCGAAAGTTATGTACTTACTAACTTATCAATAAGCTATGAAGGAGGACCTTATGGTTGTCAGTCAGCAGAGTTTACCCAAACGGGGACACTTTCAACCACAGTAGATACTTCAGGTTGCGATCGTCAAGAAATACATTGTGGTACAGGTGCGATGACCTTCAATGCTATTGGTGGCTTTACTACCTATCAGTGGTACGATAGCAATGGAGCTATCGTAGCAGCAAACACTGCTTCGTATAGTCCGATAAATCCCGGTATCTATAAAGTAGTAAAGACTATTTCTTGTCACGGGGTTAATTTAACGGTCACCGAGACTATAGATTACATATCAGTAGGAAATATACAAGACCCTATTAAGGCACAAGCACAGAATATAGGGGTTACTTGTGCACAGGACGGCGGTTGGACGAGTCAGTTTTATCTTTGTACAGGAGGCTCTAAGGCTATTTCAGTTGATTATAATAATACTCCTTATGAGTGGCAAAGCTGGAATGGCAGTTGTAATGGACAGGCGTCGACACAACCAGATTGCCGTATAAAGACGGACGATTGCTGGAGTACATTAAGTTCAGGAAAGACCTTTACGCTAACCACTGCGGGCTTGTACCGTTTGAAATTCTTGAATTCGGGCTGTGATAAGGCGTTCTATTTTCAGGTGATTACGGGTGGCTTATCGGGTAGTATATCGGATAAGAAAGACGAGACGCCATTTGAACAAGGATCGGTAGCTTATCATTTGAGTGCGAGTGGGGTACAATATAAGGTAGAGATTTATAGGAATGGAACTTTATTCCGTACGGATATAAAGACGGATAATACAGGTCTTATAGAAAACTTAACGGAGGGTACTTACCGCTTTAAGTTTACTTCGCCACAGATACCAGGTTGCGAGTATACGGCTAATGAGACCATCGGCAAGCAGACCGATATGAAGATGACAGCAACCTTCAAAGGCTTTAAGGAAGGTTCTTGCAACACGGCTAAGTTGCAGTTAAAAGCAGAAGCCGGACAGCCAACTTACCGCTTCTATATATGGAAGATAGACGGTCAGAAACAATACACTGATGAGGCTACGGCTTTGGCATCAACTCCTATTGGTATACAATTAGCCAGTCAAGGGGCTACAGGGGTAGAGCTAGAAGTGCCTAATATTACCCAAGTGGGTGAATACGAGTTTTTAGTAGGCGACCAGCGCAACGGAGCGAAGGCGTACTCTAATAAAGTAGTGATAAGTCCGCCATCGCCACATAGCTTTACGGTATCGGCTACTCAAGAGATACAATGTGAGAGCAACCCTAATAGCGGACATATCAATTTGATATTTGCGCCAGGAAGTCAGAATATCAACCGTACTATCAACTTGTATAAGTTAGATAATACGGGAGCTAGAGTACTACCGGTGTTTAAGACCAGTGGGGGCGGTCTGTTTACGGGCTTACCAGCGGGCACTTATGAGGTAGAGATGATATCGAATGTAGCGAGTGCAACGTGCCGCTATGTGAAGAAACCTATAGAGATAAAAGCAACCCAAGCACCGCTTAGAGCGTATGCAGGGGTAGTGGCTGACCGCTCTTGCGATACGGCAAACAACCAATACAAAGTAGCGGTGAACAACGTATCGGGAGGTACGCCACCATACCGTTACAGTTTTGACGGCGAGACAAGCTATGTACTGACCAATGTAGGTTATATAGGCGGAAGCAGTACTATCTATGTAAAAGACAGTAAGGACTGCCGCGTTAGCATACCTATAACGGTAGAGATGACTAGTATGCCAACAGTGAGCTTAAGCCCTATTGCTTATCGTTGTGATAATGGCTATGGTTCGGTAACAATAACAATAAGCTCTTCGGCTTCTCAAACCTATCAATATATATTGGACGGTAGTGCTACACAGACCCTTGTAGGGAATACTATTTACCGTACTTTGGCACCGGGTACGCACTCACTAACGGTGTACTACACCCCAGCCAATTCATCAACTACCCCTAATGTACTTTTTACAGAGGATTTTGGAACAGGTGATGTAAATACTTGTGTAGATAGTGCTAATACAGATTTAGTATGTGGTACAAGCAGTACGACCCTACAAGATGGACAACAGCTTATTACCAAACAAGCACCAGCAAAAGCGGGTTGGACGATACCGTCAGACCCTACAGGCGGTAGATACTTAGCCGTAGCAGGTAATGGTAATGGCGAGGTAGCGTACAAACGCACCTTATCGGGAGTGGCTCTTAATACGCCACTTACGGTGAGTGTGGATGCGGTGAGCTTACTTACCAGCACAGGGGTACCAGCACAGTTTAGAGTAGCGCTTTGCAAGGCTGATGGTACAGCCCTTATAACCAAACCCTTAGGAGCGGTAACAAATGGAGCGAGCTGGAAGAATTTAAGCGTTACCTTTACAGCAGCAGAAGTAACCGGCTTTACAAATAACAACATACAAATAAAGATTCTTAGTTCAGCTTCACACTCTTATGCCGCTTTGGGTAGTGACTTTGCGCTTGATAATGTGAAAGTATCGCAAGCGACTACTTATTGTGAACTGAAGGTAACACAGCTTATCAACATAGAGGCTAACAAGCAGATGCGCGTAGAGAAATACGGAGCAGAGAAGAATGTGAGCTGTATAGGAGCTGCTGATGGACAGGTGCGTATACGGGTGGTTAATGCGCCATCGGTAAATATAAAATACGCAGTAATAGATATTAACACCTCTACTCTTACTTGGACACCGACGACCCTTGATGCTCAGGGAGTGTTTACTATCACGGGCTTAGAGGCTACCCAGAGCGGTAGCGTACAGATACAAGACGCGAGTCAGGCGAACTGTATAGGTACGGTAGACTATAAGATAGGAGAACCTACCCCAATCGTGCCATCGGTGGTGCTAATGGAGCGTGTAACTTGCCTTAATGGAGAAAGAGCTAAGATAAAAGTATCGGCTACGGGCGGTAATACCGAAGGGTATCAGTATCAGTTAGTATCAGTAACGCCTAGCTTTGTACCAGCTACCCCAACCCCTAATCCACAAGAGATAGATAATATACCGGCAGGTACTTATACTTTGGTAGTAAAAGACAAGAACGGCTGTACGACTGAAACGACTGTTGCGATAGATGCTTTGCGAATGTTTACGGTAACGGCAGAGCCTACATCGATGTGTTATAGCACGGGTGATGAGAAGAAGATAGTACTAACGGTTGTTAGTGCTAATGGTAGCAGCTATAAGGTAACGCGTGCGGGCGGTAATACCTATACGTTTAGCAATCCTATTTATACCTACCCAGATGCTTTAGAGGTAGGGGTTCATACCTTTACGCTGACTGATGGCTATGGCTGTCAGACAACGGTATCGGCAGAGATATATGCACCGCTTAGCTTACAGGTATCGCCTACAACCCCATTGTATGCGAGCTGCAATGGCAGTACGCAAAACTTTGACTTATCGGTAACAGGAGGTGTACCTACTATGCTAAAAGAGTTTAGCTATAGCATAGACGGAGGAGTTACCTTTACCCATATAGCTAGCAGCACTACTAATGCCTCAGTATCGATAGCGGTACCAACGGCAACTAGTACTATAGTACAGTTTGCGGTAAGCTATAAGCCAGACGGCAGTGAATGTAGAAGAGACCGCTATGTGAGCATCAGCTACGACCCACCACGCTTTTTGAGTAGTACCTTTACTACTACTAAGGCTATTTGTGGAGAAGATAACGGTTCGGTAATCATCACCCCAGCTGATTACTATGTAGGTACTACTTCGCATACGCTGGTAATACGCAATGCGGCTAATGTGGTACAAACTAATACTACGGCAATGGCGGCAGGCAACTATGTAGCCTACTTAACTGATGCCAGAGGTTGTGTGGCTACCCAAGCCTTTACGATAGATAAGGTAGACCCATTAGTATCCACAGCGACTATCACTAAACAAATGGGCTGTACGGCAGCTGATTTAGCAGAGATAACGGTAACGTTGGGTACAGGCGGTATGGCACCTTATGTAGTGAGAGTACTTAATACAGGTACTAATGCAGAAGCTACCCAAACGGCTACCTCGAATAATATATCATTAGCTTTTGGTAGCTTAGATTACGGTAATTACTCAGTAACGATAACCGATGCGAATGGTTGTAACAAAGAGCATAACTTAGTGATAAATCCGAACTCGAGTGTGATGAGCATCACCTTCCCAACTGTTTTGGGTTGCGTATCACAGACACAGGCTATTATTAGCGCGACTAGTTCGGGTACCTTTAGCTCGACTACAAAGGCGTACTTTGCGGTATATCGTACAGGCATACAGAACCCTCCAGCTAGTTCGGCAGCTAATAGCGTATCAACAGTTAATCCTAACGGAGGTACTGATATGTGGTACTTAGCTACGGCATCGGGTACAGGAGTAACGGTGAATATTCCTAATTTAACGCCAGGGGTACGTTATACTTTTGTAGCTTACAATATCACTACGGGTTGTAGATTTACTCAGCAAGCGGCTTCGCCAGCGCCAGGAGGATCGACTTTATCGGCAACTTTTGATATACAGAATGTAAAATGTGCGGCAGGCAATGATGGTACGTTTACTTATACATTGGCAAATGCACAAGGAAGTACTACCGCTATCAATTGGAATATCTATAAAGCAGATACTCACCAATCAGTAGCAGCCGGTAGTATGCTAGCACTACCACCATTTACTACTCCAACGAATGTAAATACTTCCTTGCCAGCAGGTAAGTACTATATAACCTTTAGAGAATCGCCAAGTGGTTGTGTAAACTCATTTAATTTTGAAATCAAACGTTCAGCTATAGAGCTGCAAATCACTACAGCAGAGACTAAGAAGGCGACTTGTATAGCTAAAGGACAGATATGGTTAGGCATCAGAGGAGGAACCGCTACTTATACTTATAACTATGTAACGGCAGGCGGTGTAGCTCCTACGGTATACACGCAAACGACTATGGCCTCTAAATACGTAGATATGCCAGCAGGCGTGTGGGATGTGTATGTACGCGATGCTTTTGGCTGTCTGAAGATGAGTACGGTTACAGTTACGGCTTACGATGTGCCAAATGTTGTTACGGCAACTACGTTGGCTTGTCAAGCGTATACTAATAACAATAACAAGATACCAGTGCGTATTGAATTGAATAAGATAGGACAAGGAGCTCACTTCTATAGCTTAGATGGAGCTGCTACCCAAACTATCCAATGGACAGAGTCTAACAAATCGTTTGAGGTAGAAGTAACCCCACTGGTAGCCCATACAGTTACGGTAACCGATGTAAATGGTTGTGCAAGTGGTATAACCTTTAGCACTACGGCACTTATTACCGCTACGGCTACTCTTACTAAACTGAAGAGTTGTGCTACACCTACCGCACAGATAACAGTAAGCGTATCTGGAGGAACAGGTACTTATAGCTATACTTTACAGCGCCTTGATAACGGAACGGTAGCAAGCGAGACTATCGCTACTGATGCTGCGTTCCCAACTCCAACAGGAGGGGTGATAACCCTTGGTACAGCAACCTTTACTCAAGAGGGTACTTATCGTATGTACATCTATGATGCAGAAACGGCAGATTGTAGGCCTATAGTGAAAGAGTTTGTGGTACAAGACCCAGAACCTATAGATTTAACGGGTATAGTGGTACAACCTTATCACGAGAAATGTAACTTAGGTTTAACGGCTACCCCAGTGGGTAGTATAGAGGTAGTGATGCCAAAACGCTCAACTACTGAAGCTTATACCTTTACGATAATTAGTGCTATCGACCTTACTACGGGTAGTACCCTAACGGTAACGGCTACTCCTACTACTTCGGGTACACACTCAGCTACCTTTACAGGCTTGCATGGTACCCCACAAGGAGTGAAGTACGATATCCGTATTACCAACCAAGAGGGCTGTACAGCAGGTGTTTATACAGTGGTAACCTCACCAGAGCCTATCACTTTTGAAGACGGCGTACTAACGGCTACTCAGTATAAGTGCGAAAACGGCGCAGGACTTTCTACTCCTAAGGTAATACTTGATGTAACGAAGATAAAAGGAGGGGTACCACCATATACTACCGAGTTCTATAGCACGGCAAGTAGTACTTTATTGGGTAATGGTACAGAGTATAGCTTACCAGATTTAGCAGGTGGCAGCTACTACGTGCTAGTAAAAGACAATGCAGGATGTAGCTCAGCTACGGTAAGTGTAACAGTAGCCCCAGCCTTCGAGTTTACTACCTTAAGTGTTACCACTACGGTAACGGCTACTTGCGCGGTAGACGAGCAAATACGCATAGATGTAGGCACTACGGGCTATATAGCAGGTACAAGGTTGCGCTACACTATCCAAGGTACGGACAATAGCATCGCTACGGTTACAACAGTGGCAAGTCCGAGCCTTACCATCACCTTACCGGGTTCTAAGAACCTAAAAGGCAGTGGTTATAGGGTAGAGGTGACCAATGAGCAAACTGGTTGTAGCATCACAGGGGTACACAAGGTGAAAGACCCTAATACCTTTGCGGTAGTATCAAGCAACCCAGTGAGAGCTATCTGTCATAATGACTTTGGAGCCATAACCCTATCGGTAGTCGATACTGACCTATCAGACGGCGACCAATCGGCAGGCTTTACCTATACGATAACCTCAGTAGGGTCAACATCTCCTACTAATATCTCAGGAAGTGAGGCGGGCAGTACGATGACCATTACCGGTCAGCTAAAGGGCGGTACTTATGATATAGAAGCCACCTCGAATGCGACAGGTTGTGCGATAGCTAAACACCGCTTTATCATACCATCAAACCCTGATGAGATAAGGGTAACTGATGTGATACAAATAGTATCAGTAAACTGTGATAATGAAAAGGCTATAGTACGACTTACTGTTAGTGGCGGACAGCAAACCTATACGGTAACCCTCACCCCTATAAGCGGCACCCCAGGTACGGCAGTTACTAAAACTGATGTACCAGCGGGCTCACCAGGGGTAGAGTTCTTAGGACTTAACGCTACAGGGCCAGGGGTACCAGGTATTTATCAGATAACGATAACCGATGCGTTGGGCTGTACTTCGTTTACAGGATCTAGCACTATAACGATAGACCCTTATGATACCATACAGGTAGCTAGTGTAACGGCAGAAGTAACCTCAATTACTTGTATAGGGGCTAACGATGGTAAGCTGAAGGTGAGCAATGTAAGAGGCGGTACCCGTCCGTACTACTATAAGTTAGTATCGACGGCTACTAATGCAGCGGTACAGACTATTAGTAAGAATGCCTCAGAATACACCTTTGAAGGGGTAGAACCGGGTACTTATAGAGTAGAGCTTTACGATGCTAAGAACTGTATGGTATCGTTGCCAGGTACCTTTGTATTTGCTGACCCATTAGCTATTAGTGCAGATATAGATGAGAATAACTCTAGCTTCTTTACTTGTAGTGGTCAGAATGACGGTAGCCTTACTATAGATAATTTGGTAGGTGGTACAGGTACTTATACTATCGACATCGTAAGAGCTGATAACAATCAGAAGATAACCGGACATATAGATGTAACGGGTACTACCGATACGTTCAGCAACTTACCACCAAGTCCTAAGGATACTTATTACCAGTTGGTAATCAAAGATACGAATGGTTGTGTGATGACTAAGACGGTAACCTTTACGGTGGTAGAGTTCCCAGATATCAACGTGAACTACGTAGAGAAAGAAGGCACTTGCGAGGCTAATACGAATAATTACAAAGACTATTTGGTGGTTAAGTTCCGCAGTCCAGAGGTCGATTTTAGCAAGATAACCTATAGTCTTAACGGCACGGCTACCAGAACCTCGTTTGTACGTACGTTGGGCAATGTGGGGTATATAGAAGAGTTCGATAGAACGATAGTGAGTCAGACTATTGAGGTACATTACGATACTACAAGCCCTGTTAGCGGACATTGTAGCGCAAGTAAGAACTTTACTATTGATTTATACGTACCACTCACCCTTTCTGATACCACTAGTTCAGCAACAGCTATCAATACGGTACAGGTAGAGGCTAAGGGAGGAACGGTTACTAATCTGAAGGGCTATACTTACTATTACAATGGTGTAGATAGAGGTGATAGTACCACTTATAAGATAAACCACAACGATCCGGAACGCATAGCACCTGATGGTACACGCATTAAGATAGTAGAGGTAATGGTACAAGATGCTAATGGTTGCACGGCAACCCTTACGTTAGAGGTACCGTACCACGATATAGAAGTACCGAACTTCTTCACTCCTGATGGAGATGGCGAGAATGATGTGTGGAAGCCTAAGTACTTAGACAATAATGTGAATGCACGTATTTACATATTTGACCGCTATGGCAGACGTTTAGCGAACTTAGCACCAGGAGAAGGTTGGAACGGACAGTATGATGGACGTTCGATGCCAGCGGGCGATTATTGGTACATTATAGAAATCAATGATCAGCTGTACGACAAGCGTCAGTTTTATGGCAACTTCACATTGTATCGCTAATCGATAATTGATAATAGTAATATAATTAAACAAATAACAAAAGCCAGCAGTTAACTGCTGGCTTTTGTTATTTGTTTAAGCGGAGGATAGTTACTTTGCTGATGTTTTAATTTTAACAATACTTTAACGTTATGTAATTAGTTGATAATAAGCCATATAAAAAGTTTTTTAACGTAAATAGTAGAGAGGGGGTATTGTAGTTTTGGTAGGTAGAAAAAAAAATAGTACTTTTGTGCATTAAATGTATGAGTAATTTATACGCGTACACGCATAGTGTACTACCATAAACTTGAAAATAAAAAACAATGAAAAAGTTTCTTACAGCAATTCTATTTTTGATGTTCTCTGGGTTAGGTTTTGCCCAGTGTATTGATGTGCAAATCACTCCTATTAAAGGAAACTGCTATACTGACAACCAAATAAAGGTGACAGCTAAGTATATCCTTAATAGTGATGGAACTTACCCGTCTATATGTACTAGTGGTACGGCTCCTAAAGGTAGGTTTACAGCTGAAATTCTTGGTGATGGGGTAAATGGGATGTATCGTATGAGTCCCAACCCATTACCTAATAAGAATGCAAGTGCTGAGTATACTTTCTATAATTTAAAGATAGGAGAGTATAAAATCATTGTGCGTGATGAAGATACAGGCTCTTTTGTAGAAAATCAGGTAACCGCAGAGTCTAACTATAAGACTATGAATATCACTTCATTAGAGGCTTTAGCTCCTACTTGTGATAAAGTTTATAGTGGAGGGGTACGCTTTCGTTTGCCTAATGGAGGGCTAGGGCCTTTCGAGGTTACCCTTTTGGATATGAATAGGAATGTAAAAGTACCAATGCAAGTATTTCCGCGTCCTGCTAATAATGGCTATATCGAGCTACGTGGTACGGCGGCTAACCCTATGCCAGCAGGTACTATTTTTATTCTTCAAGTAAAAGACCAAACCAATATAGGCCCCCAATGTGGGCATACTTTGCGTTTTCCGAGTTTACAAATACCCTCACGTAATTTATATACGGTTAATTGTATTAAAATTAAGACTTATAGTCGAGAGATGTATAAATCTGACAAAAATTGTTATCAATATAACTTCTCTGTTAATTTTGTACGTCCTGAAGATAATCAATATATAAATAACAATATTGATGATTATGTTTCTTTTAATGACTTTTTTAAGAAACCAGGCACGGCTATACTTCGTGTTTTAAATCGAGGGAAGGTATTTGATATGTCGTCTTCTTTTAATGGAATAGGATATTCTATAAATACATATGAATTTCAGAAAGGAGATGAAATAGAAATGGTGGTTAAAGGTCCTTTAAACACTATAACCGAGCGTTATGTGTTAGATGGCCAATTAGATTTTCCTACTAACTGTGGTGTTCTCCTTACCGGAAGAGATTGGTCAAGATATGATGCTTATTACAGTGAACTTACTTGTGGAACTTACACCCTAACCGAAACAAAACGTTTAGCAGGTGATTATTCTACCTATACAGATAAAGGAGCTACTTTCCCTGATAAAAATACAGGTGCTTCTATATATGTATATATAAAAGGACTACTTAATGGATATAAGTCAGGAAATAATTATAGTGATTCTTACCCACTTTTGCAACGTAAGGTAGGTCCCAATAGTTGGGTTGATGAACACGGACATCCTTGGACACACGGTACTGCTACTGTTAATGGTGCTACTTATAGATATGTTTATAAGTACGGGCCTGGTGGATGTCCTTTAGTTTGTTCTAATGAATTTGTAATTAAATATCCTAACTTTACACCTCCTACACCTCCTACACCACAAAACCGCCCTATTACCAATGTATGGAAAGGATTGCAAACAGGTTATGGTATATATGCAGGTACAGGTGCCTTTAAAATAGAAGCTGCTTACAACGCTTTCTTCTACCCTTTGAAGTTTAAAGTAGAACGTGCCGATGGGGCAGCTACCGCTACTTATCAAGGCACTATTGGTTTTAGTGATACCGTTACTCGTACTATTACTTTCCCTTTAAATACCCAAATTACTTGCTGTAGTGGTACTATGGGCTATACTAACCTACCTGCAGGGCGTTATAGGGTAACCGTTACCGATGCCTGTGGGGCTACTACTTCAAAAGATATTGAGTTAGGAGCTATATCTTATAACCCTACTTTGCGATATGATAGAGATTGTGAGATAGGTAGGGTAATTTTTGATATAGGACGAAGTATAAAGGTAGAAAATAATTCATATTATGATAGAGTCTATTTGCAGAAAGAAATAGAAGACCAATATGGTAATATCTCTTGGCAATATGTAAATGATGTTAATGGTCAAGTATTTGTTGATGCTGAATCAGGAGCTTTTCCCAATTTGACACCTGCAAAATACAGGATTCAAGTAAACCATTTTTCGTATGCTTATCACGGTATATTTAAGAATACTAATAATAAATATTATAGATATTCGCTAACTGATCCTACTACTCCTTATGTGTATAATTCAAATGTATATAAGGAGATAACTTTACCTCCCCTTACGCGCTTAAACCCAGTTATCAATCCTGTTGTTTGTGATAATGGTAGTAATACAGGTATTATAGCTGTTGACGTTACAGGTCAACAGGTATTCTTTCCGCTTACTTTTGAAATTTATAGCAAGGCTACCGCTACCGCTACTACTAGTACGCTAAAAGAAACAAAAACCTATCAGGCATCAGATAATACTTATCATCACTTGTTTAGAGGACTTACTACAGGATTTTACAAAGTAGTTGTAAAACATCGCTGTGAAGATGTACCTCAGGATATTGATATAGATGTAAACGCAGCATTTGATCCTTTTTTAGTAATAGACCGTCCTGTACCTTTCTGTAAAGGTAATACAGCGCGAGTGCAGCTCTCTCTTTCTGAGCATATTTTTGATATACGTTGGTTTAAGTTAGACGAAAACGGCAATAAAACAACAGGAGCACCCTATAGAATAGGTAGAAGTTTCTGGGATCCTATTTATGATACTACTACCTATATGGCAGAGTATAATATTAAGCCAGGTATAGGTTGTACTAATAATACAGTGTACACGAAATCAGTCACTGTAGTAATGCCTCCTATAGACGAACCTCCATATTTCCGTACCCCTTGTCCTAGCAATATCAATGTAACAGTAGATTATGGACAATGCGACAAAGTAGTGCATTGGCGTGAACCAGTAGCATTTCCAACTTGTCGTGGAGCAGTAACACGTACACGTACCCACGCTCCTGGTGATAGATTTACTATAGGTACTCATACCGTGACCTATACTTTTGCCGATGTATCGGGTAATACTAACTCTTGTACCTTCTTTATAAAGGTGAACCCACGAGGGTTACAGCTAAAGACTACCCAGCGTTATACTGATGCGGGAGGTAATACTATTACCCAGCTACAGCCTAATCAGCAATTCTATTATGAGTTAAGATATGAGAATGTAGGTTCAGAAAATATTAATAAAGCAACTATAAATGTAAAATTGCCAGGTAATACTGCTATAATGCCTAATGGTGTCCCTAACCTTAGTGGGGCTGGTGATGGTACTTGGAATAATCCGCAGCCTACTTCAGCTTATAGTGCATCTGATAAATCGTACAAATTTGGTATAGGTCATAATTATACAACTTCAACACTTAAATTAGGCGATCCAGAGCGGGTAATACGTATCCCAATGAAAGTAGCTAATGATTGCAGTATCTTGTTGAAACCTTGCGAAAGTTATGTACTTACTAACTTATCAATAAGCTATGAAGGAGGACCTTATGGTTGTCAGTCAGCAGAGTTTACCCAAACGGGGACACTTTCAACCACAGTAGATACTTCAGGTTGCGATCGTCAAGAAATACATTGTGGTACAGGTGCGATGACCTTCAATGCTATTGGTGGCTTTACTACCTATCAGTGGTACGATAGCAATGGAGCTATCGTAGCAGCAAACACTGCTTCGTATAGTCCGATAAATCCCGGTATCTATAAAGTAGTAAAGACTATTTCTTGTCACGGGGTTAATTTAACGGTCACCGAGACTATAGATTACATATCAGTAGGAAATATACAAGACCCTATTAAGGCACAAGCACAGAATATAGGGGTTACTTGTGCACAGGACGGCGGTTGGACGAGTCAGTTTTATCTTTGTACAGGAGGCTCTAAGGCTATTTCAGTTGATTATAATAATACTCCTTATGAGTGGCAAAGCTGGAATGGCAGTTGTAATGGACAGGCGTCGACACAACCAGATTGCCGTATAAAGACGGACGATTGCTGGAGTACATTAAGTTCAGGAAAGACCTTTACGCTAACCACTGCGGGCTTGTACCGTTTGAAATTCTTGAATTCGGGCTGTGATAAGGCGTTCTATTTTCAGGTGATTACGGGTGGCTTATCGGGTAGTATATCGGATAAGAAAGACGAGACGCCATTTGAACAAGGATCGGTAGCTTATCATTTGAGTGCGAGTGGGGTACAATATAAGGTAGAGATTTATAGGAATGGAACTTTATTCCGTACGGATATAAAGACGGATAATACAGGTCTTATAGAAAACTTAACGGAGGGTACTTACCGCTTTAAGTTTACTTCGCCACAGATACCAGGTTGCGAGTATACGGCTAATGAGACCATCGGCAAGCAGACCGATATGAAGATGACAGCAACCTTCAAAGGCTTTAAGGAAGGTTCTTGCAACACGGCTAAGTTGCAGTTAAAAGCAGAAGCCGGACAGCCAACTTACCGCTTCTATATATGGAAGATAGACGGTCAGAAACAATACACTGATGAGGCTACGGCTTTGGCATCAACTCCTATTGGTATACAATTAGCCAGTCAAGGGGCTACAGGGGTAGAGCTAGAAGTGCCTAATATTACCCAAGTGGGTGAATACGAGTTTTTAGTAGGCGACCAGCGCAACGGAGCGAAGGCGTACTCTAATAAAGTAGTGATAAGTCCGCCATCGCCACATAGCTTTACGGTATCGGCTACTCAAGAGATACAATGTGAGAGCAACCCTAATAGCGGACATATCAATTTGATATTTGCGCCAGGAAGTCAGAATATCAACCGTACTATCAACTTGTATAAGTTAGATAATACGGGAGCTAGAGTACTACCGGTGTTTAAGACCAGTGGGGGCGGTCTGTTTACGGGCTTACCAGCGGGCACTTATGAGGTAGAGATGATATCGAATGTAGCGAGTGCAACGTGCCGCTATGTGAAGAAACCTATAGAGATAAAAGCAACCCAAGCACCGCTTAGAGCGTATGCAGGGGTAGTGGCTGACCGCTCTTGCGATACGGCAAACAACCAATACAAAGTAGCGGTGAACAACGTATCGGGAGGTACGCCACCATACCGTTACAGTTTTGACGGCGAGACAAGCTATGTACTGACCAATGTAGGTTATATAGGCGGAAGCAGTACTATCTATGTAAAAGACAGTAAGGACTGCCGCGTTAGCATACCTATAACGGTAGAGATGACTAGTATGCCAACAGTGAGCTTAAGCCCTATTGCTTATCGTTGTGATAATGGCTATGGTTCGGTAACAATAACAATAAGCTCTTCGGCTTCTCAAACCTATCAATATATATTGGACGGTAGTGCTACACAGACCCTTGTAGGGAATACTATTTACCGTACTTTGGCACCGGGTACGCACTCACTAACGGTGTACTACACCCCAGCCAATTCATCAACTACCCCTAATGTACTTTTTACAGAGGATTTTGGAACAGGTGATGTAAATACTTGTGTAGATAGTGCTAATACAGATTTAGTATGTGGTACAAGCAGTACGACCCTACAAGATGGACAACAGCTTATTACCAAACAAGCACCAGCAAAAGCGGGTTGGACGATACCGTCAGACCCTACAGGCGGTAGATACTTAGCCGTAGCAGGTAATGGTAATGGCGAGGTAGCGTACAAACGCACCTTATCGGGAGTGGCTCTTAATACGCCACTTACGGTGAGTGTGGATGCGGTGAGCTTACTTACCAGCACAGGGGTACCAGCACAGTTTAGAGTAGCGCTTTGCAAGGCTGATGGTACAGCCCTTATAACCAAACCCTTAGGAGCGGTAACAAATGGAGCGAGCTGGAAGAATTTAAGCGTTACCTTTACAGCAGCAGAAGTAACCGGCTTTACAAATAACAACATACAAATAAAGATTCTTAGTTCAGCTTCACACTCTTATGCCGCTTTGGGTAGTGACTTTGCGCTTGATAATGTGAAAGTATCGCAAGCGACTACTTATTGTGAACTGAAGGTAACACAGCTTATCAACATAGAGGCTAACAAGCAGATGCGCGTAGAGAAATACGGAGCAGAGAAGAATGTGAGCTGTATAGGAGCTGCTGATGGACAGGTGCGTATACGGGTGGTTAATGCGCCATCGGTAAATATAAAATACGCAGTAATAGATATTAACACCTCTACTCTTACTTGGACACCGACGACCCTTGATGCTCAGGGAGTGTTTACTATCACGGGCTTAGAGGCTACCCAGAGCGGTAGCGTACAGATACAAGACGCGAGTCAGGCGAACTGTATAGGTACGGTAGACTATAAGATAGGAGAACCTACCCCAATCGTGCCATCGGTGGTGCTAATGGAGCGTGTAACTTGCCTTAATGGAGAAAGAGCTAAGATAAAAGTATCGGCTACGGGCGGTAATACCGAAGGGTATCAGTATCAGTTAGTATCAGTAACGCCTAGCTTTGTACCAGCTACCCCAACCCCTAATCCACAAGAGATAGATAATATACCGGCAGGTACTTATACTTTGGTAGTAAAAGACAAGAACGGCTGTACGACTGAAACGACTGTTGCGATAGATGCTTTGCGAATGTTTACGGTAACGGCAGAGCCTACATCGATGTGTTATAGCACGGGTGATGAGAAGAAGATAGTACTAACGGTTGTTAGTGCTAATGGTAGCAGCTATAAGGTAACGCGTGCGGGCGGTAATACCTATACGTTTAGCAATCCTATTTATACCTACCCAGATGCTTTAGAGGTAGGGGTTCATACCTTTACGCTGACTGATGGCTATGGCTGTCAGACAACGGTATCGGCAGAGATATATGCACCGCTTAGCTTACAGGTATCGCCTACAACCCCATTGTATGCGAGCTGCAATGGCAGTACGCAAAACTTTGACTTATCGGTAACAGGAGGTGTACCTACTATGCTAAAAGAGTTTAGCTATAGCATAGACGGAGGAGTTACCTTTACCCATATAGCTAGCAGCACTACTAATGCCTCAGTATCGATAGCGGTACCAACGGCAACTAGTACTATAGTACAGTTTGCGGTAAGCTATAAGCCAGACGGCAGTGAATGTAGAAGAGACCGCTATGTGAGCATCAGCTACGACCCACCACGCTTTTTGAGTAGTACCTTTACTACTACTAAGGCTATTTGTGGAGAAGATAACGGTTCGGTAATCATCACCCCAGCTGATTACTATGTAGGTACTACTTCGCATACGCTGGTAATACGCAATGCGGCTAATGTGGTACAAACTAATACTACGGCAATGGCGGCAGGCAACTATGTAGCCTACTTAACTGATGCCAGAGGTTGTGTGGCTACCCAAGCCTTTACGATAGATAAGGTAGACCCATTAGTATCCACAGCGACTATCACTAAACAAATGGGCTGTACGGCAGCTGATTTAGCAGAGATAACGGTAACGTTGGGTACAGGCGGTATGGCACCTTATGTAGTGAGAGTACTTAATACAGGTACTAATGCAGAAGCTACCCAAACGGCTACCTCGAATAATATATCATTAGCTTTTGGTAGCTTAGATTACGGTAATTACTCAGTAACGATAACCGATGCGAATGGTTGTAACAAAGAGCATAACTTAGTGATAAATCCGAACTCGAGTGTGATGAGCATCACCTTCCCAACTGTTTTGGGTTGCGTATCACAGACACAGGCTATTATTAGCGCGACTAGTTCGGGTACCTTTAGCTCGACTACAAAGGCGTACTTTGCGGTATATCGTACAGGCATACAGAACCCTCCAGCTAGTTCGGCAGCTAATAGCGTATCAACAGTTAATCCTAACGGAGGTACTGATATGTGGTACTTAGCTACGGCATCGGGTACAGGAGTAACGGTGAATATTCCTAATTTAACGCCAGGGGTACGTTATACTTTTGTAGCTTACAATATCACTACGGGTTGTAGATTTACTCAGCAAGCGGCTTCGCCAGCGCCAGGAGGATCGACTTTATCGGCAACTTTTGATATACAGAATGTAAAATGTGCGGCAGGCAATGATGGTACGTTTACTTATACATTGGCAAATGCACAAGGAAGTACTACCGCTATCAATTGGAATATCTATAAAGCAGATACTCACCAATCAGTAGCAGCCGGTAGTATGCTAGCACTACCACCATTTACTACTCCAACGAATGTAAATACTTCCTTGCCAGCAGGTAAGTACTATATAACCTTTAGAGAATCGCCAAGTGGTTGTGTAAACTCATTTAATTTTGAAATCAAACGTTCAGCTATAGAGCTGCAAATCACTACAGCAGAGACTAAGAAGGCGACTTGTATAGCTAAAGGACAGATATGGTTAGGCATCAGAGGAGGAACCGCTACTTATACTTATAACTATGTAACGGCAGGCGGTGTAGCTCCTACGGTATACACGCAAACGACTATGGCCTCTAAATACGTAGATATGCCAGCAGGCGTGTGGGATGTGTATGTACGCGATGCTTTTGGCTGTCTGAAGATGAGTACGGTTACAGTTACGGCTTACGATGTGCCAAATGTTGTTACGGCAACTACGTTGGCTTGTCAAGCGTATACTAATAACAATAACAAGATACCAGTGCGTATTGAATTGAATAAGATAGGACAAGGAGCTCACTTCTATAGCTTAGATGGAGCTGCTACCCAAACTATCCAATGGACAGAGTCTAACAAATCGTTTGAGGTAGAAGTAACCCCACTGGTAGCCCATACAGTTACGGTAACCGATGTAAATGGTTGTGCAAGTGGTATAACCTTTAGCACTACGGCACTTATTACCGCTACGGCTACTCTTACTAAACTGAAGAGTTGTGCTACACCTACCGCACAGATAACAGTAAGCGTATCTGGAGGAACAGGTACTTATAGCTATACTTTACAGCGCCTTGATAACGGAACGGTAGCAAGCGAGACTATCGCTACTGATGCTGCGTTCCCAACTCCAACAGGAGGGGTGATAACCCTTGGTACAGCAACCTTTACTCAAGAGGGTACTTATCGTATGTACATCTATGATGCAGAAACGGCAGATTGTAGGCCTATAGTGAAAGAGTTTGTGGTACAAGACCCAGAACCTATAGATTTAACGGGTATAGTGGTACAACCTTATCACGAGAAATGTAACTTAGGTTTAACGGCTACCCCAGTGGGTAGTATAGAGGTAGTGATGCCAAAACGCTCAACTACTGAAGCTTATACCTTTACGATAATTAGTGCTATCGACCTTACTACGGGTAGTACCCTAACGGTAACGGCTACTCCTACTACTTCGGGTACACACTCAGCTACCTTTACAGGCTTGCATGGTACCCCACAAGGAGTGAAGTACGATATCCGTATTACCAACCAAGAGGGCTGTACAGCAGGTGTTTATACAGTGGTAACCTCACCAGAGCCTATCACTTTTGAAGACGGCGTACTAACGGCTACTCAGTATAAGTGCGAAAACGGCGCAGGACTTTCTACTCCTAAGGTAATACTTGATGTAACGAAGATAAAAGGAGGGGTACCACCATATACTACCGAGTTCTATAGCACGGCAAGTAGTACTTTATTGGGTAATGGTACAGAGTATAGCTTACCAGATTTAGCAGGTGGCAGCTACTACGTGCTAGTAAAAGACAATGCAGGATGTAGCTCAGCTACGGTAAGTGTAACAGTAGCCCCAGCCTTCGAGTTTACTACCTTAAGTGTTACCACTACGGTAACGGCTACTTGCGCGGTAGACGAGCAAATACGCATAGATGTAGGCACTACGGGCTATATAGCAGGTACAAGGTTGCGCTACACTATCCAAGGTACGGACAATAGCATCGCTACGGTTACAACAGTGGCAAGTCCGAGCCTTACCATCACCTTACCGGGTTCTAAGAACCTAAAAGGCAGTGGTTATAGGGTAGAGGTGACCAATGAGCAAACTGGTTGTAGCATCACAGGGGTACACAAGGTGAAAGACCCTAATACCTTTGCGGTAGTATCAAGCAACCCAGTGAGAGCTATCTGTCATAATGACTTTGGAGCCATAACCCTATCGGTAGTCGATACTGACCTATCAGACGGCGACCAATCGGCAGGCTTTACCTATACGATAACCTCAGTAGGGTCAACATCTCCTACTAATATCTCAGGAAGTGAGGCGGGCAGTACGATGACCATTACCGGTCAGCTAAAGGGCGGTACTTATGATATAGAAGCCACCTCGAATGCGACAGGTTGTGCGATAGCTAAACACCGCTTTATCATACCATCAAACCCTGATGAGATAAGGGTAACTGATGTGATACAAATAGTATCAGTAAACTGTGATAATGAAAAGGCTATAGTACGACTTACTGTTAGTGGCGGACAGCAAACCTATACGGTAACCCTCACCCCTATAAGCGGCACCCCAGGTACGGCAGTTACTAAAACTGATGTACCAGCGGGCTCACCAGGGGTAGAGTTCTTAGGACTTAACGCTACAGGGCCAGGGGTACCAGGTATTTATCAGATAACGATAACCGATGCGTTGGGCTGTACTTCGTTTACAGGATCTAGCACTATAACGATAGACCCTTATGATACCATACAGGTAGCTAGTGTAACGGCAGAAGTAACCTCAATTACTTGTATAGGGGCTAACGATGGTAAGCTGAAGGTGAGCAATGTAAGAGGCGGTACCCGTCCGTACTACTATAAGTTAGTATCGACGGCTACTAATGCAGCGGTACAGACTATTAGTAAGAATGCCTCAGAATACACCTTTGAAGGGGTAGAACCGGGTACTTATAGAGTAGAGCTTTACGATGCTAAGAACTGTATGGTATCGTTGCCAGGTACCTTTGTATTTGCTGACCCATTAGCTATTAGTGCAGATATAGATGAGAATAACTCTAGCTTCTTTACTTGTAGTGGTCAGAATGACGGTAGCCTTACTATAGATAATTTGGTAGGTGGTACAGGTACTTATACTATCGACATCGTAAGAGCTGATAACAATCAGAAGATAACCGGACATATAGATGTAACGGGTACTACCGATACGTTCAGCAACTTACCACCAAGTCCTAAGGATACTTATTACCAGTTGGTAATCAAAGATACGAATGGTTGTGTGATGACTAAGACGGTAACCTTTACGGTGGTAGAGTTCCCAGATATCAACGTGAACTACGTAGAGAAAGAAGGCACTTGCGAGGCTAATACGAATAATTACAAAGACTATTTGGTGGTTAAGTTCCGCAGTCCAGAGGTCGATTTTAGCAAGATAACCTATAGTCTTAACGGCACGGCTACCAGAACCTCGTTTGTACGTACGTTGGGCAATGTGGGGTATATAGAAGAGTTCGATAGAACGATAGTGAGTCAGACTATTGAGGTACATTACGATACTACAAGCCCTGTTAGCGGACATTGTAGCGCAAGTAAGAACTTTACTATTGATTTATACGTACCACTCACCCTTTCTGATACCACTAGTTCAGCAACAGCTATCAATACGGTACAGGTAGAGGCTAAGGGAGGAACGGTTACTAATCTGAAGGGCTATACTTACTATTACAATGGTGTAGATAGAGGTGATAGTACCACTTATAAGATAAACCACAACGATCCGGAACGCATAGCACCTGATGGTACACGCATTAAGATAGTAGAGGTAATGGTACAAGATGCTAATGGTTGCACGGCAACCCTTACGTTAGAGGTACCGTACCACGATATAGAAGTACCGAACTTCTTCACTCCTGATGGAGATGGCGAGAATGATGTGTGGAAGCCTAAGTACTTAGACAATAATGTGAATGCACGTATTTACATATTTGACCGCTATGGCAGACGTTTAGCGAACTTAGCACCAGGAGAAGGTTGGAACGGACAGTATGATGGACGTTCGATGCCAGCGGGCGATTATTGGTACATTATAGAAATCAATGATCAGCTGTACGACAAGCGTCAGTTTTATGGCAACTTCACATTGTATCGCTAATCGATAATTGATAATAGTAATATAATTAAACAAATAACAAAAGCCAGCAGTTAACTGCTGGCTTTTTTTTATCTGATAGTTATTATAACTAAGCATTAAAAGTTGTAACTACCTATTCCCCCTTTGAAGGCAGGACAGAGGGGATGTTTTATCATAAGATGTTAAATGTATATATAAACATTCTCTCGCCCTCTTCAAAGGGGGAGTTCATACACGAGCATCATAAAGCCAGCATCGAACTAAACTTGTTTTTAAGCGAACAATGAGCGAACAATGAGCGAACAATAAGCGAAGGATAAACGATACAAACTCACACCTCAATTAAGTGTTCTAAAAGTCAAAAAGACCTCAAAATCTGTTAAAAAAATATTCTTTTTTTCTTTTTTGTTTCGAAAAAGATTTATACCTTTGTGCCAATTAGCAAATCAACAAATCGACAAATTGACAAATCGACAAACGTATGGTTTATATTGAATTATTAATAGTGCTCCTCGCTATATTTGTAGGGGCTAGGGTAGGAGGTATCGGGCTCGGTATCTTCGGTATGATGGGCTTAGGTGTTTTGGTGTTTGGCTTTGGGCTTACCCCAGGCAATCCACCAATAGATGTAATGCTTATTATAGTAGCGGTTATCACAGCAGCAGCTACCCTACAGGCAGCCGGAGGGTTAGACTATCTGGTGAAAGTAGCAGAGAAAATCCTGCGCAAGAACCCAGCTATGATTACCTTTCTTGCACCTATAGTGTGCTACTTCTTCACTTTGTTTTCGGGCACAGGGCATATTGCTTATTCGCTCTTGCCTATCATTTCTGAAATAGCCACTGATAGCAAAGTACGCCCTGAGCGTCCGCTTTCTATCTCGGTAATAGCCTCGCAACAGGCAATTACAGCCAGTCCTATTTCGGCAGCGACTGCCGCTCTCCTCTCAGCTGAATTGTTGGGTGATAAGGGGGTAACTTTAGGCAATATACTAATGGTGTGTATACCTGCTACTTTAGTAGGGGTGATTGTAGGGGCTATAGCAGTGAGTTTTATGGGGGTACCTCTTGAGAAAGACCCTGAATACCTACGCCGTCTGCGCGAAGGGGTGTTAGATGCGGAAGGTAAGTCAGAAGAAGCTCTTTCACCTCAAGCGGCTAAACGTGCTAAAACATCTGTCATTATATTCCTTATAGGGGTGCTATCAATAGTGCTATTTGGTTCAATAGATAGTTTGCGCCCTACTTTTACAGTAAATGGTCAGCTGGTAAAACTCGGAATGACACAAGTGATAGAAATAGTGATGATGTCTACCGCAGGCTTAATGCTCATTTTTGCTAAGACCGATATTAATAAGGCAGTAAAAGGGTCAGTATTTATTGCTGGTATGCAGGCCGTAATAGCCATCTTTGGTATTGCGTGGATGGGCGACACTTTCTTTGCTGGTAATATCGAATTTTTTAAGACGCACATCGAGCAAATCGTCACTCAGTACCCATTCCTCTTCTCAGTAGCTCTCTTTGTGATGTCAGTGCTTTTGTTTAGTCAGGCGGCTACCGTGCGCACCCTTTACCCTTTAGGTATTGCTTTAGGTATTCATCCAATGGCAATGGTAGCGATGTTCCCAGCAGTAAATGGCTACTTCTTTATTCCTAACTATCCTACAGTGGTAGCAGCTATCAACTTCGACCGTACGGGTACCACTCGCATCGGTAAGTACGTGCTGAACCACTCGTTTCAGTTGCCTGGTTTTGTAGCAACTATAGTGGCTATAGCAGTGGGCTATCTGATAATTATGCTGATGTAATTCAATTCAGAAAATATTGTTTAACTCATAAAACTGATTATAAATGAAATTAATGAAAAAATTTGCCCTTACATTATTGGTAATGATGTCTGTGGCAGTCTTTGGTCAAAAACCAAAGATTCGTATTTTAGCTACTGGTGGTACTATCGCTGGAGTGAGCAAATCGAATACTGAGACGAACTACAAAGCCGGAGAGCTCGGTATTTATCAACTATTAGAAGCGGTACCCGAAGTGAAAAACTTGGCAGATATAAGTGGCGAGCAAATAGTGAAGATAGGCTCGCAAGATATGAATGATGAAGTATGGCTTACGCTTGCCAAACGCATCAACCAGTTGCTAAACAAAGAGGGCTACGACGGAGTAGTGATTACTCACGGAACTGATACTATGGAAGAAACCGCTTACTTCTTAAACCTAACGGTGCACAGCAAAAAGCCTGTGGTAATGGTAGGAGCTATGCGTCCAGCTACAGGTATGAGTGCCGATGGCCCGCTGAACCTATACAATGCTGTAGCAGTAGCTGCCGACAAAAATGCTATGGCACGTGGGGTAATGGTGTGTATGAACGACATCGTACTCGATGCTAAAGATGTGATCAAGACTAACACTACCGCTGTAGAAACTTTCCAAGGGGCTAATTATGGCAAATTGGCATATATCCATAACGGTAAAGTTTTCTTCAACCGTACGCCTGAAAACAAACACACTTACCAATCGGTGTTTAATGTAGATAACCTAAAAGAATTGCCAAAAGTGGGTATTGTGTACAGCTATTCTAACGTTTCTGAACTACCAATGAAGGCTTTTATGGATGCTAAGTTTGATGGTATTGTACACGCTGGCGTAGGTAATGGTAACCTTTACCACACTATTTTTGATTTGGCAGTAAAAGCCAGAGAGCAAGGTATCTTGTTTGTGCGCTCTTCTCGTGTGCCTACAGGGGCTACTACTCTCGATGCTGAAGTAGATGATGCTAAATATCAATTTGTAGCTTCACAAACGCTAAATCCACAAAAGGCTCGTGTGCTACTGATGTTAGCACTTACAAAAACCAAAGACTGGAAACAGATACAAAAATATTTTGATGAATACTAAAACCTAATTGTATTATGAAAAAGATATTGTTGGCAATGAGCCTTCTGGTAGGAGGTGTTGCCTTTGCTCAACAAGATTTGCAGGAACAAATCAACCAATTGCGTATGGAGATAGACCAGTTGCGTATGGCACCACCGCCACCTCCTATGGAGATGCCAGTGCCTCCTGAAGAGATGGAAAATCCGTTGCGTAAGAAATTTAATATGTATTTCAACTTTCAGACTAGTTTGGATGCTGAAAAAAAAGGAGAGGCTGATTTGATTACAAAGTTTAAAGCACGCCAGTTGCGTTTAGAAGTACGTGGCGACCTTACCGAACGTATATTTTACCGTTTTCGTCACCGTCTGAACAAATCGAATGCAGCTGTTTCATTAGACAATCTGGCTACTGCTACTGATATGATGTACGCTGGTTTTCGCCTTAATGAAAAATGGACGGCTACCGTGGGTAAGATGTGCCAAATGTGGGGAGGCTATGAGTTCGACCTCAATCCGATGAATATCTATGAATATTCAGATTTTCTTAATAATATGGATAACTTTATGCTCGGGGCAATGATTACGTATACCCCTAACCCTAACCACGAGTTTAACCTACAAATTACCGATGTTCGCAATGATAGTTTTGAAAATATCTATGGTACTTCTACAGGTATTAAAGCGAGCAATACGCCTTTAGCTTACATCTTCAATTGGAATGGTAATTTTTTTGATAGCCTTATTCAGACTCGTTGGGGAGCAGGATTGCAAAGTGAAGCTGATGGCTATACAAATGCCTTGGTAATGCTTGGTACTAAACTGAACTTACCTAAGTTTCAGGTGTTTTTAGACTATATGATGGCAAATGACCAATTAGATAGGCTTAATTATACTCCACTAAGTAATAATGGTTCAGCTACACCAGTAAAAGATGCTAAGTACAACTCGTTTGTGCTAAAGGCAGAGTACCAACCTGCACCAGAGTGGAACATTTTTGCGCAAGGTCTTTATGAAACGGCTAACAGTAGCTTAGCTAATAACGAGTTTAAAGGCATAGGCTATTTTGCAGGAGTAGAGTACTTGCCCTTCAAAGAACAAGACTTGCGATTTTTCTTAGCCTATATCGGTAGAAGTAGAGATAGAAATAGTGCAGTAGAAAATACCAACCGCGTAAGTGTTGGTATGATGTACCGCATAAAAGCGTTTTAACAATTACTAAATTTGGGAATTAGCAAATAAATAAGGCTGCTCAATCATCTTGAGCAGCCTTATTTCTCATTTTATTATTGATCATTAATTTTCTGGTATTTGCCAATCACCGCGTACTTTGAGTACTTGCTCAATAACATCGCGTACTGCCCCTTGTCCTCCCTCGCGGTGAGAGATATAGTGGGCTACAGCTTTCACTTCAGGCACGGCATCCTGAGGGCAGGTAGCTAAACCAGAGTGCCGCATAGGCGAAATATCCGGAAGGTCATCACCCATATAGAGTATTTGTTCTGTTTTTAGTCCTTTGCTTTTTTGGTACTCTAAAAAAGTGCTGAGCTTTTGGTGGCGAAGCATAAAAATATCGGTAACGCCCAAGTTTTCAAAGCGTTTTTGTACGCCTACATTGCCTCCTCCTGTCAGGATACAGATAGTATAGCCTTTGGCTACGGCTGTTTTCACGGCGTAACCGTCTTTCATATTCATACTTCGCAGTAGGTCGCCATCGTTATCTACGAATACTTGGGTGTTAGTAAAAACCCCATCAACATCAAAGATAAAAGTAGTGATGTCTTTTAATCTTTCTTTATAATTTTTATTTTCCATAATAAGTATGTATAATAGATTCTGTGATTACTTTATAAATACGTTGGTAGTGTTCAGGTAGGGTTGCAAGGTGATTTTCAATAGTTTGGGTATCATTGCGCCTTGCGGGGCCTGTTTGTGCCTCGAGGGCAGGCATCTTTTGTAGCTTAGCAAAAGTTTCTGAGAGAAGCGGCTGCAATATGTCAAAAGGTACTTGGTGTTGCTCGCAAATCTCCTGACTGATGCCGATGAGATGATTAACGAAATTATTGAGAAAAACAGCTGCCACGTGTAGCGAACTGCGCTGCTCGCTGTTGAGTATATATACTTTAGAGCTAAGGCGTTTGGCCAAGGGGTGCAATAGGTTGTCTATATCAGCAGGGTTTTGTGCTTCTATACAGATAGGCACGCTGCTGAAGTGCACTTTGGCAGTTTTAGAAAATGACTGCAGTGGATAGAAAACGCCAGCTCTATGGGCAGGAGCAATAACCCCCATAGGAGTATTGCCTGAAGTATGCACCACTAATTGTCCTTGATAGGGTAGGGCAGCCGAAAGAGGGCCTATTGCTTCGTCTTTAACAGCTAAAATAGTGAGGTTGGCAGGGCGAAGGGAAGAAAGATTAGTAGTTTTTTCAGTTTTAAAAACCTCAAATTCAGCGGTAAAACCACTTCGGTTATACAGTTGTTGTAGGTGTACTCCGGGAGTGGTATAAAGGGCTTTAGTCAGGTGGTACCCCAGATTGCCCCCGCCGATAATATTAATAGTTAAGGCCATTTTATAGTGATTTAACAGTTTCAGGGGCAAAGATAGCAAAATAAATAAGAGTTTTCAAAAAGTTTTTCTATAAATAGATGTATTATTCATTTATTTTATGTAATTTTGCAAATCAATTATGAATGACGCAACTTGCTTATCTTTTAACCTCTATCATTACGAATGAATTTATTTAGGAAAATATTTAAAAGAGAGACTCACGCTGAAAAACTAAAACGCAAGCGCGAAGAGCAGCTTCCTGCAGATGAGCTGTTTGCACAAAGATTTACAGAAAAAGGCGGAAAATTTATTTATTGTACTTCAGAAATTGAGGTGCAAGAGGCTTTTAGATCTATACTAAAAGAATTAGGACTCTATGTGAAAATGAGTTCTAATGCCTCGCCTACTATCGAGGCAATGTTTGAAGAGCATACTTCTTTTTTCTCTTTTCCTACTACCGACTCTAATGTATATCTAACGGATTGTGAGTATCTTATTACCTCATTAGGCGGTATTATGTTTACCTCACTGCAGATGAAACACCGAAAGATGAGCGAGCTGCCCGATACGTTTATCGTTTTTGCTAAGACCAGCCAGATGGTGAAAGACATAACTGAAGGAATGCGAGGGCTAAACAAGCGCTACCCTGCTAACCAAAAGCCCACAGGCTTGATTACCCTCCAAAGTTTTTTTGAAGACCCCGAAAAGAGTTCAATAGCTACTTACGGCACAAGTAATAAGAAAACCTATCTTATTTTGCTTGAAGATTTGACAAATTAGATGATTATGAATGAACTTTTTAAACGAACCATTACAGGTTTTATTTACATATTTTTATTGCTATCGGCCATAATGCTCAATGCCGATGCATTCGATTTTTTATTCTTATCTTTTGGAATTATCTGTCTGTTTGAGTTTAAAAGGCTGATATGGCTAAAGGAATTGCATATATTTTTATTGTTTTTATTTGCTTGGTGGCTTTTTATACATCTAAAGCTCTCTGATTTCTCTATCTATATGTTGCTGTTAGCTACTTTGCTCACCAATATATCACTTATACTCTCACTTTTTAATGAGAAAACGCCACTAAGGAAACAACATAACAATACCAAACTACTGATTAGCTTACTATATATAGGCGGTGGCTGTATATTTGTACCTCTTATCTACAGACACGAAGACAATCCTAATCCGAACTATTTCTTTCAGAACTTTTTCAACAACGAATCGCAGATAACAATGATAGGGCTACTGTGTATTATCTGGGCAAGCGATACCTTTGCCTACCTAACGGGTAAAGCTTTTGGTAAGCACAAACTCTTTGAGCGTATCTCGCCCAAAAAGACGATAGAAGGCTTTTTAGGAGGATTAGTAGGAGCGGTAATAATCTCAATACTTATTGATATTTACAGCGTACGCCCAATGTGGCAATGGATAACATTGGCAGTAGTATTAGTAGTTACAGGTACTATTGGCGATTTAGTAGAGTCAAGTTTTAAGCGAGCAGCAAAAGTAAAAGATAGTGGCACTATCCTACCAGGGCACGGAGGTTTGTTAGATAGGCTCGACAGCCTGTTGTTTGCCTCGCCCTTTGCCTATCTTACTTTAGTGATATTTGAACTTTTTATGTAAAGACAAAAGATGATGAACTTTTATAAATATCAGGGTACGGGGAATGATTTTGTAATGGTAGATAATAGAAAAGGCTTATTTCCTAAAGGTGATACAGTGTTTATAGCCCATTTGTGTCATCGCAGGTTTGGCATAGGGGCTGACGGACTTATCTTATTAGAAAATGACCCTGCCTACGACTTTCGTATGGTGTACTATAATGCTGATGGGCGCGAGAGTACAATGTGCGGCAATGGGGGGCGCTGTGTAGTAGCCTTTGCCCGCGAAATAGGCGTGATGACAGGCGATAGTACTCGCTTTATAGCTGTAGATGGGGTGCATCACGCTACTATCGATGCGCAAGATAAGGTACACTTGCAGATGAAAGATGTACAGACCGTAGCCGTACACCCTGATTATGTGTTTTTAGATACCGGTTCGCCCCACCACGTGCAATGGGTAGCCGATGTAGATAAAGTAGATGTTAAAACTGAAGGGGCTGCCTTGCGCTATGGCGAGCTTTATGCCGATAAAGGAGGGAGTAATATTAACTTCGTTTCGCCAATTGCAGATGGCTTTGCAGTGCGTACCTATGAGCGTGGGGTAGAAGATGAAACATATTCTTGTGGTACAGGGGTTACTGCTGTAGCCATTGCCCTCTATCATACCGGACAAATAACTGCCCCTGCGGTTACCTTGCACACTAAAGGTGGCGACCTAAAGGTAACTTTTGAAAAACAAGGTACCCTTTATCAGCAGGTATACCTTTCAGGCCCTGCCGAAAAAGTCTTTAAGATTAGCGAGGTTTTAGGGGTTAGTTGTTAGATAATTCAAAATTAAAAAATGCTTCGGGCTTTAGAACCTACAGATATTGATTTCCTCTATCAGCTAGAAAATGAGCGAGGATTATGGGAGGTGAGCGAAACGCAATTGCCTTTTGCAAGGCATCTGCTACAGCAATACCTGCTAAATGCTACTCAAGATATTTATGAGGCTAAACAGTTTAGGTTTGTTATAGCAGCAGAAGATGACACCCCAGTGGGCTGTGTAGACTTATACGATTTTTGTCCGCAACACAAACGAGCTTCAGTAGGTATTGCTATTTTGCCAAACCATAGAGGTAAAGGCTATGCCCAACGAGCACTTACGGCACTAATTGCCCACGTGAAGGCCTTTTTAGATATACATCAGTTGGTAGCCTATATACCTGCCGATAATAAAGTGAGTAACAGCCTTTTTCAGAAAGTAGGTTTTACAGTAGTAGCTACACTCCCTGATTGGTTATACTATAAGGGTGTGTATAAAGCGGTGAAAGTATATAGAATAGTAATTTAAAAATCTTTTAAAATCGTAAATATATTATTATGCAAAGAGACATTGACATTTTTGAACTTATTCAAGACGAGAGAGAACGTCAGGAAAGGGGTATTGAGCTGATTGCTTCAGAAAACTTTGTAAGCGACCAAGTGATGGAAGCTGCTGGCTCTATCCTTACTAACAAATATGCCGAGGGGTACCCTGGCAGGCGCTACTACGGAGGTTGCGAGGTGGTAGACGAAATCGAGCAAATAGCTATAGACCGCGCTAAATTGCTTTTCGGGGCTGAGTACGCTAACGTACAGCCTCATAGCGGTTCGCAAGCTAACGCCTCAGTATATGCGGCTTGCCTCAAACCAGGTGATAAGATTTTAGGATTTGACCTTTCGCACGGGGGACACCTTACACACGGATCTCCTGTGAACTTTTCAGGTAGATTGTATGAGCCTGTATTTTACGGAGTAGAAAAAGAAACCGGTTTGCTAAACTATGACAAGATTTTAGAAATAGCAGAACGCGAAAAACCTCAAATGATAGTAGCAGGCGCTTCAGCTTATTCTCGCGATATAGACTTCAAACGCTTTAGAGAAATAGCTGATAAGGTTGGCGCTTTGCTATTTGCCGATATTGCTCACCCTGCCGGACTTATTGCTAAAGGACTTCTTAGCGACCCAATTCCTTACTGCCATATTGTTACCACTACTACCCACAAAACGCTTAGAGGCCCTCGCGGGGGACTTATCCTTATGGGTAAAGATTTTGAAAACCCATTCGGGCTTAAAACTCCTAAGGGAGAGGTAAGAATGATGTCATCATTATTAGATAGCTCGGTATTCCCTGGCAACCAAGGTGGCCCCTTAGAGCACATTGTTGCGGCTAAAGCAGTAGCTTTTGGCGAGGCGCTTTCTGACGACTTTTTGCATTACGCTATACAAATACAGAAGAACGCCTGCCGCTTAGCTTCTATCCTTTTAGGCAAGGGCTATGACATTATCTCTAAAGGTACTGACAACCATTTGATGCTTATCGACCTACGCAATAAAGACATTAGCGGTAAGGATGCAGAAATTGCTTTAGGCAAGGCTGATATAACTGTAAATAAAAATATGGTTCCTTTTGATACACGCTCTCCTTTCGTAACCAGCGGTATACGTGTAGGGGTAGCTGCTATCACTACTCGCGGACTAAAAGAAGATGATATGGAGCGTATCGCTGACTTTATAGACCGTGCTATTGCTAACCACACCAATGATGAGGTGCTTGAAGAAATAGCTGAAGAAGTAAACCTATTTATGGAAGACAGACCGCTATTTGCGTACTAAATTAGCAAATTAGCCAATTTGAAAATTAGCAAATAAACAAATAAAACTTTGCTAAAGGTTATAGCTTAACTACCTTTAGCAAAGTTTTTTATTTACTACACTCCTACCACCCATGTAAAAAACAGCTTGATGGTGGAATGGGCGGATTAATAAAAATTCTCATTTTTGTTTTTTATATTGAAAAAATTACTAACTTTGCACCGTAAATTGACTTACGATAGCTTAGCCTTTAGGTTAGCTTTATTTTGTAATTTGAAGAGAGGTGCTATTTTGCACATATTAATTAGAAGCTATGATTAAAAAAGCCTTATTTTCAGTAATTGCTACTTTCTTTTGCACAGTAGTTTTAGCACAACAAGAGTCGCAGTATACACAGTATATGTATAACACTATGCTGTTTAATCCTGGTTACACTGGTTCGCGCGAAGTAGGAAGTTTCTTTGGTATGTTTCGTACCCAATGGGTAGGCATCAAAGGGGCAC
>ERZ772921.187-NODE-187-length-39744-cov-15.368918_pt1 | contig 39744 bp, 32 predicted proteins | sample MGYA00512117_ERZ772921 | MGnify/ENA primary metagenome ERZ772921 (study PRJEB29015, sample SAMEA2737944) | human oral metagenome | biome: human oral; feature: human-associated habitat; material: dental | place: China | collected 2150 ...
GGGGGCCGCCGGGGCCTGGCCCTGGGCGGGGGGCCTCTGCGCTTGGGGGGCCACCGGCGTCGGCCCTTGGGCGGCGGGCTTGCGGTCCCGCGTGATGGGCGTGGGGGCGGACTGCGCCGCGGGTGCCTGCTGGACGGGCTGCCCGGGGGCAGAAGCGCGCTGAGGAGTCTGGGACGGCGATGCCTGTGGCGCGGACTGCCCCTCGGGGACACCCGGGTTGGACGGTTGGGTCATCTGAGCGACTGCCTTCCTGCGTGGCGGAGCCTGGTCGACTACAGGCTATGTCACACAGTTAATCACGAAGGCGGCTCGGCGTGCAGCCGCCCGGCATGTGGCCTCAGTCCTTGCCCGCGCGCCCGGGGGCGGCCTGCTCCTGCGGCGCGCGCCCCGTCGATTCCTGGGCGTCAGGGGCGAAGCGGTCTGCTCGCGCGCGGCGGCGCCCGCCTCGTCGGCGCAGGGGGCGGGCCTCAGTCCTCGGGGGCGATGGAGCCGGGCAGGTCGGAGAGGATCCTCTTGGCCTGCACGATCAAGTCGTCGACGTCGGTGTCCTCCCCGGTGGCGGTGGTGGCGGGGATGGCGCCCGTGTACGTGGCCGTTTCGTCGATCTCGTCGTAGGTGGCCACACTCGACAGCGGCGCCGGATCCGCCGGATCCACCACGTTGAGGGAGTGCCACGCGACGGAGCCCGGGTCCTCCTCGTCGTCGGCCCCGGCGGCGCCCGCCTCGTAGAAGAGGGGGGAGGCGGAGGGGATGGGGCCCAGGAGGTTCTTCGGATCCTCCGGGGAGCGCTCGAGCGACGCGTCGATGGCGTCGAGCGTGGGCGGCGCGGCGTCCAAGGAGACGGTGCCGTTGGCCAGCATGATGACGCGGTGCGCGCGCAGCGCGGTCTCCGGGTGGCGCGTGGCCACGACGACCGCGCACCCGGCGTCGGCCACGGCCCGCAGCAGCCCCACCAGCTCTTCGATGTCGTGGGCGGGCAGGACCGGAGGCTCCGTCACCAGGAACGCCTCCGCGCCCGACACGATGGCGCGCGCCACCGTGGCTTTGAAGCGCTCCAACGGCGCCAGCTCGGCGGGGCGGGCGTCCACCTTGGTGCGCAGGCCCGTGAGCTCCAGCGCGCCCACCAGGTTGTCCCAGTCCGCCACCGATCCCGTGGCGGCCAGCGGCGCCAGGATGTTCTGCCGGATCGTGAGATCCCTGTCGAGGGTGTCGCGCGCCCCCAGCAGGGCGACGGCCCCGATGCGCCCCGCCCACCGCTGGCGCGCGGAACGGGGCTTGGCGGACACCACGCGGCCGGAGTCCGGGTCCTCCAGGCCCGCGAGCACCAGGAACAGGGCGCGGGAGCGCAGGCCGGACGGATCCAGCACCGCCGTGATCCGCCGGGCCCGGAAGGCGACATCCACTCCGTCCAGCAGGGGAGCGCCCGACGACGGATCCTTGTAGGACAGGCCGAGCCCGCCGAGCAGCACCCGCCCGCCGCCCCCGTGGGCGGCGTGCGCCTTCCTGGAGCGCCACCACGGCTTGCGAGCCGGACGGAGCGACGCCCTCTCCTGGGCCTCAGAGTTCGACATGCTCCCATTCTGGCAGCGGATACCCAAAAACGCTCAGGGGCGCGCGGGGGGAGGGGTGAGAAGGGGCAGGGGTTGGTTCAAGGCGCGCCCGGGGTTGCGGGTGGAAGCTGGTGCCAGCGATGGGATAATGAGGGCAGGTGATCGGCCTTGACTGCTGCCGCTCCGCAGCGTTCCTTGCTAGCGCGAGGGTGAGCCCTCTAAACGAGGCGCGACCAAGGCGCGATGGCTGTTTTCCCCACGCAAGTGGGGTCAAGTTCGGTGAACTCTAATTGCGGGGCAACTTCAGTGAAGTCTAAGCGAGGTGCAGTTGCGACGAAGAATCTCGTCTGATAGTCTTCGAGCACCGCAGCGGGGGCTGTGGTGCTCGAAGGAACTGTCGGGCTGGGAGAACTGATGGGGCCGACACGCAGAGTGGCGGCCCCATCAGACAGAGCTTGTAGCTCAAGATGTGACAGTCACAGTCTACAAGCTCTGATCGGGATCTCGAAAGGAGGGTTTGTAGAGTGATGACGTTCATTGAGGACATGACTGTGGTTGTCCTCGGTGCTCTGTTCCAAGGCGCTGTCGATTTTTTTGTCGCGAAATTGCTGCGGCGATGACCGGCGCGCGCCCTGTTCGGCGGCCAGCATGATCAAGGGTGAGTGATGCATTTACCCTCGACGCCCGGAAATGTGGGGAACCTCTCCACTTTCCGGGCGTCGAGGGTTATTATGAAACGGATTTCGTCTCAAGGCTGAGAGGGAGAGCAGTATGGCCCGGAAAATCGATGGCAAGGTCGTGGAAGCGCCAGCGGTGGCCGCTGCGCCGCCGCCCCCGCAGTTCCCGCGGGCCGAACCCGGTCTGACCGCCGAGGGGCTGTCCGGGCTCACCCGCTCCTTCTGGGCGAAGAGCGGCAAACGGAACCCCGCGGACTGGCTGTCCGTCCCGCAGCACCTGATGGACGCGGCCGACGTGGCGGGCAGGCTCTTCGACTCCTACCTCAGCGAGCACCACCGTGCGCTCCTGGCCTCCGTGTGGGGCGGCGACCAGGCGAAGGCGCGCGCCAGCCTCGTCTTCCTGGCGGGCGTCCACGACGTGGGGAAGGCGTCGCTGCCCTTCTGCTGCCAGCACGGCCCGCTCGCCGACTTCGTCCGCGCCCACGGCGTCCGCGTTCCCCAGAGGCGGGATGTGCCGGACCGCGGGAACCTGCCCCACGGTTTCGCGAGTCGTTTCGCACTCGTCGATGCGATTGTGGAAGGGGGTGGGGACCGTGACTGTGCGGATCAGTGGGCGGCGATCATCGGGGTCCACCACGGGCGCTATCCGGATGGCACACAGGTCGGACGCGCGCGTAGGGCCTACAAGGGCGAACTCGGCCGCCCGCAGAAGGAGCCGCGGTGGGAGCGGTCGCGCCAGGAGCTCATCGAGTGGATGGCCCGTCGCAGCGGCTTCCCGCTGAAGTCATCAACGCCGACGGCGCTCCCGGAACTGCCGATCGCGGTCGCCTCGGCCTACGCCTCGGCAGTCGTCATCGCCGACTGGATCGTCTCGAACGAGGACTACTTCCCCCTGCGCCCCCAAGCCGGACGGGAGCGGGAACTCACCGCGGACGAGCAGTGGGAGCGCGTCGAGCTCGGGTGGGGGCTCGCCGACATGCCCCGCCCGATGACGGTGCCCGCCACGGCTGGTGGTTCCCCCGAGTCGTACTACCGCCACCGTTTCGGCTGGGGGCCGGCGATCACCCCCACCGACGCCCAGATCGCAGCGGTGAGGCTGGCTGAGGAGGCCGACCCCGACCTCATGATCGTCGAGGCGCCGCCGGGGTCGGGGAAGACCGAACTCGCCTTCGCCGTCGCCGAGCGGATGGTCCGCTCCCGGGGGCTGCAGGGCGTGTTCATCGGGCTGCCCACGCAGGCGACCACCAACGCCATGTTCGAGCGCGCCACGAAATGGTTGACGAACCTACTGGGCGACAGCCCGCAGCGCCTCGGCATCCACTTGGCCCACGGCAAGAACGACCTCAACGACGCCTTCGTCGAATTGCTGGACCGTGACAGCGGGTACCCGGTGCAGGTCCACGACGAGGAAGAGGGGGATTCCGGGGAGGACTGCTCCTCTCTCCGCGCCAGCGCGTGGATGGCCGGTCGGTGGCGCGCCACCCTGTCGCCCGTCGTGATCGGCACGATCGACCAGGTCCTGCTGACCGCGCTCAAATCGCGCCATGTCCTGGTCCGCCACCTGGGGTTGATGGGGAAAGCCGTGATCCTCGACGAGGTCCACGCGGCCGACACCTACATGGGAACCTACTTGAAGGCCGCGCTCACCTGGTTGGGCATGTACGGGATCCCCGTGGTCCTCCTCTCGGCGACCCTTCCGGCGGAGCGCAGGATCGAACTCGCCGAGGCGTACAGGCGGGGCCGGTGCCGCCGCGAGGTCGACGACAGTGCCCGCCTCGACGGCAATATCGGGTACCCCGTGCTCACGACGGTTCCCCGGGGCGGGCGGGAAGTCGATGTTCACGTCGTCGGAGGCGGGGGCCCCGAGGCGCGTAGAACGATATTCCCGCTGGTCGCGCAGTCCCCGCAGGACCTCGTGCCCGTGCTCGACGAGGCGCTCGCCCAGGGCGGGTGCGCCGTCGTCATCCGCAATACCGTGAAGGACGCGCAGGCCACTTACGACGCCCTCGCCCCGCACTTCGGCGCGGACGGGGTGACGCTGCTGCACTCCCGCTTCATCGCGAGCGACCGGGCGGCGCGCGACGAGCGGATGCTGCGCCTCTTCGGCAAGGACAGCGCTGCGCGACCCCGCAGACACGTGGTCGTCGCCACCCAGGTCATCGAGCAGAGCCTCGACGTCGACTTCGATGTGATGATCACCGACCCCGCGCCCATGGACCTCGTGCTGCAAAGGATCGGGCGGCTCCACCGCCACCCCGGCAGGGAACGTCCAGCTCCGTTGCGGGAAGCCCGCTGCCACGTGATGGTCGCCGACACGGGGCCAGCGCCGTGGGCATACTCGGGCGGGACCGACGTCGTTTACGAGCGCTCCCACGTGCTCCGTGCCCTCGGCGTCCTGGCGGACCGCGGACGGATCGGAGTCGAGCGGCCCGGGGACTACGCGGAACTCACCCAACTCGCCTACTCGGACGAGGCGGTCGGCCCCGCCACCTGGGCCGGGGCGCTCCAGGAAGCGGAGCGGGAGACGGAAGGACATACGCAGGACGCCACGCGACGCGCTGAAGAATGGTGCTTGTCGGACGACAGCCTTCAGGAGTGGACCGTTGAACAGTTCGACTTCGCATTCATGGGCAACTCCATAACGGGCGATGACGGTGCGCCCAAAGGTGGGCAAATCGCCGCACAGGCCGCTGTCAGGGACTCCGAGGACCAGATCCCCGTTCTTCTCGTCGCGGTCGATCCTGGTATGGGTTGCGTCCCCATTAAGCCGCCCTGGCGGGTCGACGCCGACGGGGAGACCATCCCCATCGACGTGAGCACCTGGCCAAACCCCGGCCTCGTGCGGGAGATGCGCACGTGGAGCGTCTCGCTGCCGCCGTGGCCGTTCCGCGAGACCGGGAAAGCGATCGACGAAGCGGTGGACGCAGTTGCGTGTGCCATCTGGAACGATGAGGCCACCAGGGACTGGGAGTGCCTGGAGCACCCACTGCTCCGCGGCGAACTGGTCCTGGCGATGCACAAGACCGACGAGGGGTCCACCCGGTTGGAGCGGGACCTGCTCGGATGCCACCTCGTATACACCCAGGAGAGAGGATTGGAGGTGCAGGGCCGATGACGGACCCTGATTACAACCTGCTGGACGAGGCGTGGATCCCCGTCCGGTTGCTCGACGGGAGCGTCGAGAAAATGGGGTTGCTCGACGTGTTCCGCAACACGAACGAGATCGCGGATCTCGCCTGCGAGCTCCCCACTCAGAAGATCGCGATCCAGAGGATCCTGTTGGCGGTGTGCTACCGCGTGACTTCCCTTAAATCGGTGAAGGAGTGGAAGCGTCAATGGGCTGCTGGTGCGCCGACGGAGGAGGCGATCGCCTACTTGGAGCGGTGGCGCGACAGGTTCTTCCTCTTCGGGGGCGATTATCCTTTCATGCAGGCGCCCGGATTGTGGACGAGGAGTGGTGATATCAAGATGTTGGACGTCCTTATTGCGGATGTTCCGAACAACAAGAGACTATTCTCTATGCGCCATGGGAAAGCGATTGAATCCATTCCTCCGTCGGAGGCCGCGATGTGGATCGTGCACGCGCACGCTTTCGATGTGTCGGGGATTCATTCCGCGGCTGTGGACGACTCCCACAGTTCGGGCCCTAGGGGTTTTGGCATCGGCCCGTCCTGGTGCGGGCAGAACCTCATAGTGCTCCTCAAAGGGGATAATCTCGACGAGACGCTCGTTCTCAACTTGGTCCCGCGAAACCACGGGGGGCTCAAATCCAGGTCGTCTGATGATCCGGGGCAAGGGTGCACCTGGGAGGATGCGTCGATTGAGACGGGCGACCGCATAGTTCTGGGTAAGCAACAGCTGAACGTTGATGACATATCGGTTCCGCGGTTGTTGACATGGCATTCGCGTCGTGTTCGTCTGTTCGGTGGCAGGAGCGGGGTGACCGGAGCCATCTGCTGCCAGGGTGATGAATTAAAAGGCAGGAACATGTTCCACTATGAACCCATGGGGGCATGGCGTTACAATCTTGATACGTCGAAGAAGTTCAGAACTCCGGTTTACACCCCTGTTCCAGTAAATATCGGCCGCGCGTTCTGGCGGGACGTTCCTGCTGTTCTTCATTCAGTCGCTGAGGTGGAGGGGGTGAAAGGCATGAAGCAAAGGGCGTATAGGTCGCCGGCGGTGGTGGACTTCTATTATGAAGCAGACTTCGAGTCGCTCCCGGATTTCCCGCCACGAGTGCGAATGGAAGCCTTCGGAATGAAATATGGATCGAATCAGTCAGTATACGGGGATTCGTATAATGACGAACTTCCTCTGTCGTCGGCACTATTGAAGAAGGGGAGTGATGCGCTCGGCTCCTTAGTGGAATCGCAGGTCCACTGTGCGGAAGAACTCGCCAATGCGCTTGGCCGGTTCGCCGCGAACCTGGCCAGGGCAGCCGGCCAGAGCGGCGAGGGCGCGGGTGACGGCGCGCGCAGTCGTGCGAGGGAGCAATTCTTCGCCCTCGTCGACGACCCGTTCCGCCGGTGGCTCGCCCGACTCGATGGGGACTCCGACGTGGACGCGGTGCGCGGCGAGTGGCACGAGGAACTGAGGCGCATCGTGAGGCTCCTCGTGAAACGCCTGGTGGATGAGGCCCCGGCCAGTGCGACGATCGGCCGTGAGACGAAGGGGGGCTTCATGAGCGTTGGTATAGCGGAGAACATCCTGTGGGCGGCCGTGAACAAGACGATTCCCAGAACCGAAGACCAAGTGAAAGAAGGCGAGAAATGACTGGTGAAGAGGCCGGCGCCCGGCAGGCGGACTCCGCATCGAAGTTGTACCCCGAGGCTGACGTGCCCAGCCCTTCGCTGGGCAGTGCTAAGGACGTGAAGAGGTGGGTGCGGTGGGTGATTCCGCACCGACTCAGCGGGAGGGAGCCAGTTGCTATGGCTGCCCGCGCCCAATTGCGGCACGGCGTGGGCAAGGAAGTCGGAGCCATCCCATCGATTTGGATGTACACGCTTGGAGCAGTGGGCACGGCATGGAACTGCAAGGGGGAAAAAGCGGTCCACACCGCCTTGACGCTGTGGGCCAGGCACCAGGGCTCCAACGCAGCGCCCATGCACATGGTTGAAGCCAAGGGGACTCCCCGGTCGTTCGGCGCCGCAGTGCGCGCTCTGGCCGAGAAGGGGAGGGGCGATAAACGCCCCGAGGAGACCCCCGTGTTCCGGCGCCTGTCCTCCGTGGTCGCAGCGCCGGCTTTCGATGCCCTCGCGCACCACCTGCGGGGCATCGTCGATCTGCTCGAGGCGGCGGAGATACCCATGGACTACGGGCTCCTCGCCGCCGACCTCTTCGAGTGGCAGAGCCCCCAACGCCGCAGCGCCGTCACCCGCCGATGGGGGCGGCAATTCGCGCGCGCCCCCATTCCCGCCGAGAACGCCGGGGACAAGGCCCCGGAGTAACGCACCACCCACCTGTTAGCAACGACGCACACCGAAAGGAACACCTTCAATGTCTCGTTTTATCGATATTCACGTCCTGCAGACCCTCCCCCCCTCGAACCCCAACCGCGACGACACCGGGGCGCCCAAGACCGCGACCTTCGGAGGAGTGCGGCGGATGCGCATCTCCTCGCAGGCCATCAAGCGCGCGACGCGGGAGGACTTCGAGAAGCACGCCCCGGAGGGGAACCGCGGGATCCGCACCAAGCTCGTCGTCGAACTGGTGAGGGCGGCGATCGTCGAACGCGCCCCCCAGCTGGCCCAGAGCGCCGCGGAGCTCGCGGAAATGGGCCTGGTCGAAATAGGATTCAAACTCACCGAGCCCAGGCGCAAGAAGAACGAGGAGGCGACCGACCAGAAACTCAAGGAAGCGGGTTTCCTCGTCTTCCTCTCGGCGAAGCAGATCCAGCACCTCGCCGAGGCGCTGGTCTCCGTGGCGGACGCCGAGGACCGGAAGAAGGCGTTCAAAGCCCTCAAACCGAAGACCCTGGTCGACACGGACCACTCGATCAGCATCGCGCTCTTCGGGCGGATGGTCGCCGAACCCAATTCCCTCAATGTCGACGCCGCCTGCCAGGTCGCACACGCCCTGGGAGTGGGCGAGGTCGAGTCCGAATACGACTACTACACCGCCGTCGACGACGAGAAGAAGCGTGACGACGAGGCCGATGAGGGCGCCGGGATGATCGGCACCATCGAGTTCGCCTCGGCCACCGTCTACCGCTACGCGACGATCAACGTCGACCTGCTCGAGGAGAACCTCGGCTCCGTGGACGCCGCTGACGACGCGATCAGACTGTTCATCGACAGTTTCGTGCGCGCTATGCCCACGGGAAAGGTCACGACCTTCGCGAACCGGACCCTCCCCGACGCCGTCGTCGTCCAGGTGCGGGACGACCAGCCGATCAACCTCGTCGGCGCATTCGAGGAGCCCGTTCCCGCCAAAGCTGAGGGCGACGGAACGAGGAAGGGTTTCGCGGGGCCCGCGGTCGAGCGGCTCGTCGCATTCGAGAAGGACATGCGGGCGCTGACCGGGATGACGCCGAAGGCCTCGTTGGTGGCGTGGACCGCGCAGAAAGCGAAGCTGGTCGCCGAACTCGGCCAGCAGGTCCGCCTCGTCGACCTGGGCGGCGCCGCCGTTGACGCTCTTCGAGGGCAGCAATGAGTGAAGTCCTGGTACTGAGACTGGCGGGCCCCTTGCAGTCATGGGGCTCCTCCAGCCGGTTCACACGGCGATCGACCGAGGCGTTCCCCACGAAAAGCGGGATCGTCGGGTTGCTCGCCGCCGCCCAGGGGCGCAGGAGGACGGACCCGATCGAGGACCTCGCGGAACTGCGCATGGCCGTGCGGATCGACCAGCCGGGCGAGCTGCTGCGCGACTTCCACACAGCCCATAGGGGCAAGACCGCGATGCCGCTCTCCGACCGCTTCTACTGGTCCGACGCGGTGTTCGCCGCCTTCGTCGAAGGGCCCGACGGGCTGATCGACGCCCTCGCCAACGCGATCCGCCGCCCGGCGTTCCCACTGTACCTCGGGCGCAGGGCGTGCCCCCCTGCGCTCCCGCTGTTCCTCGCGGTGGAATCCGATCCGATCTGGGAAGTCGTCCGGAGCACCAGGTGGCTCGCCTCGGGATTCCACCGAAAGCGCCAACGGGACAAGCGCGAGGTCCAGGTCCGGGTCGTCGCCGACGCGGGGATCATCCCCGGTGCGGACGAGTCCACGCCCGGGCGCACGCTCCAGGACGTGCCGGTCAGCTTCGACTCCGAACGGCGGCTCTACACGTTCCGCCAGGTCGAGGAGGCGAGCGTGCCCTTGCAGAATCCCGAGTACGACGAGTCTGCGCCTAGAAGGGCGCTGACGGGCGGCCACGACCCCATGGAGGTGCTCTGAATGTACCTCACCCGAATCTTCCTCAACCCCCGCAGACGGGGGTGCAGGGAACTGATCTCGAGCAGGCAGCGCCTCCACGCGGCGGTGCTCAACTGTTTCCCCCCGGGCGCCCTGGACGCCCCCGAGGAGGGCAGGGTCCTGTGGCGGCTCGACGGGGCTGGCGTGGCGCGGGCATCCGGGCGCGCCACCGGCAGTCGCGCCCACGAGGGGCTGATCCTCTACGTCTCCAGTCCGGTGCTGATGGATCCGTCGTGGATCGTGGAAACAGCGGGGTACGCGACGGACGAGGGCGTCACGGTGCGCGACACGGGCGCCTTCCTCGAAGCGCTGAGACCCGGGCAGCGATGGGGTTTCCGTATCACCGTCAACCCCACGTTCCGTGACACCGAGCAGCGCAACGGGAAGGGGAAGAAGAAGACCCTCGCGCACGTCACGATCACCCAACAGACCCAGTGGTTGCTGGACCGGACCGAGGCGAACGGCTTCTCCATCCTCACCTCCCGCGAGATCGGCGGGGACCTGCCGGTCCTGGAGGACGAGGCGGGGGAGCGCGTCGACGGCGCCAACCTCGTCGTCGACTGCGTCGGCCGGGGCATCGAGAAGTTCCGGCACGACGGCACGTACGTGACGATCCAGATGGCGACGTTCCAAGGAGCCCTGGAGGTGCGCGACCCCGCGAGACTCCGCGCCTGCCTCGTCGGCGGGATGGGGCGGTCCAAAGCCTACGGCTGCGGACTGATGACGTTGGCGCGGCCATGACGCCGATACCGGGAGCACGGCCCCCTGACCCGAAGGATCTCGTTCGGGTCAGGGACCGCCTCACGTTCCTCTACGTGGAGCGGTGCGTCATCCACCGCGACTCCAACGCGATCACCATCACCGACAGCAGAGGGGTGGCGCACGTCCCCGCCGCAGCGCTGTCGGTCCTCCTCATGGGGCCTGGCGTGAAGATCACGCACTCCGCCGTCTCGGTGCTCTCCGAGAGCGGATCGACTGCGGTGTGGGTGGGGGAGAACGGCGTGCGGTACTACGCCCACGGGAACCCGCCGTCGCGTTCCTCCAGGCTCCTGGAGGCGCAGGCCAAGGCCGTCAGCGACCCCGCGCTGCGCCTCGCCGTCGCCCGCCAGATGTACCTCATGCGCTTCCAGGGCGAGGACGTCGCGAAGCTCAGCCTGCAGCAGTTGCGCGGACGCGAAGGGGCACGGGTGCGGCGCCTGTACCGGCACAACTCCCAGCGCACCGGGATCCCCTGGGACAGGCGTGAGTACGACCCGGACGACTTCGAGGGCGGATCGGTGGTGAACCAGGCGCTCTCGGCCGCCAATTCCGCCCTTTACGGAGTGGTCCACGCGGTGATCGTCGCCCTCGGCTGCTCGCCAGGACTCGGATTCGTGCACAGCGGCACCTACAGGGCGTTCGTCTACGACATCGCGGACCTGTACAAAGCGGACCTGTCCATCCCCGTTGCCTTCGACGTCGCCGCCCTGGGAGGCGAAACGCCGATCGGCACGGAGGCGAGGCGGCGCGTGCGCGACGCCGTCCGCGAGTGCCGCCTGCTCGAGCAGGCCGTGCGGGACATCAAGGCCCTCCTGGCCTTGAGCGGCGACCCCATTGACGCCGATGATGACGACGAGGCCCTGATCGTCGACGACTTGCACCTGTGGGACGACTTCGAGGGGACCGTCGCCGCGGGGGTGTCCTACGAGGAAAGGGCCGTGACATGATCGTGCTCGTCCTCTCGGCCGTGCCCGAAGGGCTGCGCGGGCACGTCACGCGGTGGCTCCTGGAGATATCTCCGGGCGTGTTCGTGGGGAACCTGGGCAGCCGTGTCCGAGAGCGGCTGTGGGAGATCGTCATCAAGACCATGGGGAGTGGCCGGGCGATCATGGTCTACAGGGCGCGCAACGAGCAGGGCCTCGAGTTCCTCACCTGGGGCGACCCCTGGCGTCCAGTGGACTTCGAGGGCATCCGGCTCATGATGCGCCCAGCGGTCGCCCAAGGGCGGGGCCAGTACACAGACCCCGCCGATGCGCCCGACGCTGCCCGCCGTTTGCGCGGGCGCCCGGGAATGAGTAACTTCCAGAAAAGGCGGAAGGCTCGAGGGTTTCCAAGATCTGACCGGCCTGAGCGGTAAAAGCCCAGGTCAGGAAGTGTTTTCCCCGCACACGCGGGGGTGAGCCGTCCAAGCTCAGGCTCGCATTCACGTCCCCGTGGTTTTCCCCGCACACGCGGGGGTGAGCCCGACAGCAGTTGCTGCTGCGCGGTGATGAACGCGTTTTCCCCGCACACGCGGGGGTGAGCCGCGACCGTCCGGGACTGGGAGTCAGGGCGCCGAGTTTTCCCCGCACACGCGGGGGTGAGCCGGGTCTGTTCGTATCCCCACCGGTGCGCGTTGAGTTTTCCCCGCACACGCGGGGGTGAGCCGTACTCCCAGTTTCGGTAGCCGCTGCGCACCTGGTTTTCCCCGCACACGCGGGGGTGAGCCGGCCAGACCGGCGAGTACACAGTCACGTTCCCCGTTTTCCCCGCACACGCGGGGGTGAGCCTGCCCGTTCGTACTCGGCGAGGCTCATGGTCTCGTTTTCCCCGCACACGCGGGGGTGAGCCGAACATGGGCACCCCCATGGAGGACCTGGCCGGGTTTTCCCCGCACACGCGGGGGTGAGCCCGCCAGCAGGTAGCCTCCGGGTTTGAGGAGGCGGTTTTCCCCGCACACGCGGGGGTGAGCCGACCCCGGCACGGTCTTGCCCCCGTCTCCTCATGTTTTCCCCGCACACGCGGGGGTGAGCCCTGCGTCCCGCACGGGGCCGCTAGAACGCAAAGGTTTTCCCCGCACACGCGGGGGTGAGCCGCCCTTCCGGGTCGACCGACACGCGCACAATGCGTTTTCCCCGCACACGCGGGGGTGAGCCCGTGCCAGCGCATGGCGAGTACTATCACCATGAGTTTTCCCCGCACACGCGGGGGTGAGCCCACACAAAAATGCGTATGCTTTAATTTCATCTCGTTTTCCCCGCACACGCGGGGGTGAGCCAGCCCCAACGAGCCCGGCCCAACAGCCGGACCGCGTTTTCCCCGCACACGCGGGGGTGAGCCCGCGGGACTCTGCATCGCGGCTGCACTGTCGCTGTTTTCCCCGCACACGCGGGGGTGAGCCGGCGGAAAGCCCCAACGAGCCCGGCCCAACAGCGTTTTCCCCGCACACGCGGGGGTGAGCCGGGAAAGTGTTTATGTGTAGTGTGTTTGTCACAGTTTTCCCCGCACACGCGGGGGTGAGCCCAGTTCTCTATGTGGGCGGACGGCTGGGCGTACGTTTTCCCCGCACACGCGGGGGTGAGCCCTACATGCCCACCCTCAAGGCGCTTGTGGACGGGTTTTCCCCGCACACGCGGGGGTGAGCCCACCATCGAGATCACCAGCGCCCGCCCCGGGTAGTTTTCCCCGCACACGCGGGGGTGAGCCCCAATGACCGCGTCACTGCCCGCCCCCATGGATGTTTTCCCCGCACACGCGGGGGTGAGCCCTCGAGGTCCGCCTGGGCCTTCTCGCCGACCTCGTTTTCCCCGCACACGCGGGGGTGAGCCCGAGGAGTTCATCCACATCCAGACGCGGGAGGAGTTTTCCCCGCACACGCGGGGGTGAGCCGCGGTCCGCGCCCGCCTCAGCGGCGGCGAGCGGGTTTTCCCCGCACACGCGGGGGTGAGCCCTTCGCCCAGGCACGTTTGAGGTTCGGGCCCATGTTTTCCCCGCACACGCGGGGGTGAGCCGGACGACTGGCGCGAGCTCGCCGCGAGCACGAGGTTTTCCCCGCACACGCGGGGGTGAGCCGGACACCCAGTATGTGTTCGCCTGGCTCGTCAAGTTTTCCCCGCACACGCGGGGGTGAGCCTCGAGGTCATTTCTGGCCCCCGAACAGCGTGTCGTTTTCCCCGCACACGCGGGGGTGAGCCCTCGCCGACGCTGCGCGTGTCGGCGACGGGGGCGTTTTCCCCGCACACGCGGGGGTGAGCCGCCCTGGATGACGAATCGGCCCGCCGGGGTGAGGTTTTCCCCGCACACGCGGGGGTGAGCCCGCGCACAAGGGTGTTCACCGGCGTCATCACCGGTTTTCCCCGCACACGCGGGGGTGAGCCCCGGGCCCCTGCGCTGGGGCGGCCCGCTCGGGCGTTTTCCCCGCACACGCGGGGGTGAGCCGGCGGGTCTGAACGACGCCGGTGGCCATCGCCCGTTTTCCCCGCACACGCGGGGGTGAGCCGCCGAGTGCTCGAGCTCACCTGGGTTCGCACTAGTTTTCCCCGCACACGCGGGGGTGAGCCGCAGTGCCCGCTGGCGCTGAAGCAGGAGCTGGCGTTTTCCCCGCACACGCGGGGGTGAGCCCCAGGCCACCACCCGTGCCTCGATGGCGCTGTAGTTTTCCCCGCACACGCGGGGGTGAGCCGCGTTCTACGACAGCCACCAGGGGGTCCAATGTGTTTTCCCCGCACACGCGGGGGTGAGCCGTGCGCGCATGACGTCGACGCAATCCCCGGCGTGTTTTCCCCGCACACGCGGGGGTGAGCCGCCGCCCGCCTCTACCAGCTGCGCGGCGGCGTCGTTTTCCCCGCACACGCGGGGGTGAGCCCGCCGCCCTGAACGACATCACCACAACCGACGAGTTTTCCCCGCACACGCGGGGGTGAGCCGGCCAAGCGCATCGCCGCGGGCTGGGACGTGGAGTTTTCCCCGCACACGCGGGGGTGAGCCGACCGCCCTGGAGGCCGCCCGCCTCGTCGTCGCGTTTTCCCCGCACACGCGGGGGTGAGCCTCAGCGCCTTCGGCGTGTACGCCGTCTTGTACGGTTTTCCCCGCACACGCGGGGGTGAGCCGCGCGCCCGCCAGCGCCGACGCCCTCACCCAGCGTTTTCCCCGCACACGCGGGGGTGAGCCGGCGCGGATGGCGGCGACCAGCTGCGCGACGGAGTTTTCCCCGCACACGCGGGGGTGAGCCCATCATGAGCGCCACGGCCCAGTGGGTGACCGAGTTTTCCCCGCACACGCGGGGGTGAGCCCCCCTGAAACCCCATCAATCGAACTGGAGGACAGTTTTCCCCGCACACGCGGGGGTGAGCCGACCGCCATCCTGAGCGTCCGCGTCGTCTCCGAGTTTTCCCCGCACACGCGGGGGTGAGCCCGCGGCCGGCGTGTAGAACTCACGGCCCCCCGTGTTTTCCCCGCACACGCGGGGGTGAGCCCACCCCTCCCTGTAACCTCAACACCCCAATACTGTTTTCCCCGCACACGCGGGGGTGAGCCCGCGGAGAACGCCGCCGAGGTGGCGCTGATGTCGTTTTCCCCGCACACGCGGGGGTGAGCCTGTCGCGCGGTTGAGGATCAGGCCGTCGCAGCTGTTTTCCCCGCACACGCGGGGGTGAGCCCGCGGAAACGCGTTTGCGTATCCAGCGCTACCGGTTTTCCCCGCACACGCGGGGGTGAGCCGGGGAAGTGCCGGCCGCCCCAGGCGCTGGCGCTGTTTTCCCCGCACACGCGGGGGTGAGCCCTCGTGCCCCCTCATCGGTCCCCAGCCGATGTGGTTTTCCCCGCACACGCGGGGGTGAGCCCCCCGTCCCCCAAGTCGAACTGCACCAAGTGAGGTTTTCCCCGCACACGCGGGGGTGAGCCGCCGATGCTGTTGGCGTCCATCGCTATGGCCATGTTTTCCCCGCACACGCGGGGGTGAGCCAGAACCCGATGGAAAGGGAGCCGATTGCGCCGTCGTTTTCCCCGCACACGCGGGGGTGAGCCTCCGCGCCACTTCTTGTTCACTGAACCCTGCGAGTTTTCCCCGCACACGCGGGGGTGAGCCTCCCTGCGGGAGGACCTGGTTGTACACCTGGGCGTTTTCCCCGCACACGCGGGGGTGAGCCCCGGATATGCGATCCGGCGCCCCACCGTCACGAGTTTTCCCCGCACACGCGGGGGTGAGCCGGGATTCTACCACGGGTGCGCGCCGCCCCCGGGGGTTTTCCCCGCACACGCGGGGGTGAGCCGCGACGCCACGGCGCAGGGACTGGAATGGGCCCGTTTTCCCCGCACACGCGGGGGTGAGCCCCGCCATGGGGGTGGGGGCTGTGGGGGCGTGGGGTTTTCCCCGCACACGCGGGGGTGAGCCGGAAGGACCCGCAACCGTGAACAAATCCACCTCGTTTTCCCCGCACACGCGGGGGTGAGCCCTCAATGCCGCAGGCCAACTTGGGCCGCGCAATGTTTTCCCCGCACACGCGGGGGTGAGCCGTGGGCGCGGCGCCGGGCAGCGCAGCCGCACTTGTTTTCCCCGCACACGCGGGGGTGAGCCTGACGGCGTTCGAGGCCCTGTGCGACGCCCTCAGTTTTCCCCGCACACGTGGGGGTGAGCCCGGAAAGGTAGCCGGTGACGCGGATGAGGTCTCGTTTTCCCCGCACACGCGGGGGTGAGCCGGCGCACGCCGCCCTGGAGGACGCCCTGAGCACGTTTTCCCCGCACACGCGGGGGTGAGCCCCCTCGCCACCGTCACTTCGCCCAACTGCCCAGGTTTTCCCCGCACACGCGGGGGTGAGCCACAAGAGCGCGTACCACGGCTTCCACGTGGACGCGTTTTCCCCGCACACGCGGGGGTGAGCCGCGCGCGAAGGGGTTCATGCGAGCATGTTCATGGTTTTCCCCGCACACGCGGGGGTGAGCCTGACGATCTCGCTGCGGGCCTCGATCCACCGGTGTTTTCCCCGCACACGCGGGGGTGAGCCTGCGTCGTCAAGCCCAGCGTCAAGCAAGACGACGTTTTCCCCGCACACGCGGGGGTGAGCCGCTCAGCTCGACGATGACCTGCGCGGCGTTGTAGTTTTCCCCGCACACGCGGGGGTGAGCCCATCACCGTAGACGGAGCGCTCGACCCTATCAGGTTTTCCCCGCACACGCGGGGATGAGCCCCGGAACCGCGCGAGCAGTTCGAGGATCCGCATGTTTTCCCCGCACACGCGGGGATGAGCCGGTCTCACGGTTCACGACCAGGCCGTCCATGCTGTTTTCCCCGCACACGCGGGGATGAGCCGGGACAGTCACGGCGGACACCATTGTCGCGTCCGTTTTCCCCGCACACGCGGGGATGAGCCCAGGGCGCGCTCGTCGTGGACGATGGCCGACCAGTTTTCCCCGCACACGCGGGGATGAGCCCCATCGCCAAAGCCGCCACCGCCGCCTGGACGGGTTTTCCCCGCACACGCGGGGATGAGCCCGAGCGGACCATCACCGGCGTCGCGACCCTGTAGTTTTCCCCGCACACGCGGGGATGAGCCCGCGGCCTGGACGCCCGTCCACACCGCAGTAGCGTTTTCCCCGCACACGCGGGGATGAGCCGTTCCAGAAGCCCACGGACAACACGAAGCCCCGGTTTTCCCCGCACACGCGGGGATGAGCCCGCGCACGAGTGCGTGAGCTCGGCGGCGATGGTGTTTTCCCCGCACACGCGGGGATGAGCCGCCCGTCAGGCTGGATGCGAGCTTGCCGTAGAGGTTTTCCCCGCACACGCGGGGATGAGCCGGGGGGTAGAAGGGGGGTAGGAGCGATTTTCAGGTTTTCCCCGCACACGCGGGGATGAGCCCCCGGCCCTTGGGGTCGCGGGGGTCCTCGTGAAGTTTTCCCCGCACACGCGGGGATGAGCCCTTCTCGAGGACCTGTTGGGTGACTCGACCGTCGTTTTCCCCGCACACGCGGGGATGAGCCCGCTTGGGTCTCCTGCTCGTTGAGACCCATCTGGTTTTCCCCGCACACGCGGGGATGAGCCCAAGGGAGTGGGGCCGCGTGACCACAATCGTCAGTTTTCCCCGCACACGCGGGGATGAGCCTTCGGCGGCGGCGGCTTCTACTACTGGGACATCGTTTTCCCCGCACACGCGGGGATGAGCCCCGGGGGATGCCCGCAGCCTCGCGGGCGCGCTCGTTTTCCCCGCACACGCGGGGATGAGCCGGTTCTCCTCTCAGGGTTTCTCGGCGCCCGCCAGTTTTCCCCGCACACGCGGGGATGAGCCCAGGAGGATCGTGTTCGACGGGAGCGACGATGGGTTTTCCCCGCACACGCGGGGATGAGCCGGGAGGGGGGTTCCTGATCCTCAAGCACAGGGAGTTTTCCCCGCACACGCGGGGATGAGCCCAGCACTGGCGCCGCCCCGGCAAACAGGGCCCCGTTTTCCCCGCACACGCGGGGATGAGCCCGCCCCCGAGGTGCGCTTCGTCGGCCGGTCCATGTTTTCCCCGCACACGCGGGGATGAGCCGACCCAAGCCCTGGAGAGGATCATCCATGGTTTGTTTTCCCCGCACACGCGGGGATGAGCCTATGCACTACGCCACCCTCAGTCGTCGCCTGTTGTTTTCCCCGCACACGCGGGGATGAGCCCCCCGGGTTGGCGGTTGCGGGGGTCCTCGTCAAGTTTTCCCCGCACACGCGGGGATGAGCCGACCTCGCGCCGCACTTGCGGACGCTGGACTACGTTTTCCCCGCACGCGCGGGGATGAGCCGCAGCAGGACGCCGTCGCCGGGATCCTCGGCGTGTTTTCCCCGCCCGCGCGGGGATGAGCCGGAGCGGGACCCATTGCCCGGGCCTTCCGACGGTCTATTATTTCAAGACTAGCCCAGGGGGGATTCCTGCTCCTCGGATCAGCCTACAGGATTTCCCTGCGTGTATTCCCCGCATGTGCTGGGATGAACCCTACCCCAGCGTGTGGGTGGACGGCATCAACGCGTTTTCCCCGTTCGCGCGGGGATGAGTCGTGTATCAAGGGGAGAGGGGACTGGTTCCCGGCGTTTTCCCTGCGCCCGCGGGGCAGGGCCCGCCCCGCGGTATCGCGGAGCCTCCGCCCGCCGCCCCCACCTACCCCGCCCGGGGCGCGACGACCGGGGAGCGGCGGCCCCGGCCCCCGCTTCGTATGCACGGTGCCCCGCCTCGTGCGCACAACCGCACAAAAATCCCCGAAGCCCAAGGGACTTCGGGGAAGTGGTGGCTCCGACCGGCGTCGATCCGGTGACCTTTCGATTTTCAGTCGAACGCTCTACCAACTGAGCTACAGAGCCTTGGGGCGGTATCGGCCCGATCATGATAGACCAGGCCGATACCGCTTCCGCGACCTCGACGGGACTTGAACCCGCGACCTCCGCCGTGACAGGGCGGCGCGCTAACCAACTGCGCTACGGGGCCAATGAAGATTCATTGACCTTCTCGCACCCCCAACCGGATTCGAACCGGTGTTAGCGCCGTGAAAGGGCGCCGTCCTAGGCCACTAGACGATAGGGGCGGACCGATTGTCTGTTTGTCCGTTCCTCACCGTTGCCGGCTGGTGGAACTCGATTAGCTTAGAGGAAAGGGGAGGGTCATTGCAAAACCGGATAAGCTGTGGCTTTGCTCACCGACCCAAGGCTCCCGGAGCGCATGTTGTTCCGAGGTGCGCTTGCGGCCCTCGAGGGGCCTGCGCAGCTGGAAGGCGAAGCCGCCGCTCGGCGTTTGCCGGGCCGATGCTCCTGTGGCTGGGGCGGCTGACCTGACGGTCAAGAGGCGCTGCAGATGCGCCCAGGCGGCGGAGGATGCGTTCGGGCGGTTCGCGACGCCGCGAAGGCGCGGGTGTGAGATGGCGCGGGCGCCCGGCTTGCGACGCCGGGTACGCATGGTCCGTCAGGCTGCAATCGCATGGTCCGTCAGGCCGCAGGCGTGTGCTGCCCTGCGAGGCCGAAAGCGCACGCACCGCGAGACTCCGAACGCATAACCTTGGCCATATTCCGCGGGAATATGGCGTACTTTCAGACGGCATCGCTTAGCCTTGAGGGCATGGGAGTATTCTTGGCAAACGGTTACGAAGTTGTTTCCGCGGCGGCGTCGATGGGTTCTGCGACGACGTCGGCGCATTCGGCCGCGATCGCGCAGCCCCTCACGCTCGCACACGTTCCCGCGTTCGCGCCGGCAGCGGCTGTGCGCGCGGAGCCTCCGGCGAAGGAGACGGCGGGTTCTGTTGCGGTGGACGCGCTGACGATTCTGTTGGGCATAGGCACCGGATTTTTTGTGGGCATGCTGGTTTCGATCGGGATCCAGATGTTTATGCGCTTCATCTTGCGGCGCCACGTTTTTCTCAGGCAGGCTTCGCATCCTGTCGTCAGGCCCATGGGCGTCTCCTTCGCCGTCATCGGGGCGTGGATCGGATTCTCCGTCGCGCTGCCGATGGCCACGAACGGCGGGGACGTCGGCTGGAGCATGTGGGCCGACCACGCGTTCCTCATCGCAACGATCGCGGCTTTGACCTGGTTCGTCTCGTCGGTTGCGACGGGCGTGCAAGACCTCATCCTCAACCGCGTGAAGGCGAGCGGGCAGTCGCGTTACTGGAAGGTGCAGACGCAGGTCCGCGTACTCAACAGGGTGGTCGGAATCTCGATCTGGATCTTGGGCGCCGCCGCCATCCTCATGACCTTCCCGCTGGCAAGGGCGTTCGGTACCTCGGTCTTTGCCTCGGCAGGAGTCATCTCCGTGGTCGCCGGCCTTGCGGCGCAGTCGACCTTGGGCAACCTGTTCGCGGGCCTGCAACTGGCCTTCTCCGACTCGATCCGCATGGGCGACATCGTCATATGGAACAACGACCAGTACGCGAAGGTCGAGGACATCACCCTCAGCTACGTCGTCCTCAAAGTGTGGGACGGACGAAGGCTCATCGTGCCGTCCAAGGAACTGACCACCAAGACCTTCGAGAACTGGACGCGACGGGCGCCTGAAATGCTCGGATACGTCGACCTGCTGCTCGACTGGAGCGTTCCGATTCCAGCTCTGCGCGCCGAACTCGACAGGATCCTCAAGGAGACCACGCTGTGGGACGGCAACACCGGAATCATCCAGGTTCGCGCCGCCGAGAGCACGTCGATTCAAGTCTCGGCGCTTGTTTCCGCCGCGACGCCTTCGAACCTCATCGATCTCAAGTTCTTCGTGCGCGAGCGGCTCGTTCGCTGGATACAGGCGAACGCGCCCGACGCGGTCCCTCACGGGCGCAGTTTCGTCAACCCGCCAGATCCGCTGCTCGAGGAAATTCCGGCGGCGGACGCCCTTCTTCCCGCGGGCAGGCCCGACGCTCCGAACTCCGGCAGGCCCGACGTCGTCAGAGTCTCCGACGGCAAGGACCAGAGCCGCCCGACGTTCCGTTCGGCCAGCCCCCAGGGCGGCCCGTCCGGTCCGCACGGCAAACGGCGCCACGGCGACCGCGGCCCGACGGGCACCAGGGTGTTCCCCGCGTCCCCGCCGGTGGTGCGCGTTCCTCTCGCCGACCGCGAACCGACCCCCCAGACGGCGTCCTCGCCGCTGACGGAAACCGGGTACGAAGCCTCGATCTTCACCGGATCCGCAGGGGCGGAGAAGCGCGGCAAGGACTTCGCCGGGCCCGGCGAAGACGCCATGCGCGAGCGGGAGGAAGCCGCCCGCAAGAAGGAAGGGACGCAGGGCCCCGCGGAAGGCGACGTCGACGGTGAAGGGGCGCAGGAAGGCGGCGAAGGCCCCGCCACGGAGATTCGCGCGGGCGCCAAGAGCGAGGCCGGCGCCAAAGCATAGGCGGCTGCAGTCCCGCGCCCGAGGTGTTGCGGGGCGGCTTCTTCGCAGCGCCTCGCCCTTCGCGCATGAGCGCCGTAACGTGCGCCCGCGGCCGCTGGGGCGATGCTGGAACGAAGGAAGAAAACAACTTGGCCGCAACGCGAGTCCGGGGTCACTGGCGCGCGGCTAGGCCGCTGGCGCGCGGCTGCGCTCGGTGGCCAGCCGTGCCCATTCTGCTCAGAGTGAGAGCGATGGACACGTCACGCGACGAAAGTCAGCATAGTGGTATGACGAAACCTCTTGTGCCGCAAACGGACGAGGAATGGCGCGCAGTTCTCGCTCCCGCCGAGTATCACGTGCTGCGCGAGGCCGGAACGGAAGCTCCCTTCAGCGGCGAGCTTCTGGGCGAAGGGCGCGAAGGCGTCTACCGCTGCCGCGGGTGCGGGGCCGAGCTTTTCCGCTCCGAGACGAAGTTCGATTCGGGCTGCGGCTGGCCGAGCTTCTACGATCCTTCGTCGATGGATTCCGTGGTCACCGACGTCGACTACAAGCTGGGCTATCCCCGGACTGAGGTTCGCTGCGCCTCTTGCGACTCGCATCTCGGCCACGTGTTCCCGGATGCGCCGCAGACCCCGACAGGGCAGCGCTACTGCATGAACTCGGTCAGCCTGTCCTTCGAGCCCGCGGAGTGATCCCATGCGCCTTGTGAGCTTCAACGTCCAGAGCGGGCGGGCCAACCAATCCTGGGGCGGCGCCGTACTGGGCGACGACGCCATGAACGACGCGGCGGTTCGCGAGGCAGCTGCGGAAATCGCGCAGCTCAAACCCGATGTGCTGGCTCTGCAAGAAGTCAGGGAGGATCGCGGCCGATCGATCCTCTCGGCGTTCGCCGAGAGCGCGGGAATGGAGCATCGGCGCTTCGCGGCGTGTCGCCGGGCGCCGAGCAACTTCATCGCTAGGATGTTTCGGCGCTCGCGGCGCGGATACGGGATCGCCTTCGCCACGACGTACCTCATCGATTACATCAGGGCTCTCAGGCTGCCTTCGTGGAGGAATCCGATGCGCAGGGCGTCCGACCGGCGCCTCGGCTGGCGTTTCCGCCTCGAGGAGCAGAGGATGGCGATAGTCGCCGTGCTCCTGACCCCGAAGCCCGTCGTCGTCGGCGCCACGCACTTGACCACGAAACAGCCGGACAATCGCAAGCAGCTGCGCCGCCTCGAAGACTTTATGGCGAGGGTCGCCCGACGCCGCGGCATCCCCGACGCTCCCCGAATCGTCCTCGGCGACCTCAACACGCGCCTCGAAGACATTCAGAAGCAGACCGAGTACGAGGTCCTCGCACAGGCGCTGACCTATCCCGACGACGAGCCCAGCTCTCAGATCGACCACATCCTCGGGGTAGGCTTCCGGGCGGCGGGAGAAGCGACGACGCGGCGCCTGGCCGTTTCGGATCATCGCATGCTCGCCGTCGACGTCGATTGACCGGCTCTCGGGGCGTCGCGTCGATTGACGGCTCTAGGGTTTCCGGCGTCGTCCCCGCAATCGATCCGACGCCCCCGCCGACGAAATGTGAAGCTTGGCCTAGCAAAACGCGGGGACAAAAGTCCCCGACAATCGCCGGTTGTGAGGCAACGCACATGACGTGTTTTTAGCCGATTTTTCCGGGATTTGGTCGAATTCGGCGCGATCTGGGGGAAGGGGCGCTGTCCTGTATGTGAGACGGGTGGGGAAGCGGTTGGATGGCCGTTGATAGGCTAGCGCCGCTGCACGATTGTTAGATCCATTACTCTCGCTGAGGAGTCGATCCCGCGACCGTGCGGAAGGCGTTCATTGTGGACACCTATGACGATGTCCGTCCGATTGCAACAGAGGAATCGATATGGAACCCGATACAGTCCTTGAGGTTGAGCGGATCTTCGAGGAGCCGCGCAACGTTTTGTTCAGGGCTTTCACCGAGCCGAAGGCGCTCGCGCAATGGTTCGCGCCCGACGGGTGGCACGTTGTGCCCGAGTCGGTCGAGCTTGATCCGCGGCTCGGTGGTCGCCTCCGTCATACGAAAGTCCGTGACGACGACCCCGCAAGGACGTGGGTTGTCGACGGCATATACACCGAGGTCTTCTACCCGGATGTCCTTGTGAGCCAGCAGAGGATCACCGGAATCGAGGGGATCGATCCCTCCAGGCCCGTCGAGCTGCGGGTCGAGTTTTCGAGGCAGGGCCAGGGCAAGACCCTCCTGCGGGTCGTCCAGGGACCCTATGAGTCCCAGGCCGCGGTCGACTACGCGAAGGTTTGGGAGTCGATTCTCGACAGGCTTCAGACATACATCGACGGCGCCGGCGCCGCTTCATAGAACGGAATTCCATGACGCAGAAAAATACTACGGTCATTCGGCATAAGCCGATGATGAACATGAGGCAGATTCTCCTCATGAATCTCGGCTTTTTCGGCATCCAATACTCGTTCGGAATGCAGCAGACGGCGATCAACCCGATCTACAAGATGCTGGGCGCCGACGAGTCGGAGCTGCCGATCCTCAATATGGCCGGCCCTATCACGGGCCTTCTCATTCAGCCGATCATCGGCGCCATGTCGGACAGAACGTGGAGTGAGAGATGGGGGAGGCGAAAGCCGTACTTCATGGTCGGCGCCATTGGCTGCTCCGTGTGCCTCTTCCTCTTCCCATTTGTCTCGGCCCTGTGGATGGCCGTCCTCCTTTTGTGGCTGCTCGACGCCTCGAACAACACCGCGATGGAGCCGTACCGCGCCTTCATCGCCGATCGGCTCCCGCCCAGTCAGACGGCCAAGGGCTTCCTCGCCCAGTCCTTCTTCGCGGGTCTGGGAATCACCCTCGCCAATGCCTCGATGTTCCTTTTCGAGCATATATGGGACGGGGTGGCCGGCTCTGGCTTGCCTTACTACGTTTTCGGCGCCTTCATGCTGGGGTCGGTGTGTTCCATCGCCACCGTCCTTGTCTCCGTTTTGTCCACTGACGAGATTCCGCCGTCGCCGGAGGAACTCGCGGAGCTCCGCTCGAAGAAGGACCGCGAGCGTTTCGGCGCGCTCAAAGAGATCGGCAACGCAATTGTCGAGATGCCGAAGGAGCTGCGCAAGCTGGGGCTCGTGTACCTGTTCCAGTGGTACGCGATGTTCGTTTACTGGCAGTTCATCTCTTTGTCCATCGCCAAGTCGGTGTTCAATACAACCAATGCACAGTCCCAGGCGTACAGGGACGCGACTACGTGGACCGGCCTTGTGAACGGCTCGTACAACGTCGTCACCTTCATGGTGGCTTTCGGCCTCGTGTCTCTTGCGAAGAAGCACGGAGCCAAGTGGGTCCACACGGCGAGCCTCATATGCGCCCTCGTATCGCTTCTCGTCCTTCCGCACATCACCAACAAGTTCCTCGTTTTCTTGCCGATGATCGGCTTCGGCATCTCGTGGGCGTCGCTCTTGGGCGTGCCGTATATCATGGCGGTCCGCATGGTCCCATCGAACAGGTACGGCGTGTACATGGGCATCCTGAATATGATGATCGTGCTGCCGCAGCTGCTGGAGACCGTGACTTTCGGATGGATCTACGAGAACCTCCTGGGCAAGGATCCGACGAACGCGATCACCTTCACCGGCGTTCTCATGGGCTTGGCCGCGATCGCCATGACGTGGATCAACGAGCCCCCGACCATCCGAGACATGGACGACGTTTCCGCCCCGCCGAAGGTGGCCGGAGAATTCAAGGAAGGCAAGTGAGCGAAATGACCGAAAACATGCCGAAGTACAGCCGAATCCTCGTGGGCACCGACGGCAGTGCGCTCGCCGGGCCGACTGTTCGGCGGGCCGTCTCCATCGCGGCCTCCAATGAAGCCGACCTCGTGATCGTCTGCGCCTACACGGCCATCAGCGACCGCGATGCGGCGTCGTCCCCAGAGATAGCGGCCACGAAGTACGCGACCATGGGCCAGGTGCCCGGCGTGGTCGCGGCGACCGACGCCCTGGAGCACGCCGTCGACGTCGCCGAAGGGGCCGGAGTCCGCGTCGCCGCTGCGCTCCTAGTCGACGGCGAACCGGCCGAGGCCCTCCTCGAGGCGGCGAAGCAGTACCGAGTCGACGCGCTTGTCCTCGGCGCCATCCGCGACACGTCGATCGTCGGGCGGCTGCTGGGCAACGTGGCCTCCGACGTCGTCCGGCGGGCTCACAGGGACGTGCTCATCGTCCGCCCGCTTGAAGAAGGAGTTGAGGAGGCTCCGGCAGAGGCAGCCGCGAAGCCGGCCGCGGAAGCGGCCGGGGAGGACTGACATGCCTCTCGACGCGGAAACGGAGCGTGACTTCAATCTGCGCTGGAAGCGCTACGCGCCGCAGATCCGCACCGCTTTGGCCAAGGTTTATCCGGGGCGGGAGACGGAGGTCGAAGCCAGACTGGCCAAGGTCATAAAGGAGGCGATGGCGGAGCGCCCGGCCGAGCTCCGGGAGCTGGACGAGGAGCGCATCCTGCGCCCCGATTGGCTGCAACAGCCCGAGATGATCGGCTACGTCGCTTACGCGGACCGATTCGCGGGGAGCCTTCGAGGCGTTGCGGAGCACGTCGACTACCTCAAAGGGCTCGGGGTGACTTATCTCCACGTCATGCCGTTCCTCAAACCGCGGGAAGGGGCGAACGACGGCGGGTATGCGGTCCAGGACTACCGCCAGATCAGACCCGACCTGGGGACGATGGACGACCTGGAAGCCCTCGCGGCCACCCTGAGGGAGAACGGGATCTCCCTGGAGATGGACCTCGTTCTCAACCACGTCGCCAAGGAACACGAATGGGCGGAGAAGGCCAGGGAGGGGGACCCGAAGTATCGGGACTACTTCCTCCTGTACCCCGACCGGAAGATGCCCGACGAGTTCGAGAAGACGCTCCCGGAGATCTTCCCGGACTTCGCTCCCGGCAATTTCACCTGGAACGACGCGGCAAACGCGTGGGTGTGGACCACCTTCAACGAGTACCAGTGGGACCTCAACTGGGCCAATCCCGAGGTGCTCTACGAGTTCGTCGAGCTCATCTGCTGGCTGGCGAACAAGGGAGTGGACGTCTTCCGCCTGGACGCGATCGCGTTCATCTGGAAGAGGCTCGGAACCAACTGTCAGAATCAGCCGGAAGTCCACGATGTGACGCAGGTGCTTCGAGGGTGCCTGCGCGTGGCCGCCCCGGCTGTGGCGTTCAAGGCCGAGGCCATCGTCGCGCCCGAGGACCTCATGCCCTACCTCGGCGTGCGTCAGCACCACGGTTTGGTCTCGGACATGGCTTATCACAACGAGCTCATGGTCCAGCTGTGGAACTCGATTGCCACGGGCGGGGCGGAGATGGCCCAGGTGGCCCTCTCCGAGATGCCGAACAAGCCGACGACGGCGACGTGGGCCACCTACGTCAGGTGCCACGACGACATCGGGTGGGCGATCTCCGACCACGACGCCGAGATGGTCGGCGTGACGGGGTTCGGCCACCGCGCCTACCTCTCGGACTTCTATTCCGGGCGATATCCGGGATCCTTTTCCCGGGGGCTGGTGTTCCAGGAAAACCCAGCGACGGGCGACCGCCGGATCTCGGGTTCGTGCGCGAGCCTGGCCGGGCTGGAGAAGGCCGTCGAGGAGCACGACGCCGAGGCGATTGACCTGGCAGTCAAGCGGATCGCGCTGATGTACGCCGTGGTGTGCGGATACGGCGGCGTCCCTCTGCTGTATATGGGCGACGAACTGGGCCTGTTCAACGACATGTCCTACGTCGATGACCCGGCCCACGCCGAAGACAACAGGTGGGCGCACCGGCCGTTCATGGATTGGGATCTCGCCAAGCGAGTGGAAACCGACGTCGAGAGCCCGGCCGGGCGCGTCAACGCCGCGTTGCGCCACATCTTGGCCGTGCGTGCAGCCACCACTCAGCTGCACGCCTCGGTTCCCTCGATCCCCGTGGAGAGCCCGGAGCATCGCCTCCTGGTCCTCGAAAGGGACCACCCCTTGGGGACGATGGTTCAGGTCTACAACTTCACCGGCGAGACTGTGGCGCTGCGCCACGACGTCCTCGCCCGGCGGCTGGGCTTCGACGCCCAAGAGCTCCTGGGCGGGTACTCCTGGGATCTGCGGCTCCCGCGCATTGATTTCGCGCCGTACCAGGCTGCCTGGTTCGTCTCGGCGGAAATCGCGGATCTGTAAGCGGATTCCCCTCCAGCGGGCGAACGTTGCTGAAATGCGGCGGGGCAACGCGGCAGGCGAACGCTGCCGAGGTGCAGGAATGCGGCCTGATGCGTGTGGGCCCCGCGATCGGTCGGGGCCCACGTTCGCGCGTTGGGGAATGCCGCGGCGGTGCGTTGGGCATTGCCCGGGTCAATCCTATGCCCAGGCTGTGCCCATAGATTTGTCCGCACGGTCCCGTCGTGCGCGCGTTCCCTGGAAACGCGGGAACGCCGCAGCCTCCAAACGGCGTCGGTGTGACGCGATAGCCTGATGTCGCGGTGGACTCAACCGCCAAACAAGAATAAACTAGAATCATTCAAGTTTAAGAAGCGGGCGCGAATCCTGCGCTCGCGGAAAAAGGAGCGAACATGACTAACCAGCAGCTTTCTCCCGTCGTCGAGAAGGCGCTTCAACAGGCCCTTGTCGATTTGACCGATCTCAGCCTGCTGGGCAAGCAGGCGCACTGGAACATCAAGGGCACACGTTTCCGCGCGCTGCACTTGCAGCTTGACGAGATCGTCGACGAAGTCCGTGTGGCTTCCGACGACGTCGCCGAGCGCCTTGCCGCCCTCGGCGGAGTTCCCGACGCCCGCGCCGCGACCGTCGCGGCCTCCTCGGGCCTCAAGCAGTTCGACGCGAGCTTTCTCAGCGTGGACGAGGTCTACTCGCAGTTCGAGGAACTGCTCATGACGGTTTCCGACCGAATCAAGGCCACCTTGGACCCTGTCGACGACGTCGACCATCTGAGCAACGATATGCTCATCGGCATCGCCACGGGACTGGAGAAGCAGGCCTGGATGTTGAGGTCGGCCGCCGACAACCGCTGAGCTGCCGCGGGGCGGACTGGCCGACGCGCCGCGATCGGCGACGAACGGCAGTGACGGCGCAAAGTCCGCTAGAACGCAGAAACCTGGGCGCACAATCGCACTGTTTGCGCTCTTTCGTTCGGCGAGGCGCCGGTTTCTCGCCGAAGGATCCGCAAGGCCGGGGGCATAACGCCCCCGGCCTTTCAATGCCTGTGCACCGCGCGCTTCGGTTCGGTGCGTACCCTCGTGTACCGCGCGCTTCGGTTCGGCGCGCGGCCTCTTTAACGTGATCGCCCCTTGACGCGAGCTTCGCTCAGTCAGTTTTTGCCATGAACTCTTCGCGGGTGGCGTACGAGGTTTGGGTTCCCAGTCTCGTCACAGAGTCTGCCGCGTAACGGCATGCCGCGGTCAGCGCCGATTCGACGTCGCCGGCGGCTGCCATGTCGCGGTCGGAGCTTGCCGAATCGCCGCCGGTCAAATCATCGCCGGTCAAATCGTCGCCGGAGACGAGGCAGTGGCTGAAGCAGCCGATGAAAGCGTCGCCGGCGCCCGTGGTGTCGACGGCGGCGACGGGTGCGGCGGGAATTCGTTTCGTCTGCGATTCGTTGATCCACAGGGCTCCGCGCGAACCCAGCGTGACCACGATGTTGCGGATTCCGGCGTCGAGCAGGCTCCGCGCCGCCTCCTCCGCCTGTTCGGGGTTTTCCACCGGCATGCCGGTCAGCAGCGCCAGCTCCGACTCGTTCGGCATGAAGTAGTCGCACCCCTTGATGCGGCCGAGGTCCAGCTCGGGATGCGCGGGGGCGGGGTTGAGGAGAACCGGTATCCCCCGGGCGTTGCCGAATTCGATCGCCGCATAGACCGTTTCCAGTGGGATTTCGAGCTGGAGCACGATGAGCTTGGTTTTGGCGAGATCCTCGGCGGCGTCGGCGACGTCCTCCGGCGAAAGGAGGCCGTTGGCGCCCTTGACGATGAGGATCGAGTTGCGCCCTTCAGGGTCCACAAAGATCGGCGCGACGCCGGAGGACGCTTCGGTTCTCAGCACGTGTGCGGTGTCCACGCCGTTTGCGGCGAAGTTCGCGACGGTGTTTTCCGCGAATACGTCGTTGCCGACTCTGGTGAGCATGAGCACGCTCGAACCGAGCCGCGCGGCCGCAATCGCCTGGTTTGCCCCCTTCCCTCCGCAGCCCATCTGGAATTTCGGCGCTTCGAGGGTCTCGCCCTCGCGAGGCATTCGGTTGATATAAGTGATGAGATCGACGTTGTTCGAGCCGATGACCGCGATGTCCATGTTTCTCCTGTCGTTTAGACGCTGCAGCGCTTGGGTGCGCTTAGACGCGACGACGCTCTAGTGCGCGACGGCCTGCCGAGTCGCTTGCGTTGGGCGAACCTCCAGACCCGATATCCGCCGCGCAGCTGCGACCTCGGTTGCGGCCTGGTTCGAGAAGCGCCGTCGTCGCCGCTTTCGAAAAAGTCTAGCCGAACCGGCCTTCGGGGAGCCTCCCAACCCAAGGGTCAGTAGTAACGCCACTGCCGCATGTCGGACTCGTAGGCGTCGATGATCCGCGGCTCGAGCAGGGTCGAAACCTCGGTTTTCGGCACTTTCGGCGGTTGCGTGCGGATCATGAAGGCAAGCAGCTCCTTGTTCTGATAGGAGGTGCCCGGAGCCAGCGGCTGCTTGAGGAGCGCGCTCGGATTCTTCGTCGAAAGTACGAATCCCCACTCTCCGAAAGAGGGGATGTTGTGCGAGAAGGGGAAGACGGCGTATCCGGATTGGCCCGCGCGGACCGTGTTCGCCACGATGTGGAATGCGTGCGGGCTGAAGAAAGACGACGTCGCCTGGGTGACCATGACTCCCTTTGGACTCAGCCTTTCGGAGACGTTTCGGTAAAACTGTTTCGAGTAAAGCTTGGCCATCCGCTCGTTCGAGGGGTCGACGAGATCGATGAGAACGGCGTCGTACGTTCCTTTCGCGTCGTCGACGAAGCGAAAGGCGTCGGCGTTGACCACCTTGACGCGCGGATCGCTCAGCGCCCCTTTGTTGACCTCCTTGAGCAGACGGTTGTTTCTCGCGAGGTCTGTGACTTTCGCGTCGATGTCGACGACGGTCACCCGTCTGACGCTGGGGTACTTGAGAAGCTCGCGAGCCAACAGCCCGTCGCCCCCGCCGAGCACGAGGACATTGCGCGGGTCCTTGACGGACGTCAAGGCGCTCGCTGCCAAGGTCTCGTGGTAGCGGACCTCGTCGAGGCTGGAAAACTGCAGCTGGCGATTGAGGTAGAGGCGCAGATCCTCGCCGTATTTCGTGACGACGATCTTCTGGTAGGGAGACTGCTCGTAAACGAGGACGGGGTCGCGGTAGGCCTCGGCGTCGATCGCCTTCTCGAAGTAGCTTGCGCCGCCGAACATCCCCAGAAGCGCGACTGCGACGGCGATGCTCGAGGCGAGAAGCCTCTTTGAGCTTTTCAGCCTGAAGAGGATGGCGACTGCGACGGCGATGTTGAGTGTGGCCACAAGGTAGGCGCTGCGCATGAGCCCCAGTTGGGGAAGCAAAAGCAGGGGGAAGACGAGCGAAGCCACGAGGGCCCCGAAGTAGTCGATGGCCAGCACCTTGCTCAGCAGCTCAACCGACGACTTTCGCCCGAAGGCTGCGAACATCTTCACCAGCAGGGGGATTTCCAGGCCGATGAGGACGCCGATCGCCAGGCTTATGGCGGAAAAGGCGGCCCAGTGCAGCTTGGTGAACGTGAAAGCCAGATGAAGGATGAGGACCGAGTTTCCGCCGATGAACCCCAGGGCTATCTCGTTGACCGCGAAGCTCGTGGAAGGCCGCCAGCGGATGTATTTGACCAGCAGCGAGCCGATGCCCATCCCAAAAAGGGTGATGCCCGTCGCGAGGCTGAAGCTGGTGATCGAGTCGCCGATGAGGTACGACGCCGTCGTCCCGAGGATCAGCTCGTAAACCAAACCGCCGACGGCGACGAGGAGCGCAGCCGCGAAAAGGGTGGTGTTCTCCGCGCGGGACGCCTTCGAGTCGGGCATCAGCTGCTGATCGTCCCCGCGATGATGATCGCAGTGGCTATGGCCAGCCCCGCGATCGCCACTCCCATTCCCACGTTGTCGTCTTTGACGAGCTCTTTGCGAATGTCGAGTTTGAACAGAAAGTTGGTGACGACCGCGAAGAGGATGAGCAGCGCGAAGCCTAGAACGGCGTAGAGGATCGTGCTCAGTATCGAGGCCCAGCCGAATCCGAAGGTGTCGACGTCGTGAAGCACGGTGTCCGCGAGGATCGTGGATGAGAACATGGATTTCCTTTCGTGTGCAATAGGCTGCGGGTGTGGAAAAGAGGCTGCAGACGGATGTTAAGGACCGGGTGTGGAAAAGAGGCCGGCGAATTATTTCCCTATGCCGCCTCCGCCCCCGCCGTAGACGCTGCGCGGGCGGTATCCGCCGCCGTCGTTGTTGCTGTACCTGGGCCTGTAGACGGGACGGTGATAGGGATAGTAGCCGCCGTCTGGGTCGTAGGTGTTTTCGGTGTCGGTCCCGGGGCTGTAAGTGCCGTCGGTTTCGTCCTCGGTCGCCTTCGATGCGATGAAGCTGACGATGACAACGACGGCTATGACCGCGAGAATCATAGCGACGACGCCGAGCATGCCGGAGTATTTGCCCGAGCGCGGCAGGAGCCTCTTGCCGAAAAGGAGAATTTGGCTCTCCTCGCTCAGGATGGTTTTCGTGTAGCAGGTAAGCTCGGCGCCGTTGTACGTCTCAATGTTCAGTTGCCCCATGACGCCGTTGTCGTCGTGGTATCTGAGCACTGCGTAAGCGATTTTGTCGCCCGCGTGGACGTCGTAGCGCGTCGTCCCCTCCGTGGCCGTGACTTCGCCGACGGCCGCCTCTTCGACCTTCGCCCGGACGCTGGAACCGTCGGGGAGCGTGATGCGGATCCGTTCGCCGACGGTGAGCGTCTCGGGATTGGGAAGCTCCTCGGGCATGCGGATCGGCTCATAGAGGGAGATCTCGCGATTGAAGTGGTCGCATTCGATCCAGACGTCTCCCTTGTTGAAGGAGATCAGTTCCCACTCTTCCCAGTCGTAGTAGCGATTGTCCTCGTGATCCCATGCTCTGAGACTCAGGTTTCCTCTGACCGTGTATGTGCCCCGCGAACCCTTCAGTTTCTCATTGAGGCCCAGCCGTACCTTTTTCTTCGACATCAGACATTCACCGTTTTCCTAGTGACTTTCGTTGCGTGAAACGCCGTCCGAATCGATTCTTCCATTTGCTCTGCATTCTGCTCGTCCACAGGTTTGCATGTGGTGAGGGTGATGTAGCCTCCGCCCTCCTCCGGCCACGTGTGCATGGCAACGTGGGATTCGGACAGGAGCAGCGCAGCGCTAATGCCTTGAGGGGAGAACAGATGGGTGACCGAGTCGACGACGTGAAGACCAGCCTGCTTGGCTATCGATCTGAGCGTGTTTTCCACCGTTGCGCGCGCGTTGAGCAAATCATGGGACGCCCCGTGAACTTTGAAAACCAGGGACTGGTACGTGAACATGCTGGCAATTCTACTTAACAAACCATGGCGAAGGAATCCTCGTCCGGCGATCGGACTGGGGCGAGGGATCCAAAGGCGGTTCGAAAGGCGAGGGGAGACAAGGGGTCGAAAAACGAGGTTCGAAAAACGGGGACTCGAAAAACGAGGGGGCGAAAAGCGGGGGGTTTGAAAAGCGGGGAGCGGAAAACGGGGACTCGAAAAGCGAGGGGCGAAGATCGGCAGACGCAAACCCGCGAATGGAAAGGGCGGGGCCGATCGGCCCCGCCCCGCGAGTAGGCCCGGTGGGACTCGAACCCACAACAAACGGATTAAAAGTCCGCGGCTCTACCATTGAGCTACAGGCCCGCGAGTAGTCTACAGCCTGAGGCGGCTGACGTCGAACCCGTCAAGTCGCCGACGTCGAACACGTCAAGCCGCGGACGCCGAAGCGGCTGAACCGCGGACGCCGCGCTCGCGTGGGGCCCGATGCCGCACATGTTTGGGGCGACGGAAGCGAACTGACGGTTTCGCTTCCGTCGCCGGTCGCTTTTCGCGCCCGTCGCGTCTGCGGCTGACATCCAATCCGTGGACGCGCCGGCGGTCAAGCCTTGCGTAGCGTGATCGTCCAAATGGCTTTGTCGATCTGCCGGAAGTCGGTCACCGCGTGCCCCGCAGCGGACGCCCACGCGGGGATCGAATCTGTCGCTTGGGTGCAGTCGAAGTCGATCTGGAGTTCGTCACCCGAGCGGAGATCCCCGATGGCGCGCTTGGCCTCCACGAGCGGGAACGGGCACACCTGCCCGATCGTGTCGAGCACGTACTTCTTCGAATCTCCTCCCTCGGGCCTTTCCCCGCTGTGGTTTTCGCGGCTGTGGTTTTCGCCGCTTTGACCGGCCGTTGCGAGGACGGCCGCGGGGCGCTTGCTCTTGATCTTGATGAAGTTCATCCTTTTCCTTTCGCTGATGACGGAGTGTCGGATATGACGGATATTTTCAATGGGACGCAGCGCCGACGGCGATGTCGCGTCGATCATGGTCACGCGCTGCCCTTTAGACGCGCGCATTTAGGGCGGTTCGGTCTAACGGGCGGGGACCGGTTCGGCCTTCCTCGCGACGGCGTCGGCCCTCCGATGGGACTGCACGAACGCCTTGGCGCCCGCGCCGACGCCGAGGAAGGTGAAGAGAAACGCAAGCCAGCCTTGCCATGAAAACAGCGCTGACTGAACGAGCGAGTTGCCGATCGTGCAGCCGCCGGCGATCGAGGCGCCGATCCCCATGAGGATTCCGCCCCACACGGCTCTGACGGCGGTTCGCGCGTCGGGCGCCCTCAGCCGGAATTCGCCCGATCCCTTTGCCGCGATGAATGAGCCGGGAATGATGCCGAGGACGAACCACACGCCCCAGTCAGCGAAGGACGAATCGCCGGTTGCAAGGAAAGAAACGGCGTTTGCCGACGGCGTCGTGATTCCGAGTCCGGCATTGCGCCCCGTCGCCGCGGAAAGCGGGTAGGCGGCCGCTGCGAGAACGCCCACTATGAGCGCGGTTGCATTGGGATTCCATCTCTTTTCGAAAAGCACATGCGTGATCCCCGTCTTTTGCGGAGGCAGCGCGGCGATCGGCGCCTGCGCGTTCTGAGTCTGGCGGACGACGAGCCAGCCGACGAACAGGGCGAGCGCAGTCGTGGGGACCCATGGGGAAACGTGGAAAGTCTCGTGGATCGTGGTGGCCTCTTGCGTGGCGCCTTTGAGGGTGTCGGCGACTCCTTTCCCGACCCCGCGCTTCATGGCCGCCGACGTGAAGGCGTACAAACCTAGGGCAATCCATGAGCCGATGAGGCCTTCGCCGCTTCGGTAGTACGTTCCCGTCGCGCAGCCGCCCGCGAGCACGATGCCGAGCCCGAAAACGAACGAGCCGCTTGTGACCGCCCAGATCGCGAGCTGGTCAGGCTCCGGGGCGATCCACCCGAAGGACGTCATGAGCTGGACGAGCACCGCCTGGACGGAGATGGCGACGAGGAACGCGGTGAGCCACCGGGTGGATTTGCTCAGCCACACGTCGCGGAAGGCGCCCGTGACGCAAAAACGGCCGCGCTGGAAGACGAAGCCCAGGACGACGCCGAGGGCAAAACCGGTCAATAACATGGTGTTCCTTCTTGTTGCGATTGAAATTGCTGTGGTTGAAACGCCTGCGGATGCGGGCGCGAGAAGGGGCGGCGAAACCCGACGCACATAGGGCCGGACGAGCTTCGGAGCGGCCCGAAAGTCGTGGATCGGCCTGAGAGTCCCGGGGCGGCTCGAAAACTCCGAGTCTGCCCGAGAATCCCGGAGCGGCCCGAGAATCTAGGGGCGGCTCGAAGGTCCCGGAGCGGCTCGATAATTTCGGAGTCACTCGCGAGGAGCCAGGGGAGCGGCTTATGAGGCTCACCGCGAACGCGCGAGAACTTCGAGGAAGCGCGAAAGCGCCAAGATGCATGCGAGCGGTTTCAAATCTCGGCGGGCTGCTTTGGCTTTCGACGAGCGGCTCGGGATCTCGATGAGAGGCTCTGGTTCTCGTTGAAAAGATCCCGGATTCCAATGAGAGACCTTTGAGATCAGCGAGAAGCCACAAATCTCAACGAGGGCCTCAAACCCAATTAGGCGTCTCGGATTCGACTACAGGAGCCAGATCGAGACGAGCGGTACCGAATCTCAATGATTGATGTCGGATATGAACGAGTGGTGTCGAACCTCAACGAATGGGTCCGATGGTCTCTCCGAGGGCTTTCCGGCGTCGCTGCATCGAATGCGAATCCGCTTGAGGCGATGCATGCAGCAGGCCGAGGTGGGAATCGACGCGACGAGCCGGATCCGACGGGCCGGATCCAAACGGACTAAATCAACACATTCGCGAACGCATCGAACAGCACATGGCGTGCGCGGAATGGTTCGTCGCGTACGTGCGGTGCATGTGGCGGAAAGTCATATTGAATCCCCGTGTTCGATGGAATGTACCCGATGAACTTACCACGCCGCGGCCCGATGCGAAAGAGGCCGCCGCATGCCGTCGCGGTTGGGAAGGTGTGTGTCGGGCGGCCGAACGGCGAAGGGAGTTCCCTTCGGGGTGCAATTTACGTCACAATAGAGGTGTCACCTTGAAGGAGGAAATCGATGAACAAACAGCCGCGACGTCCTGCTCAATTGGAAGACGCTCAGATAGAAGCGATCGAGGGCGACGCCGACGTTGCCTACAACTCCGAGCTTGCGCACACCTCGGCGCAGGCGCTCATGCCTATGGGAACGCATTTCCGCGAGAGAGACCGGGCCCTCGTCGCCCGCATCCTCGACTTGGTGGACGAGGAAGGCGTCGACGTGGTCGCCGAAACCTGGGTCCGCTCGCCCGAAAACAGCCTGCCGGGGATCCTCTGGCGCGGTTACCTTCTGCGCGAGTGGATTCGCCGGGACAAGGACGACGCGGCCCGGCGCTACGAGGCTGCGAAGGCGGCTGCAGAGGGCGCCGAGGCGGAACTGCCCAAGCCGGGCGCTTTGCGTCAAGAATGGGATCTTGTTCTCGCGGGCTCCTATGAAGGCGATTTCGCCGAGTTGCTTGACCGTTCGGCCCGCCTCGCCGCAACGCTCGGCGGCGTTGAGTCCGTCTGGATCGCGGAGGATTCCGATCCCCTGGCCACGGAGGTGACGAGGCGGCGCGACGCCTTCGCCTCCACGGCCCGGGAGTTCGAGGCCGCCGCCGGTCTGGTGCGCGAGGGGCGCTTGGAGTAGCCGTCTGGCGGATTGTGTCTGCCGAGGCGGTGCGCTGTGCGCCGGCCGAAACGGCGAGCTGCCAGAAAACGGCGATTTGTCCGAGGGGCCTGCCGCGGAAGGCTGCGCGAAGCGGCGGGCTGTTCGAGCGGCGCGCCGCCGGACGCGTTGGGCTGTTCATCAAGGCGGTCCGGCCGAAACGGCCGTCTGTTCGAAGCGACGGTCTGTCCGAAAGGTTGCGCTGCCTGGGTATGAAGATTGTGCTGCCCCGGGTGTGAAGATTGCGCTGCTCGGGTGTGCATCGAAATGCTGGCCGCAATGGTGTGCCGCACTGGGCGTGCGGGGAGCGGCGAACCTGGGCTTGCAAATCGGCTGCAATGCTGCGGTCCCGCTGGAGTCGGCCTGTGGGGTGCCGACATTGTCGGGCGGGTGCATGCTTCCTAGGCGCGGTGTGGTTGCCTGCGGCGGCTCCCGTAGGGCGTGGGAGATGATCCCGATTCATTGTTGATAAAATCAAAAAATCTCAGAAAAGATAGTTTCATTCGGATTCTTGACGATCGACGTTTGACGCATGCTTTATGCGAACTTCAAGAGTCATGTCACTGCTGAATGTGTGTGTTTTTGTTTTGGGCGTGTTTGGCATGGTGGGCGTGGTCATGTTTGGTTGGCTGCGGGAGTGCGACTTTCAGGTCGGCCAGGGCGGCGTTTTCTGTGGGGTTACGCGCCCGAACTGTCATTGTGGCATGCGTGCCCTAGGGCTGGTTGTGGGAAAAGGGGTGCGCAAGGCGGGCGGGGGTGCTAACGTTAGGTCTTGACGGCGCTGTAGGTTCTTGCGGCGGCGACAGGTTGGGTGTGCATGCACGGCTGTGTCGGTCCAAGATCGGGTGCTTACGGGCCGCCCGCGTCGTCCGCGCGAGTGTGCGGGCGAAGTGTTTTTCGACAGACAACTTTCTTTGGACGGGAAGGGTGGTATGCGTGTCTCAATTCCGTCTTGATCGGGACAAGTTCGATCAGCGGCTCGGCCGTCTGGAAAAGGACGGCGAAGCATTCGACAAGGCCCAGAACGAGTTTGCTCTGGGGGCTCAGGCGGCCACAGGAGCAATGGCCTCGGCCCCGGCTCCCGGTGGGCAGAACAGCGTCGGCATCGGCGAGCTTGACCAGTTCTACGCTCCGCTGCACACGACGCTCTTTGCCTCCGAGCGCGAGCTCCAGGCGGTCTCGCGCGGGCAAAAGCACTGTATCGGCCAGCTGCGGGAGGCGGTCGCCTCCTTCGAGGGCGTGAACGAGGCCGAGCGGGCCAAGTACCTGGAGCGTCTGGCGGCATTGGACGGCAAGTTCACCTACCGACGCCCCCAGGAGATGCAGGAGTTCGTTGAGGCCTATGCGCAAGCCCGCAACCTTGTCGACGTCTTTTCGCAGTGGGGAGGCAAGTGATGGGCACGCCGCACGCCGACCGGCTGTACAAGATGGAGTCCTGGCGCACGAGCGCCCTGGAGGATTCCCACCGGCATTTGGCGTCCGTCAGCCAGTCCTTGACCCAGATCGCCACGGGCAACCGCGAGGTCGCCGCCGACCTCGGACTCGAATGTGCCACCGCGCGGGCGGCCTGCGCCAGTCTTGACCGGCTGGCCGGGCGGATGCTCACCCAAGCCGATGCGCTCAAACAGATCGTCAAATCCTCCACCGACGTCCTCAACGCAGGAATCGACGCCAGAAACGAAAGCGTCGAAATCCAAGCCAGACTCAAACAAGTCAACGAAGGTTTCCAACGCGCAGAGATAATCCGACAGGCTAATGGCGGCGGTTCGTCTGTGCCAGGTATCCCGGGTTCTGGTGTGACGGCGGCTGAGATTGAGGCTCAGCGTCAGACGGCGCATGCTGAGATTGATTCGTTGGCGAAGACGTCGTTGTCCAAGCTCAACGAGCGGACCCTGGCGGCCATCGACGGGCTTCCGCTCCACGACCAGGCCTCTGCCGACCATGTCGGCCGTTCTTCGGCCGACGGGCAGGCCGGCCGTGACCTTGCGGCAGGGCCAAACGCAGGGTCGCCGACTCGGTCGGCCGCTGCCTGGGGTGCGTCGGTGGACACTTCCCTCGGCGGCCCCGGACGCCATGCCGGGCCCCACGACTCCCTGGGAGGCGGAGCAGCAGGCGGCAGTGGCTCTGCGGGCGATCCGGTTGGCGGGGGCGCCTCGTTGCAGGCCTCGCACTACGCGCCGTCGTCTTCCGGTGCGATCGCGTCGTCGGGCTCGTCGGGTTCGCCCACCGGCGTGGTCGGGCATTCGCCTGCGGTGCACAACCCGCTGGCCTCGGCCGCGGCGATCGCAGGAGGGACGGGAGTGGCCGGCTACAAGGCCTACCAAGCCGCACGCGCGGCCCGCGCTGTGCAGATGCCCGCCGCGCGTGCCTCTGTCGTCCGGGCGGCGGGAGCCGCCCCTTCGGCCTCTTCGTCCTTGTCGACACGGGGGATCATGCGAGGAGCGACCACGGCTGCGCGCACCCCAACGGCTTCGGGCCGCCCGGCCGGTGCGGTGCGGGGCGGTGCCACCGGGATCGCCCGCCCTGCCTCGACAGCCTCTGGCCGCTCGGCCGGGATTGTTCGCGGAGCAACTACCGCTGTACGCACCCCAGCAGCCTCTGGCCGCTCGGCCAGTATTGTTCGTGGCGCGACCACCGCCGTGCGCACCCCGACGACCTCGGCAGCTTCGGCCGGGCAGTCTGGTGGGCGAACCCCGGCCCGGGGCTCAGGGGCCCGTGTGCTGACCGGTGGACGCACCCCAACCGCCAACGGCACTGGCTCCTCCCAAAGAGCCGACTCGTCTCGCGGGGCAGGCGCCTCGCGAGGTGTGGGCTCTTCTTCGCGTGGGGGACTGGCCGCCCGCAGCGTCTCATCGGTCCAACGCACGCCAACCGGGCAAACAGGCCGCGGCGGCGCAACACGAACCGCCGCCCCCGCCAGGGGGCAAACCCCTCCCGGCAGGTTGTCCCGGTCCGGCACGCGCCAGACCGAGGCTGGCAATGCCCCGCGTTCAAGCTCCCGCCAGGCCGAGGCCCGCACCGGATCCTCCTCGCGGGCCCTGTCAAACCTGACCGGTAGACCCGCCAAGAACAAGAACATCCGCCGCCGGGACAGCGGAGCAACCCCGTCGGTCTCGCCCTACGAGGAAGACAAGACCGTAACCTTCCTCGAAGCCGGACGCCGCGAAGAAAACAACGACGCCCAACCCCGATAAGACGCAAAAGCACAACAAACAGGTGGGGGTGGGAGCCAACCGGTTCCCACCCCCACCTGTTC